>Ga0307504_10000015_pt1 | contig 91793 bp, 115 predicted proteins | sample 19_S_MG_FD_194516 | JGI IMG/M metagenome (GOLD analysis project Ga0307504, IMG submission 194516) | Soil microbial communities from Populus trichocarpa stands in riparian zone in the Pacific Northwest, United States - 19_S | ecosystem: Environmental > Terrestrial > Soil > Riparian zone > Trees... | reverse complement strand
GTGACCGCCTGTCCGGTGTCCATCTTTGACCCGATGGCTCCGTCTGGTTTTCCGGTCGGGTCGAAGCGGGTCGGGGCTCGGAGTCCGGCATAAGTGGCCCTTAGCCCGGGTGGGGTATCCCAATTGGCACCGTCGTACGACGAACCACTGGTGAAGTTCACCTTGGCTACAACGGTGTCTCCGGACGGGTTGATGACCGGCGTGCCAGCCGCGTAGTAGGTGTTCTGCTTCCACTTCTGGAGCAGGTTCGCTGCCGGAACCGCAGGAACGTCAAGTAGTCCCATGGGTCTGTCTCTCTTCCTGGTGCTGGCTGTCTGGTTGGCTGGTGGCAGAACCGAGATCAGGTGACCGTGATGGGCGGGCAGTTCGTGACCGCACCCGTGGTCGAGTCCCGCGTCACCGCAGGCTGGGTGTAGGTCTTCAGCACCGTGGGGTTGCCGTAGGTGATCGTGTAGGCATCGACCGCACCCGGGAACGCGGTGCTGACAGTGGTGGCGGTGAACACTCCCGCAGTTCCGTCCGGCCAGGTCACTGCCGCACTGGTGACGGCTCCATTGGCATCCCGGGTGAGTGCTCCGGTGATGATCTGCTCCGGGGTCCGGGCGATCCGCTTCTGGATGGCGTCCGCAGACAGCCTGCCGGTGCCCACGATCTGCGCGATCTGCGGCCACGACGTAGGAGTCGGGTCCGGCTGCGGCGGGCTGTAGGACTGCCCGGACAGCGTGAGTACCTGGGCAGCGGCGTCCCGGGCGTCCTGCCGGATCGTGGTGTCGTTGGGGTTGATCGACTGAGTGACCTGCTTCAGCCGCCCGGCCGTGAGCGCCTTCTGCACGTTGGGGTCTTCCAGCAACGCGTAGTCGAACTCGTCGGCATCGACGGTCCTGCCGCCGTCCAGCAGAACGGTCGCTCCGCTGCGGGAGGTGTTGTAGACCACGATCCAGGTTGTAGACATTTCAGTTGCCTCTCTTGTTGCTCTTCGTCAGTAGTCCGTACACAAGAAGAGCGGTGCCTGACCACTCCGAAGTCCTGCTTCAGAACAATTGTCAGGCACCGCTCTTGGTTTCGCCGGTTTAGCGACTCCGGTCACTTGCCGATCACTCGCCGGTCATTCGTCGGTCAGACGATGCCAGGTCCACCGATCAGGTTCTCGCCGCTGTTGACCCGCTCGTTGTGCAGTTCCACCGACAGCGCACTCAGCACGGTGCCCTTGCGGTACAGCAGGTCGTACGAAGGTCGCTTGGCCCCGCGCGGGATGTAGCGCCGGTAGACGTCTTCCTTGACGACGATGCTGCGACCGACCTTCTCGCCCTCGAACTCCAGAGGGTCGCCCACCTCCAGAATCCGTCCCTCCGGAGCGGTCTGGCCCGGGTGCTTCCGGATCGCATCCGCGAGGTTCGGGCTGACCCGCTCCCCAGCGCCATCCTCCTGAGCCTCTGAGGCGCTCTCTGCGGGCTTGGCGTCCCCGTTCGGGTCTTCCTGCCCGTCCGTGGTGTCCTGGCCCGGCAGACCGCCGTCCTGGCCGTCCTGCTGGCCGTCAGTCGAGTCCGGTCCAGAGTCCTGACCGGAGGTCGAGTCCGTCTGACCCGGCTGACCCTCCTGAACGCTGCCAGTCGATGCCGCGTTCTCCGGGTTGCTGTTGCTGCCCGAGTTGCTGTCCGGGGTGACCGTCCCCGGCGTCGGGTTCTGGTCGGACAGGCTCTCCGGCTTCAGAGTCGGGTCCGGCGTCGTGTTGGACGGGTCGTTTGTCTTGGAGACGTTGCTGGTAGTCCCCGAAGAGGCCGGTCCGGTGGTCTTGTTCTGCTTGCCCTGCTGCTGCTTCGCCATGGTGGCTTGCTCCTGATCCTGTACAGAGGTTCTGACTGTTCTGGCACACCGGGCAGTCGTCCGGACTGTCCAACGTGGGAGACACCGGGTAGCCGTGATCGACCCAATCCTGGCCGAACAGTTTCTGCTCCCGGGGTCTGGCCCTGTAGACCGTCATGTGATCGCCGCTTCGATGGGTTCGTACGTTTCGATGATCTTCCGGGCAAATGCTAGTAGGTCTTGCACTCGCTGGCCGGAAGGATGACACGAAGACCAGAGTTCGAGGTTCTCGATCCGGTTGTCGTCGCGGATGCCGTTCTTGTGGTGGACGGTTTCACTACGGATCAAAGCGCGTCCCAGGTGCTGCTCCATGACGTGCCGGTGTTGCTTCTTCAGCAAGCCATCTACCGAGATGATCACGTAGCCATCTTCGTTGACGCTGCCCTGAGCGTTTTCCGTCTGATACTCGTAGAAGCAATCACGGTCGCAGAACTTACGAGCGATCTTCGATTTGATCTGATTTCCGCAGTTGCGACACTTGTAGGTGTTCACTCGTCGTTTCGGGAAGCGACACGCCTGGTTGCAGTAGAGCGCAGCGGCCCTCTTGGTCTCAAACTTCTTGCCGCAACCGTTGCACTTCTTCGTATAGACCACAGCAGTTGACTGAACTGCATACCGACATTCGCTAGAGCACGTCTGCTGCTGGTCATCGCGTGGGTAGAACATCTCCCCGCAGCCGGGACACTTCAGGTTCTGCTTTCGACGCGGCTTGACGCCCACCGTGTTTCGGCAATCAGCCCCGCAGAAGAACCGCTTGGTCTTGTTCCTGTCGTACTCAGACTTGAATCTAGTGAGCGACTTGCCACACCCCTCACACTTCACACTGACGACGTTTGCCTTACTAGGCGGTCGCCCTGTCCTCTTGTTCTTCGCTTCCACTACCATAAAGAAATCCCCCTTCCGGGATTCGATGACTATTCACGCAAGTAGCCATCATGCCGGAAGGGGGACTTCTTTGTCAAGAATCAGGCGAAGCGACCAATAACGAAGGATTGGGGACGCTTCACAGCAAATGCAAGCCGCTCCTCAACCAGAATGGCGACCGCGTTTCGCACGAAGAAGTCCGCGTGCTGCTCCGCGATCCGCACGTTGGCGACCTGACGGTCGTACAACTGCGCACCGATGCCCCAGGCACCCGTGACGAAGGTGCCCTCCGGCATGGCCGGGGTCTCGACCACCGGCTGACGCCAGACCTGCTGCTGCGCACCCACCGCGATGTTCGTGACCAGCATGTACTGGTCGTTCGTGGTGCCCCGCTGGAGTTCGATGTCCTCCCAGTCGTAGGGGTGCAGCACGTAGCCCGTAGCCGGGTAGTACGCCAGGAACGCCTTGGTGGCCGCACGGCGAAGAGCATCGCTCTTCAACTCCGTGGGGGTACCGCCGCTGGACGCCTGGGTGTACGACTGCGTGTTGTTCGCGTTCAGCAGGCCGAGCAGGTTCTCACCGGTGCCGTCGCCCTGAAGGATCTGGAAGTCCTCCTCCAGCGCCAGGCCGTAGAGCAGTTCGTTGTTGATCGTGGACTGCAACTGCGGCTCGTCCTGAAGGACGTTGCGGTGCGCGGCCTCCCAGTGGGCCAGGGTCCGGACCGGAGCCTGAGCCGACTCGAAGGTCAGGTTCGACTTGGGCTTCAGGCCGAACGTGTCGGTGCTGTTCCCAGCCGGGTTGGACGTGCCATCAGCAGCAGCGCGGTCCCGGACCGGAAGCGCGTTGCCCTGGCCGCTGTTCTCCGCGAAGCCGAGCACGCGGAAGTAGTCGATCAGGTTGGCGTTCGTGGTGGCGACCGGGAACAGGTCACGCACACGAGTCGGACGCTGCGGACGGGGGATCATCGGGTCGAACTGAATCGAGCCGAAGCCGTGGTTGATCGTGTGCTGCGCACCCGACATCGCCCCGAAGACGTCCTTCTGACCGTAGGTGCCGTACGCGGAGACGTCGTGCGCCTCCATCGTGAACGGCGTGTCCATGGTCATCCGGCCCGACTTCAGCAGGGACTTGAACTCCTCGGAGTCCGTGAACGCCGCGCCCAGCGACTTGATCTCGGGACGCTGCATCTGCTGCGCCGCCTGAAGAGCGACAGAAGCGGTGGACGAACCGTCACCGGCCATCGCCTGCATGTTGCCCATGAACGACTTGAACTCGTCGCCCATGTACTGCATGCCGATCAGCGACTTGATCTGAAGAGCGTCGTCGCGCGCCGCCTCCAGGGCCTTCCAGTCGTCCGACTTGATCTCGACGTTGGCCCCATCGACCTTGACGCCCTTCTCGATGCCCTCGTTGATGAAGGCGACCTTCTCCTGGTAAGCGGTTTCGAGTTCCGCCACCCGCGTGGTGTCAACAGACATCGCGGTTTCCTACCTTTCCAAGTGGGTGCTGTTTGGGTACTTCTGTGTGGTGAGTGCTTGCCACCAGTCAGCACTGTGGCGAACTCGTTAGTGCCGATTAAAGCACTAGATCCTGTAATTCCCGAGCAACGACGCACGCAAAGCATCCAACTGCTTCGTCTCGATGGTGATCACCGCGTCATCCGTCTTCTTCTGGGTGTCGGTCTCGTCAGCCGGAGGAGCATCGTTGCCAGCGCTGTCCGTCTGCGCAGCAGAGTCACCGGCTGCCTCCGGGGCGAGATCGGCAATGGCACGGGCCACTGCGCTGAACGCTTCCCGCAGGTCGCTGTCCGGCTCCTCGATGCCCTCGATCATGTCCAGGATCGCGTTACCGGCCTGCTCTGCGCCATCCGGATCGCTTCCGTCAACGGCGTCATCGAAGTCAGACGCGTAGGACTCGATGTCATCCATCTCGTTGTTCTTCAGGACTTCCGCGAAGTTCGAGACAACATCGGAAAGCGAGGACGTCTCGTCGGCTTCGTCGGCTCCACCGTCGCCGCCTGCACCGGAGTCCTCGGGGTCGTCGCCGTTGGGATCGGCTGCACCCTTCTGCTCGGTGAGGTCGGAGATGTCGTCCGCGTCGGTCGTGTTCCCGAATCCAAGGACTGCACCGATGGCGTCGTGGGCCTTGACGAGAATCTCGTGCTCCCACGCCGTGTACGCGGACTTGTGACCGCGCTTGGCTGTGGCGGTGTCGTCTTCGTCGTCCTCTTCGGCTTCGTCGATGCCACCGTCGGCTGCGTCTTCTGCATCCTCTTCGTCACCCGCGAGGAAGAGATCGTCCTCGTCCTCGTTCGAGTCAGACGGCTTGTTGTTCTTGGGCTTGCCGTCCTTTGCTTCGAGGAAGTCCGTGATGTCGAGGTTGATCTCACCGGCCCACTCCTTCAGTTCGACGGGATTCATGCTCATCGACTTGAACGCGATCTGAGCCGACTTCACACCGTCCAACTCGCCCATCCGGGTACGAGCGGCAGGCATGGCACCGAACAGGACGGGGCTGTACTCGTAGAGTTCCAGCGTGTGAATCCTGCGCTGGCCGGTCTTGCTGTCGATGGTCGCGCCACCCACCGGAACCTGGTAGCCGATGCTGTTGCCGGTGAAGTAGATCGAACCATTGCGTCGAGCGAGCCAGGTGCCTGAAGCAGTTGTCGGGCACCAGACGATGCCGGTGTGCTCGACCCACTCGTCAGTGGACGGCGTACGCGGGTCACCCGTCTTGTAGCCGTAGCCCTTCGTCTTGATTGAAGCAAGCGGACCGACCATGCCGGACTTCAGCAGTGCCACTCGTTGCGGAGTACGACCATGACGATTGCCATAGTCCTTCTGCGCCTTTGTGTTGGTCGGAACGCCAGCCAGTGCGCAGATCATCTCGAACGCACGGACAGACGCATCTTCAACCTGGTACCACGTCCGCTGACCGCCCTTGGCCCGGTGGCCATCCCCATCGAGGCACTTCTCGATGAACAGTCGCAACTGCGCGGTGGTCAACGACGTGATGAACTCCGGAAGCGGCTGCTTGTGCTCCCCGGTCACTGCCAGGACGTGGCTCGCCGCTTCCCGGGTGAGCCGGAAACGCGCCATGCCATCGTTGCTGTGCCGCTCGGTCCAGTGGCCGTTGAACGCCCGCTGGAGCGCAGACCTGATGGCGGCGACGTGCTGTGGGTTCTTGTCCACAGACTGCGCGAAGTACAACCCCGCATCCGAATGGTCTGCCGGAGGAACCCACCCCTCATTCCAGAACCACGCAACAATCTCCACGAAGGCATCGTTGTACTTGGCCTCGATGGGCGCGTCGATTCGCTGTGCTGCCCGGAAGAACTGGTCACGAGTGTCCAGTGTGTCGGTGGTCTTCCAATCGACATGCCCGCCCGTCATCGTTCGAACCACGGGCCAGCGGTGCTGGGCAGTGGTCAGTGACGAGTGCCCACCGGTCTCGATCTTGCGCATCGTACGCGTCTTGTCTTCCCAGATGTTGACCGCCTCGACCTTCTCGAAGCGACCCACCGCCATCTGCGGATCAAGCGTGTAGGCAAGGTCATCCGTGGTCAGGTCGTCGTAACGGACCCAGCCACGCTGCGTCAGGATCTCCGTGTCGGCGTCAGCGCACCACTCCTGCTGGTCACCGAAGAAGGTCACGTCGCTATAGGCTTCCTGCCCGCGCTGGGTGCCCAGGTTGAACTGGGTCTTCACCAGCAGCGCTCCGGCGTCAGCAGGCCAGGGTAGGCCGCTGGGAAGGTTGGCAGGCAGGTCGCTGTCTCCTGGCATCAGTTCCTTGACTGCGATGGTCTTCGCAACAGGGGTGTCCCAGGAATGGCTCCAGACGCCCTTGGGAGTGCGGGTGTTCAGGGACTTGGTGTACGCGCCCGGCTCGATGATGTCCTTCACGTTGTCCACGATGCCGGTCACGGAGACGATGGTCTCCACGACGCCCTTGGTCTCGTCAACGACGCTGAGGCCACTCACCCCGACCGACTTGTGCTCCATGTGCATCGCTGTCGAGCCTTTCATCTCAGTGGTGTTCTGGTCCTGGTGCTGAAGACTAGAGGATTCCGACCAGTCGTCCTGGAAATCCGGCGCGTCATCCTTCTTCGCATGTGCGGACTGCTTCATCTTTTCCCACTCGGCCAGAGCCTGCGCTGCGGCCTTCTGCACCTTGGGCGACACGTTGTCGCCACCCGAAGCCCACCTCTTGATCGCGGACACGGCCAGCGCCGTTGCCTGCGACTCGGACTTGCCGTCCTTGATCAACCCGTTGCGCACGATCCGGATGTAGCGCGGCAGGCTGCCCTTCTTCCCGGGCTTGGACCGCTCCACCCAGTTGGTGCCGTTCGCACTGCTGCCGTGCTTGTCGTCGCTGCCTACTCGGCCACCGGGTGTGCGTACGACTGCCTTCTCCTCCAGGAACGCTTCGGCCCGTGCGTCCAGCCTGGTGTTCCTAGGCATCGTTCAGTCCTAGCAGGTGGCCGTACTTGACCGTCAGGGCAGCCTCTTCTTTTTCGGTCGGGACGTCTACTACTGCAACGTCCTGCACGTCTGCGATGTCCGTATCTTCGACGTAGCCCATGATCAGAGCGCCTTCCAGTCGGTTCCGTTGGTCCATGCCTGCCACACGCTGTGCATGATGTACGACCGCCGAGCAACATCCCAACTGTCGTTGATCACCGCACCTACTCGCTCGCACACCTCCCGCTGCTTCTTGATGAAGTCGGCCTCTGTCTTCGGCTTGGTCATCTTGTCGATCTCAGACAGGGCGACCATCGTCGCTTTGACGTGCCGGAAGTTGTGCGACGTCAGGTCGCCCGACAGTTTGAGTTGCTTCTGCACGTCGCGGAAGTAGTCGTTGGCCTGGCTGGCGGATGCCTGGAACAGCCTGTCGTTGCGTGCCTTCGAGTCCAGTTCGTCAGTCATCAGGTCAACGAGTGTCTTGTCCGTGATCCGCACCTTGTAGGGCTTGCCCGGCCAGATGTTCTTCCCGTTCGGGTTCAGGATCGGCTGGCCCGCGTCATCGAAGCGAGGGTGATTGCCCTTGGCCATGAAGTTGAACGTCACGCTGTTCTTGTTGACGGTGACGTGTCGTGCCTCCAGGGTGGACGCCCCGTACCGCCTGTCGATGGCACGCTCGCCCTTCTTGTGCTCCGCGCCGATCCGCATGCCGGTCATGGCCTGCACCAGCAGTGCGCGTGCTGCGGCTCGCTTCTTGGGATCGCTGGACTGTGCATCCTTCTTCAGCACGTTCAGCACCCGGGTCCGGTTCTTCAGCAGCACCGGCACGTTGCTCAGTTCTGCGGCGTCGGGATCGTTGCTGGTTCCGAACTTCTTCCCGTCCTGCCGGTCCCAGTGCCGGGACGAGAAGACGAACTGATCCTTCTTCTTGAACTCGTCGTAGCCGATGAAGACGAGGCCGTCGTACTGACTGTCGGGAGCGCTCTCGTCCCGCGATTCGTTGATCCAGAACGTCTTGTAGGCGGGCGGGATTCCGTACTTCTTCCGGAAGGCAGCGGCCTCGGGACTCTTGTCGGTGTACTTGCGCAACGTCCTGGTGCCCGGAGGAATCCTGCGCTTGCGTTCCTCTGCGGGTGCGTTGCCGTAGGGGATGTTGTTGTTCTCTCCCTGGACATCCAACCCCTTGCCCACGCGCTTGTAGCCGGTTCCCGCAGCCGCACGAGCCTTGGCCGTACCCACCGGCTTCTTGTTGCCAGTACTGCTCTTGGCAACGGTCGTCTTCGGCTTCAGCGGAGTCTTCTTCTGCGGCTGCTTCTTGACGTAGGCGTCCAACTTCCGCAGAGCATCGTCCTCAGACTTGGCACGGTCCACCACCACGTCGTCCCAGCCACCGGGACCGCAGGCGACCCAAGAGTCGGTGCTGTCGTCGTGACCCACCTCGTAGGTCTTGCCGTCCGTGCCGTCGATGTTGGTCCAGCCGTCGTACGCGGGCTTCTTGCTGATCGACAGGTTGGGTAGCGGAGTCTTGCCGTCCGCGACGATGATGGTGCCGATGGGCTGACCGAACCGCTTGGCTCCAGCCTGAGTGGCCACATGCCTGACCGTCTTCAGTTCTACGGCCAGAGCACGAGCAACCAAGTCAAGAGCGCCGTCCTTCTTCTCGCTGGTGATGTTCCGGGCTACATGGGTGCTGGCCCGCGTCCTGAGTGCAGACGGCGTGCGCTGGACGATCTTCGGGCGCTTCGGCTTGCGCTTCATCGGCAGGCCAGGCATCCCGTTGTAGACGTCCTTGTGCTCCTGCTTATCGTCATGCAGAGCCCGGTGCGCGTCGATCTCCTCCTGACTGTCCGCCGCATAGGTCTTGCCACAGTCCTTGCACACCAGCAGGGCTGCCTTCTCCTGGTTTCCAGCCTGCTTCTTCTTCGGCTTCGGCAGTGCCAGCGCGGTGTCGAACATCCAGGAGAAGTTCGGCTGCACATACTTGCCTGCACCGTCTGTCTTAGTCAGGACGGCAGTCTGCGGGTCGAACACTCCTATCTGCTTGATCAGCACTGTGTAGCCGTTGCTGTTGGGCCGGATGCCGGTGATCCTGAACCTGCCACCGGAGACGTACTCCCGGAAGTCGTCATCTTCCAGCATCCCGTTTACCCAGTCGTGGTGGCGCGGGTCGTCCGTCGGCAGGCCCATCACTCCACCCTCGACAGCACGAGCACCCGACTGCAAGACGAACGTGACGTCGGTGCCGAAGCGAGCGCTGGTGCCCCGGTCGTTGGCGAAAGACACCAGCGGCATGTCGAAGGTGTCCCCCTCCTTCAACTTCTTGACGAACCCGGCACTGTCCGGAACCGTCACTCCCCGGTACAGCGGCTGGTGGAACCTGTCGCCGTCCCGCACTCCCATCATCAGCGCGTAGGCGTGCAGGGCAGGGTTGTTCACTCCCGCACCCGCTCCCCATGACGGCGCAGCAGTGTGGATGTGCGCGTCACCGCGCGTCTCTGACTGGTTCGTGGACTTGAACCCCAGCATGTCGTACGCGGACTGCCGGATCGCCTTACAGGCTCCGAACCCGGCCCACGGCCCCTGGGCAACGGCACCAGCAAGGCCGGAGTCGTTGTACTGCGTGTCTTCGTGCGTGAACCCGTAGTCCCGGTAGAACTTCGCGGACGGCGAGTCCGTGTACGAGTTCTTGTCCGTGCTGCTCCAGTACTCGTCGTCGCGCTCTTGCAACGTCTCGAACTGGGCCTGCATGTGGCTGTACTCGGTCCTTGCGTCGGCCACGTCGGGTCGCTTGCTGATCCGGGCCATGTCACGAGGCTTGTTCAACTTCGGGTCGGGCTCTTCGATGTCCAGCGGCAGAACCTGCGGTCCGTCAGAGCCGATCACGCTGCCGATGGGGAGGTTGTACCGGCGTACTCCCGCAGCACTGGACACGTGCCGGACGGACTTGTCGCCCCAACCCTCGCCCAAGTAGACGTCGTACTGGTCCTTGCCAAACCCGACCCGCACCCGGTCGAAGACGATCTTCCTGGGCTTCCAGCCGTTGAGTTGCAGCGACTCGTCGTGCGGCAAGTAGCCCATCGTCATGTGCGGCGTGAACCCGTGCTCCGTCTGCTCGGTGATACTGCACTCGTCAGCGAGCCGGTCGAGAACTGCCTGCCGGAAGACAGACAGATCCTTGCTGTCCACGCTGAACACGATGGGGTCGTTACCACCCGGCTTGCCAGAGAACCTGATCACCCCGCCCAGCACTGCCTGGATCGGCTCCTGCACAAGTGCAACAGCCTGTAGTACCTTGGCCAGCAGGTCACCCGTCCACTGACCCTTGTACTGAGCGGCGTCGCCGTAGTAGACCAGCGTCGTGTGCAGGTCGGACGGGTCCACCGCGCAGAACGGAGCGATGTCCGCTGCGTCGTCGTCCTGCGGGATCAGCATCACCGCGAACCCGTCCAGGTCGCTGGCAGGCGGCGGCAGCAGACCAGCAGAGCGTTCTGCCGATCCGTCAGCGCCGTTCTGCGGGCGTTCCAGGGTGCCGTTGACCCCAGACACCGGGGACAGGCTCTTCGTGGCTGCAATCGCCCGTGCAGCGATGTTCATGTGGTTCTCCCTGATCGGGTGCAGGTCAGGCAAGTCAGATGGTCCGTCGTGTGCAGGGTCTCACGGGAAGAGCAGAACGACCCGTGTGCTGGACACGAGTCGCTCTGTTCCTGTGCTGTCACTGCCAGTTCAGACTGCCCCAATTGACGCTGGTGCTAGTTAGTTCTTACCTAGCACTATGCGGGCGAAGTGGGGCAGTCAGAGCAGCGGGGCCTTGATGGCGTTGAGCCACACGGCCTGCCCGCCGTTGGGGACCTGGGTCGGGTGGATACCGTCGATGTTGATGAGCGCCGCGCCGCGTCCGTCATCGAGGAACGCCTGATAGGTGTCGATGACGGAGTAGCCCTTCTGCCGTGCCCAGCCGATGGTCTGCCTGCGCCGCTTGGCGTGGGAGTCGATGAACGTCGTCGGGCTGTAGCGCGGGTTCTGGGTGAGCAGCACCGGGGCGGCCATCGGCAGCCGACCGAGCACGTTGGTCACCCATGAGGACAGCAGCGTGATCCACGCCTGCCCGACCGTGTTCTGCTCGTTGTGGGAGTCGGAGAAGAACACGACCGCCTGGCCGTAGTCGGGGGTCATCCGCTTGTAGCGCACCGGGTCGTTCAGGTACGACGTGGCCGCGCCGGGCATGGACCCGTTGACCATCGTCAGCACCGGAGCACCTTCGATGGTCGGGACGCCCGTGCCGACGCCTCGGTTCCACAGGGTTGCCAGCCGGGGTGCAATGGTGGGTCCGTCGATGCCGTCGCGGATCTCCACCTCGTAGATGCGTGCCCCGTACAGGGGCTCGGAGCCGCCCGAGCGGACGCCGAGTTCGTAGGCGTAGGTGGACGCGAACACGCTGGTTGTGGTGCCGGTTCGGGTGACGGTGGACCCGAGTTGGGTCCAGGTGAGGCCATCGGTGGACGTGTAGAACATGATGGCGTGCCCGCCGGTGCCGTTGTCCACATCGAGGACGACCCGGACCCACCCTGCGGTTCCGTCCGCGAACGGGACCGTGGTGCCGGAGTTCGCGGCAGTCTGGATGGTGGTGCCGTCCGCGGTCCAGTCGAAGACGAGATTGCCGGTGCTGTTGATCTGGAACCGGAACGACCGATCGGTGCCCGAGGTGCTGAACTTGGACACAAACGTCTGGGTGCCCGAGCGCCAGGTGCCGGGCTTGCAATAGATCGCCACGTCGAGGTCGGTGATCACGTTCGGCCCCGCGAAGCCGACGCCACCAGTGATGCCCGAGGGGGCCATCACGACCGCGCGCTGAACGCCGCCCGTGCCGGTCTGGTAGGTGGTCGGAGCGGCTAACTTCTGCGTGGAGTCGGACCAGGCCCGGTGCTTGGCGGTGTACGCCGGGTTGGTGGTTGCCAGGTACTGGCCGAACAGGTAGAACCACTCATCCACCGCGTCCCCGGTGGAATCCCCAACGAGTCCGACCGCCACGTCGTCCTGGGCCTCAGAGAGCGCGGCCACAAGGGACTCGTAGCCGACGATCTTGCGGGTGTTCTTCTGGAGTCCGGCGACCGTGGCAAATGTGGCCGATAGTTGCGCCTTCGTCTTGTGGCCTGCAATCGGCCACCACGTGCCGTCCGACTTGCTCAGGAACTCCAGCGACTCGAACTGGTAGTCCAGCGTGACCGTCCCGGCACCGTTGTCCCGGAGGTGCGCCACGTTGATCGTGACAGTGTTGGACGTGCTGTCCTTCTTGCTGACGATCACGGTCTGACCGCCGCCCGTGGCATCCGGAAGAGTCATCGTCCGGTTACTGGCAGAAGCGTCCACCGGGTTGTGCCTGTTCACCGCGAGGGTGCCGTCCGTACTGACGGTGCTGTTCACCGCGAGTGTCCTGCCCGGTGCGTCCAAGATGCCCATGACGTTTCTCTTCCTCTACTGGGGCTGGTACTGGCTGCTGGTTGGTTGACCGGTCAGGCGACCGTGATGGCGGGGGTGGCGAACTTGCCCGGGGCACTGCCGGGGAAGCGCTCCTGCGGCACCGCCCCGCCGTCCTGAAGTGCCTGAGCCTGTGTCACTGCGCTGCCGGGCACCTGGGTGTTCTTGTTCGCCCAGTTCCAGCGGTCCGGGTGCGCCTGGTCGCTGCGCAGAGTGATCTCGTCAATGTCGATAGTGGCCACGCCGTTCACCACGGCGGTGGACCAGTTCACGGGCGTGACGGTATCGCCGTTCACGTACCAGTGCTTAGTGGTGAGTGGCATGGTCTGTCTCTCCCGTTACTGCTGGTTGGCGGTGCTGCTGGCCAGCGTGTGCTGGGTCCGGCTGATGTTGGCTTTCAGTGTCTCAGCCCGTGCGACATCCGCCTTTCGTTTCGACCCGGCAACGTCAGCGAGTTCCGACTCGCTGGCAGCAAGGAACTTCTGGAGCACCCAGGACTCCTGCCCGGCCAGGTCGTTGTTGGTCATCGGACGGTCCAGGCTGAGGGTCGGATGCTGCGTCATGTACTTGGTCGCGTCCTGCAACCTCTCGATCTGCTTCCGGGTGTCGTGCTTCTTGTCCACCCCCGAGTCGGACAGTGTCTCGTCCAGCAGGTCCAGCACCGCTGCTGCACGCTCTCCGTCGTTGGTGGCGATGGCCAGGTCCAGGTGCCGCTTCAGGGTCTGGAACTTCTGCCGGTCCGCTCCGGAAAGGCTGTTCTTGTCGTCGTTCGGCGTGCTGAGTACAGCACTGCCCTTCTGGAGCATGCCCCTGCGTGCCGTGTTGGGCGAGTCTCCCAACTTGCCGTGCAGCCGCTTGATGATCCCGGCCAGCAGGCTGTTGGCGTGCTGGGCTCGATCTGCCGGGGTAGCGCCTGCCTCTTCACGGGGCGGCAGGAAGCCTTCCTCCTGCTTGCCGCTGGTCGGATCGGTGACCGTGATCTTGCTGGCCTTCCCGGCCTGGTACGACGGCATCTGCACGTCGTAGTCGCGGTCCAGGTAATGCATCCCGATGTCGGTCATCCCGTGAGCGTCCCGCCTGGCAGACCGAGTGACCGTGACCTTCATCCCGCCGATGGTGACGGACGAGCCTTCCTGCCCCGGAGTGGGCTTCTTGTTGGACGTCTTGTCCTTCTCCGGCTGTCCTACCGGCGAGTGCTGCACGATGCCGGTGTTGCGCTTGGCATCTGCCCGTCGCTCTGCACGTTGCAGGTGAACCTGTGCGTTGCTGATCACCTCGTTGCGTGCGGTCGGACCATCAGCACCGGCAAGGTTGGCCATCTCTTCGTGGTAGCGGCTGATGTTGCCCGCGATGTCCCGGTCGTAGCCCGGACCCTCGTCAGTGTACTTCTTCAGCGCGTCCACTCTGCGGGCCAGTCCGTCGCGCTTCTTCTTGTCGTGGGCCTCCATCTGGGCCTTGTGCTTCTGGAACACGGAGGACTCTTGCAGGTCGGCCAGCATCTGCGCAGCGCGCTCCTGCACCTGCGTGACGCTCATAGGGCCTTTCTTGCTGTTGTTCCTGTTCGCGCTGTCCTGTAGTGCAGCATCCGCTCGCAGTTGGTCCTGACGGTGCCGGGCCTTGATCGACTCGAACATCTTGTCCAGCCAGTCCTGCGCCTGAGCGTAGTCGCCGTCCTTGACTGCCTTGTCGTAGTTGATGATCGCGGCGGAGACGAACTTGTCGTAGCCCGCCTTCCTGCGGTCGCCGTACTTGTCCTTGGCCTGGTCCCGCTGCGTCTGCATGTGCTTGCGGCCCTTGGTGCGGTCTCGTTCGGTGTCGTACTTGCTGTGCGACCCGAGCAGAGTGTCTCCCTTCCGGCGCTTGCCGGTGCCTACCGCCTTGTCCAGCAGCGTGTAGACCTCTTCCTCGCTGCTGGCGTTGTCCACCGCGATGTCGTCCCACGAACCGGCCCGGGTGGCTACCCAGTGACCGGTGGTCTCGTCCATGCCGACGTCGTACTGCTTCCCGTCCGAGCCGTGCACCAAGTCCCAGCCGACGTACTCGCCCTTGGGAGCGATCTTCAGGTTCTTCAGCGGCGGCTTTCCATCGGCCACGATGATCGTCCCGATCTCCTGCCCGTACTTCTTCGCGCCACCAGGAGTGCGGACCTTCCGGACTGCCTTCAGTTCCAGGTGGTCCAGTTCCTCCAGCATGATCAGTGTCATCGTTTGCCCCCACTACTCCGGTGCTCGTTGTCGTACGCCTGCTCCAGTTGTTGCAGCAACCGGTACGGCATGTCCTTCAGGTTCTCACGTGTGTAGTGCTTCCAGCCATCCAACTTCGAGAAGATGCGCTTCAGGGCTTCTGCTCGCTGGCCATTCGCTACCTGTTGGCCTTCTTCACCGATGTCGTGCATCCGCTGACCTTCGGCTCGGGCGTCCTGCACAGAGTTGCCCAGCCTGACCTGTCGGTCGTAGGCCCACTGCCCCTTGGGGTTCAGGCTGTCCCGGAAAGCATCACTAGAAGCCACAGGAGCCGATCTCCCGGCCTGGGACGCGTCTGCCGGGGTCTGGGTGCTGGCAGTACCGTGGCTCTTGCCTGCCACCGAGTTCAACTTCTTCAGCGCGTCGTCCTTGGTCTTGGCTCCCTCCACGACAACATCGTCCCAGCCACCGGGCATCCGGGCTGCCACCCAACTGCTGGTGCTGTCGTCGTAGCCGACCTCGAACTGGGTGCCGTCCTTGGCTGCCACCGTGTCCCAGCCCTTGTAGGGGGACTCCACGAACTTCAGGTTGTCCAGGGTGCTGCCGCCCTTGCCACCAGAGTCGCCGATGATGATGGTTCCCACCGGCTTGCCCCAGTAGCCCGCGTCCCGGACGTGACGGACTGCCTTCTCCTCCAGGTGGCCAGCCTCCATCAGCACTGACTTGCTTTCCACCCCCAAGACGAACGGCATTCTTGACTTCTGCTCTGCGCAGTACATGGCAGCCGTGATCCGGTCCACGCCCATCATGGCCTGCACATGAGCAAGGCACTTCACGTCGCTGCCGTCGTGCAGATAGAGCGGCACCCGGCGAGTGCGGGTGGAAAACTCCCCCGCCACCTTCTGCTGGATGATGTCTTGGGCCTGCTCGATCAGAGCGGTGGTCTTCTGCGGAACTACGATGCCGCTCATGTCGAACGGTCCCTCCTACTGGTAGTGAGACTTGCGTTCTGTGCTGCTACCTGAAGAGGGACGGCACTGTGCAGTTCTCAGGTCTGCGCAGTACCGCCCCTCTGGCTCCCGGTCTTGCTGCCGGTCAGGCTGGTGATCAGGCTGCCGGTCAGACGTACGTGTAGCCGTTCGTCAGCGTGACGTTTCCGGACACGTCGTCCGTGACCACGACGTTGACCGCACCCGTGGCGTGCGCCGGAGTCGTGCACGTGACCGTGGTGTCGTTGACGCTCTTCACGTTGGTCGCGGCGGTACCACCGAAGGTGACCCCGGAGACGCCCTCCAGGTTGGTGCCGGTGATGGTGACCTTGACCCCGCCCGCAGCGACCCCAGAGTTGGGCGACACCGACGTGACCGTGGCAGCGGACTCGAAGAGCGCGTCGATCTGCGCCTGCGTGTACTGCACGCCGGGGATCAGCACCTTCTTCAGCCCGGACTCGTAGTTCTTGCTCCGGTCCTCACCCGCGAGTGGGAACGTCGCATACAGCGGCGCGGCGAACGTGTAGAACTGCACCGGAGTGACAGCGGTCTTCAGGGCGTCCACCTGAGCCTTGCTCTGGGTGTTGCCGCTGGCGTCCTTGACGGTCATGGGTGTTTCCTCTCACTGCGTGGTTTGAAAAGTTAGGAAGCAGCGGCAGTTTGCCACCTCTTCGGCTGGCCCTTCGGGATCGCCTGGATACATCATCGCCGACTTCCCGACGATGAACGGGACGCCGACACGTCGAGTGTCCCCGTCCACTTCCTTGTGGCTGAACCTGACCCGCTCGTCCTCCAGGCAGTTCCAGACCTTCTCCAGCAGGTTTCCCGCCGTCGCGTAGACCTCGTGCTTGACGCCTTCGTAGGCCGCAGTCGTCATGTTCGTGGTCAGCGCCTTGTGCCAGGTGGACTGATCAGCGACCATCCTGCGGGTCTGCTCCCGGATCTCTGCCAGCGACGCACCGGCCTGGTCCATCTGCTGGATCTTCTCCGCGATCCGGTGCGACTGCCTGCGGGTACTTGCTTCCACCACGTCGAGCACGGACTGCATGACCTGCTCCAACATGGCTTCCTTCTGCTGCCGCGAGCCCATCACCTTGTCCAGCGGGGACACGCCCTTGGGGTTGCCCTTCCCGGCCGTCAGCATGTCGGCCAGCACTCCGGTGTCCTGCATGTCCCGGGCAACTCGCAGGGCCTCCTTCTTCATGGCGTCGGTCAGGATCACCCGGAAGTCGGACTGCACTTCATCGACCCACTTGTCCACCTCGACCACGTAGAAAGCATCCAGCCCACGGAATGCCTTGCTCTCCTCGCCGTCCCAGTGCCGGGTGCCCTTGCGCACCTTGCTGTGGCCCAGCCGGTCCACGCAGACCTTGGCCTGCCGGTTGCCCCAGGAGAGCATCACCCCCTGCAACTGGCCTTCCAGAGTTCTGCGCTGGTCCGCGTAGGGGTGCTCCTTGACCTCGTAGCCGAGCACGTCGATGACCTGCCCGTCCGTGCCGCTGCCTGTGCTGCCTGCACCGGCAGAGTTGTGAAGGGCCTTCTTCTCGATCTGCCGGGACGGGATGAAGTTCTTCCCGGCCAGTCTGAGTGCCCGTGCCGACATCTGGTTGTCCAGGTTGTGCAGACCGGCCTGCACTCCTGCCATCGCCCCGGCGTGTGCAGCCCCGGACTCGATGGCCCGCATTCCGGCTGTAGCGCCCGCAGGCAGTCCCTGGCCGGATACCCCACCCGGACGGGGCGGACGCGCTCCCAGAGGGCCTCCTGTGGCTCCTGCCGCACCGTCTGCACCGCCTGCACCGCCTGCACCCTGCTGCCCGGCCTGTTGCATGGCCGCGTAGACGTTCGGCAGTTTGGTGACGGCTGCCTGGTCCTCGGGGCTGTGCGCGATGGCAATGCCGGAAGGGAGCACGATGATCCGCGATCCCGGCACGTTGATGGGGTCTTTGCCAGTGGCCATCCGGTACTCGTCCAGGCTGGTGGCTCCGGCCTGCCACTCCGCGAACGCCTTGTCGTGCTGACGGCGCTCCTGCCGCTGGAGCACGTCCACCGTCGAGTAGTCGAACGCCACCTTCGTGCTGTCACCGATGCTGCCGGTCAACGGGTCCAGGCCACGTGCGAGCGCTTCGCAGTGCGGCTTCATGGTGTGCGTCCAGAAGATCTCGTACTCGGCATCGGCGTTGTCGAAGGTGTTGCCGGTAACCATCACCCGACCGTTGCGGCGAGCCACGAACGTGCCGTAGTCCGTACGAGGGCACCAGACGAATCCGTTGTACTTCTCCATCGAGACAGTGTTCCGCTGGGTAGTCGTGACCTTGCGGTGCCGAACGATCACGATCCAGTCACTCTTCTGCTGCTCGACACCCTTGTGCCTGTAGGTGTAGGACCGCTCCCGGAGTGACGTGCTGTACCCACAGAGGGTGGCCAGGTAGACGAACGCCTCAGACGCGCGCTTGTCCTTCTGCGCGAACGTGAGCGACTTGGTTGATCCCTGACGGCATCCGTCTCCGTCAACCATCGTGTTCATCAGCAGCATCCGCTGATCGGCGGTCAGATCGCGGATGAAGTCATACGAGATGATCTTCTCCGGTGCGATCTGGTCGATCTGCCTGGCCACGTCACCACGAATGTTGAACAGCCACTTCTTCTCGTCGCGGTGTGTCGAGTAAGCAGCATCTGCACGCTGAAGGGCGTCCTCGATCCGGACCGAGTTAGGACCGTCGTTCTGCCGGATGCGCAGATACGGGGTCTTCTTGCCGCCGTTGTACCCCTCGGTTGCGTACCAACCGACCAGTTCGACAAGCGCGTCGTCATAGATCGCCTTGTCCGTCGAGTCCTCGGCATCACCCATCAACACGAGCCGAGAGTGAGTGTTCAGATCTTCGACCTTGACCAGTTCACCGTCCGTGGTCAGCCAGTTGTGACCGGGAGTGACCAGGAAGTCGGCGTGGCTGTGCTTCAGCCGGTACATGTCGCCCGCGTAGTTGTGGTTGCGGTAGACCTCGTGGATGGGGGACCACTTCATCCGCCCGTCCGCAGGGTCACACGACAGGATCACGTCATCCGTGGTCAGGTCGTACCCGTTGACCCAACCGCGCTTTGTGAACGCCTCGGTCTGGTCATCCACGCAGCGCCCGCTCGCGTTGCCGAGGATGCTCTCCGGGACACCGAACGCCAGCAGCAGGTCTTCCTTGCTGACCCGGGTGACTTCCTGCCACTGCGCATCCCGAGGAGTAGCCGACAGGTCCGCGACGTTCAGACCCTCTGCCTCGATGACGGATGCCTGGCCCGCAGTGCTAGCCCCACCGGAGAACCTGCGCTTCAGTTCCTGCGCGTCTTCCGGGCTGATCGGCCCGTCCACCGTGATCAGGAGTCCCGGACGCCCGTCGTTCATCAGGAAGTTCCTGTTGAACAGGCGAGCGAAGTAGTCCGTCTCGGCGGTGATGCCCGCTGCCACCAGCGGAGTCATCTGCGCATACGGGTCGGTCGGGTGCGGCTTGACCCTGATCCAGATCACTTGCGAGGGCTTCAACTCTTCGACGCTGCCGTTGGCGGTGCGGACCCTGTAGCCCGATACGAACGTCTTGGGGTCGGGGATCGGCTCGCAGGAACCGGGCGGGATCAGGTGCAGCGCTTCGGGGTTGTTCGGGTTGCCGACCACCTCGATGAACACACCCCGCCGCGACAGCAGAGCCAGGCTGGTCAGCCGGTACCGGAACATGGCGGCGTCCTCGTACGAGTTGGCCCGCACGTTGAGCAGGTGATGCAACTTCGGATTGTGGTTCTTCAGGTGCCCCTGCTGCTGCTTCTGCGCACCGCGCTGCTCATAGATCGGGATGGTCACCTGGTTCGACGCGATTGCATCGACGCACCGGAACACCCAGAGCACCTTCTCGTACCCGGCCTTGACTGCCTTGTCGGTGTCCCAGTCACCACCGGACGCGTAGCCGTAGGCCATCGCGTTGGGCGAGCCACTGATGGCGTGCCCGGTCGCCCGGTCGTTGGCTGCCGACTTCTTCTCGAACAGCCCGTCGAGGAATCCCATTCCTAGCCCCTTACTGCTTCCCGATCATCAAACCGAGCACCGTCAAGTCTGCACCAAGTGTCGCAACTCCAGCGGCAGGACAGACCCACAGCGCCACGCCAGTAGCAGTCAGCCCGACGCCGAGCACCAGCAGCATCAGCGCCACCACCGTGCGCAGCGACACCGGGATGGGCTGTTCCTCTGCGTGACTGGCCTGTGCAGGCCGGGTGTTGCTGCCTTCCGGCGAGAACCTGCTCACTGCTGTCCCCAGGCTTCGTAGACCCCGACCAAGGCGCGGTACTCGTTGATCAGCATGTCCGTGGCGGCGGCGTTCTTCTCCGCAGCGGCTGCCTGGTTCCGGTAGTTGTGCGCCAGACCCAGGCTCTCGTCCCGGCAGACGATCAGGTCGTTGATCCGTCCTTTCATGTCCCGGACCAGCACCGTGTTGCCGCCCAGCAGCATGGCGGGCTGCTCGGTGTCGGTACTGATGTCAGTGCCGGTGTCAGTACCAGTGTCGGTGTCGGTGAGGCTGTGTGCAGAGTTCGTGCCCATCACAGGAACGCCTTCCCGATGCGGGCAATGACGTTGCCCTCCTTGGACATGATCGCGCTGCCACCCGGCTCGCTGTACTCCGTGTTGCCGACCTGCCCGGACCATCGCACTTCCCCGTGCCGATTCGACTGCGCACTGTGCTGGCTGTGCTCTGCTTCCCGGTTGCACATCAGCCGGTCGCCGCCGATGAAGATGCCTTCTCGGCACCCGTTCTCGCCCTGGTCGCCTGTCGGAATGTTGCTAGACATGTTGTTCTTCCCCTCTGGTTGTTTTTCCACTGGTCCGAGAGTCTGCCCTACGTGTCGCCAAATCGCGTATTGAACTCAACCGCGCGTAACATTGCCCTTTGTGACTACTAGACTGCGTAAGAAATGCAAGTACACGACCGCCGGTAAACAGAGCAAGGGATACGGGTATCTGTCTGTCGGTGGCAAGGCCATACTCGCGCACCGGCAAGCATGGATTGACAACTACGGCGCGATCCCACCCGGTGCCGTAGTTGACCATCTCTGCCACAACTGGGATCGGGACTGTCCCGGTGGGCTTTTGTGCAAGCACCGAGCCTGCATTGAACCGACCCATCTTGCACTGAGTACGTCGGCCAACAACGTGCGGGAAGGAAAGCGAACTCGACGCTACTGCCAGAAACACCTGCACGAATGGACCGACGAGAACACCAGGTACGACAACAAAGGTGCCCGCGTCTGCATCGCTTGCGAACAAGCACGTCTTTCTCGACGCTACGAAGAGAAAGGTGATCTGCTCCGTGCCCAGTCAAGGGAACGGATGCGCAGGCTGCGTGCAAGGAGAGCCGCGTCATCAGACGAGTAGCCTTGTCCGGCGACCAAAACTAATCTGGTTCACGGCTCCTGCAACTGCATCAACCTGATCATCATGTGCACCGTGAGGGAAGAGCGCTAACTCATCCAAGAAGTCGCGGTTCCAGTCACCAAGCACAATAAACACGTTGCCTGACTCAGAAGCCGATGACAGGGCAGTGGCCCGAGTCACCTTGTCGCCTGTTGCACGGATACCGTCGAAGTTGAACCCGGTGAGCACGTTCCGCTTGTAGTGGCTGATGCTGTTCACGCCTGCGGAACCTGGCTCCTGCTCCATCCGGATGGGAATGCCAGAACCATCCAACATCGCGGTGTGGTAGATGGTCTTCTCGACTGTCAACGGTGAACCCTGCAAGCGCACGATGTCTTCAATGAACCACTGGCCTTCTGTGCTGAGACTGACCTTCGCCCCGACTGTCCAGTCACCGCCGCCTTCTGTGGATGCGAGATCCCAGAAACGAACGCACGACGTCGGTTGTGCAGGAGCAATGTTCACCGGCTTCAGCCAGTGCCTGGCGAACATCGACCCTTCTTCTTCGACGTCCCAGTCGCCGTTCAGCAGTCGCTCCCGGTCAACCGGCAGCAGGTGCTGGAGGTTCTTCTCGTACGACTTGCGGTCCAGCGACGGGTTGTCCTTCAGCCGCGCCGGGATGAACACGGCATCGGGCTTCTTGGTCCGCTCGTCGATGAAGTGCGACTTGACCCACAGGTGGCCGACGCCGCCAGGGTTGGTTGCCGACCTGACCCGCAGCGGAACGTCGAAGAGAGTCATCCCGTCTGACTCCGCAGGCTGGTACTGAGCAACGATCTTGGGGTCGGGCATGATGCCCCTGCACGTCTGTCGAGCGTGCGCGTCGTTGTGCGTCCAGTAGTGCTGGCTGTCCTTCTTGTAGAGCACCTGCTTGATGCTGGTGCCGCAGTTCAGGCACGACACCGTGGGCCTGCGCACCCGGCTGAACAGGTACGAGTAGATCGACTGCGGGAAGTGGGTCAACTCGTCAAAGCCCACGAACTGGTACTCGGCCGACTGGAACTTGGTCCGGTCCTTCTCGTGCTGGACATAGCCGAACTGGATGCGGGCACCGGACGGGAACTCCCAGATCCGGCCTCCGTCCTTCTGCCGCGCGGGAGTGTCTTCCAGCCACGACCGGGCACGGTCCAGGATCGCTCCCGGGGCGTTCAGGTCCGGCCATGTCCTGCGCAGGATCAACGCTGAGTAGCCCGGCACGTCCACGTACTGCAACGCGGACATCAACAGAGCATCCGAGTTATGAGTCGGGACCATCTCCCGACCAGCAAGGTACAGGTGTGACGGGCTATCCACCTTGATGCACTGCACCGGAACCGAAGACACTGCCTGAACCGCGACGATGTAGCGCATGTCGTGAGTTCCACGGAAACCCGTTCGCTTCTGCGCGCGATGCTTCCTGTCCAAGCGAGCGGACTGGATGTCAGTCATCCACTTCACCCGCCAACGCGGACCGCAGTCCTTGCCGTTCAGCGTTGCCCGAGACTCATGTGCTTGCGCCTTGATCCCTAGGCTGAAGAGTAGTTCGAGCAAATCATCCGTCAGGCCACGACTGGTCCAGCAGACCTCCACATCGCCATCCACGTAGCCGTCACTGTCCACGATTCCCTGGAGCAGAGCACGACGCTGTTGGACAGACGCACGAAGGTACACCTGCGGAATCCGCTTAGGGTTAGGGTTTCGATAGGTGCCCAACACGCCGATCTGACGCAGCCGCTCCGACAGACCTTCCACCCGGTAGTGCGTGTCTGACAACTGCGTCAGTTCTTCCCCGCACTCCTTCATCTGCCAGACCAGTTCTGTGTCGTCTAGCCCGATGGTGATGTAACCACGTCGAGTATCTCCATCTCCCAACCACAGACCAAAGACATATGGATCAATGCAGAATTGCTGGTGCTCGCCTTCGATGGGTGCCGTCATTGGCACTGCCCATTTGCGACGGCCAGCAGGCGTGGTCAGGTTGCTTGCGATTTGCTCCGTGGTCTTCACGACAGGCACACGCCGGTTGGTATTCACGACCGACCAGAGGTGTTCTGCATCAGCAGTGATCTTGGTGCCATCACTGAAAAAAACGTCATAGCACTTATGGTTGTACATTACCTCCGACTTAGCCAGCACCCTGGTCGGCACACCCTGCTCGTTGTGTACGTAGTCGCCGGGCTGAACGTCGCCCATCGTGGTCCATCCAGTCGGAGTGACGAGCGGCGTGTCTAACGCCAGGGCCTTGCCTCCTCCGGCAGCGCCGCCGTACATGACCTCCTCGATGCTGTTCAGGCTGAGGAACACCTGCTGCGGCGGGTGCGGGATGTGCTTGAAGTACGGCTCCACGATCCGGGGCGTGGCCAGGCTGATCAGACGCTGCCGTTCCACGTCCGGCAGAGCCTTGATGTGGCTGGTCATCTTCCGGCGCACCGGGTCATCGAAGATGTCCCGCTCCAGCGATGCGGTCTTCTGCTGTTCCTCAATGGCCTGCTCTGAGTCAACCGGCTCGGGCAACAGCCCGCCGTGATCAGGAACGGATAGCCCCGTGATCAGGTCCATCGCCTCTGCGGCAGCCTGCGCGTCCTGCTGCTCCTGACGTCGGCGCTGTCGTTCTTCCCCTGCGTTGTGAATTAGCCGGTCGCTCATGGTCTGGTCCTGACTGATCCTGGTCCTGGATGTTCTGGCCCTTGCTGTTCTGGTGCGGTGAAGCGGAGGTTGCCCTCTGACGGGTTGAACAGGGTTCGGTAGTGGCTGGGACCAGTCAGCGCCTACAAACCCGCCAGAGGGCCGTTTCCGGGCGTCTCCGGGCTAGTTCTGCCCCGGATCGGCTGGCTGTTCTGCCGGTTGTGCTGCCAGCCACGGGATCAGGGCCTGTCGGAGACGTTCGTTGCCAGCGTTGAACTTTTTGTGCTGTGCCCAGGGACGTGCAACTTCGATGAGTACCTTAGCCGGGTCCGAAGTCACAGGCTGGACAGGCGGCACGGGAACCGGCACCGGAACAACCGGAGTCGGAGCAGGAACCGGGGTCGGCGGACTGACCGTCAGCGGGTTCAGCACCGTGACGTCGCCCTGCTCGTCCAGCAACTGGCCGAACGTGTCCCAGGTCCAGAACGCTCGCCCCTGGCAGGCCCATTCTCTGCCCCAGGAGTTGCGAATCCAGACTCTCTTGTTCTGCACGTCGATCTGGTCGATGCAGACTTCGTGCCCGCCGCGAGCGTTGCCGGCCTTGTCCATCTGGCCCAGTGCGTCGGGAGCGTCGAACCCCTCGTACCAGTTGACGCCCACGATGACCGGCCCGAACTGCAACGCGGCAAGAGCGTCGTTCAGCCCGAACGCGTGGCTGTAGCCGTTGATGTAGCCGAACTCGACGGCTGCCTTGGCCACGTCCAGGCCGTCGCTGCCGGTGTCCTGGAGCGGGTACTCGCCGTCGAAGCCGTCCGTCTGGGTGGCCCGGGTGTAGATCTTCAGCGCCAGTTCCTCCGACAAGGTGGCGATCCGCTCGTTGTCGAACGTCAGGAAGAACGGGTTGCACAGCAGAGCAGCCACTGTTGCATTGCCTGTGCAACACCCGACGTCACCCTGGTCTAGTACCGGCGTCACCACCGACGACCAGCGGCAGTCCCTCAGCGGGACCGGGCCTGCCTTGAACGGGAACCGCAGCGAACGCGAGTCGTGCTTGACGTGCCTGCCCAGCCGTCTGCCCGGGACTACCTGCTCCCGAATCTGGCTGACGTGTAGGTGCCACGGGTCGGTCGGGTTCATCACAGCATCACTCCGAACAGGCGATCCATCCGGACCGCCCACGCTACGTCCTTGGACATGTTCCAGTTCATCAGGGATGCGAACTCCTGCATCCATTCCGACTTGCGCATCATGGTGTGCTCGCTCTGCCGGACTGACTGCGCTTCTGGATGTTCCGGTACAGCCGCTCGCACACGACATACAACTGCGTGCCCACCCAGAACGGAGCGACCGAAGCCGCCACCAGTGGGAAGCCCACTGTCTGGCCTGCGGCCCCTCCCGGGAGCAGCAACTCCCCCAGGTGCGCGAACATCAGCGGTTCCCCGCTCGGTTGCCACGACGCATCTTGACGATGGAAGGCCGGATGTCGGTCCCGTAGGTGTAGGGCACGACCCGGGCCTCGAAGTGCAGGTGCGGTCCGGTCGCGTTGCCGGTCTGTCCGCTGCGGCCCAGAACCGCTCCGGGGTTGACCCGGGTGCCGACCTTGATGTTCACCGCGCTGAGGTGGCAGTACGCGTAGCGGTACGACTTACCGGTCTTCTGTTCCACCTTGACGGTCTCGATGATGACCTGCTTGCCGTACGACGGTCCCCAGCCTCCGGGGTGACTGCCGTCGCCAACGAAGACGACCTTGCCGTACGACACCGACTGGACGAGGGTGCCTTCGACGCAGGCATGGTCCTCGCCGGTGTGGTAGCCCGAGGCGTAGGCGCTGGACCGAACGCCGTAGGGGTAGGTGACGGGAGTGCCGTCACTGCACGGGTTGATGACCTGGTTGGCTCGCCACATCTCGATGACGTGCGCGACCCTGGCCCCGAACCGCTGCTTCAGCGTCATCTTGCGATGCGTCTGGATGCTCATGGTTGACCTGCCCTTTGGTCGGTGTGGATAGTTTTGTTGCACTTCCGCTGCTCTGCTGCCGACCCGTGCTGCTGGTTGCTTAGTCGTGCAGCCGGATCAGTTCGACCCCGAGGAAGTCCTGTACCGCTGAAAGACAAGCATGGACCATCCCATCAACTGCGTCCTCACACAGCGACACATGATGTTCGCCACTGTCGTCCCGCGTGACGTCGAGGATCGTGTGCTTGCCCATGCGCAGATGATCGCAGGCCCGTGGCAAGTTGCCGAACAGGTAGACCCGTCTCCTGTTTTCGGGCATAGAAAAAGCCCCGCCCAGACCCCTCAGACTGGACGGGGCTTCCCCCTTGTGACCTACCTGTATTCAGTTGTGTGCCCAGGGCTGCTGTTGTTGCGAGTCATGCTTCTCTTGTGGTGGCTGACGTGCTTCCCGGTACGTCAGAAGAGAACGACGGCTGCCACAGTGCTGAACACAGCACTCAGAAATGCCAGCCCGACCGCGAACAGACCTAGGTTCCTGGCCAGCGTGTCACTGCGACGCCGGTTGCTCGTGTTCTTGCTCGATGCGAACAGCAGTGCTGCCTGCTCGGTCTCGATCTCGCTTGCCATGATGCTCATGTCACCCTCCCCAGAGTGCGGGCCAGAGTCCTGGCCCGGAAGTACTGCTCCACTGCTACCAATCTTGCGGTGCTGCTGCTGCTGCGACTCGTGTGCGAGTGGACTACTTCATTGCACTTCTGTTCGGTCCCCCGACGTGACGCTGGCAGGCTCTGACGCTGTTGGTGCAGCCTGCCGGTACCAAACATTACTCATGCGTTCTGGAATGTTACTAACGTGTGGGATGAAATGGCTCAGGTGAACTACCCCGGCATAGTCACTGGCGATGCATCTCGTAGGTCTGCCAGTGGTAGACGTCCGCGACCCGGCTGAAGTCGTACTGCACGGCCTTGCGCAGTTCGTTGCTCCCGGCGAGCAGCAGCGGGTTGTAGCACGGCACCACGGTGTGCGAGCGCTTCATCACCGGCTGGTCAGTGAGGTGCACCGCTCGTCCGTGCACCTGGCCCATGTGCAGGTTGCCCAGCATCACCTGAGTCGGCGTCACCCCGATCAGCATGGTCACGGCGGGCTGCATGATGTCGAGTTCCTTCGACAGCCACCGTCTGCCGTGGAACAGGTGCGCGCTGACAGCGAGGTTCGTCTCGTACGTCTTCACGATGCTGGTCCGGTAGCAGGCATCCGGGCTGATGCTGTGCGCCGCGAGCAGTTCTTCGATCTTGGCCCACATCGGGAACCCACCCGCGTCCACGGCATCCCATTCCTCGGGCTGCGCCGCGACCAGTGCGATCTTGTTGTCGGGCGAACCGACCCACTCCGGGCTGAACAGCCTGCCTGCACTGTCTGTGTTGCCGTCTGCACTGCCTGAACTGCCTAGGTCCAGAGCCAGTGCCCTGGCCTGCGCCTTGTGCAGCCGGTCCATCCGGTAGCGCTTACTGAGGAGGCTCATCTGTCTTGTTCCGTTCTGCTCGTCGGTACGGACCTTGCCTGACGGGCCGGGACCAGCCTCCCTTCCCACGAGATCAGCACCTGCACGGGCCTGTCCTCGAAGCCTTCCCACCGGTCCGGTTCGACGCCGTTGTCCAGCGCCTGGGAGAAGATGCACTCCCGCAGGTCCGGGTTGGCTCCCAGGCAGAAGTGGCTGTGCAGGATGTAGACGGTCTGCTCTGCGGTGACGGCCCGTGCCATGTGCTGCTGGTTCTGTCGTTCGCAGCCGACGATCTCTTCGATGCTGTCGCGGTCCACCAGTTCGGCCATCAGTACCGCACCTCCTTCTTGCTCATGCTTGCTAGTCCTGTCTCACTTGCCGTTGGGGCAGCCGTCAACATCGTGCCAGGTTCCGCCGACGTGCTCCTGGCTGTACCGCAGATCGCGGTCGTAGAACTGACCCGACGGGTTGAGCACGCACAGTGACACGTGCACGTTGGCGTCAGCAGGGACCTTGCCCATGACCTCCGTGACGACCGCTGCCCGGCACTGGCTGGGGTACTCGCCGTTGGGAGTGCCAAAACTGGTGTAGTGCACCGTCATCCCGATGTAGGGCCTGGGCATCAGGTCACGCTGGTGAGTCAGCCGCTCCCGCATCTGGTCCTGTGCGTACTGGAACTCCCGCTTCAGATGATCAGTCGCCTGATCAGGGTCCAGGCCGAACGCTTCGGCCGTGGCCCGTACGTAGTCCTCGACAGTCGGGCCATCCAGGCCGTCATGGCTGTCATTGCTGCCAGAGTTGTCAAGGTTGTCAAGGTTGTCAGGCATCTCACTTGCTCCCGACTACCCGCACCCAGTGGTTGAACCGCTGCTCCATCTGGTCGGCGTACCTGTCTGCGGCGGGGCCGCTGCCGTTGTACCTGCGCGCAGCGTCCTTCCAGGTGCCCATAGAGCGCCGCAACGTGGCCAGGTGGCGGAATGCCACCAGCATGTTGACGTAGGGCCTCCAGCAGCCTCCTGCGGCGTCTGCCTCGTCTTGGAACTCCCACCAGGTGTTGTGCGAAAGCAGGCCGTTAACGATCAAGGTGCTCGTACTGGTTTTGTGCGCAACCATTGGCCCATCGTCAAGTGGCTCAATGGCCAGTACTGTCTGCCTGCCGCAGCCGTTCAACTGTCGGTTTTCCCAGACTTCACGCAGACGAGGGTGACGCAGCATCCGACGTGGGCGGAACGTACCAAGGAAACGCAACGTTTCCAGCCAACTGCCACCAATAACGAGATGGGCAACTGGTCCGTTACCTCGCTCACCATTCCAGCCACGACCAGGTGCGTTATGCCGTCTCACTTCAAAGCCGAAATCCTCGATCAGCGCTTCCATGTACTGCACGTCAGGGCTGGATTCCTTCTGTGACCAAAGGAGCCTGCCATATGCCTGGCCGTTAGCACCTTCGCCTACCGTCAGGCATCCCTCGCCGTCAAACTGCCCCGCAACGTATCCCGCCTCATAGATGTCGTCTTCAGTCCACGTCGGCACGTCTGGAATCAAGTCACCTACCTGCAAGTACTGCGCTTCCTTCCATGTGTACCTCTCGGGTCGGTGAGTAAGAAACTTGTGCTCTGGCGTGACGATCACCGAGCCCTTGTCGGTGACGATCCGGACCCGCTGCATGTCGGACACGAACATGCCGTCCACCCGAGCAGTCCTGAAGTATCGACGCTTAGTGGTGTGTCGCTTGTCCGGCGTCCCCTCTTCATCGAAGGCGATGATCTCCATACCCTCGGTGACCTTGGATGCTTTTTCCCAGCGCAGATCCGAAGTGAGGATCAGGCTGTCAGGGTCAACACACAACTGGCACGGCCCGACCCCTTGCATGCCGTGACCCTCTGCGCGCAGTTGCTTGTACCGGAAGTACTTGGCCCGGGTGACCGTGCCCGCACCGGAGAAGTTCCCCGGGTCGTGTCCGAAGACGTTCTCCCCGCCGTTGGACTCCTGCACCAAGAACGCACACGCCACGTAGAACGGGATGCCCGCTCGCTTGGCTGCGCGGTAGGCCCGGAACGGAATCTTGATCCCGTGGCTCTTGGCCAGCCTGATCTGCTTCAGCGCCTGTGCTGACAGCGCGACGGAGTTGAAGTTGGTACCGGTGCTCTTCTTGCGAGTACTCATGTGAGGCATCCCTGTCTGGGCTTAGATGGCACGGGGTAAGTGGCTCGGGCTTAGATGACGTCGCTGATGATGACTGAGTTGTCGGGCTTGAACAGAACCTGCTCCCAGGCCAGCCGTGCCTGGTACTGGTCGGTGCTCAGGGTTTCCTGCACCGCCTGCTTGGCCTTGCTGATCGTGTCAGTGGTCAGGGGCTCGCTGACTGCTTTTGCTGCCCGGGTGTCCCACGGGTCGCCGGTGATCAGGTCGCCGAGCAGGCCGAGCAGGGTGTTAGAAACGTTGAACGCTCCGCCGAGACGGACAGCATCGAAAAGTGGCTTGGTAGTGACTACCTGCTGCTTCTCCTGGTCGTCGTGTTCGATGCGCTGTTCGACCCGGCTGGTGATCTTCGTTTCGAGTTCCTCGAACACGCCGGACTTGATGATCCACCCAGCGGCTGACCAGCAGACGCACGTCTTAGCCAGTGCGGCCTGCGTCTCCCGGGGCAACTGATCCCACGCGGTACTGGGTTTGCTTTCGTAGACGTGCTCCCTGTGCATCTTCATGGCCAGCACGTCCTGCTTGACGTGCAACTTCTCGGTGTCAGTCATGCTGACCAGCCTTCCGGAAAGCCTCCTTGATCAGATCAGCCTCTTCCCGGGTGACCGTGCTGCCCGTGCTGACCAGGCTGAGGTCGTCGCTGACCGTGACCGGCATGCCGACTGCCAGGCTGATCTGGTCTGCGATGTGAGCGGCCAGTTCGGGATTGGTGTTCTGCTCCCGCACCTCTGGGCTGAGACTGTCTGTCGGGTGATAGCCCGGACGATCAGCCGGACGATCAGCAGAGTGGTAGACATCAGCCGTGCCGTTGAACAGGGCGTACCAGTCCTCGAAGTGGCTGCTGGCAGAACTGTCCCGGCTGCGGGAATAGCCAGCCCGGTAACCAGCCTCGTAGGCAGACCGCATGACGTCCTTCTGGCCCTTGCGGATGCGCCTGCTCTTGCTGCTGCCTGGACTACTGCCTGAACTGCGGCCTTGACTGCTGGCAGAACTGCTAGTCATCCGTGCCCTCCTTCTTGTCTGCCTGGTTGTCTGCCTGGTGCTGGTTGGTCGGTTCGCCGTCAAGATCGTTGGCGAAGAGGTCTTCCACGTTGACGGACAGTGGCGGCAGTGCCGCGTACACCCTGGGGCGGATGTCTTCCGGCGAGAGTTCGGGGAGGTTCTTGGTGATGGCCTCCAGCACGGTGCTGTGCACCTGCCTGAGCGTGTACTGGTCCTGCATGTCGAACGCGACCACCAGCACCACGCGGTTGCTGCTGTCGTCGGTAGCGCTGCTGTCTTGCTCGTGCTTGTCCATCAGCCAGTCAGTCCTTCTGCCAGTAGATCGTCTGGAAGCCACCTGCCGGGCCGGAGCCCTTGGGCACCGTGGCCATGCACTTTTCGTCCGTCGAGTGCTTACGCTTCCAGCACTTGATGTTCGTGCCGTCGAACTCCTTGACGGACCCGCACATGAACTTGCTGCTGTGCTGCCCGTCGTGCTCCGTCTTGCGGGTGTCCTTCTTGACCGTGCTGTTCTTGCTGCTGTTCTTGCTGGTGGTGCTGCTGTTGGTCGTGCTGGTTCTTGCCATCTCCCCGTTCATTCCCCTTCTGTGTCTGATTCTTCTTCGGGCTGGCTGTCTGCCCGTTCGTGTGCCGAGTCCTGCTGGAACCGCTGCTGCTGCTGGGCCTCGATTTCCCGGGGGTGAGGCTCCCAGTGCTCGTCGTCTTCTTCCGCGTCCACGTCGATGGCAGCGAGTTGATCGAAGATGCCAGCGTTGGCTGCTGCCGACAGGAACGCACCGAGGCGGTCCGGGTCGTCGCGGTTCAGTTCCTGCACCACCGAGATCGTGTGTTCCACCTGCGACTGGATGGGTGCACCGTTCGGGCCGGAGATTTCCGCCCGGATGATGTCCGCGTTCAGCGCCTTCAGGCCGATCTCCTGGAACTTGGTGGCCGCGTTGGCAAGACGTTCCAGTTCGCCCGCTCCGATGGCGGTCTTCAGGTACTTCAGTTCCCACGGCTCGACGGCTACTCCGGCATCCAACTTCACCTTGACCGCAGCGCGCTTCTGCTCGTACTCCCGGACCTCGCGGGCGATCTCTGCCATCCGCACCGTGACCAGTTTGGTGCCCATCTTGGCAACGTCGAGCGTCTTGTCCTCGAAGTCGATGGTTTCCCGGGCCAGCGACTCGGCGCGGAGTTCCAGTCTCTTGGCGGAGATCTTCTGCTGGAACTGCGCCCGCTGGTCAGGCCATCGCTCTTCGCTGGAACGCTGCCTGATCCGCACGTAGGGGATTCCGGTGCGCTCTGACAGTTCGGACATGTTCAGCCATGTCCTGTCGCCGTCCGGTTTCGAGGGGTCTTTCGGGACGCCTTCTACATAGATGCCCCGTGCCTCTTCGTAGTTGTGCTTCGCGTTCGACGGCTTGCGTACCGGAGTGCCGTCCTTCTTGATCTTGGGCTTCTTCGCAGGCGTGCGACGTTGTACGGAGTTGGATGCCTTTTTCACCCCCCTCTGAGCCGTCTTCTGAGCAGTCTTTTTCACCCCCGTTTTCTTCGCTGCTGAAGTTGAACGATTCGTTGCACGCTTTTTGGGCTGAGGAGCATCCGTCTTCCCCTCTGCCTGTCCCTCAGTCGTGCTGCCTGCCATCTTGCTGGTCCCTACTGTCGATAGGCTGATCATCATGTTCTTCGAGGTCAGACGTGGTTTCTGCTGGTTCTGACCATCCAACTTAGTGCCATGTTCTTGAGCAGTTCTGCCGGTCTATTGCCGGTCTATTGCTGGCTGTCTGCTTGGCTTGCTGCTGACTGTCTGCTGGTCCCTCTTCTGCTTCCCCGTACATCTCTCTACGTATCCTGGGACTGTACGGGGTGTACGCCGAGGAAGTTGCTACTCCCGCCGCGTGTCGTCAGGGGCTTGTTCTCCCGGCTCTTCCTGCATCCGGTACATCAGCGGGGTGTCTGACGCGGGACAGATCGAGTTCCCGCTCCGCAAGTGCGCTTCCACGAGTCCGACGATGTTCTTCACCTCGGACATGCACACCGGGCAGACAAAGAAGACGGGAGTGGTCACCCGCCCACTGTCGTCGGTCTTCAGGCCGCTCTCATTCCCGCCCACACCGTAGAAGCGCTGGCCGTCTTGCTCCATGCGCCTGATCCGAATGTGTGCCTCCCGGAGTTGCTGGTCCTGTGCCGCGAGTCTTTCCGCGTGGTTGAGCAGGAAGCACTCCCGCGAGTCATGCCAGTTCTGGATGGCCCACGCCGCGCTCTTCAGCCTGTCTTCGTGGCTCAGGCTCTCGAACCGGGCTACCCACTCCTCGGGGGTCGGGTACCGGTTCTCCTTCTCCCAGTCGTCGTTGGCCGGATTGCTCACTGGCCTTCCTCTCTCTTCTGGGCGTCTTCCGTCATGGCCTCGACGATGTTCCTGGCCTGCTCGTAGTGCATGTTCGCCACCGCGTGGCAGTAGTCCAGGTACCGCTTCACGCAGTCCTCGCACATGGGCAGGTCTCCGGATTCGAGTTCTCCCCGGACCACCACCGTGCGGCAGAACATGACCTTGGGTGCGTTCCTGTCCTCGACCACGGCCGTCGTCGGGTAGTCAATATGGACCCGTGTCCCGACTCGTGCCATCCCATGGGCTCTGATTTGCGGGACGATGAAGTCCTCGTTCGGCTCGTTCACCGCAGTCAGCCTTCCTTTCTGTCGTCAGCACCCGTGTGGGAAGCCACCAGAGCGTCTGTGCGGGCTTTCTGGGCCTGTTCCGGGGTCTGGACGACCCTGTTCCGGGTTTCCTCGTCCCGGGGCCTGGTCAGTCGCAGTCTGATCATCTGACTTGTCTCGGACACCACCCGGACCACGCCGATGTTGTTCAAGTACTCCAGTGCCCGCATGCTGCTGTCGTCGTCACGCTGACACTGTGAGTCGGCGCGGGACAGAACTCTGAGCCAATCAACTTCCAGGGTGGTGAACCCACCGGACTCGCTTACTCCGTCGCACATCATGTTGCTGTTGTTCTCCCGTCTCTCTACCGATTGGCTGTCTGGTTGGTCCACGGCAGGTGCAGGCCGTCGTTCTCCTGGCGAGGCACGACGTGCAGGTGCAGGTGCATGACCGACTGAGTAGCCGGAGCGCCGATGGAGGTGATGATGTTCGCGGACGAATAGCGAGTTGCGACCATCGCTGCTAGTTCCATCGCTCCCGCAGCAGTACAAGGCGAGACAGTCGCGTTCTCGACGTGTTTCTCCGGAACCACCAGCAAGTGCCCCGGCACAACGGGGTTGAGCGGCTCGAAGACAAAGCAGACTATTCCGTGAACTGAGGCGACCCACCTCTCCACCGGGTTGGCGATCTTGTCCAGGTTGCAGAACACACAGGCTGAATCTGAGTATGGAGGATTCATACGTCTTCTCTCTTCTCTTTATTGGCGTAATGCCAGAGCCAGTCGGTCACAACCTGAGCAGTCCCGATCAGCGACTGTTTCTTGAACTGGGCAGTGAGCGTGGTCCACTCATTCCACTGCCACTTCTTGGCCAACTCCCGAAGTGCTTCGTGCCGTACGTCTTGGGCAAGCAAGACAGCACCGGAAGCAATGAGGGCCTCGACAACGTGAATGCGATAGGCGCTCCAGCCGTAGTCGTCGACATGCTTCTGCTCTGTGGTCAACGTCCAGCCGCAACGGCAGCCGTAGATGCTAGCCGCGTCGTAAGGGCTCACGTCGGCCTCGTGCCCCGCCAGCCCCGCAGCCAGCGCCTCCACGCTCTCGGTCGTCATCTCACTCGGCATGTCGTGTCTCCTTGGTCACAGCGGGCGGAATGACCTGCGCTGCTCCGGTCATCGCGGACGCCAGCACGACACGCCACGAGGTCAGGTCGATGGCGGCTGCAATGAACGTCGGATCGGTCTCGCCCTGGGCGATTGCCAGCCGCTCAGCCTCGGCCTCTTCGCCACGAGCCCAACGCTGCAAGGCGTAATGGATCACCATGAACGTGCGAGCGTCACCCTGCTGACTCCACCCCAAGGCTTCGAGGCGACGGAGCCCGGCCCCTACGTCGATGCGGTCCACGTTCACGCCGGGCCGCTTGCCCGTCAGGAACCTGGGCGCGACAGGCACGTCATAGTCGGCGGTGTGCTCACTCATCGCCCGCCTCCCGCTCAGATCGGTGCACTTCCAGGGCCCGGCTCGCTCGACTGTAGGCGTTTGAGAGAGCCCTCCAGTCCTCGGCGTTCTCCTGCCACGAGATGACTCCTTTGAGCGGCGTGTAGGCGCAGGATCGGGTGTCGTTGACGTGCTCAACGCCGTCGTAGATGAACACCACCTGAGGTGCCTCGCCAAAGCAGAAGAACGACTCTCCGGAGTCGGGCTCGTCTAGCGGCTTGTCGCCGCCCTGGAGCGAGTGAATCGGCGTGCAGCGTGGCTCGGGGCAGCACCACGGGCGCGGTGTGGTGCTCACTTGGCCTCCCTGGGCATCGGTAGAGATCTCGTTCATCTGTCTTCACTTCTTCCCATAGAGCGGCGTCAGTGCAGCGACCAGCAGCCCGAACCCGATCAGGCCATAGGCACCGACCAGACTGAGCGTGGAATGCGTGCCCGTGCACCCGTAGTTCTGCCGGGGCAGTAGTGCAGAACCGCACCCGCCGATGAGCATGTTCTGCCAGGTGCTGACGGGGTGCAGGCCGATGATCAGCCCGCAGGTCACGAGACCAACGGCGATCAGGAACCCGATGTAGTAGCGCATGACGGTACCTCCAGATGTTGTTGTTGATACTGATGTTGGTTGTTTTGTTGCAGTGCGGGCAACGGGAGTCGAACCCGTATACCTTGCGGTGCCGTCTTTTGAGGACGGTGCGTATGCCTGTTCCGCCATGCCCGCGTTGGAAGATGGACGCCGCAGTGCCCACCTTCCTCACCCACCGTGAATGTGGTCGGACCACTGTTTATCTTCCGGACTGCTCCTGACCTACAGGCAGAAGCATCCGGCCCGCCCGATGGGGAGCGGAGTCCTTGGGTGCTACTTCTCCAGCACGAACTCGACGTCGTTCATGCGTGTGAACGACCAGCCACCACCACCGTCGATACCGACAGCAGCCTCGTAGCCCTCGACGCTCAGGCCCATCTCGTGGCTGGTGTCTACCTCGTCCTGCTCCAGTTCGTCGGTGTCGATGTAGCCGGTGATCTTGATACGAGCCATGTTGCACTTCCTTTCTTGTTGATTCGCCTGGCTGTTGGTCTTGGTGCGCGGGACCGAGCAGGACAGCATGCCCCGATGATGGGTTTCCTGCCCGGCCCCGCGTGATCTGAGTTTACTTCCGGGACACCTTCAGGTCGCCCTTGTCGTCGCGGGTCATCTTCGTCTTCTGCTCTGTCTTCTTGCGGATCGTCTTGCGCTGGGACGGAACAGCAGACGCAGCCGTCTTCTTCCGTAGCGTCCTGCGCTCCTGGACGGGAACCTCCACGCCGTCCACCAGACCGCGCTCCAGCGGAGTGGCGCGCTTGTTGTAGTCCTCGCGGATCGCGTCCCAGTTCAGGCCGTTGCGCCGGTAGTAGTGCGGGTTGGCCGCAGTGCTAGTGGTGGCGTTCGGGTCGGTGCTCATGCTCGATACCCCCGGTATCAGTTAGAAGAATGGTGTGTTGCTCTTTGGGTGGTTCAGTGTGCGCAGGCAGCGGCGGCAGGCTGCATGGTGCTGGGTGATGACCTGCCAGCCTCTCCCGTGCACTGGCAGGACTTCATCTATGACGGTGATCTCCAGGTGGCCGAACGCCCCGCACCGCAGGCTGGCCATCAGCCGCAGCAGCCGGTTCACGGGGCCTCCGGATTCGTTTGCTCTGCCAGGTTGTTACCGTTCTGTGGTGCCCTCGTTCCACGCATGATGTGATTTCCGTCCCTCTCTGCTCATGTTTTTCTTCGGCAGGGTGAATCAGCAAAACAGCCCCTGACCTCGGTAAACAAAAGCCTGTGATTACGCTGGTTCAGACATTCGTCGCACTGAGTGCCGCAATCTTGTTGACTTCCGTGGTTTGGAACTGCCACTCTTGGGGCATGTCGGTATCACCAAACGCTGGGTTGGAACCCCAGTGGTGACCGGAACTAACTAGTGGGGCGTATTCCTTCCCGGTAGTTCGCGGGTCACCAACCGATCCGACATACACAATGCTCTTGCCCAGGGCGTTGGCTTCCACTGCTGGAAAGCCCCGACCGTCACCTAGATCACGCACTAGGCGAAGGCCGGGGCTTTCTCGTGTCTACTGCCGGTACTTGAACTGGATGCTGCGCAGAGGGTTGCAGTCCTGAAGCCTGCGCAGATCAGGCTGGTCGCCCTCTTCCTCGATGTACGCGGACCATGAACAGTGGTCGCAGGCGTAGCCGGTGCCGTCCGAGAACTCCCGGCGAGTGACCCGCTTCCACCCGTAGTTCGGGCAGCACAGGTACTGCATCAGTCCGTGACCTTGCCCGCCTTGCCAGCCTGCTTGACCAAGGCCGACTGGGACGCTTCCTCGGTGGCGTCGTCCAGCGCTTCCCGGATCACGTCGGTGACGTCCTGGTCGTCGGAACTGGTCTCTTCCCACTCGGCCTTGTTGACCGCATCGACGGCTGCCCGAGCAGCGTTGTCCATGGCCACCCCGAACAGAACCCCGAGTTCCTCGGTGAAGAAGTCGGCCAGCCTGCTGCCGACGATGTGTGCGAACAGGTTCGGGTCCGTACTGACGTTGGGGTCAGGCTCCGGCCTGGGCTCAGGCTCAGTCGGCTCCGGCTCTACCTGCGGCTCCGCCTGAACAGCGTCACTGCTGGCTGCCTCTGCCCGGGACCGGTACTTGGTCGTGAAGACGTCACTGTCACAGGGGTAGAACTCCTGCTTGGTGCCGTAGATGATGAACTGGTTCGTCTTCACTCCGACCCAGGTGTCGTGGATGTAGTCGAACACCGCCGCCGTGTATGCCTTGTCGTCCTTCCAGTCCGCGTTGCCAGCGATGTGCTCCCACAGGCCCTTCGATGCAGCCTGACGCCTGATCCAGTTGCGCTGGTTCTCCGGCTGCCGGTTCTTGAAGAACTGGGTCATCTCCCCGGCGTTCTCCCCGGTCCACTGCACTGCCTCGACTTCGATGGGCTGGGACACGTACGTCCCGAGAGTGCCGGATTCGATGATGCTCTTGCTCACTGCATTGCCTCCTTGACCTCGGTGTCGTGACCGGACAGGAACTTCTGCCAGGTCGCCAATGACTCGGTGCAGATCTGTGCCGCCTCGTCGTGCTTGCCCTGTGCGAGCAGTGCAACGGCCAGTTCGAGTGTGACCTCGTACCCGGCATTGACGATGCCCATCAGCCTGAGCGCGTTGATGACCTGCTCGTTCTTGATGACAACCTCGTCGTATCGCTTCTGGAACTGCTTCTGCTGCGCCCGTAGGCGCTGGTCGTATCCCATGCTGGTCCTACTCCGTTCTTGTAACCCCCGGAAACGGCCCCAGGACGGCCCAACAGGGTTCGGGACGTGGAATCACCCCGGGACACCCGTCGAGCCGCCCTGAAGGCCCTTAGAAGGCTCGCCTCTAAGAAGCGGTGGTCTGCCGGACTAGGCCGTCTGCACGGGCTGCGCCGTGGTGAGGGCCGTGATCAGGTCGTCCTTCTTCATCTTCGAGTAGCCGGTCAGGCCGTGCTTCTTGGCCTTCTCGCGCAACTCCGTGACGGTCAACGTGGCGGCGTAGTCCTTGAAGATCTGCGACGTGCTGTCACCGAGGTGCTCGTGCACCGAGTTGGAACCGGTCAACTTGGTGACCTTCCCCGGCTCGTCCGTGAAGGAGTTCTGCTTGGTGGCGTTCACGGGCTGCGGCTTGCTGTTCTTCTGGACGGTGACCTTGCCGGAGTTGGCCGTCTGGACCCACCTGTCCATGTGCAGGCACTTGGCGCACTGGTGGCGGACCTTGGTGCCCCGGATGCGAGCGACCTGCCACTTGTGCTTGCCGTTGTCCACGCAGGCGGTCTTGTTCGGGCTCTTGGTGTCGATCAGGCTCGTGCTAGTCATTTGGATAAGGCTCCCCACTGGTTGTTGTTGAATGATTGGTTGTTATTGAGTGATGCTGGTCTACTTGCCGCTATCGCCAGACTGGCGGCGTTCGCGGCGGTTGATCTCCCGGTCGATGTACCAGCGCGCCTTCTGTAGATCCTGGAGCGCGTTGTCCTTCTCGTCGGCACGCCACAGGTACTTGATCGCGTTGCCGATGCAGAACCCCAGGTCTTCCACGACGTCGATGCACTCGACCCCGTTGGCGTTCCCGGTGTAGTGCGGCGGGTGGTTAACCAGGTCAGGTTGCTGCTCTTCCGCCGGACGTGGGTCGAACCTTGCCGTCAAGCACTGACTTCTTGTGTGCTTGGTCGGACGAAGATGACGGGCAGCAGCGACGCACTCCTTCAGTTCGTCAATGTCCGTCTCCCACAATCTGTCCTTTCCGGCGTAATGACAGTTGGTAGGACAGACCAACTGGCCGTAGAGGGTGGTGTGCTCCGTCTCGTGGTCGTGCCAGTGCTGCTCGGCCATGGTGATGATCATCGCCTTCCTCTTGTCTGCTGCGGCTTGTTGCCGGTGTTGATGTAGTCCAGGAACCCGTCGGCGGTGTCCACGACGGTCTGCCACCCCGGAGGGACAGCCCTTTCTGCCAGGTTGGACGATGCGTGGTGCAGCACCGCGAGTGTCAGTGCCGCCATCCGCTTCTTGGCGGCATCGTCTGCGGGACTAGGAACCTGGGACGACGACATTGCCGGTCTCCTTCATCTTCTTCATCACTGCGGGAGTGCTGGTTGCCGATGGTGCCTTGTACGGTTCCCGGTTGCCGATCAGCAGCGGGATCATCGGCCTGCCGTCGTTGGTGACGGACCCCGGCATCGGTGCGGGCTTGGGTCGGGCGTTCAGCACCCGGACCATCTCGTCGTACGCCGTGTCGCCCATGATCTCCCGGAGTTCGTGCTCCATGGCTGCCAGCACAGGCTTGCTGCCCACGTAGGCGTCGGGCGTCTCTGTGCACCACCAGCACATGATGTGGTCGTGTGAGCCTTCCTCGTCCTCCCCGCCCCACTGGTCCACGGTCCAGGGCTGAATGACGTGCCGGTCGTTGTCGTCATCGAACTCGTACTTGATGGGCAACTGCCAGCAGACCTGGGGCATCACGTCCACGTGGTCCTGGCCGGTCCTGGCGGCGAGGTGGTGGAACGCGCATCCGGTCTTGCCGGTCGATCCGACGCTGCCCGTGTTGCGGTTGGCGAACACACACCCGAAGTCGGTGACCTTCGACTTGCCGTTGATCTCGTCGTTGTCCCGGTCGATGCTGTAGATGTTCGCCCAGCCGTTCTTGTCAACGTACTGACGCAGTTCGTCGTCCCAGTCCTCTTTGGACAGGTTCTTGATCTGCTTCTCGACCTTCTCGTAGTCCTCGATGTCGGTGAACCAGAACCCCAACTTGCAACAGCCGATGTCATCGAAGTAGCGGTTCTCGTTTGCGGGAGTCAGACCCGGGCACCCCTGTCCGTAGATGCACGTCCAGTTCGACAGCAGGAAGTTGGACTGGACCATCCACTGCTCTGGCTCCCCGTCCTCGTCGGGGACGCTGAACTTAACCCAGTCCTCACCGTTCTTGTACTCGGTCTTCTGCATCAGGGGTGAACCTCCGTCACGTACCCAGAGCGGGTGTAGTAAGTGATTGTTCTTGTCTTGGTGTGGAGCACGCAGCCGATCCAGCCACGCGGGATGTTCTGCACGTCGTTGATCGACGGGTAGGTGGTCGATTCCCAGTGTGTGTGCAGCACGCCGAGGAAGACCCCCCGGCCCTTGCGCACCGCACGCTTGATCGAGCCCGCCTTGATGGCGAACGTGGACGTGGTGTCCGTCGCGTCGTTGGCGACCTCCACAACGTCGGTGATCACGAACTTGCCCCGGTCCCGGTGGCCCAGCAGAACGGCACAGCGCTCGTGGGTGTCGTCCGGCCCGAACTGCTCCAGTAGTTCAGGCGGAAGCACGAACATGGCGTCCAGCGCTTCCTCGTGTCTGATGTTGGTCATGTTGTTCGTCTTTCTTCACTAGGGAAAGAGGAAGGGCGCTCCGGCTGTTGCTAGGCCAGAGCGCCCTTCTCGTGGGTGCGGTATTGCGATGGTGCCGGTGGATCAAGCCCGCTTGCGGGGGCGAGCGGTCTTCTTCACGGCCTTCTTGGCGACCTTCTTGGCGGCGGTCCGCTTGACGGGACGACCGACCTTCTTCGCGGCCTTCTTGGCGGGACGAGCCGGAGCGCGACCGACCTTCTTGGCAGCCTTCTTGGCCGTCTTCTTGGCAGTGGAGCCACCACGACGGGCCGTGGTCTTCTTCGCGGCCTTGCGGGCACGAGTACCGCCACCACGCTTGGCAGCCTTCTTGGCGGAACCACCACCACCGCCACCACGAGTGGCAGCGCCGGAAACGACGAGCGCGTCGTCGTCGGTGTCGAGCATGAAGTCCTCGATCACGACTTTCTCCTTTCGGGGTACGACGGGGTTCGCCGTAACAACTGGTGCAAGTTTCTCCTGTGGCGCACCACCGTACAAGGAACCCGACACGCGTCTTCCACGACACGTTGAATCAGTGCGTTGACTTCCCGGTCACTTCCGGGTAGCGGCGATGCTGGTGAGCAACTGAGCAACGCATCTGTTGGCCACCTTCACCGTCTGCCCGGTGGGATCGCGGTCGGGGATCACCTCCACCACGTCGGCACCGATCATCTTCCCCGAACCTGCGACGGCCTTGATCGCACCGAAGAGTTCTCTGGTGGTCCAACCGCCCGGCTCCTGATAGGCGACCCCCGGAGCGAACGCCGGGTCCAGCACGTCCACGTCGATGGACAGGTAGATCGGGTCGCTGGTGTCCTTGATCTCCGCGACCAGGCTGTCCATCCACCGGCTGGAAGCGTGGTACGTGGTGATGTCGTTCTTCACGGCCCACGCGGCATCGGTCTTGGGGACGCCCCAGCCTCGTACCCCGAACTGGACCACCCGGTTGGCCAGCCCGTTGTCGATGACGTAGCGGACCCAGGTGCCGTGGTTCATCTCCACCCCGGCGTCGTGCTGCCAGTAGTCCCAGTGCGCGTCGAAGTGGAACACCGTCACGGGGTCACGCTCGATGGACACGATGCCCGCCAGCAGTTTCGCCGTGATCGAGTGGTCCCCTCCGATACTGATCAGGCACCGGGTGTTGGCGTAGATCTGCGCAGCGGCGTCCTGGATGGCCTGCCAGCCGCCCAGAGTGTCTCCGGGGATGATCTCCACGTCCCCGGCGTCCACCACCTCCAGGGCCTGCAACGGGTCAACGCCGTGCTGGGTGGTGTACATGCCCTCGTCCCAGAACCCGGCATCCCTAATCCGGTACGGCGCATTTCGCTGACCGGAGTGGTTGGTACTGGCGAGGTCGAACGGAACCCCCAGGATGGTGACATCGGACTTCTTCCGCCCGATCTTCCCGGTGGGTGACTCTTCGATGTTGTTGAACGTCGTCATGTTGTTAGTTGCCTTCCACTGGCGGATGGTGTTGTTGATCAGAGGCCGGTCTTCTTGGTGCGGCCCTTCATGGACTCCGACAGTGCGGCCTGCCGGGTGTTCAGCCACCGCAGGTCGCTGCCATGCAGGTTGAGCGACTGGACGAACTCCAGCCCCGGCTTGCCCGCGTAGACGACGAGCGTCTCGGGGTTGACCGTCTTGATGATCTTCTGCACCTGGTCCTTGAAGTGCTGGATGCCACCCGCGACGTTCTTCTCGTCAATGGTCTGCAACTGGAGCATCAGCACCGGAACCTCGTCCGGCAGGGCAGCCAGGGTGATGTTCTCCAGGAACTCCATGTCGCCATCCGGCCAGATCACGTGCGGCAGCAACTTGATGCCCGCCTCCTGGAAGTACCGGCCCAGGTACATCTGCCGGTAGATCTGCCACAGGCAGAACGTGTTGCCCATTTCGCTGACCGACGAGAAGTCAGGCGTGACCGCGTACTTGACCTTGCTATTGATCAACTTGGCGACGTACTTGGATGGAGCGTCCCACCACCGCTCGAAGTACTCGTCAAAGGTGAAGAAGGACACGAACGAGTTGGCGACGTGCTCCATGCCGGAAGTGCTGTCCACCCCGTAGTTGTAGAGCCACCAGTGATCGGGGTCTTCGTTCTCCGGCTTGTCCCGGGTGGCGCTACCCGCCCAGGCCGACCACTTCTCCGGCAGGTCGGACGTCTGCACCAACATCTCGGGAAGGTACCGGGGCAACTGGAACTGGAGTTCGCCGGTACCGACCTTCACGTAGTCGAAGAACGGCGAGTCGTCCAACTGGAGGACACCACCGAGTTCCTCCGACTGCTTGGCGATGTCGATGCCGGTCTCTTCCTTGATCTTCAGCCGCTCGCGGTTGCTGATCGGAGACTCGTCCTCCTCGGCGTCGATCTCGTCGCCAAGTTCGGTGTCCGCGAACCGCTTTCCCTTGGGCTGCTCCTCGTAGTCCTCGTCGTCCATCATGGATTCGAGGTCTTCGCCGTCCTCGGACAAGTCGATGTCGTCACCGAAGTCACCGAAGTCGGCCTTGATGTCCTCGAACTCGTCCAGGGTGTAGCCGGTACCACTGACGTTCGGGAGGTCCAGCAGGAGTTCCGCTCGCAACTTCTCGTCGTACTCGCCCTTGTCGGCAGTCGCGTTGTCAGCGAGCACGATGCGCTTGGCAGCGTCCTCGTCCACGTCTACGAACGACGCCCAGATATGCGTCCAGGTGGGCTTCTCGTAGGTCTCGCCGTCCTCGACCCACTGGAGTTCCTTGCCAGCGGCCTTGAACGTGTGGTTGCCAGCCAGGATCTCGTTGTCCCGCCCGGTGTGCGTACCAACGTTCACAACTACCGGCTTGAACTGGCTGTTCACGTGCAGGCTCTTGGCCACCTCGTTGACATTACCGACACGGGGGTTCTTGTAGTACATCCGCAGGTCTGCCAACGGAACGAGTTCGGTCTTGATGATGGCGAACTGAGGATCGCTGTCCTTCTTCTTGCCCTTGGTCCCACTAGCCTTGGTCGGCACTGTTCTTCTCCTTCAGTCGTTCGATCTTCTTGATCTGCTTCACCATGTGCTGGCCGTACACGTTGATCCCAGCCGAGTCTGCCTTGTCCTGGTCCTTGCCGACCTGCTCTGCGGCCTGGGGCCAGCACTTGCGCACCCACGCCATGATCTCCGTCTTGGATGCGTTGCCCTTGCCGATGGAAACCGACTTCCACCGGCTGATGTCCACCCCGTCAACGACCTTGACTCCACATGCGTAAGCGGTGGCCATCAGATGTCCGTGCATCCGGGCCAGTGGCAGGCATGCCCGGATCGTCTTCGGAGACACGAACGGGTTCTCGATGTAGACATATACGTCATTGCTCTGCGGGTCGAACTCCATGATGAGTCGGCGGAACCAGCGACCGGCCAGAAACAACTGCCGGGGCGTGTCTCGCCTGCCGGTGGGCAGCGGCCTGATACGCAGGGTTGGTTCCGCTCCGTTGACTGTGACAGTGGCGGCGATCTTCTTGGACGAAGGGTCAATGCCTATGACGACAGTTCTCACCACGGTGTTGCTCATGTCCTACCAGTCCCCCGCTATAAGTGCCTGGACCCCAAAGGAAGCCTTGCTGCCTACGATGCTGTCCACGGCACCAGTCATGTTCTCCGTGATGTCGATCATCACGTTGTTCTCGGATGATCGTAGCAAGTAGTGGTACTGACCGGTGTCAGGGTTGAGCATCCTGAAGAGTTCAACCTCACCACGGCCCAGCACCGGTCTGCCGTTCTCGACGGTGGCTTTGGGGAACACCACCTGCGCACACCCTTGACGGGGACACTCCCACCGGAGTTCGTCGATGTTGTAGGGCATCTTCAGGTCGTGCAGCGGGCAGGTGGGGCGCTTGTCCTGTGTCGGCAGGTTGCGTGCCTTCAGCACCCGCTTAGGACGCTGTTGAGATGTGCTCACGGGATGGCCCAGAACCACAGGTGCACGATCACCGGAACCAACACCATGAGGCCGACGAAGAACGACACCGTGAGTGTGGCGCAGATCTGATCCCGGAGCCGGTTCTTGCTGACGACACTCTCCTCGTGGGCGAGCATCAGTTGAGTGTGGGCCTGTACCGAATCGACCTGTGCCTGGTACATGTCGGTACCAGCCATCTTCTCGGCCATGCCGTACTGCCCATCGGTGATGGCGTTGAACATGCTGCTGTCGTCTTCGTGGTTCATCGGAACACCTGCCCTTTGGATTCTCTGCCGAACTTGGCCATCTCGTACTGGAGCGTCTCTTCGGTCAAACGCCTGCTGCCCAGGTCTGCTGCACGCTTGGCCATCTCGGTGAAGTCGCGCAGTTCGCCTGTCCTGAACTTGTAGTGCGCGGATGTCTTCGTGATCTGACCCCGACGCTCCAGCCTATGAATCTTCATAGCCATCTCACTTGCCCGTGCGAAGTAACCGTCTGCCACTTCCATCAGTGTGAGTGTGCCGTGGTCAATCGGCGGTTCGACACGCCCACACAGGACGTCCGTCATGGCATCCAGTTCTGCCGCAAGTTCGGTGAGGTTGGGCATTCCTTCACCCAACTCGAACGCACGCAGAGTCTTCTTGGGCGGCTTGCGCTTCTTCGAGCGGGGAGGTTGCTCAGGCGACTCCTGCTTCTTGGCAGGCTTGTCAGTCTTCTTCCGCATGTCACTTACTGCCCTTCTTGCTCTTGCTGGTCTGGATGTTCGGCCAGCGTCCTGCCCGAAGGCACGGGGAGTTACCCGGCTGCATCCCGAACGTGCACTCCTTGAACTGCCCGGTGTGAACCTTGCACTGGTTCAGTACCGGGGCCAGTCGCTGGTTGTCGATCCCGTCGTTGAGGAGTTCGAGTTCTGCCTGCGACATTTCCAGGTACTCGTCGTCTGGCTCGATCACCCACTCGTGCCATTCCTGGGTGTTGCCTGTGATGACGGCCTTGCCGTTCTGCTCCATGAGCCAGAAACCGTTGGTCGTCTTGGGACACCACACTCGTTCGTATTGCGGGAGAGCAACGGAAGTGTAAGTGCGCATCCAACGACGGTTACCAAGATAGCCACTCAACTTGCCTTCGTTGATGTTGTATCTAATTCCCAACAAGGTACAGGCGATCTGGAAGGCTTCCTTGACCAAGCCATCGTTCTGGCAGAACTGCAATTCCATACCAGTAGGTGCCCATGACCCGTCACCTCCCAAGCAACCGCGCACGAACGCCTCTAAGGCAGGACGATCCATTCGCGTTACTAGGGAGGGCAAGTGGTCTTTGGTCGGAAGCAGTTCTCTCAGCCTGCTGCGCAACGGCCCCTTCAGGTAGTAGTAATACATGCCGTCGTACGGCCCCTGCACGTTCAGATCGGTAGGCTCTAGCAAAGCATCGAGAGCCTTGGTCCCTTCGGGTTTCGATTGAGCGATGGTGTACCACTTGTGGTCGCTGATCCAGCCATCTGAAGCGACCCAGCCAATCGCTTCCGCCTCATACGGTGTACAGACAGATGACTTCTGCTCGTAAGGAGCGTGGAACGGCACCCAACTGTTTGAATTCAGTTGATCGGTACGTCGCACTGACATGTTGCCTTGTTGGTCTCGCACAGCCCAGCGATGATCGCGTGTAGTGACGAACTCCTGGTGCTTGTTGCCAACACGATACAAAGGAGCGCTGTCTGCTTCGTAGACAACTTTGTTCTGATATGGCTCCCACTCCATGCAATCTTGCTCCATGTTGTAGGTCAGAATCTCGTCACCATCAACGAGGTCGTAGTGATATGTCCAGCCACGTCGGGTCATGCAACGCGTGTATTCAGGAACACAACCCTTGTTCTCGTAGATGATCACGAACAGGTCGAAGCCGCCCATCAGGAAGTACCGATGCACCTGCAACTTGTGTTCATGCTTCATCTCCGGGTCGCCCTTGATCGCCTTCTGGTAGCCGAAGGGGTTCATACCCTTCAACTCGAAGCCGTAGTCCATCCCGCGCCACAGTGCACGCGGGTGATCGTCAGGAACGATGCCGTAGCCGTCGATGGTCCCTCTGGACCGCATGTTGCGCCAGAACAACGGCATCTCGGCCTTGGTCAGTGCTTCTGCCATGAACGACATCGCCTGCCAGCGGAGGTGACGCCACTTGCCGTCGTTGAAGATGTTCTGCAACCGCACGTCCACCGAGTCAAGTCCCCGGATACCCAGGTACTGCAACTGCTGCGCACGAGGGCAACCTCCCGCAGAAGACGCGCTGAACGATGCGGACCTGTTCCGGGGCTTGGTGACCAGTTGATCCCTGATCCAGTCAGCGATGTGCCGGTCGTACTCCTCGTCTCCGTGCTGTAGCAACCAGTCCTGGATCAGTGGAGTCATCACCGTGTCGTTGTTATTCGCGGCCTTGGCGATGTCACGCAGGTTGAGCGGCATCGCTCACTCCTTCGGTCGTACTGGCATGGAAACGTCCACCGTCAAAGGTCGATGGTCTGACTTGTAGCCACGGTGAACCTGCTGGTGCTCGATCTTGATGTTGTGGTGGACGGGCCGGTTGATCCACAACGTGTCGATGTACGACCTGCCGTGCGTGCCGTACCAGAGCGGCTTACGTCCGTAGAGTTCCCAGTTCGCATGGGTCCGCACCGAGTGAAATGCATCGCGCAACATCGGCTTCCGGAAGTAGTTCTGGTTGAAGTCACCCACCATGAAGACCGGCACTCCGTACTTCGACAGGCGCGCGATCTCCCCACTGATCGCCTGCACCTCGCTCCGGATGCGGTTCCTGTCGCCGTTGATGTTGGACAGAGCATCCAGGTGCGTGTTCAGGAACCAGACGTTCCGGTTCAGGTCGAGCGAGTGCAATAGCACGCCGTTGAGGAACCTGCCCGGGGCGGCACCTCCTTCCATCGGCGGTGCGATCTGGTAGCAGAAGTGGTCCAGTGCCTTGAACCTGTCCTTGCTCCAGAAGATGGTGCACTCGTCGCTGTGTGCGGTCTGCTTGGGCCGGTGCCATGCCCACCCGGGGCAGTTGTTGATGATCTGGTCCCGGTCGTTGCCCCACATCTCCTGGGTGCCGAACACGTCGGGGTCGGCCAGTTCGATGAACTTGGTGATCTCCGCGTCGGCAGTCCCGACGTGCAGGTTGAACGGGACGTTGAACGTGCCAAGTCGGATGGTTGCTCTTCGGTGAGGTGCCATGTGTCTGTCAGTCCTTTGTTACTTGATGGGTGCCCAGCCGATGCCGAACGTGGACAGGATCATGCCCCAGGAGACGTACAGGACGATCCCGTAGAAGACCAGCCTGACGATCACCTTGGAGCAGATGATGAAAAGAATCGGCACGCCGAGGGCGAAAGCCATCAGCAAGATGTTCATGTTGTTGTTGTTCGCTTTCTTGTCTTGTCTGTTCAGTCGAATGACCATTCCTTGGCCGGAGCAACCCGTTCAAGTTCAGTGCGAGTACGCCAACGTTCGATCATCTCTTCCCGGATGATCGACAACTGGTGCAGTGCTCGTGGTCCGATGTTCTTCAGTTCTGCCAGACCGTAGCGGTGCCGGTAGTCCATCCACTGTGCCCACGCGTTTGCCTCTGCTCCCGTGCGGATCGGAACACCCCAGTCGTCTTCCGCGAACGGAGACGGGCCTTCCGCTGTCCTGGTCAGGTACACGTCCCGGCCGATGAGTTCTTCCACCGTCGTGATGCCTGCCCGCATCAGGGTCCGGTACGCCTGCACCCGGAGCGGGTAGCCCTCCAGGTAGATGGCTTCCAGTGGTGTCTGCTTCACCGCTCGACATCTTCCACGTGAACATAGGGCCGCTTGTCGAACAGGGCTGCACCATCGGCAACCAGCACCTCCGACTCAGTTCGCCGGGACAAGTAACCGAACACGTCCGACTTCTTGACGATGGCTGTCTCCATCGGGTGGTCGCTGCCGAACCTCTTGGCGAAGAAGACGGCGATCTTCGGGTCCAACGTCCACGACCAACCACCATCGTCGATGCCTGCCCGGTACACACGGAGCACATCCGGCATGGCGTTGAACTCCGCCTGCTCGTCACGGTCGCCCAGCAGCAGTGGCATGTCAGGCTCCCAGCCCCGGAAGAGAGCGCCCCAGACATCCAGGTACTGGTCGATGTTCTCGGAATCAATCCATACGTCGGCAGCCAGATCACGGGCTTCCTGATCGAGCCCTACCAGCGAGCACGGCTGTTCGGTGAGTTCGTCAGCACCGACGACGTACCTGACAAGCGCGTCTAGCCGATAGGCGCGTTCGTGCAGAAACACAACGGAACCCATGTCGTTGCGAGCCTCGGCCTCTTTGACGGCCTTCTTCTTCAGCCGGTACGTCTCATTGGCCTGGCCCGGTGTGAACAACGGGACTTGATACACCAACGGGCTGCGTAGGACGGTGCCGAACCCGGGCAGTTTCTCTACATACCCGAGAAGTTCCGGGATCAGAGGCTCGCTCTTCCAGGCGAGCATCTTGTCCATCCATTCTTGTGCTGTTTCTGGTGCCTGCTCTTCCATGGTCGTACCTACCCCTTGCCCTTGGTGATGTTGATGGTGGCAGTCAGGTCTGCTCCGGTGAAGTAGATGATGAACGAAGCATCCTTGTTCTGACGCGTCGCTCGCCGGTACAGACCTTCGAGTTCCTTGCCGTTCAGCGTGTAGGACTTGTTGGCATCCTTAATCTCCATCACTTCGAAGTCGGATGATCCGTCGTCCTTGATAGAGCCAGCACCGGACCGGGGATGAACCCGGCCACCACGCTTCTTGACGATCTGCTGCTCTGTCTTCTCGCCCATCTTCTGCCTGGTCCTGGGTGACCAGGGAAGTTCCGACTGGCCGGTCATGCGATGTGCTCCCCTACCTTCACTTCCAACAGGCACTTCTTCTCGTCGTACCGGGTGACGAGTGACCTGTTGTGCTTCGCCGCCATCACCTGCACCCTGCTCCGGACAATCGGCAAGTCAATCGGACTAGCCAACTGCACGGTGTAGACACCTTGCTTGGCCATGAACCCTTCGAGGTTCTTTCTGGTTGGTTCGTATCGGGTGTCCACGGCGCTACTTCTACCGGAGTGTCTTCTTCGCTAGCACTGGCTTCTTCTTCTGCTGCGCCGGAGCGGCTACTACTGCCGCAACATGCTTCCGGTGCTTCTGGGCCGTCTTGCTGGCCTGGGGGATGCCGTGGTGGTCCCTGACAGCCGATTCAAGCGCCTCGTAGAGCGCCGGGGTAGCCAGAACCGTCTGACGCCACTTGTCGCGTCCTACGGCCTTGTGTGGCCCGTAGGAATACGACGCGCCCTTCTGGGTGATCCAGCCGTGCTCGATCCCCTGCGCGATCATGTACCCCACCTCGTCGATGGCGCTGTCTTCCATCGAGTAGTCGAACCAGACGTCCCGGAACGGCTTGTTCAACTTGCTCTTCTGGAGTTCGGCCTGGAACTTCTGGCCGATCTGCTCTTTGCCGGACTGCCACTTCTCACCGTTGTGGTACTTCACGTCCCGGGTGATCTTGCCGACCTTCTTGATGTTGAGGATGTAGGACGCGAAATATGGCAGAGCACGTCCACCGGTTGCCTTGGTAGTGGGACCGAAGGACACACCGATGTTCTCCCGGAGTTGATTGATCCAGATGACTGCCGTCTTGTTGTTCGCGGCAGTCAGACGACGGCACGCGGCAGACATCAGCGCGGCCAGCCGACCAGGCTGGATGTTCTCGTCGTGCATCCGCTTCTTGCGCTCTGCTTCCGGCAGTGCAGCAGCCACCGAGTCGAACACCAGCAGGTCCACCCCGTTGCGCACCATCGCTTCCGCAGCGTCGATGGCCATCTCACCGCTGATGGTGGTCAGGTCTTCGACGTCGCGGGACGGGTACAGCAGCAGATCGTCCACGTTGATACCAATGGACTTGGCCCACTGTGGATCGAACGTCCGCTCGGTGTCGATCAGGGCGGCGATGCCACCGGCTGCCTGCACCTCTCTGATGGCGCACAGACCGATGTACGTCTTGAGCGTGCTCCAGTCACCTGTCAGCACCGTGAACCGGCCCAGCGGGATGCCGCCCGCCAGCAGTGCGTCGATGGGGAGGATGCCTGTGTTGATGTACTTCACGACGAACGACTTGTCGCTGCCCATGCGGATGGCTTCTTCGCCCAGTGCCTTGTTGACGTTGTTCATCAACTCGCGGGCCTTGGTTGCCTTGGTGGCCACTAGAGTTCCCCTGTTTCCTTAGTCTCGTTCCAGCACTTGGTGCACAACAGAAAACGGGGCCTCATTTCGAGGCCCCGCATCTGAATGTCCTTGAACATGGTGAAGTTGTTACGGCAGTTGAAGCACCTTGCCCGGTACCTCGGGTCCACGTACTTCCGACCGCCGAGTCTGCGGATAAATCCGCGCCAGTACCGCTCCCGCTGCTTTTCGGTCCACAGCGGCTTCCTGAGATAGCGCACGGGAACCTCCCTTCCACTCGTCGGTGAACGGGGTCTTGCTGCTGCTGTCATGGTTGGATGAATCGTTGTAGTACTTCCACGCCTCCGGGACGGTCGTCACCGTGGCGATGGGTTCGTGATGCACGTTGCGGGCTTTCGAGTTCTTCGTCGTCCGCAGACAGTTGCAACTGACAATGATGTCAGTACCGCCGCGAGACGTCGCCAAGACGATCTGGTGCGGCAGTAGGGGGTCACGCTCCACCCTGGTGAACATGTTGTTAGTTCTCCTTCAGTCGTTTCAAAGCCCCCGCCGACTGCAATGCAGCCAACGCTCCTGTGTAGGAATCGTTGTCCAAGAACTTCTTGGTTCCCCCGACCCCCTTGGTCCGCTCGCACAAGTCCTTCACGGAGTCGTACGGTGCGTTCCTTGCAATGGTGTCCGCGATAGCCGGACCCACACCCTTGATTGATAGCAGACCTCGGCGGATTGCGCCACGGCTAGCATCCATCGTCCACGCCGCACCGCTGATGTTGACGTGCGGCGGGAGGATGGGGATTTCCATCCGTCTTGCTTCCTTGATGTACAGCGCCTCCTTGTCCCGACCAGCCCAGGATTCCAGCAGGGCGGTCATAAACTCCAGCGGGTAGTGCGCCTTCAGATACGCACACCGGTAAGTGCGGATCGCGTACCCGGTGGCGTGTGCGCGGTTGAACCCGTAGGCCACGAACGCGGCTGTCTGTCCCCAGGCCGCGTCGCTGTCAATCCCCTCTTGGTGGCACAGGCTGTCGAACTGCTTCCGGACCTTTGCCATCCGTTCCCGGTTGCGTTCCCCGGACCCCTTGCCCGAGTCCTTCACCACCTTGAAGAAGGTATTGATGCCCGCGATGTCCATGCCGAGACCGCGCATGATGTTGATGACCTGCTCCTGGAAGACCACTGCACCATGCGTCTCCTTCAGGGCCTTCTCGAACGCACCGTGCAGATAGGTGACCTTCTTCCGTTCCGACGCCGAGTTGCGACGCTGGAGGTACAAGTCCTTCTGGCTGGTCTTCTGCCCGGGTGCGACGTCCATGCAGCCCGGCATGTACAGAGCCTGCACCAGCACCGTGTCCTTCAGGTTGGTGACCTTCAGTTCCCGCCCGCCCTTCGCCTTGGTGTACCCCTCGAAGTGGAAGATGCCGGTATTAGTCCGCCCCGTTCTGAGCAACCTGTACGCGGCCCGGTCATCCATCGGTATCCAGGAGAAGTCAGTTGGATCGTCCAACCCGATCAGTTCCTGGCACCTGCGCATCACCGACAACGTGGTCTGCCCGAGCAGGTCCATCTTCAGGATGCCGAACTCTTCCACGTCATCCATGTCGTACTGAGTGACAGTGGTGTCCGACGACGCGACCAGCATCCGGGGGATGTAGTCCGTGATCTTGATGTGCTCCCCGGACAGCAGAACGCCCGCTGCGTGTACGCCGTACGACCTGAACGCGCTGTTCATCTCTGCCAGGCGGCGCAGCCCTTCGTACTCGCTCTTGTTGACCTTCCGTACGTCTTCCATGGACTTGACCCAGCCGAACTCACGGGCGAACCGCTTCTTGCCAGCATCGACCGCCTGGTATTTGACCGGCTTGCGGTCCTGCTTCTCAGCGAGGTGCTTCTCCTTGTCCCAAGCCTGGTTCTCGCACATGCGCCGCTTGGACTGGAACCACGTCTGGAGAACCGACCCCTTCTCCTCGCCGGTCTCGGGATCGACGGTGCTGCCCAACTTGCTCCAGGTGCCAATCTGGGATGATTCGAACCTCTTGGCCAGCCAGGCGAGCGCTTCACCTCGTCGGGCGTCCTCGATGTCCATGTCCACGTCCGGTGGCTTCAGCCGGTCCTTGGACATGAACCGCTCGAAGTCGGTGCCGTGCTTGATCGGGTCAACCTGCGTGATGCCCAGGACGTACGCGATCAGTGATCCGTTCGCAGAGCCACGCGCTTCGATAGCGATGTGCTGTTGCTTGCACCACTTGACGAACTCCATCCAGATGGCGAAGTACACCGCCATGCCCAAGTAAGCGATGATGTCCCACTCGAACGCGAGCCGGTCCTCGTACTTCTTCTGCGCTGCCTGGTTGGCCGAGTCGCGTTTCAGGTGCTTGCGCAGGTTGGCCTGTGCCGTGTCCCAGACGACCTTCTCGGGGTTGTCGATGATGTGCGGGACGTCGATCTTGTAGGTGTCCAGCGGTTTGATCTTCAACCGGTGCAGGTCGAGCAGTTGCTCGTGACCCGCTTCGATGCGCTTCCAGACCTTGGCGGGGAAGTGCTCTTCCATCCAGTCGGCCGATGCCAGGTGGAACGTGTCACCGGGGAAGGCGTCATCGGTCCCGCCGTAGGTCATCGACTTCATCAACGAATGAGCGCGCTTCTCCTTCTGGAACGTGTAGTGGTTGTCCTGCCCAGCGACAACCGGCAAGTCATACGCCTTAGCCATCTTGTAGAGTTCCATCATCACGTCGTAGTCAGACGTGTAGTGCAACTCTTCTTCCTCGTCGTGGCTGTCGTGGTCGTCGATGTTGTGCTGGTGCAGTTCCACGAACGTGTTGGGGAACGCCTGCGTGTACATGTTGAGCACACGGTCCGCTGCGTCCGGCCCGTGCTTGATCAGCGTCTGCTGCAACCAGCCGAAGTGACAGCCGGTGGTCAGAGCGACGTGATCCCCGTAGTCCCGTCCTAGAGCCGTGATGTCACTAAGAGTGGCCCGGGGGAACCTGCTGAACCGTGGCCGGGTGTGCGTCTTGCTGGTGAAGTCCACCAGGGCCTTGTAGCCCTTCTCCGACAGGGCGAGCAATCCGAAGTGGAACCGGCCTGCGGTACCCGACTCGTCCAGCAGACCCTCGAACGCAGGATCGAGCAGGTACGCCTCGATGCCGGGGAAAGCCTTGATCCCGTGTTGCTTGCATGCCTTGTACAACTGAACGGTGCCCGCCATGTTCCCGTGGTCACTCAACGCCATGCCGGGCTGCCCCATCTCTGCTACCCGGGCAACCATGGCGGGAACCTTGCTCATGCCGTCGAGCGTGCTGAACTGCGAGTGAGCGTGCACAGGAAAATATGAACTGGTTGACTTGCCCATTGTTCTTCTTCCACTGGTGATGGAGTTGGTGTACGCCGTACTTGGTCGTGAGGTAGCCCGATGCCCTTGGGGTGGCAGTGGGGGCACGGCCTGGCACCGGGCTACCACAGGACCACCCCGGCAAGGTTGCAGCGACCGCCAGGCACGGGGGAGTCCTGTTTGGTCAACGCGTACTTGCCGGGGTGGCGTCTGAGACCGCTAGGCACGCCCCGCCACTTCCAGCGGTATTTGCCACGGGATCGGTACCCGCCCTTTTGACAGGGCGAGACCGTTGAGCCGTGCGGCGTGCCTAGCGGGGTCTAGTCAGATGGAGTATTTCACTCCACCAGGGCGGCGACGAGATCAGCCTTCTTCAGACCGTCGTGCTCGATCTCGTACTCGTCAGCCAGGTCGCGGAGTTCCTTGATGGACATGGCCTTCAACTGCGCCTCGGAGTACCACTCCTCCTCGTCGGCCTCCTCCTCGTCGTCAGCAGCCTCGTCGGACTCGTCGTCCTCGTCCTCGGGCTCCTCCTCGTCGGCGTCCTCGTCCTCTGCTTCGTCCAGCAGCAGGTCGATGATCGCGTCCTGGTCCATGTTCTTCAGGTCGCTGGTTGCGTAACCAGCCTCCTTCGCCTTGGCCTTCAACTCGCGGAGGTTGAGACCAGACAGCGACTCGCGGGAGTCACCCTCCTCCTTCTCCTCGTCGTCGTCGTCCTCCTCGTCGTCGTCCTCTGCCTCGTCCTCGTCGGAGTCGTCAGCCTCCTCCGTCTCCTCGGCCTCGTCGGCGTCGGCGGGGAACTCCTCACCGAGGATGGCGTCGATCAGGTCCGAGGTGTCAGCGTCAGCAACGTCCGCGTCCTCATAGTCGTAACCGACGCACAGGGCGCGCAGGGCGTCGTCGTCCATCCCGGCCAACTGCTTGCGGCGAGCCTTCTCCGTCTTGGCAGGAGCAACAGCCTTCTCCTCCTTGACCGGAGCCGGGCGAGCAGCCTTCTTGCCCTTGCCCTTGGCAGCCGGAGCAGCCTCAACGGCAGGCTCTGCCTCGCCGTCCTGCACGACGGTCACGGTGCCGTCGATACCCAGGTACGAACCGATGGCGGCGTGGACGGTGGCGAGCAGCGCGTCCAGGTCACCCTGCGTGGTGGTGGTGGTCTTGGTCATGTCCGTATCTCCCTCGTTCACTTCTTCTTCTTGATGGACTTCTTGACGGGCTTGCTGCCCGGCTTCTTCTTGACGACGCGCTTCTTGACGACCGGCTCGTCGTCCTCGTCCTCGTCATCGTCGTCCTCGTCGTCGTCAACGACGGGCTTCTTCTTCACACCCTTGGCACTGCCACCCTTGGTGACCTTGCGCACAGGAGTGTCGTCGTCGTCCTCTTCCTCGTCGTCCTCGTCAGAGCCGTTCAACTGGCCCTCCAGGATCGACCAAAGGTCGAGCAACTCGAACTTGGACAGGTTCCGCTTCTTCGGGGACTCGTACGCCTCGCTGTACTCGGTGTCGAGACCCGACCCCTCCTTGGAGAGTTCGTAGTCGCGGTCCATCATCGTGTCGAACTTGTCGAACCGCTTCAGCAGCATCCCCGCCAGGGAGGCGGGCAACTTCAGCGGGATGACCTTCTGACCGTCGTCCAGGTCAAGCGCGTTGGTCAGGTACCGCTTGGACTTGCGCAGGTTCTTCTCGCAGCCCTCGCAGTCCTCCGAGCACGGGAAGTACCGGCTGTCGGTACGGTCCTCGTCGTAGTGCTCGTAGTACTCGACCCACTTGTCCGGCTCGGTGAGGAACCGGACGTTGATACCTTCGTCCGGGACGTTCTTCAGGAACGTGGTGCCCGTGCCACGCTTCAGGGACTTGCGGAGCGCCTTGACGCTACCGACCTCTCCGCCCTTGATCGTGCTCTTCTTCTTGACAGCCATTGGTGTTGGCCTTCCTACTGGTTGTTGTTGAGGTGGTCGGGAAGGATCAGTGCCTGGACCGTCCTGCCGTCCGGCATCGTGATCGTGATGTTGTTGTCCGTCTCCTTCTCCGGCTCGGTCTTGCTGGACTCCGGTTGGGCGTCGATCATGGACGCCATCTCAGCGACCTTGTTCCACTGGTCGTTGAGCGCCAGGTTGAACTTGGGGAGCGCCTCGCTGAACGACTCGGCGTCCACCGTCTCCCCGATGGAGGCTTCCTTGCGTGTCCAGCCGTCCTCGTTCTCCACGAAGACCTCGGTCACGATGCGGTACTGCATGAACCCCTCTACTTCCCGGCTGCGGACTTGGATGCCGCAACCTTCTTGTTCTTAGCCCCGGGAACCCGCCCCGGAACCTTGCTGACCTTGACGGCACATTCGAGCAACTGGCGGATCGTCAACTTCCCGTCCTCGACCGTTCGTGCGCAGCACGGGCCGTACTCGAACTTGTAGTTGATCCGGTCCCAGGTGAAGGTGCGCTCCACGAGGTCGGCCTCGTCGGTCACCGTCTCCTTGTCGATGTCGCACTTGAACACCACGACGACTTCGCGCATGATCTGGTCCACGCTTTCATGTTGTTGTTGGCGAGGCTCACTCGGCCTTCTTGCGACCGGGCTTCATAGTCGCTGCCACTTCCACCAGCAGAGCCATCTGCTGATCGGAGTACAGCGGAATGAGCAACTGTCCACGTTGCTCGTAGCGACCTGGGCGGCAGACTCCCTCTTTCTCCCACCGCTGAATCGTGTCCAGTGTTCGGTTGCACGCATCCGCGACTTGCTGCCGGGTGTTCCAACCCGGTGGCATCCCCTTGCGAATAGCGGCGGCTCCCGGCCACGCCCCCTGAGTATTGGCATCAGCCATCCGTCTCCTTCGTCTCGTTCTCGTTGGACAGCGGAACCTTGTTCACATCTGGGTTCAGCGGTTCGACGCAACCCCGCATGGTGTGCGCGTCCGGGATCAGGATCAGCGGACGGAAGTGGCTCTCCTTGTCGCTGTCCACGTCTTCCTGGTACAAGCCGACCACCATCATCGGGTGGCCGTGGAACTCCACCTTCATGGTGTGCAGTTCTGCGAAGTCCTCCATCGCCAGGTCCAGGATCAGCATGATCTCGTCACTGAACTGTCCCTCCTCTTCGGATATCTCTACCGAGTCCGTGAACTTGAACTGCAACCGGTTGGTGCTGGTGTCTGCGCCTGTCACTTGAAGTGCCTCCTGACGTATTCCATCCGTGCTTCGTTCCTGTCCAGCCGGTGCTGCATCAGGTAGTCGTCCGGGTAGTGCGGGATTGTCTTGATGCACCGGAAATCAGGCACCGAGAATGTCTTCGCCTGCTCCAACCCGCACACCATGCAGCGCAGATACCGGGTGAACTCGATGACCTCCTTCCGGGTGTTGGTGACCACGTTCCCTTCGTTGGTCCGCACCAGTGCGTGCCGGTTGCTGAACCTGCACTCCAGTGCGTCGTCCGACAGATCGGTGACGGATGCCACCTTCTTCTGCGGTTCTCGCAGTTGGACTTGCATCCTGCGCGCCACCGAGATCAGCCCCCGACCAGATCGAACTGGTTGAACTCGTGCGCCTCGGGCGGGTTGTCCCAGTCCATGAGCCGGTAGCGGTACGTGCCCATGTACTTGTCACAGACGTCGTACTCGTACATGTCACTGCCTCGGGTCTTCTGAACACAAGGGTTGTCGCCGTCCGTTCGGCACAGGTGCACCGTCCGGGCAAGGTCGTGCAGTTTCGTCGGCAGAGACAGGTTGATGCCCCGGCGTTCCGCGATCCGTTCCGCGATGGCGGCAACAGTGGCGAGGTCGTTATCGCCGTTGAACAGGTAGTCGGCCTCGTATTCAGTCAACCCGAGTGCCTGCCTGCCGCCCATGTTGATAGACCGGAACTGATCACGGTCCGGGACCATCACCGGCTTGCCCTTGTCGTCCAACTCGTCGGAAGGAACCAGCGGCGCACACCCGTAAGCGGTCCGGCTCTTCTCCCCTTCGTCTCCTTCGAACAACAGCCCCAAGCCGGTGGCCAGCACCGCTGCACCCGCGATGCAGCAGGCAGTCTTACAGACGCCGTTGCGGGTCTCCCTGGCCCAGTCGCTTTGGTCCCACTTGATACCGGCCAGAGCAGCCTTGTGCTGAATCGCCTTCTCGTCCTTGTCTGCCCACATGATCAGGTCGCGCAGCAGGAAACTGTCGAGTACCGGCTTCGTCTTGGTCTTGATGGTGGTGGTGTTGGTGTCGTTCATCGCGCTAGCCCTTCTTCCTGAGTGGCTTCTTGCTCATGTTGTTGTTGTTCTGGCCAGCCCTCTTGCGAAGCGGCTTCTTCTTGCTGCCAGCACTGCTGGTTGCGCTGGAGAAAGCAGCCTCCAGTTCGTCCGACCTGCTCGCAGCGTCCCGGTTCAGTTCTGCCAGGCTCACCGGAGCAGGCACCTGAGCCGCTGTACGCCGTTCTGCGGGCTTGGCAGCGGTCCGGGGTGCCCCGGTGCCGGTTGACGGCTTCTGGACCACCTGACGGGCTTCTGCGGGCAGAGGCTGGCCCTTCTTCCGCAGGGTCTTCTTCCCGGTAGCGCTACCAACAGCGACCGGACTGCTGACCATGGGCTTCCTGCCGCCGAGTGCGACCGGGTGATTCCCGACCCGGGACGCCTTGGGCGCGTACCAGTACAGGCCCCGGCTGGTGACCTCGTGGTGGTCTGCCGTCACCCGGTCCGAACTGTCGAAGACCTTCTCCTTCCAGAGCAGCGTCCGGATGTAGATCCATTCGATGCCCTGGGTGTGGACCATCCCGGCCTTGCAGTTGCACGAGTCGATGGTGCCAAGACATCTGCCGCAGGTGGACCACGAGCAGTGCACCCCGTCCGGGAAGACGGTGACCAGCGAGTCCACCATCTTGCCGTCCATCCGGAAGTAGGTGCCCGGGAGCATCTTCGAGTCGAACTTCGGGAAGTGCGACGGTGCGTCCTTGGGCGCGAGCAACTTCATCTTCTTGATGTCGCTCATGGTGCGGGCTGCCGGGTTCCACAGCCGCTGCTTCTCGACCGGCTTCTCGGCAGGCTTGCCCGCCTGCTCCTTGGTCACCTCCTTCTTGCGAAGGGTCTTCTTCTTCCGGATCATCAGCCGACCTTCTTTCTCAGTGGCTTCTTGGCTGCCGCCTTCTTGACAGGGGCAATCTTCTTCGTGGTGGGAGCCAGTCGCTCACGGCGGGCCTTGGCTGCTTCCGCCTGCAAGTCGTCCAGCCGGTTCAGCACGTTGCCAGCGATCAGACTGGAGTGCCTTCGGTACTTGGCGGTGTCGTACTCCCGGGGACCGAACTGAACGACGACGTTGCCCAGCGGGTCGAACACGGTCGAGCCAACTGCAAGTTCCCTGCTGTGTCGGCAGGCGAACATCACCGCACCGTCCTCGTCGGGCCAGTGGTAGTCCTTGTCCGGCATCTTCACCTTCCAGCAAGGAGAAGCCTTCTGGTGGTCGCAGGCCCCGGGCTTCCTGCGCACCGGCTTGCTGGCTGTCTTCTTCTTCTGGAGTGGCATCCGCCGCTGCCCTTCTGGATGTCTTGGATCAGATGGTGATCTTGATGAACGGACTGCGGGGCTTCTCGGTGATGCAGTCCGCGATCACCGTTGCCTTGATGTCACCCGACTTGACGTAGGCGTCCAACTTCGCCTTGTCGAGCACGCGGGACGTGACCTTGTTCCACAGCGCGACGCCGACCTTCTTCTTCAACCGCTCCTCGTCCAGCACCGTGGTGGACGACTTGACCAGCGCAGCCCGCGCGGTGTCGCCGTTGGGCAACTTGGTCGAGTGCTTGTCCAGGTGCAGGTCTTCCATCAGGACGATGGCCTCGTCCTGCCTGTCCTTGATCTCTTCGTTCAGGATCTTGACCGCCTTGCGGCGCTCCTCGATGTCGGACAACAGCCCGTCGAGCACGACGATCTTCTCAGCCTTGTTGGATGGAACCTTGCGCTTCTTGGTCAGCGTCATCGCTGGCTCTCTCTCTTATCGATCTGCTGGTAGGCGTCTCGCATCAGTCGGGACTGAAGCGGGGTGAGGGTGTTCTGGTTCTTCTTCGCGGCCCTGCGCCTGCGGATGTCCCGCCTGACCCGAACTCGCTCTTCCCTGGTCACGTGAACACCAGCGACTTCTGGTTGCACAACCGATAGACCCGGATGTTGATGTCCGCGATCTTCTGGAGGATGATCTGGTACTCGTCTTCCAAGTCGGACCAGACATCCAACGGCTGGAGCAGTGGCGTGTCCAGCCGAGCCGTGTCCAGGGTGGCGAGTTTGCCCACCAACCGTCTGGCCAGGTTGCGGAGTTCCTCGTCCTGGCGAGGGGCTACCTTGTTGGTGATGTTGATGACGTCGCCCATCTTGTTCCCCTACTAGATGATGTCGAGATACGGGACAAGCACCTTGTACGACATGAAGCAAGGTGCATCTGCTTTGATCTTGTTCGCGTAGCCCGACCCAACCGGGGGAGCGTCCACGAACGCGACCTTGATCATCTTGGGACCACAGGCGTCGATCCTGATCCGCAAGCCGTCGTAGGCGCGCTCTTTCAGCGACTGAGGCTGAATCCGGATCGTCTTGCCCAGGAAGTCCCGGCGGTCGATGTGCAGGATCAGCCCGTCGTTCCGGATCACCTTGCGAGCGTCCGTCTCATTGATGGTTGCCCAGGCACTGCCTTTGTGCCGGACGCTTGCCACCGTGATCATCGTCGTAGGTGCAACGATCTGCCCCACTCCATCCTGTGGACTGCCGCTGCTGACCGGGTGCTTGATACTTCCTGTCTTCACCTGGCTGGACTGAGCAACCGCCACCAGTTCGGAGCCTTTGATCTTCTGGTACCGGTCGATGCAAGCCTTGGCGATCTGCCGGATGTGCTTGTCGAGGTAACCCTGCTCGATCCCTTCGAGCATCACGGGGACATCGGCATCCCAACTGGCGATCTTGGCATCCCGATCTAGTTTTTGGCTGGCCATGTATTCCTTCTCCACTTGCGCGAGTGTGGCCGAGTAGACGATGTTTTGCGGCCCGTCCCCGGGCTGCCAGTCAAGAGCGACATGCGCCGTTACATCGCCAAGGCCGGGAGTGTTGCTGATTCGTACAACACTCCCGGCGCGGCCGTTGCATGGGTCGGCGCTGCGGATCACCACCCGCTCACCAACTTGCACGTTCACTCCTTCATCGCCTGCTTCACGACGGCCTTGGCCAGAGCAGTCAGGCCAGCAGCATCCTGGAAGACAGACGCTGCCTTGCAGTAGTGGAACTTCTGCTCCTGCAAGGCCGTGTCGTCACCGGTCTCCTTGGCATCCGCCGTCATCTGGTCCAGAACCCGCTTGTCTATGTCGTCAGCGAGGAAGCCCAACGCCGTGGTGATGGTGGTGGCATTGATCTTCTTGACCAGCGTGTTGCACACCTCGTAGTTGCCCCAGGCACCGTCCGTCAGGATCAGCACGATCCGGTGCTTGGCCCGGCTGTGCTTCAGGATGGTGTACGCCTCCGCCAACGCCTGTGCCGGGTCGGTGTAGGCGCCTTCCATGAAACGCCGGTAATGAGTCGGGCTTGCCTTCTCGTAGCGGTCGTACATCACGGTGGGCGTCTTGTCGTCGTAGCCGATGACGGTGACCTCGCCGCGAATCTCTTCGACGGCGCGCTTGATCGCCCACAGAGACTTGGACGCATCGTTCATCTGCGTACGCATGCTGACCGAGTAGTCCACCAGCATCACCATGTCGATGTCGTTGGCGTCCTGCTTGCCCTCTTCCCAGGCGTCGAACACGGTGTCGATGTCGTGACCGTGCATGGCGCGCTGGATGTTGACCCGTCCACTGGCACGATGCGAGTCCCACGCCGGGTCGGCATCCGCCCACATCCGAGACAGTTCCTTGGCAAACCGACGAGCGGCAAGCCGGTAGTCCGGAGTGATCGGCGTCATCATGTGGGGCAGTTTGGCCAACGACGGCGACTTGCCGACCGTCTTCTCAATGGCCTTTTCCTTGTCCTTGATGTCGGACCGGACGTCGGGCTGATTGGCGATGTCGTTGTAGACGTCCTGCATCGCCTTCTCGAACTCGTCGTCGGTCAGGTCACCGTAGTGATTACCCGTGCTGCCGGTACCAGCGCCCTTGCCGGAGTCGGACTGCCCGCCGTCGCTCTGCTGCTGCGAGTCGGAGTCGGACTGGTCGCCCGACCCTGAGCCGTCCGTGTCCGTGAGTTCATCGCCACCCCGGTCGCCATCCTGGCCAGACGAGTCAGAGTCACTAGAAGACTCCTCGTCGTCATCATCACCAGCAGCGCCGTCACTGCCAGCGTCGTCGGAGTCATTGCCCTCCTCGGAGTCGTCGCCCTCTTCGTCACCGGCACCACCCTGGCCGTCTTCCTGGCTGACATCGGCGTCCTCGTCGGCTTCTGCACCGTCGTGGTCACCAGCGTCACCAGCAGCGTCATCCCAGTCGTCAGAGTCGTCAGAGTCATCAAAGTCATCTGACTCCTCGTCGTCCTGGTCGGCCTGCTCCTCGTCCCGGTAGTCAACCCAGGACTTGGTGTCGTCCTGCTGGTCCTGGTCATAGGCGTCACCCTGAGTGATGTTCGGGCGGCATCCCTTGCTGTCGTGACCGAAGGGGTCTTCCGGCGTGGTGTCGGTCTGCACCAGCAGCGCCTTGAACTCCTTGATGATGGCCAGCGCCTCACGGTCGTCTGCCGGGAAGGACAGCACCCGGTAGCGGTCGATCAGCGAGTTGATGCGCGGCACCTTCTTCTGGTCCTTGAACCGACGCTGCATCTCGTCCCGGACCTTCTGCGGCAGGTACCGGCGACCGTAGGTAAGGACGTGCTGCTCGCTCCAGTTGGACGGGTCGTTCAAGAGGAACTTCAGCACCACCATGTTGAAGTACGCCTTGGTGGACAGGTAGCGGGCCGACATGAACGTCTCGATCCGCTGGTCCTCCAGCATGTTGAACACGTACCAGCACCCGGCGTTGGCGACCTCCTGACCGAGCCAGGACTTCACCCGGGGCGTGTACATGACGTGCGCGAGTTCGTGGAAGTTCAGGCCGGTGATCTTGATCAGGTCGTCGGTCGTGGCCACCTCCCCGATCTTGGCGGCGTTGAAGGTGATCGTCTGACCGTCGGACCAGGCCGGAGCACCCTTGCGCGGCTCGTTCACGATGGCGGTGCTGACCTTCTGGCCGGAGAGGGTCTTGTCGGCCCGCTCGAAGACAGACAACATTCCCGCAAGTCGCGCGGCCTGCTCCTGCTGGTCGATCAGAAAGTCGGCGTTGATTTCCGCTACGGTGTTGTTGTTCATGTTGTTCCTCTTCTTCAGGCCGTGGTCTGAACCCAGTCGAACGTGTCTTCGTCCACCTCGATGGCATCGTCATCGACGGACGGAACCGCATCAGCGTTGCTGTCGTCCTCGTCGTCGGCCTCGATCTCGTCGGACAGTTCCGACTCGATGTTGTCCGCATAGGCTTCGATGACGACCTTCACGACATCGCGCTCCTCCGGAGAGAAGTGGTTGATGAAGTTCGACTTGGCGAACTCGATGCCCAGCACCTCGCACTGGGACTCGAACTCGATCAGCATGTTGGTGGCGACCGGGGTCTCGTACTGGTCGTCGCTGCGGATGTCGTTAGCCATGATGCGAAGGCTTGCAGACTTGATCAGCAACTTCTCGACCGCCGAGTCGTAGTCGAACTGCAACTGCACCGCGAACCGGTTACGGAACGCCTTGTTCAGCGGACGGGTGCCCTCGTAGTCCGGGTTCATGTCCCCGATGATGATCACCCACTTCGACTTGCAGTCGTCCGACTCCGGGGAGTCGCACCAGCAGGTGATCGGGATCATCTGGTCGCCACGACGCTTCAGCACCGTGGGCCGGTGAGCCTTCAGCACCTCGCCCTTGTGGTCCATCAGGGTCAGAGCGCGGCGGCTGTCCGTGGGACCGAACAGGACCGTGCTGATCCGTTCCGGCAGGAAGTTCATCTCGTTGATCAGCAGCGCGCCGCCGTTCAGGAAGATGTCGGACACCAGTCCGTGCTGCCAGACGAACTGAGAGCCGGTGTTCGACTCGTTGACGATGTACTTGCCGAACAACTGGGACGGTTCGGCCGACGCGTTCGAAGACACCGACGCGAACCGGATACCCCGTGCCGCGCACCATGCCTGGACGGCGGTCGTCTTGCCGGGGCCGGTCGGACCCTCGATCAGCACGTTCCACATGTTCGCCAGCGCAGCGTCGAAGACGTCGAACTCGGACTTGTTGTCCTTCTTCTTGGCACTGTGCACGACGGTGCGGCTGATGTAGCCGTCGAGGATCGACTTGTCCGGCACCTCCGCCATGGCGAAGTCCGGGACAGCAGCCTCCTTGACCGGGGTGTGCTTCTTTACGGTCGCCCTGGTAGATGCGGTGCGCTTGGGGAGGGGCTTCTTCGATGCGGCGGGCTTCTTGGCGGCAGCGGTCTTGCGGGTGGCCGAGGTAGCCATGTGATTCCTCTTTCTTGTCAGCGGTTGCTGTTGTTGGTGATGGGTGCCGGGTGGATGATCATCCCGGTGATGTACTCGATGCGAACCGGTTCGTTCGGCTGCAACGCCAGCAAGTACCAACGATGCGACCACTGGTGCAGTCGCCATCCCAACGGTTCGAGCACGTCGTTCAGCCTGTTGCGCACGGTGTTGGACATGTCCTGCGACACGAGCAACTTCACGTTACCGTCAGCGAACAGGGTTGCAATCCTGCTGCCGTAGACGAAGACCGACGCACGAGTCGGGCCAGTCAGGTATACCCGGGTGTTCGGACGCGGCTCCCAAGTGGGGTACTCGTCACGAGTCGGGTCGATCTGCACGTTCAGCAGCACGTCGTTGAACGTGTAGGACTTCTGGCTGGTCACGGCAGGTACTCCATCGGGATCGTGGTTGCCACCGACACCGTGCGGAGTTCGTTGCGGTAGCAGGTCCAGATAACCTTCTGGTAGTCGTCATCGGGGTCGCCATTGATCGGAGCGATCTCTACGACGGTGCCGGTGTCAGTCGTGATCACCCAGAGCCGGTTGTTGGGGAACGAGTAGGTCTGGTTCGCACCGTCCGGGGCCAGCACAACCGTGCCCAGAACCGCCAGCAGACCCTCCTTGTTGACCAGCGCGGCCACCCCGGACTTGCGCGGCCCGGTGGGGTGCTTCGGCTTGAGCGTGTCGTTCAACTTGTCCGGGTCCGCCTGGTAGCCGTCCGGTGCCGTCTGGTCGGACGCGTCCTCCGGCTTGATCATCACGACGTCGCTGAAGAAGACCCGGAAGATGCTGTCCGCATCGTCGTACTCCACCTCGACGGTGCGCGGGTTCACCTGGACCACCTTGCCCCAGTAGCCCGGCTCGTCCCCGTCCACGAGAACGCGCTGCCCGACCTTGAAGTCGGTGCCCTTGTACTTGGCCATGTTGATAGTTCCCTTTCACTCATGCTGTGTTGTCGTTGGACGTGCAAGACCCGCCCCACCGGGATGAGTGGGGCGGGCCGTTGTACTTGTTGCTGCTGCTACTCGCTGGCGTCGTCGGCCAGCATCAGGCCGGTGATCATCCACAGGACGACACCCGCCACGGTGAGGCCCATACAGACCATCACCATCCAGCCGCCTTCCGTGCCCAGGATGAAAGCGAGTACCCAGAGCAGGATCGCCGTCCACCGGACGCTGAACGCATGACCCCGGACGCTGAGTTCGGACGAACTGGCCGCGAAGTCCGACTTGTTGATGAAGCGATCCACCATGCCCGTGTGGTCGATGATCACCGGGCGAGTGCTGGGAAGGCTGGTCTGGGTCACTTGGTCTCCTCGTTGGCGTCCAGCGACTTGGCGATCAGGTTGATCATCTTGCTGGTGATGCTGTTGCGGCGGCGCATCTTCTCTGCCTCCGCAAATCGAGCCTGCCTGGCCCGCTCCGCGTGGTCCCGCTCCAGCGCCTCCTGGCCGACCCTGCGCTCCGCCGCCAGACGCGACTCCCGCTTGGCCATCACCATCGCGTGCTTCTGCTTCCTGCTTGCCACGACGAGTACCCCCTACTTGTTCTTGATGTTGATCTGCTTGACGCACTTGCGCTTGGCGCAGTACGCCGTGAGGTGCTTCTTACAGACGAACTTGCGGCGCTGACGAGGCGTGTTGCCGTGGTCGTCAAGCGGAAGTCGAATGTTAGTCGCCAGTGCCATGATCGCGGTCCCACTCTGCGTTGCTGATCTTCTGGTCCAGGGACGGGTCGTCCTTGGGCCTCTCAACATCGTAGGTGGCGAAGTCGCCCCAGGTGGTGTTCGTGACGAGGTACGTCCCGATCAGCCTGCTGCGGTCGTAGTGGTAGGCCCGCAGCACCCCGGTGGTAGCCGGGATGTGAGTGTCCGACACCAGGTGGTGGTCGGACTTGGTACCGATGATCCTGGCCCGGAGCAGTCGCCGCAGACCCCGCGACGAGGACCAGACAAGTCGAGCCTGGCCGGTTCGTTCGTCAGTGACCTTGTAGGGCGTGGTCAAGCCCAGCGTGTCGGTGAGCATCAGCGAACCCACCCCGCTTCGATCAGGTCAGCGGCCAGGTTCTCCGACAGGGAGCCAGCCGGTCCCAGGTCGTCACTGACCCCGTAGTACTTCAGCGACTTGCGAATGAGTCGGACGGCCTTTTCTTCAAGCGTCATGTTCAGACCTTTCGTTGTACTTGTGCCAGCCTGCCGGTCGAACAGGCTGAGGTTCGCGCTAGGCGTTCCGGGAAGGACGACGGCAAGTCCAGCACCATCGTCCACCCGCACTGTCTAGTGCAAGATTGGTTATCTCTACATGACCCCGGTTCCACCCTGCGAACAGTTCAACTTCCCACCCATCCCGCTCACCCGCCCCGGTCACACTCCGGGGCTTCGTCTTCTGTCATCGCGGTCGCTAACGGGTTTCCGATGAGTTTGGACCCCATCGGGATTTCCCGGCTTGCATGATCCACTGTGATCCGTCTGCCCGCTAAGAGTCCTGCCCGCCCGGAAGCGCGCAAGTCCCGTGACCCCGAGGTCCGCAGGATGATCACCTGTGCCGAACTAGCGGCACGCGACCCGCCCTACTGCCTGTTACCAACAGGCCCAGGGGCGAGGTTCGTAGTTGTAAGTGGTGCAAGCCATGTCTCTGTGTTCGCCAGTATCCGGCGTCGAGTCATGCTGCCATCGTTGCGGATTCCACACCGCGTTCACTTCCGCACGTAGCCCACACGAGGCACCATCGCTACACGGAAGATCGGGACTGGAGCCGTCTAAGCGGCGGGTCATGCCTTTCATCGATCTGTCGTTGTCTTCTGTACTTGTCTGCGTGCCCGAGGGCCGAAACGCGACCTAGTTAGTACCCACCTTGATCCGAGTGCATTGGGCCGATCAAGTGATCGGCGGCATCGGTACGGTCAAGCGCGATTCCGTCTGGCACTGCTGGTCCGGCAATCCCCCGAGGGAGTTGCCCAGCACCATGGCGGCGGAGTAAACGCTGTGTACGTTCGGCGGTCTGTCCTAGCAAGTCCGGGGTGAGGCCGATCAGGTTCGATCAGCAGTCACGTGGGGCTGCAAGTCAGTACAGAGACATCGGTTGTCGCGCTGTCACCAGCGACCGATCTTGTTGCGCATCCTTCCCCACTTGCGTGGAGATCGGCGCTTCCGGTTCATCGTCCTGGCCAAGTCCATGGCCATGAGTCGTTGCTGCAACCTATGGGGCATCAAGCCCAGGTGTGCGTAAGCCGTGGACACAACATCCACCGACCGGACGAAACAGGTTCACGAGTTGACGTGAGTTTTGGCACCCTAACCGGCGATCCCTAACCCTGTCCCTTCAGCCTGCGAGTCCTGCGCGGCGAACCGTGCAAGTCCAGCAGACCGTCCCACTGTTGAGTTGTCGTTGGGACCGGAGTCCCGGGGCAATCCCGCCTGTCGGCTACACCCCGATGTCTGAGCGATCACCCCCGCGCCCCGCACTGTCGTGCAAGTCCACCGAACCCAGTCGGCTTCTACGGAGGTGCTTCCGGGCAGACATCAACCCGGACCGCAAGGGTACCAAACCACCCCCTGTGGAATCCAATTCCGACACGCGGTCTGACCTGCGGTTTTGTACTTTACTTTACGGAAAAAGGGGCAAAACGGACACTTGTAGGCGCTGTCGCACTCGGTCCTGCCGGGTACCTGCCCCGGGAACCCACCCAGAACTGCGAGGATTCTGCCGTCTTCCGACCCCTGGTCCAGCCTGGTCCTGCCTGCCAGGTGGTCGGTCCGGGCTGGTCATGGGCCGGTCATGGCAAGCCATCAGAGCGCCTGTAACGGCCTAGAACCCACCCCGGGGCATCCGGACAGCCGGACCGGGGTGCCAGTCCCGCAGATCGGATTCTGTGGCTTCCTCCGGCCGGTCCCGGATCGGGTCACCCCTGCCGGTTTCCCTGGTGCTCGGGTCTCGGGTCGTGGATGCTCTCGACCTGCTTTCGGTTCAGCCGCGTCCCTCTTGCGGCCCTCTTGCAGCAGGGCCTGCCTCGCGCGCTCCCACGCGTGGGCACCTGCGCGTCGCGCGTCTTTGAGTACTTACTACTACATACATCTACAGGTTCAAGAGAGAAGAAAGAGATACAACTACCGGAGAAGAAGAAAAAAAAAGAAGAACAGAAAGAACAACTACCAGAGAAAGAGAAAAAAAGATTCTGGAAGATGTTCGGTCTGTTCTTCTTCAGTTCAAACTGCTCAACTGCTCAACTGTTCAGACAGAGGGTCAGCCGAAGATGATCTTGATGATCACCACCAGACAGATCAGAAGGAAGAGGGCCAGTGCTACATCGACCAGGATCACCAGAAGAGTCCAGGCTGCCGAAAGGATCGTTCGCTTGTTCACCGGCAAACAGATACCAGAGCGCCCGGTGCCATCGGCCCGGTGACCATTCTGCCCAGCGGCCTGTGCCGTCGATCAGTGACCAGGGCCATACGTCCAAACGGTGCAGAGGGGCTTGACCCGCCCGCGACCGGTTCGGCTAGAGTTCTTCCCGCTTGGTGCTCTTCGCCCCGCACTGCTGCAACCCGAGTGCAGCGTCGTCCAGGGCAATGCTTGGGTCCAGGTGGAATCGCAGCCCCAGGTTCTCTGCTCCTAGTCTTCCCCGGCTCCAAGGACAGAGTGACCTGGGGCTGCTTCTGTTTCTGCTGGTTCTTTCTCTACCGGCTCCTTCGGCTACTTGTTCGGTATGCCTGTCTTGTCTTCCTGTTCAGGACTGTTCTAGTAGAGCGCCCTATGCCACTGGCCCGCTGCCGTCTGGTCACCGGACCTGTGCCCATGGCCCGGGTCAACCACGCCGCGACACGCGCAAAGCCGCAGGTCAGCGCGATATGTTGCACGGTCATCGCGTCTGCCTGTAGTGTCCGGTTCTGCAAGTACATCCACCCGTACAACAACAACCAGAGGATCATCATCATGGCACCTGCCAAGAAGGTCGGACCGGCTCCCAAGAAGCGCCCGGCGAAGAAGACCGCGAAGAAGAAGATCGCCCCGTCAGTGGAGTTCTCGGCCAAGGGTGACGACACCGCTGCTGGTGCTCCGGCAGTGGTCACCCCCAAGAAGAAGAAGCACACCGTCAAGAAGGCTGCGGCCAAGACGACTGCTCCTGCCAAGACGGCTCCGGCCAAGAAGCGCTCGGTCAAGAAGGCCAGCACCACGACCGCGAAGAAGCGCCCCACCAAGAAGGTCGCCAAGGGCACCTCTGGCCGGTCGCTGCCCCGGGACATGAACGAGCACGGCTTCGTGAAGGGCTCCAACTCGGAAACCATCGTCAACCTGATGCTGGAAGGCGGTTCGTCCCGTGCGGAGGTCGCCGCCAAGGTGGCCAAGACGATCAAGTCCACGGACGGCAAGCCGGTCAACGCCCCGGCGCTGATGTCCGGGCTGGTGCACCGGCTGATGGCTCGTGGCTACACCATCGAGCAGACCTGGGTGCTCCGTGAGCCGACCCCGGCCTCCAAGGCTGCCGCGACCCGTGCCGCGAAGAAGGCGGCGAAGAAGGCGCAGGGGTAGTGTCGGTTTCCCCGTTGGACGTAGAACCCGGCCTTGCTGAAGGAGAGCAGCGGGGCCGGGTTCAGTCTTTCGGGTAGCAGTGCAAGCAATGCTCCAACATGGGCCAAGAACATCAAGCGTGGAAAGAAGGCACACCTGTGTCCAACGTCGAACAACTCCTGATCAGCAGCGTCCTGCGTGAAGGAGACATCAATCTGGCCATGGCCAACCACATCGGGAACGAAATGTTCCGGGCCTACCCCGACGAGTGGGAGTGGTTGGAAGGCTACTACGGCAGGTATCGCAAGACCCCCAGCAAGACGGCATTCAAGTCCGAGTTCCCCAAGTTCGTGGTCAAGTCGGTCAACGACACCGAGTACTTCGCCACCGAGGTGCGCAAGGCAGCAGCCCGCAGACAGATGCTGGTCGGCATCAACGAATGGACCGACCTGATCGCCAAGGGTGACATCGACTCCGCTGTCCGGGCCATGGGGTCCAGCGCGGTGAAGATCGCCGCCTCGCTCGGCACGATGAACGACGGCGACATCTTCAGCATGTACGACGACATCGTGTCCGACGTGGAACGACGAGTGGACCGTGTTGCTAGTACTGGCAGTGCTGGCATCCCCACCGGGTTCGAAACGCTTGACGACAAGACCGGTGGACCGCAGCCCGGCGACCTGTGGATCGTGGGTGCGCGTCTCGGTGAAGGAAAGTCCTGGACGATGCAGCGGATGGCCACTGCCGCTGTTCTGAACGGCTACACAGTCCAGTTCGACGCCCTCGAACAGTCACGTGCCCAGGTCGGCATGCGTATCCACGCGTTCCTGTCGTCGTCCATCGGCAAGGAGATCTTCAGCACCACCGCGCTGATGCAGGGCCGGGACTTCGACCTGACTCGCTACAAGAAGTTCGTCCGGCAGTTGAAGAAGGAACTCGACGGCAAGTTGCACGTGTCCGACACGACGCGGGGGCGCGTTGGCCTGATGACGGTCGCCTCTCAGATCGAGCGGAACCGGCCCGACATCGTGTTCATCGACTACTTGACCCTGATGGACAAGAAGGGCGGTGAATGGCAGGACGTGGCAGCGCTTTCGTCCGGGCTGCTGAACCTCGCTGTCGAGTACCAGGTGCCCATCGTCGCAGCGTCGCAGTTGAACCGGAACGCATCGGGTGGCAAAGACCCCGGTGGCCCGGAGACCATCAGCCAGTCCGACGCCATCGGTCAGGATGCCTCGGGGATCATCACGATCAAGCAGACGTCCTCGAAGACGCAGACCATGAAGATGGCAAAGAACCGCAACGGTCCCGGCGGTTTTCGTTGGCATGTCCACTTCGAACCTGACAAGGGAATCCTCCGTGAAGTTGACTACCAGACCATGTTGGACCTCCGTGACGCAGCACGAATGGAGGATTCTGGTGAAGACAACTAAGTCAATCGGTCCGTGTAAGCGGTGGAAGCATGGGCTGTCATCCAAGGGCTACGGAAAGACCTGGCACAACGGCAAGACCGCGTTGATACACCGGGTGACGTGGGAGAGTGCATTTGGCCCCATCCCAGACGGAATGTTGATCTGTCACCACTGCGACAATCCTGCGTGCTACCGGCTGTCACACCTGTTTGTCGGTACTCATGCGGACAACCATGCGGATCGCAATAGGAAAGGTCGTCAGGCCAGGTATGAGTCACACGGTCGCACCCACTTGGCCTGGGACAACGTGCACATGATTCGTCGCATGTATCACGAGCAAGGTTTGCCCCAAGGTGTGATCGGCCAGAAGTTTGGCGTTGACCGCCGCACTATCGGACGCATCGTCCGCAACGAGACCTGGATGGCTGCCTGATGTCGGCAGACAAGTCGGCACTGTCCGGGTTCCAGTACAGCGACTTCGCAGAGCAACACCTCGACGTGGGCAACGTCAACGGCTCGGAGGTGATGGTCCGGTGCGAGTTCCACGGGTCCAGCAAGTACACGCTTCAGTTCAACTTGCAGACCGGCCTGTGGGTGTGCTTCTCCTGCGGCGAAGGCGGTGGCATCGCCAAGTTGGGCGAGCAGTACGGCGTGCTGAACGTGCGGGCCATGGAACCGGACCTGAAGCGGACCGTGCAGCACGTGCAGGAAACTCTCCGGGAACTGAACCGTCCGAAGAAGCAGCCGTCGTTCGCAGATGACGAGTCGTTGCAGCGGTACGCATTCCCCACGCCGTACTGGGGCAGGTGCTCGCAGGACCGTCGTCCTCCCCAGGGCTGCACCGGCAAGGTCGGTTGTTCGTTCCACCGCTGGTTGAAGCAGGACACCGTTCAGCAGTTCGAGTTGGGCTACGACATCATCAACAACGCGGCGACGATCCCGGCCCGGGACATGGAAGGCCGTCTGGCCGGGGTGATCCTGCGCTACCTCGACCCGGACGTTGACCTGCGCTACAAGTACCCGTCGAAGAAGAAGTCGCCGTTCAACCGGCAGGACTACATGCACGGCGCACACCTGGTCGAGCAGTCCAACTCCAACATGGTGTGCATCGTGGAAGGCAGCATCGACACCGCCAAGGTCTGGCAGGCGGAAATCCCGGCACTCGGCCAGTACGGGTCTTCGATCACGCCCAACCAGGTGCGTCTGCTGCGACGGCTCGGCGTCGGGGAGATCGTGCTCTTCTACGACAACGACAAAGCGGGCCGGAAGGCAGAACTGTACGCACAGGGCATCCGTCTTCGGTCGGACCATGGCAAGCAGTACCAGGAGTACGACCCCCGCACGGACCTGCGCCGGGAGTTCCTGGTCCGGGCTGTTCGATACGACAGGAACCCGCTCCTGAGCAATGACCCGGGCGGCTCTTCTAGTAAAGCGATCCGTAGGGCAGTGGACTCTGCCGTGCGTCTTCGCTAACCTGACCGGCAAGCGGACGTGTCCACGCTACGTCTCTTGCCCATGAGAAAGACCCCGGTAGATCAGGCTTCTCCCTTGGGTTCTGGAACCGCCAGGTGGCTGGTTCCGGCACCTACTGCCTGTTCTGCCGGGGTCTTTCGCTTTTCTGGGTGCTGCTCCCGCTGCCACGCGGGGCCTAGGACGACCTGTTGGCCCTTCGGCGGGGGTCGATGCCGGGAAAGTGCTTCCAGGCCGTCCTAGGGGCTTCTACCGGTTCACTCCCGGGTTGCGACGCCTGCCGATCCGTCTGTCCGACAGCACCGCCTTCAGGTGGACTCCCCAGACCATCATGGTCAGCGCCAGGTACAGCACCGCCCCATAGGGCCGTGGTGCCGTCAGAGGCACCGTCTGGCCTGGCCAGTAGAGGTGCACTCCCCGAACCGACATGCTGAACGCCACCGCCAGCATCATGGCCGCGTCCCACAGACCGATGGCGAAGATACCGACAGCCTCCCGGGTGTAGCCGGTCTTCTCCCGGTTCAGCCCGGAGAGCAGCAGTACCCCAGCGAAGAACGCCATCCCACCGAGAACCAGCCGGGTCCAGGGACCGACGGTGACCTCCAACTGGGAAGGTCCACCCGTCCAGAACATCAGCCAGCCGATGATGATCGCCTTCCACCCGTGCAGCCGCAAGAGATGCATCCTGGTCCAGCGTTCGCGCCTGTCCTGTCGCATGGGTACTGCTGCCCTCCAGTTGTGGGTGCTGCTGTTGGTCGTGCTAGTTCACTTGCCGGTATGAGGAACTGTCTTCATGTACTCGTAGGGCGCCTCGTGGGACTGGATGACCTGTCCCGGCACTACGTCGTACTTCGGAGCCTTCGGGATGCCGAGCAGCACGCCGAACGCCGGGCTGACCTTCCGCTCCAGGAAGGACACCAGCAGGTTGTACAGCACCACCACGCCACCGAACAGAACGGCGGTCAGTGCCTGGTCGAAACCAGCGGGCACCTCGATGTTCCAGTGGATCAGAAGTGTGATGGCCAGTCCCACCACGGAGGCCACTCCGGTACGGATACCGGCGATGATCATGTCACGCATCATGGTTTTGTTCCCTTCCCCAGTTGTGCAGTCTCTTGTTCTACCCGGCTACCGGCTGCTGCACTTCTCCAGTTGGGTAGTCGCCTTCAGATTCTCCCGAAGGACATCAATGTGCAGGCGGGTCTTGAAGTAGTCATCAGTGACCTGCTGCTGGAGACGCTGTGCCTCCGCGATCTTGCCCCGCTCGAACAACTTGAACAGGTGCTTCGACTGCCTGCTGCTCTTCTTCAGGGCCAGCGTGTCCAGGTGGTCGTACAGCGCAGACTTGCTCACGTACTGCTGCAAGTCCTCGATGTTGCTGGCCCGGCACGCGTCAGCCCGGTCGGACAGCCCGGACACCATCACGCCCTGGATGATCGAAGAGACGGCGAGGAAGACGAACAGCACGCCGACGATCACGTTCCACTGCCGGAACCAGGCTTGGTCCTTGATCTTGCCCACCTTGATCTTGCTAGGTCGAGGAAGCATGTATCCAACCGCCATTCCTGTAATGAAACCGATGATCGACCAGGCGACCGATGCTGTGAACCAGTTCATGTCACTCGGCGTGATCATCGTCATCGCTCTTGCCGATCTTCTGCTTGGAGGCGAACACCACACCGGCCACCAAGGTGAACACTGCGTTGACGGTCGGGTCCGGCTCGAAGTTCGTGTGAATCAGACCCGACTTGGATGCCAGACCCATGAGCCAGTTCGTTACCCACATCACCGTGATGATGGAGAGCAGAACCAGCCGGATCACATTCCAGACCGGCTCCCCCTGGCTCTTCTTCCTGCGGCCTGTCATGGTTCCCCTGTCGGTTCGGTCCTACGTCTGCTGCGTAGGAGTCCATTGTCTTCGATGCACGTCCCATTCCTTCTCCTAGCGACTCGCTGTGCAGGTTGATCAACGAGACAGGAACCGTTTGGTTCTGCCGTGACTCTCTGCCCAGGGAGTGCGCTGCTTCCAAGTGCCCGTGCGTCGGCTTGTTCGACTTGCTGTTCTAGATGGGGACTCCCCATCCCTGTGGCTTGGTGTACGTCGCGGTGAAGTTATCCAGGCTAGGGGTGCCATTCTCGCTGTAGCCAAAACCAACCCCGGCCTTGGTGGCGTTGGCGAACTCCGGCACCGTGACCTGGTTGACGAACGAGTCGTTGAAGTAGACAGAGATGTCCTGCCCCTGGCACAGCACGCGCAGGTTCGATAGCCAGTAGCCGGAGTAGTTGTGCACGGTGGAGATCCCGTAGTTGACGCACTTCTCCAAGTAGACGTTGTAGTAGTAGTTGTATGTCGTGCCGCTGCGCTGCACTTGCTGCGGAGGGTAACTGTAGTTGGTGGTCTGCTTGATCCACTGTGGGAACCCACCTGACACCTGCGCGAAGAAGGAGTGTGAGTGCGACAGTTCATAGGAGCCGTTGTTTTCTGAATCATGCTGGTGAGAAACAGTCACAGACGACGGCGGATATCCTGCTGGCTGGCTGCCGTCGTCAATGTATCCGGAGTAGTAGTAGTAGGCAGAGGGGTTGACGGCTCCTGCAATAGCCGCGTGCGTGTAGTAACCCGCCCACTGGTACTGCGTGACGTAGTACGTGTAGGTGCTGCTGGTTACGTAGTACCGCTGTCGGAGCCGCAACCAGTTGCCACTGCCCTGCACCCGGAAGTACAGAGCGCCTCCTCCGCTGCCGATGTCGCAGGAAACCTCGTAGTTCTGGGTGGACAGATCGACCACCACCAGCGAGTTGGAGTCGATTGGGTTGTTGCAGACTGCCTTGCTGTTTTGGTAGACCCAGCCGGTGCCGGACACTGGGGTCCATTGCAGACTCGTACCCGGGATCACACCGAGTGGGGTTCCGTTAGCGCCGTCGAAACTGTCAACGACCGTAGCCATCAGGAAGTCCTGCGCAGTCGCATCAAGAGCACCAGATCGCTGCCCGGGGTGCTGCTGCCCACCTGGTCGATGTCCACCGACAGGTAGCCGCCAGAAGCGAACGTCGTCACCTGCGCTGCACTGACCGTGGCGTTCTTCTGGCCGTCCGCGATGGTGACTCGGTTGGCCTGTGTCGTGTAGACAGTTGCACCGTTGTAGTTGATGTCGATCAGGATGGCAGCACCCGAAGGAGCAGTGCTGACCCGAGCAGACACCGACACCAACTGGTAGCCAACCGGAAGCGGCACCTCGTGCTTGCCGGTCTGCACCGCCATCGTGCCGCTGCTGTAGAACGAGAACGCCTCGATGGTGTCAAGTGCGACGCCGTTAGCGAGTTTGTACCCGGCTGCCTGGACGTTGGCGTCCTTGTCCACCTTGAAGATGACGGCCCCGGTCGAGTCCTGCAACTGAATCAGATCGACGGTCGGTGAGGCACCAGCCTTCATCGTTATCAGGCTCGCACCGGGGTTGGTAGTACCGAGCGCCACCACGGCAGTGTTGGCCGGAGAGGCGATTCCGATCTTCGCGGAAGGTGCGAAGAACTGACCCGTTGCCGTGACGTAGCCCAGCACGATGCCCAGGGTGTCCCTGATCTCGAACAGGTTCGCGGTCTGGTTGAACTGCCCCTTGATCGTCAGGCCGACAGTGCCAGCGGCAGAAGGCCGTACGACGGCATCCTCGATGTACTGGCCGATCAGCCGCCAGGCCGTGCCGGTGTCCCGGTAGACAGCATTGGTGTCCGTGGCCCGGAAGTACCTGCCTCGCACTTCCGGAGCAGGCCGGTTCGCCAGCACGTCGTCCATCAGGTCGATGGCGGTCCACTGCTCCAGGTTGTTGAACGCTTCATCGAAGTCCGCACGGGACGGGCTGTCGGTGTCGGCACCCCAGTTCGGCAAACTGAGTCGAGCGGTCCGTGTTTCTGTCATGGCTACAAGCCACCTTCCATGATCTTTGCCCAGGTGTGAGCATTCCAGTCGGCCCAGGTCGGGAACGCTGCCATGATTGACGCCCAGTCAGCGGAGAACGACTCGTGATACAACTTCACACCCGCAGGCTTGGCATTCAGGTCGATCACCGTTTGCACCGGATCTGAAGTCTGCGGGAGCCAGTCGTTCGTGGTGCCGTCAACGACACCTGGCTCTGCGTAGTCGATCCAGGCCCCTTCGACCAGGCCGGTACCTCCTACGGATGCCTGCATGATGATCCGGGAGCAATCAACCGGGGTGGTGATCGTCCCGCTGATCTTTCCCATGTGCCCAACCGGTGCCGTCCAAGAGTCCTCCGGCACCACGTAGTCGAAGTCCAGGTAGGTGCCCACTGCGTCGTAGTAGGACACTCCGAGATTGACCTGCATGTCCGGGTTCTGCGCTTCCACCAGCATCGATACCGTGATGTCTGCGCTGGCAGGCACGATGATCTGCTCGAAGATGTTGGTGGGGTCGCGCATTTCCCCGGTCAGGTCACGGTACGTGTTGTCGCAGGCGACCCTGAGTGCCCTGTTGTTGTAGATCCCGTCTGACTCCGGCTTGCTGACCACCAGGGCAGGGATCTCAGCAGCACCACCGTGCCAGTGCCAGGACGACGGGTTGGCTGATGTCGTATAGCGCAGCGGCAGATACTGGTGGATCGACTCGGTGGCCTTGGTGACGATGGTGATGTCCCACGGGGTGGCCATTCCGACATCGCCGTTGGACGTGGTGCGTGGGTAGACGCCTACGTACTGATCTCCGACCAGGCAGGACTTGGCAGCGTTCCGGATCGTCGTCAGGGTGCCCCGGTCCATGTTGCTTCCCATGAGCAACTGCCGCTTCTTGGTAGCGGTCGTGTTCGCCGGGTATTGAAGACCGCTGAACTGCGCTCGCCAGTCCAACCACGCGCTGTCCATCGTTGCCGGGTCAACGAGTTCGCTGACGGATGACACACCGCGCGCGTCATCTGGCGGAATGTAGTCGAAGCGGTTGAATAGAGTCTCCAACTTGCCCTGCTGCTCTGTCACTCCGGCTAGCCATCGCTTCAACGCGTAGTCGTTGCCGATGTCCGCAACCCGGTAGTGGCTAGGCAGGTCGCGGTAGATGCGCTCCGTGGTCTCGGAGTAGATCGGCTCATTCATGATCTGCCCCTCTCACGCGCTGTTCACAGTGACAGTGGCAATGCCCAACTGCGGCAGCGGGGCGTAGCCGTCCATGTACACGTCGCCCGAAGGAGTGGTCAGGGTTTCCACGAAATCGACGCCCTCGCTGTTGCTGATCAACTGGATCAGTTCGTAGCGGCGGATGACTCCCTCCCAGGACCACACCTGGGGGCTGAGGTAGGTCGTCAGGTCGGCGGTGATGTTGTCCGTGACGTCTGCGGTGTCCCAGCCCGGGAGTGCCCGGACCGTGACGGTGACGTTCTGGGTGACGATCTGGGGGTCTCCTACCTTGGCATCCAGAATCGCTGCGCTAGAAGCATCGAAGACGGACTGAACCTGGCTCTTCGTGCTGGTGGTCACCGGACCGTCGGGACCGTACAGAACAACCAGCACGTGCCCCGGGAGGCTGCCTGGGTAGGCCGGTCCCGTTGTGTTGCTGGTCGGCGGGTCCGTGGTCCCGGCACTGCCGGTGTCCACGTAGGTGAGCGTTCCTGCTGCGACGGTAGCGATCTGCTTCAGGTTGTTCGACGCGGTGCCTCGGTAGACGTAGTAGCCCGTGATCGCAGGGACGCCGTACGGAACCGAGGGAGCAGCCCACGTCAACGTCACCTGGCCGGTGGTGCCGGTGGTAGTGGCCGTCGTGGGTGTGGCTGGGGTGCTCTCCCCGTTGACGTTGTAGACAGACACCGCGTAGTAGTACGTACCAGCAGCAAGCGTGCCGCCCGTAGTAGCCGGAGTCGCCGTCGTAAGTGCAGGCCCGTCGATTCCGATCAAGGCGAACATGTCCAGCGCCTTGGCCCGGGTGACACCGGGGTTCTCCAGTGCGGCCGACTCGAAGTCAGACGGCAGTACCAATGTCGAGGACAGCCGGTTGAAGCGGTTCACGCCTCGTTCGATGTAGTCGTCATCCCCTTCGCTGGTGCGGCCTCCGATGACCGTGCTGTTCAGGGTCGCGTAGTCCGCGTAGATGATCGAGTCCAGGATCTCTACCTGGGTGCCGGACGCGATGCCGTTGGCAATGTCGGTGTAGTCCAGGGCAGTGGCGCTGACCGTGCCGGTGCTGGACCCGGGGTTCACTGTGAGTTCGACATCGGTGTAGAAGATGATCGCGTCCGACTGGCCTTCCACCGCCACTGATACGCGGGTTCCCTCGGGGATGGTGTACCCGTCCGTACCGGCCATGTGGAACATCACGTCACAGGTGGGCGCAGCACCGAAATCGCGGCTGATCTGGAAGAACTGGAGCAGTGCCTCCATGATCCCGTCAGGAAGCCGGTTGATCGCGTAGACGATCTCAGAGACTTCCTGCGCGACTGCTTCGAGCAGCACCACTTCGGTGTTGCCCTCGCGCGGCTGCCAGTCCGGCAGAGTCTGCTGGATCAGCGCCACGGCGTCGTCGTAGATGCCCTGCGTGTCCCGGTCGTAGATCGTCAGGTCGATGTAGGGAGAGTAATCAGGCGATGGCATAAGTCAGACCCCCTGGTCTTCTTCGTCGGTGAGCACATCGTCGTCGTCATCGAAGTACGAGAAGGACGTCTCCTGGCTGTCGAACGCAACCGTGACTTCCAGCACGCCGTCCCGGGGGAACCGGGTGTTGACTCCCTGGATAGTGACGGGCGGGCCGAACATGTCTACCTTGGCGGTCAGTTCTTCCTGGAGAAAGTCCCCGAACGTGGGGTCTTCCAACCCGTACTCCGGCACCAGAGGGCGCTCTCCAGGAACCGTAAGTGTGAGAACTGCTAGTTCTTCCGCGTAGTAGTTGTCGCTGTCGTCCGCGCGTACGACGACGTTCCCGCTCACCCCCAGGCGGAACGGGTACGAGATCAAGTTGGTCGATGGCATACGGAAATCCTAGAGCCGGGAGGTCAGTGCAGCCGTCATCACAACACCCGGAGGATGATCAGGTTCTCCGGGGCGATGCCGACCTGGCCCACGATCACGAAGGCTCCCACCGTTTCCGTGCCCAGCCACGGCGACGGTCCGTAGTCCCGTCCCACTGCCAGGTCGGGCACCTCGAACCAGACGAGTCCGTCCGTGCTGTTGACGCGGGTGATCTTCGCTCTGTGCATCATCGGGTGCTCACACTCCTGGGTTGTGGAACTTGCTGCCGTGGGCGGTGTTGGAGATGATCGTTCTGCCGTAGTGCATGCCCGGGATCAGACCCCCAGCCTCGAACCTGCCTCGCGCTGAATAGGACACCACACCGACCCGGGAGTTCGCCGCTTCGATGGTGCGACCGTTGCCCAGGCTGATCGCCACGTGCCCAGGGTGGAAGAGCAACGCTCCTCGTGTGTTGATGGCCTTTTCGACGGTGACCTTCTTGCAGAATGACCGCTGCGCAGAAGACCCGTCCGGAACCTTCACTCCGGCACGGGCAGCAGCCCACTGGACCAGTTCGGAATTGTGAACCAGGTAGCCATCAGCGATGAAGTTCTCGGTCCCTTCGATCTGAAGATCGTAAGTGTCCTCATATCCGTCTTCCTCGACAGACAGCAGAGTTTCGACGCTGAAGTTCTCGTCCGGCAACGCCCGACGAGCGCCGTAGACGTCCAGCAACTTCTGCCCCTGGCGGTTGCTGTCCGGGTACACCTGGAACGTGTGCAGTGGAGCGGCATCCTTCACCAGTTTGCCGTTGATCACGATGGGCTTCTTGCGGAAGTTGGTGCTGATGTTCGACACCGAGTCACCGAGCATGACGTGCAGGCTACGGACCCCGGCCACCAGATCACGAGAAGCCGATGCGTACGACTGGTAGCCGCGCTTGTCCAGATGCCCATCCGCGTCTGCATAGCCAGCGCAGAACGCCCGGATCAGTTCCGGCCCTAGCAGAGACGTGCTGGCAGGTACTCGCTTCGTACGTGCCTTCTCGCTGCCGAGCGCGCCAATCAGTACCCGGGCCAGATGTGCTGAATGGATGATTAGCCCGTGCACCTCGTGCTCCGTGGAGTTCGCCCCCCACTTGTCCCGGACGATCTGCGCAGCACGCTTCCTGGTCTCCCCGTAGACGCACACGCGTGGGTTCCTCGGCGGGATGTGTCCGTCACCGATGAACAGGCCAAGCAACCACGCGACGTCTTCGTCCACCGGAGTTCCATCGGACAGAACACACTCGAAGACAGGCATCGGAATCGACTTGGCTGTCACCATAACGTCACCACGCTGAAGGGCATCGACCCTGGTCCATTCGGGCACCCACTCGACCGGTAGCCAACTGCCCTGGGGACTGCGCTTGCGCGGCTGCTTGCGCAGGACCATGAACGGGTGGTTCGCGGATGCTCGGATCGACCTATTACGAGTACGCACCCTGTAGACGGTCTGCTTCTTCTGCTTCTTCTGAGCCACAACTCTGTTCGTGAGCATCTTGCCGTCGTCCCAGGTGAAGACCTCCATCCCGGGCTGCACTTCGTCAATCCGCACCGGACCCGTCGTGGTAGACACCATGCTGTCTCCGGTCAGGCAGCAATCGAAGGCGTCCGGGTTGCTGTCAGACAGGCTGACCTCGGTTCCGAAGATGTACTGATCGCCCGCCTGTTGCAGCGCGACCCGCACGAACGTGTCGGACGTCTTGTCTCCGATGCGCCCGGGTCCGGAGGCGTTGGCTGCGTCGGTACCCGGAATCTTGGGTGCTGTGTGCGTGTTGGTCCAGCCGGTGATCTCCCGGTCTTTGCCCAGGTACTGCTTGTAGGCACCCGATGTGTAGGTGCTCCAGGGTCGCCAGCCGTCCTTCTTCCAGATCGAGTGCGCCAACTGAGCGTTGTACTCCGCATCGAACAACTTCGAGTAGACGCGCTTGGCATCTACTCCGCTGTAGTCGCCCGGATGCTTCAGCGTCCTGATCTGGAACAGACCGACAGACGGCCCCCACTTGGGAGTGGTGATCGTCGTGTCACCCAGTGCGCGGGCGTTGCCCTTGGACTCTGCGGTTGCCACGGCGACTGCGATGTTCAGGTCTTGGCCCCGCCATCCGGCCCACTGGCACAGCGCCCGCAACGAGTTGCCCTGCGTGTAGGCAGCCAGCCCGTCCGGAGAGGTGGCAAACAGCGCTGCGTCCTTCTTCGGGTTGACCGGGATCGTGGCGGTGACATTGATCTGCCGTGAGCGCCCGGTGAGGTCGTACGACACCTCGCTGATGATGTAGTTGTCCCTGTCGAAGTACGGAACCCCATGCAACTTGAACGTGCGTCCGGGCCTGCACTCCTTCCACCGCTCGTAGGGCACCACCACGTTGACGGTTTTCAGTTCGCCGTCCAGTGTCCGGTGGCACTCGGGTACGTAGGGGTTCCGGTTGGCTACCGGGCCGGTGTCCCAGTACACCTCCATGGCGTCGTTCTCGAACTGCGCCACGAACCAGGTGGGCTTTCCGAAGTAGACGTAACCGAACGACTCGAAGCAGACGAAGCCCAGTTCCTGCGCCAGCCGCTGGAAGGTGGACCACGACGACGGCAGTGCGTTGCCGGAGGTAGGTCCGTAGTGCGTGCCAGGCACCTTCTGGTCGCGGTGCACGACATCGCGCTTCTGGGACGGCTGGACCTTGTGCTTGATTCCCAGCCGGTTGCACTCGTGCACGACGAACTGCGATGGGCTGACGTTCTTCAGCACCAGGCTTCCCTGAGCAGCCTTCAACTTCCGCACCGCGTCGGGACGGCAGGCGATGTCCAGTCCGGTGTCTCCGTTGCCCATGTCCACGGTGTTCGTGCTGGACACCCGCATGATCAGGTCTTTGCCCAGATCGACCCGTGCGTTGGGCAACAGCAGGCCGTTCTCCAGCAGGGCGAAGTGCGGATCGTAGAACTTGAACTGAATCTGAGAGATCTGCGACATCGACAGGGACACGTCGGCAGACAGCACGGCCCCGATCTCGGACTGGTTGAGTTTCCTGCCGACGAGGAAGAGGCTCTCCAGCCCGTTGGTCGGGTTCGCAGACGGCGGGTTCGGCCTGGCGGTCTGAGGTGCGTGCTTCTTGGGCGTGTGCTTCTTCTTAGTGACGGTCATCTCAGGGCAACTTGATCTTGCGGCCGGTCTTCGGGTTGTTCGGGTGCTTGATCTTGTTCACCGTTGCGATCTTCTTCCACATGTCGGCCTTGCCGTAGAACCTCAGTGCGATCTTCCGCATTGTGTCGCCCTTGCGAATCACGTAGAACTTGGGTCGAGTCTTCTTGCTGCCGCTGCTGTTCTTGTTGCCGCCCGAGGCAGGACCGTGCGCCTTGCCAGCAGGAGTAGCCGCCACCATGATGAACTCGACATCGACAGTGGCCTGCATGATGTTGCCACCGATGGTCCGGCGCTCGCTGGTGATCGTGATCGTGCTGATCCGCCACAGGCCGGTCTCAAACGCGCCGTAGGCCAACTTCACTCGCTTGGCGCTGCGTCCGATGCTGATCAGGGTGTTGATCTTCGCCGTCTGGTCTGCCTGGTTGCCAGGACTGCCGAACGTGAGAGTGAACGCCTGCTTCCGGTTCTTGGGCTGGTTGCGGGACAGCAGCGGCACCCCACGAGCGCGGTCGATCTCGGTGTAGCCCGGAACAAGATCACTGTGCGTCACAACTTGCGGGGCGTACGGCACCGTGAGCACCGGCTTGCCACCCTCGGACATGATCGTCATCCGCCTGTGCGGCTTGTTCGTGTTCCGGTACGCAGCCGCAGCGGTGTCGCGGATCACCTGAACCGTTGTCACAGCGCACGCTCCTCTGTCTCCTGCTGGATCTTCATCCACGCCCGCCTGACGGCACTCTCGGCGTCGAAGTCGCTACCCACCGTCTGAATCGGCATGGTGACTCGGACGTCGTTGTGCACCATCGGCCCTGTGTGGCCCCCTGCGGGCCGGTAAGCCGTGTCATGCGTCCCAGTGCCAACTGCACCGTCGTAGGCCCGCTGGAGCGCGCTCACGGCCCATCCCGGTGCCTTGCCGGTGGCACCGCCGTAGGGATCGGCGGTGGCAGACGCCGGGATGATGGCGGTTCCGGCTCCCAGACGGGTGATCTCCGGACCGTTCATGCCCAGCATGCTGATCTTGCCGTAACGGTCGATGGCAGCCTCGGGACCGAGTTCACCGACCAATGCCCGACCACCCGGGTGCGTACCACCAGTGAAGTACGAGTACGACGGAAGAGTGCTTTGGTTCGGTAACCCTGCGCTGCCGATTCCCAGGACGCCTCCACCGATCAGATTCACATATCCCTGCGCGGCCCTGACCATGTTGTTGATGTTCGTCTTCATGGTGATCAACATGTGATTCTGCCGCCTCGTGCCACTGGTGTTGCCCAGCAACGCGTTCAGGTCTCCGGCCCCGGTGACCATGTGCTGCATCTTCTTGTTGCCACCAGTGAGTTCGTCAACCAGCCGCTGACCAGCGTCCCCGGCACCGCCCATCTGCGTGGACAGGTCACCCGCGTACTTCTTCGACGTGCCCAGCGCGTCCATCACCTGTCGCTGTGCTTCCACGCTGCTTCGCAGGCTGCCTCGGGTCAGACCTACGGCTCCGGTCATGTCCTGCATGTCGATCAACGCCTGTCCACCTCGGGCACCGACGTTGCGCATCTGTCTGGCCAACTTGTGTTGTGCCGCGTAGTTGCCCATCGCAGAGTTGAGCACCAACTTGTCGCTGATGCCATACTTCTCCGCAGTGTTGAACACTCCACTCTTCTGCAAGTCCTGTGCAACCTGCATCTTGGTCTGCTGAGTGATCTTGGCAGTGATGCTGTCCAGCGTGCCCGCGTAGTCCTTGGCCTTCAGACCTGCCTCATTGATGTTGTGCTTGACGTTCAACCACTTGGCAGCGAGTTCATAGGTCAAGTCAACGGCTCCTGCAATGGCAGCACCCCATGGGCCGCCGACTGCGAAGCCGAGCATGGCAGCACCGGCTACGTGCGCAGCAGTATTGACCGCCTTGCCTGCGGTAGTGCTCTGGTCACCGAAGTTGGACATCAGCAGGATCAACCCGCCCAGCCCGGCAGCACCACGAGCGACCTTCATGCTGGTGGTCATCTCTGCGAACTTGTCCGTCAGGTGTTCCTTGATCTTGTCCCCGATCATCTTGAACGGTGCCTGTGCTATGCCCTTGATGAACTCCGGCTGCATCTTGAAGAACAACGACAGCGTGAGCATGTTACCCAGCAGGGTCTGCATCGGTGCAGGCATCTTCTCGATGGTGCGCAGGATGAAGTCCAGGCTGGTGGCGAACATGCTGATCGCGTTCGACAGCGCAGAGGTAGCAAACGGCGATCTGGCCCAGGCGTCCACGATCTGCACAAGCGACGGGAGGAACTTGCCCGCCATGCTGTTGGCCACCGTCACCAGGTCCGGCAAGAGGTGCGTCCTGAGCATTCCGCTGGTCTTCAGAAAGCCCTTGGTGTTGTCCGTCAGCCGGAACCACTGCTTGCCGATGTCGATGATCCACTTGCCGAGTTCGCGGACCACCGGGATCTGCTTCTCGAAGAAGTCATGCATCTTCTTCCGGCCCTCGTCGGATTCCGTCCAGTCCCGGAAGTTCTTGGCAACCGTGCCGAGGTCTTCACCCATCGCCTTGCTGAGTGGCTTGCTCGCCTTGAAGATGTTGAACATGCCGATGCCGAAGTCCTTGACCACGGCCCAGGTCTTCTTCCACAAGTCGTACGATCCGAGCAACCACTCACGGATGCCTGACCGGTGGTCCCGCATGGTGTTGGCGAGGTTGTTCGTCATGCTCGCCATGTCGTGACTGATGTGCTGAGTCAACGGCTCCGCTGCGATCAGCAGATTCACCAGCATCCGCATGCCACCGAAGGCAGCACCACCGAGATTGCCCACCACCTTGGCGTTGCTGCCCATCAGGCCGTCCATCGACTTGGCCACCCGAGGGTCGTTCAGCCAGTTCGCGGTGCGGTGCGCGACCTTGTTCAGTTCGGTCGCGGTTGCCCCGAGTTCCTTCTGCAAGGTCGGCAGGTACGTCTGAGCCAGGTCGCGGATGGTGGGAGCGATGTCCTTCAACAGAGCATCTTGGGTGGACTGTCTGACTCCGAGCCAGGACTTGTGAATCTTGGCAATCGTGATCAGCACCATCCGGCCGTTGGCCGAGATGTTGTGCATCGACTTGTACACCTGGTCGATGGTGCTGGTCGGGTTCAGGATCGTCTGGAGCGCCGGACCCATCCCGGACATGCCGATCTTGAATGCCGCCATGCCTTGTGCACCTGCGGCCAGCAGACCCGGATACGCAGCGAGCATCCCGCTCAGCGGTGCCAGTCCACCGATGGCAGCAATACCGGCCGATCCCAGCCCGTTGATGGCGGTGGCCACGAACTGGAGCGCGTCTCCGATGACGTAGATCTTGTATGCCTTGAACAACTTTTCGAACGAGAAGCCGAACTTGATGAAGCCCAGGAAGGACTTCTCCGTCTTCTTGTTCTGCCGCTCCAGCATCTTCGACTTGATCGCGGCCTTGGCCGCTTCGTCACCGAACTGCTTGGTGCCCCTGGCCGCAGCCTCAGCCGCCAGCGCCTCTTCCGTCAGGGACCGCTTGGTCTTCTTGTTCTGACGGTCCATGCCTTCCGACGCAGCGGTGGCCTTCTCGCTTGCGTGGGTAACCCGGTCGATGGATGCCTCTACGACCTTCGCCTCGCCGGTCAGGGCGTTTTCGAGGGCGACCCGGAGGATGTACTGCTCCGTGTTGTCGCCAGGTGCGTCGGTCACCCTCGTCTCCCTCTGCTGCTACTGCTTGCCCCGGTTGGCTTTCTCGTGTGCCTTGCGCTCCAGGCCCACCACGACTTCCAGTGATGCGACCCGTAGTGCCCAGTCGAAGTATCCCGTACGGAGGACGGCGATGGGGTCAACCTTGAACCGGTCAGCCACCACCGCCGCCTGTATGATCCGTCCGTCTTCCTTCAGCCGGTCGATCAGTTCTCGAAAGGGCCGCTGTCCTCGTCGCTGAACTCGTCGGACCAGTCCTCTTCCTCGTCACCCAGGCCAGCGGCGTCGAGAATCTTGCGCATGTGCTGGAGCACGAAGCCATCACTTCCGTACAACTTCGTGATCGTCTGGCCCACCCCGCCGATTGTGTTGCCGACCAACTGGGCGAACTCGTCCATGGGAATCACCAGGGGGTCGCCGCTCGGGGTGAAGACCTCCTTGCCGTTCATCAGCGTGCCCCGGTGCAGGTTCGACAGCACCGTGTTGGCGAGGTGCCGTGCGCTGGTCTGCTTGGTGCGCCGGTTCGTGGCCCGCTTCACCCACGCCTGGAACAGATCGACATCGAGTGCGACGTCGAACTTCAGGCTGACCCCGGGGCGCGTGGTCACCGGAAGCACTAGCGGCTCCAGCCCGGCAGGCTTGGCCAACTGCGTCCGGATCAGGTCGTACATGCTGTCCGGCTGGTTGTCAGCGGAGTCGTGCAGGCTGTCCCAGTTGCTGGGAGCGCTCGTCTGCTCGTCGTCGTCATTGACACCGCTGAACTTGAAGTCAGTGTTCTCGCTCATGTTGCTAGACCCCTCTTACTTGGTATTGCTGGATGATGTGCTGCATTGATGGTGCTGGTCCTGTTGCTTGGGTGCGCTGCTGGTTGTGCCGGTGGAAGACCGTGAGTGGCTCTCTGAGGCCCTAGGAAGCCCATCTAGCCATCGTCCTACCCTGAAAGTGCTTCAGGCTGTCAGAGGGCCACTCACGGGGTTCTGCGCCCGAACCTAGGAGAAGTTCGAGATGGCGAACTCCAGGGACACGATCCCCGGGTCACCGGACTGGGCATCCGGCTCCGGCTCGATCAGACCGACCAGGAGAGCCTTCGGGTAGTCGGACTGGCTGGCCAGCGCCGACATGTCCCGAGCCAGCGGAGTGACCGTGATGTCCAGGGTGGCCGATCCGACCTGCTTCTTCAGCGTCTTGATCATCACCGCGTCACGGTCGTAGGCGTAGCCCCGGGTCACGGTGACGTTGGACGCCTCCGCAGGACCGGCCAGGACATCAGGGTTGAGTTCTCCACCGTCGTAGATCTTCGACGTGGACGCCGTGATGTCACCACCAGTCTTGGTCATCCAGTAGCCGTCGATCCCGTGAACCTTCACGAGAAATTGACGCTGTGCGGACTTGTCGCTCATTTCGTTGCACTTCCTCTCTCAGTGAAGGTGCCTCAGAAGGACTGAAGCAGGCCGGTCTTCGTGATCTGGATGGTGATCAGGCCAGCGGTCGGGCTGACTCGGACCTTGAGTTCCGCGTTGACCCGGTTCTGGCTCAGGGTCTGCGGAGTGTTGACGGTGCCGTCGATGATCACGACGTAGCCGGGATCGACTACCTCTCCCGTGGCGTGGTTGATGTTCTGGTAGAGACCACCAGCCGTGGCAATCGGCTCGCACATCGCCGTCAGCGCGCCCTTGATGTCGGCCATCAGCCGACCCTTGGCGTCCACCGTCTCGAAGGTGTAGTCCTCCAGGCGGCGCTCCGTCTCGTAGATCATCCAGTTGAGAAGGTCGCGCTCCTTCAGGTACTGCCAGTTCGTGTCGTCGGTGGACAGAGACGCCCAGCCGTAAAGACGAACGGAACCTGCAACGAAACGAATCGGGGAGACGTTGCCCGCCTCCAGCGTGTTCATGTCGTTGTCGGAGTAGACGACCTCCAGCCCCTGGATGAAGTTGGCCCGGGACAGGGAGCCAGCAGGCACCCGCCACGGTCCGATCTGGTCGATGGCACGGGCACGAGCCGCAGCGACGTAGCCCTCCGGAGAGATCGTCCGGCTACCACCGGCACCATCCGGGATGATCACCCACGGGCCGAACATGCCAGCAGACGGGCTGGAGTAGTCGTCCGCCGTTGACGTGTAGTCCGTGACGGAAGACGCAATCGGGTTCGCCAGAAGAGCGATGCGATTGTTGACTTCCGCGTGAGTGATCAGGCCCTGCCAGACGGTGGCGTTCCCCTGACCCGGGATACAGACCGCACCCGTGCCCAGGTCCGGGCTGAACCGGGCCAGAGCAGTCACGTAGTCGGTGGCAGACACCGATCCACGCTGGTCGTTTCCACCGGACGCGTTGGTGGCTGCGACCACGGCGGGGTTGTTGTTCGGGGAGGACGTCGCGCTGCCCAGGTTGGACACGTTGACGTAGGGCGACCCGTTGAACCGCTGGACGGCCTCGGACGGGCTGGAGATGTTGTTGAAGTCGTGGACCACGACCCCGGCCAGAGTGACGATCATCCGGAAGGTGTTGGGAAGACCGCCGTTCTTCACCTCCACGGTGATGTTGGTGGACCACGAGCCCGGGTTCGCGGCATCGACCTTCAACGTCGCCACCGGGCTACCGGCCCGGTCGGACAGGGTGAGCGACCCGGACGTAGACGAAGCACCGACCACCCGGGCCACGTACGCCTGCTTGCCACCCTCAGCGAAGAAGGTCTGCAACTGGTCGTACAGCGAACCGTAGGTGACCCGGTTGCCCAGAAGGCTCTGCGCCTCCGCGAGCGAACTGATCTTGATCGGCTTGGTGGTGTCGCCCCGCTCCGCGAGGCCCACCATGAACACCTGCCCCGGGAGCGCCTGAGCAGCCGAGTTCGGAGCGGCCTGCGCTTGGGCAGTGACGACGACGCCTGCCATGACTTACTTCTCCTTCTTCTTCGCGGCCTGAGCGGGCTGCTCCTGCACGTCATGCTGGTGGTCCGGAGCCTCGACCTGACTGGCCTCGGCCTCGTACGCTGCCTGATCGATCAGCCGACCAGCGATCAGCGCCTTGGAAACGAACTCCGTCTCCTCGACCTCGTCGGACTCGAAGCCACCGAGCGTGTGACCTTCGTCGTCCAGTACGACGGGGCTGTCCGTCGTGTTGAACACCTTCTTCTTGGACGCCATCGGGTTCTCCTTCTCAGGGTGTCGAGTCAAGATGGCTGACTGTGGTTGTGATGGTATCGGCAGAACCGAGGGGTTCCCGGTACTGCGACTCGATAGAACTCATGTCGAATGCGATGCTGCCTCCCGCGTACCAGGTGGCCGTCTGCCCGTTCTGTTGGATCGCATCGAAGTACTCCTCGTTGATGGAGCCTTCATCCATCTCCAGCACAGGGCCGTCAGGGACACCGGTCCCGAAGGAGGGGTCGTCCAGCAGCGTTGAGCGCAGCACCGCCACGATGTCGTCCCGGACCTTCATGGTGCTGTCGTAGGGCTGATCGACCAGCGAGTTGGTGTCGATGTATTCCGGCGTCTTCACCCACACGAACACCCGGGTCGAGTACTGCACCCGGTACTGCTCGTTGCGGTCTGCGTTGTAGTCGATCCGGCTGAAGCCTCTTGACCGGGTGACCAGCGATCCGACCGTCGGGTAGATGTTCGTGGTCAGCGGGTCGTACGCGTCGTAGCGCAACGGCACCGGCAGCCACATCGAACCGAGGTTCCACTGTGCGCGGGCCTGTGCGATCTTCACCGGCATGGCTTCTGCCAGATAGTCCGCGATGGCGGTGCGTACGTCGTACACGCCCCGCATGAGTGTCTCAGTCATCGCCACGTCGCTTTCTGCCCGGTCACGTACTGGACCATGATCTGCTTCAGGTCTGCGCGTACCTCTGCGGTCAGCGGCAGGATCGGACGGGGCGGGTTGATCCGCTTGCCGTTCCGCTTGGTGCCCTTGCTGTGCCACTCGACCTTCGGGTCAGAAGAACCGAAGACCGCATGACTTCCGTGGTACTCCTCGATGTCCATCGGCCTGCTGGTCATGGTGGCCTTCATCGCGCCCGTGGCGACGAGAATCTTCCGGGAATAGCCCTTCCGCATCTTCCTGATCCGAGTCTCGGGCTTCAACGGGGTCCACTTCTTGCCAAGCAGCCACATGCCCTCGGTGCTGAACTGCCTGCGCGCCGTGTGCGACAGGTAGGAACCGACCTTGGGCCAGACACGCTCAGGGTTTTCCAGGCGGCTGTTGATCGCCTTGATCTTCCGCTTGAACTGCGGGACTCCATTGCTCTTCGTGGTGACGGACATCAGGCGATCACTCGTCTGCGCTTGCGGTCGTGCTTGCGCAGTTCGTCCGGGGTCCACCCTTTAACCGGGTTGTTGTCGGACTGCTTGGCCTCAGCCGCGTTGTCCTGCCGGAAGTTGATCGTGTCGTCGTTGTTCATCACGAACTCCCGGGAAGCGATCCGAAGCATGTCGGACCTGACCCCGGACAGGTCACCCACGTACCCGGCGACGTACTCGATCACGTAGAACGAGTTCGGGATGCCGTAGTACAGGCCACCGGGAACGATCAGCGGGTCTCCCACCGGGTTCAGGGTGCCGTCGTAGGTCCGCTCGACCCCCGTGTCGCTCTGGAGCGCAGGAACCGTGACGCTGGCGATCAGGGCCGGGTCGAAGTTCTCGTCCACCTGGGTGATGTTCAGTACCCGGGTGACCGGGGTGTACTTCAGGTTCAGGTAGCCACCGGCATCGGTCATGGCTACCTCTCTGGTGTGTACCTGCGTGAGCGGCCTGTTGAGGTATTCCTCCAACTCCGACTGCAAGCCATTCAGGATGCCCTGCGCGTTGGCAGCCTTGGCGGAGTTCCAGGTCGGACTGCCAAGATGCACGCGCAGTTCTTCGGCGGAAACGATGCACGTCCCGATGTCACCTGTTGCTTCCATTGTCTCTCTTCCTTGTCTGGCTTGCTGTTGTGGCGGGTGCTGTCAAGTGCCCCAATAGGTGCAATGACTGCTAGTGGTTGGCGGGCTAGGCGGGCGTATAGGGGCAGGTGGGCTACGTCGGTGTCGTATCGTCGCCACCCGCTGGGTGACCGTCCGGCGATCCGTCACCCGACGTTCATCGACCGACTGACCTCGTAGTAGCCGCTGCCGTTGTGGC
>Ga0307504_10000014_pt1 | contig 93143 bp, 97 predicted proteins | sample 19_S_MG_FD_194516 | JGI IMG/M metagenome (GOLD analysis project Ga0307504, IMG submission 194516) | Soil microbial communities from Populus trichocarpa stands in riparian zone in the Pacific Northwest, United States - 19_S | ecosystem: Environmental > Terrestrial > Soil > Riparian zone > Trees... | reverse complement strand
AAGTCCTGCAACTCTCAGCCAGGTCATCGACAAACCTCGTGACTCGGTCAGCTCGGCAGTGACTCGGCGACACCGGGGTGCAGACAAGACGCTTACGCCTGTCTGGCCCCAGCGTCCACCAGTGAGGTTCAGTGCAGGAGCAGACGGATCAGGTCGAAGCCCCTGACCATGCCGGTGCCGAGCAGCACACCGGCACCGGCTCCGAGCCCGACGAGCAGCAGCAGGACGACCAGCGCGCGCATCACCAGGAAGGCGCCGTCGTGGTGCAGGTGCGGGGTGTTGTGCATGGTGCCTCCCGACGTCGACGGCGCCAGCCTCCACCTGCGGGCCCGGGTCCGCCAGACACTTCTGGGTGGTTGGACGCCCGCTCGGTCGTAGGGTGCCGCACATGGAACGCCGACGGGTGGGTGCGGGGACGCAGGCGACGGCCGTGGCCGGGCTGCTGGCCGTCGTACTCCTGACGGCGGAGCCGCTGTCCTGGGTGGCGTCCGGCGTCACCGGTGCCGTGGGCGGGCTCGTCGCGGCGGTGCTCGGGCCGCTGACCGTACGGCGTGCCGCGGCGGCCGCCGTGGGGTGCGTGGCGGCCGCGGCCGCGGTCGGCCGGCTGCTCCTCGTGCCCGTGGACCTGGCGGCCGTGCTCGGCTTCGGAGTGGTCCTCGCGGTCGGCGGCGTGCGGCAGGCGCGCCCCGGACGCGCCGCCGCTGGGCGGGTCGTGCTGGTCTCGGCGGTGACCGGGCTGGCGCTCTCGTCGTCGCTCTCGGACGCGCTCGGCTGGTCGGTCGATGAGCCCGGCAACGAGATCGTGGTCTCCCAGGACACGCACGCGTTCCTGCTCCAGCAGGGCGTGCGGATCCTGCGCGCCGACGGACGCACCGCGGTCGCGGGCTTCCTGTCCTCGGCGGACCCGACCGCACCCGCGAAGACCTACCTGTGGCGGCTGCAGACTGGCGCCCGCGACGCCGACCGGGTGCTGAAGAAGACGTCCATGCCGGACCACTTCTTCAACTGGTGGACGCACTCGGGCAAGGGCCTGGTGGCGGGACCCTCGGGTGCCACCTGGGCCGAGCAGCAGTTCACGGACGCCGTACGGCGGTGGCGACGCGGTGACCGGTCCGGCGCGATGTACGACCTGGGCGCCGCCGCCCACCTGGTCGACGACGCGTGCGCGCCGCCGCACGAGTTCCCGTTCGTGCCGCACCACCGCGCCTACGAGGAGTGGGTGCTGGGCCGGCAGGCGAGCCTGGCCGTGGGCAGCGGCGGGATCTACGCGGCCGACTTCCGGCAGCGCACCGGGCACGGCGGCCCGGCCTGGTCGAGCGCGCACACCCGCGGCTGGGTCGACGAGTGCGCGCACCGGGCGGCCGAGTTCGTGGTCAACACCGTGCAGCCCGCGGCCGAGGGCCCCCGTGACCTGGACCCGCCGGCCGGCGCGGACGGGCACTTCCGTGAGACGCAGCGGCTGACGGCGGGTTACCTCGCCTTCTTCTTCGACACCGTGGGAGGACCCTGATGAGCACGCACACCCACCGCCATACGAGTGCGGTCGTCGCGGCCGCCACCGTGGTCGGGCTGCTGGTCAGCAGCGGACTGGTCGCGGTCGTCGTGGCCGGCTCGCTGCAGTGGACGCACGGGCTCTCGCCCCTGCTGGACAACGCGATCCCGCTCGCGGTGCTCACCGCCGGGATGGTGCTCGCCGGCCGGGTCAGCGTCGACGTCGCCGGACCCCACGGCCCGCTCGCGGTGCTGGTCGCGACCGGTGTGGTCACCGCCATCGGCTGGGCGTTGAGCCGCAGCAGCGAGGCGCACGGTGACGGGATCGAGCCCCAGCAGGTGCTGCTCGTCACCGCCGTCGTGCTGGTGGTGACCGGCGGGAGCGCCGTGATGACGCTGCGTCGGCGCCGACGCCGGCTCAGCGCCGCCAGTCGTACGGCGTCGTCGTCGACACCTTGACCAGGCCGGAACGCTCGAGGATGGGGCGGGAGAACTCGGTCGAGTCGCTGTGGATCAGCGTCTTGCCCATCCGCAGTGCGGACCTGGCCCGGGCCGCAGTGAGCGCGCGGTAGATCCCGCGGCCGCGCCACTCGACGAGGGTGGCGCCGCCCCAGATCCCGGCGAAGTCGGTGCCGTCGACGGGGTCGAGGCGTCCGCAGCTGACCACCTTCCCGTCCGCCTCCGCGACCCACAGCTCCATGCCGTCGTCCTTCGCGAGACGCCGCAGCAGCGCGTCCGCCATGTCGCCGGACACGGGGTCGCCGAACGCCTCGTCCGCCATCGCCGACATCGCGCGGACGTCCTTCTCCTCGGTGACCTGACGCAGTGCGACGCCGTCCGGGAGCTCCACGTCGACCGCGAGGGCGCGCGCTTCGCCCAGCATGATCGACTCCTGCTCGCCGGGCTCGAACCCGTTGTCCAGCAACGCCTCGTGCAGGCCGGGAGCGTGGTCGTGGCCCCGGGTCTTCCACTCGACGCGGGTGACCGCCGGGTCGGCCCGGAAGTGCTCGACAGCCTGCGGGACGAGGCTGCGGACCGCCTCCTCGTCGGCACCGTCGAGGTCGCGGTAGGTGATGAACCCGCGCCCGCGCCCGAACGTCGCCAGCCGCAGCGGTCCGAGACAGGTCACGGAGTCTGCGCCGGGGGTCTCGGCGTCGGTGCGCAGCTGCTGGTCGTAGGCAGCGAGGAGCTGTGTCGGGTCGGTCACGGGAGTCACCGTGCCCTGCCGGGGCCAGGCCCGCAACAGGATTGCGCCCTCAGCCGGACGACTCCTCGTCCTCCACGAGGCCGCCGCGCTCGATCACCTCGTCGGCGAGGTCGCGCAGCTTCACGTTGCGGTGGCTGGAGTAGCGCCGCAGGACCTCGAAGGAGTGGTCGAGCGAGAGGCCGTAACGGCTCATCAGGATGCCCTGGGCGACGCCGATCAGGTGCCGGCTCTGGACCGCGGTCTGCAGCCCGGTGACCAGACGGAAGGTGTTCATCGCGCTGGTCGCGTGCACGGCGTAGATGAGCCCGAGGTCCACGTCGTCCTGCGTGTAGGCCTCGGTCGCGTAGGCGTACATGTTGATCGCGCCGAGCGTCGCGGTGCTCGTGGCCAGCCGGATGCTCAGCACCGAGCCGACGCCCTCCTGGGCGACGCGTGGCCCCCAGCGCGGCCACCGCGGGTCGGTGGCGGTGTCCTGGCACAGGTAGGACTCGGCCTCCCAGATCGCCTCGAGGCAGGGGCCCTCGCCGAGCTCGTACTGGAGTGCGTCGCAGGTGTCGGCGACGGGGGCGCTCGAGGCGCCGGTCTCGATCCTGTTGCGCCGGCGGCGGAGGCTGATCCCGCAGGCGTCCGCGGCAGGGACGGCGTCGACGGCGCCGCGGGCGACCCGCTCGAGGGTGAGGTCGTCGTTGCGTTCGAGCAGGTCCCTGCTCAGCTGGGCGAAGAAGGCGGCGTTGGAGTGGGGCATGGCTCAACTCGTTGCTGGAGCGTCCCGCGCCTGGGCTCGACGCGGCCGAGCGGAAGTCACTGGCGGGTGACGTGGTCAGGGCGACCCGGGATCCGTTGCGGACTCCAACAGGCACCCGAGTGCCGTTATGGGTGTCACTCTACCCATCGACGCCGCGGCTGACACCACGGCCATCACGACTCATCCGACATTGCGTCACCGGGACCGACTATGGTGGTTCTCGACCGCGGCCCGTTGAGAACACGGCTGGCCCTGAACCTTTCCGCTCCGCATGCCCGGGGCACGGAATCAAGGGTCTTCTCACGTGAACTCCGAAGACGTCGGCACGCTGTCGACGCCCCCCTCGCAACCATTCCTCCCGTCGCCGGTCGGCTCCTACTGGTACGACGTCCCGCGCGACTCCTGGACCTGGGCCCCCGAGGTCTACGCGATGCACGGGCTCCCGCCCCACGTCCAGCCGACCACCGCGCTCTTCGTCGAGCTGCGGCACCCCGACGACCGTCGCGCCGTCCTCGAGACCCTCGACCGGGTGCTCGAGACGGGCGACGCGTTCAGCGTCGTGCACCGGGTCGTGCACGACAACGGGTCCGTCCGCGACCTGGCGCTGATCGGTCAGGGGCACCCCAACGGCGGCGGTGAGGTGGCCACCATCCGTGGCTACTTCGTCGACCTCACCGAGGCGATCACCCTCCGGATCCGCACGGCCGCCGACCAGGCGGTGGCGGCGGCCGCGGTGCACCGGGGCGCGATCGAGCAGGCCAAGGGCGTGCTGTCGTTGACCTACGGGCTCGGTGACGAGGAGGCGATGAGCCTGCTGCGCGCACTCTCGAGCCGCCGCAACCTCAAGCTCAACCTGATCTCCGAACGCCTCGTCGCCGCCGCACGCCAGGGCGCGGGCAGCACCCCGGCGCTGCGGCGCCGCATCGACGAGCTGATCGAGTCGGTCACGCGTCCGGCGTAGTCCGGCTCAGGAACGCCGTACCGCCCACGCGACGAGGGTCGCCACCACTGCGGCTGCGGCGGCGATCCCGGCGACCACGAACCCCTCGTGGCGCAGGTCGTGGGTGAGCGCGTCCCACACGGCGAGGCGGACGGCGCGAGGTGCGGTGCCGTCGGCGTGGGTGATCGTGGTCTGCCGGATCACGGTGAGTGCCACCGGCACCGCGAGGGCACCGAGCGCACCGCCCCAGCCGAGCCAGGACAGCGCGCGGAAGCGACGGTTGGCGACGAGCAGCGCCAGCACGGCCGCGCCACCGGTCGCCCAGGGCAGCCAGGTGTTGGCGGCGGTGAGGCGCTCGTAGGCCAGCCGCGCCTTGCCCATCTCGCTGCCGGGCAGCAGCGTCACGGACGCGGCGTCGGCGGGCACCGTGATGTCGAGGTGAATGCCGCCGGTCGACAGCTTGGCGAGCACCGCATCGACGACCTTCGCCAGCGGGATCGTGACGTCCTTGTCGGTCGGCGTCGCGTCCTGCAGCGCGGACAGCAGCCGCTGGTGCGCCGTTGCGTTGGCGGAGTCCCAGGCGGTCGGGAACACGTCGCTGTGCACGGCCGTGTGCGACAGCGTGCTCACGGTCTCCTTGACCTGGGCGCCGCCGAGGGTGACCACCGACGACGGCAGGTTGTCGAGGATCGCGGTGCGGATGCGCTGCTCGGCGACCTGCTGCACCGCCGGGTCCTTCGCGAGCGGGGAGACCGTGTCGAGGTAGGTGCTGGTGCTGCCGACGACGCCGTCTGCCCAGTGGGCGGCCAGCGCGAGGGGCAGCAGTGCCACCGCGACCAGGCCGAGCAGGAAGGCCAGCAGGCCACGGGCGGGGGAGGGGGAGGACACGGTTCTCCTGGGGTGTCGGCAGCGGTTGCTGGCTGGACCGTTCCCCGATCCGGGCCCGGCTACCCTCGGCGTATGTCACAACCCGTGCCCCGGCTCGTCCCGCGCCGCTGGGACCCCCTCACGATCGGTGTGGACATCGGGGGCACGAAGGTGCTCGCCGGCGTGGTCGACTCCTCCGGTCACGTGGTCGCCCGCGAGCGACGCCGCACCCAGGGCTCGAGCCCGGAAGCCGTCGAGAACACGATCGTCGAGCTGGTGCGGCTCTTCTCCCGCACCTACGACGTGGCCGCGGTCGGCATCGGCGCGGCCGGGTTCGTCGACGCGACCCGGTCGACGGTGATGTTCTCCCCGCACCTGGCCTGGCGCGACGAGCCGCTGCGCGAGGCAGTGATGGCCCGGGTCCGGGTGCCGGTCGTGGTCGACAACGACGCCAACACCGCGGCGCTGGCCGAGTCCCGGTTCGGTGCCGGCATCGGCCACCGGACGGTCCTGTGCGTGACGCTCGGGACCGGCATCGGCGGCGCCCTGGTCATCGACAGCCGGGTGTTCCGCGGCGCGCACGGGATGGCCGGCGAGTTCGGCCACATCCAGGTGGTGCCGGACGGGCACCGCTGCCAGTGCGGCAACCGCGGCTGCTGGGAGCAGTACGCCTCCGGCAACGCGCTGGTCCGCGACGCCCGCGAGCTCATCATCTCCGGCTCTCCGGTCGCGCACCGGCTGCGCGAGCTCGTCGGGGGCGACCCGGACAACCTCACCGGTCCGCTGGTCACCGAGGCCGCCCGCGAAGGCGACCCGGTCTCGGTGGAGCTGCTCGCCGAGGTCGGCACCTGGCTCGGGGTCGGGCTGGCCGGGATGGCCGCGGCGTTCGACCCGTCCTGCCTGATCGTCGGTGGCGGGGTCTCCGAGGCCGGCGACCTGCTCCTCGGCCCGGCCCGCACCGCGTTCGCCCGCACGCTCACCGGCCGCGGCTACCGTCCCGAGCCGCCGATCCTGGGTGCTGCGCTCGGACCGGACGCCGGTTTCATCGGCGCCGCCGACATGGCCCGGTCCGCGGCCCGGCGCTCGCGGCGCTCCTCACGACGCCAGCGCGGCACCCTGCGCCGCCGGCTGCTGCGCCCCGACGTCTGAGGCCGGTCAGTACCAGCCGTGCGCCTGCTTGAACGACCAGGCGCCGCACGGGGTGCCGTAGCGGCCCTTGATGTAGCCGAGCCCCCACTTGATCTGGGTGGCCGCGTCGTTCTGCCAGTCCGGTCCGGCCGTCGCCATCTTGCTGCCGGGCAGCGCCTGCGGGATCCCGTAGGCCGACGACGACGGGTTGTCGGCGTGCACGTCCCACCCGGACTCGCCGGCCCAGAGCGGGTCCAGGCAGGAGAACTCCGAGGCCGCGAAGCCGAACGAGCCCAGCAGGGAGCGGGCCACCGCGCGCGGGTCGCCGCTGCTCACCGGGGCCGTGGGTGCCGCGGCGGTGGTGGCCGGGCTCGGCGAGGGTGTCGGCGTGGGCGTGGGCCTGGGCTTGCTCGCCGTGCGGACCACGGTGCCACCGGGTGCCTGGTCGAGCGTGCGGACCTTCGTCTCGTCCACGGCCGTACGGCGGTCCGAGCGCGACAGCGGGGTGGACCGGTCCGCGACGGCCTTCCCGACCGCGGCCCGTGCGGCGGCCGTCGGATCCACCAGTGCGGTCCCGAGCGCCGCACTCGTGTCCAGGGTCGCGCTGCCCGTGAGCGCCCCGCCCGACACCAGCCCGCCGGCGACCGTGGCCAGCGTCGCGGCCGCTGCGACGACCGGTGCGCCGACCGAGCGGGCTGCTTCGGGCCGTCGTACCCGCGGGGGCTTCTCGGCGCGGTGCCGGCCCGAGGTCGTGCGGCTGGGCAGGCTGGCGTGCGTGGGGCGTGGGTGCGACAAGGGTTCAACCAGACGTGGGCGACGGGACCCTGCAGGGTTGACCCCCACCGGCAGGGTCACCCGCTGGGGAAGCACTGGTGCAGTCCGGCGTCCGGTGAGCGGGTGGGGCCACGCCGCTGGTCGGGAGGGGGACGGCCGGGTCTGGTGCGGGCGGCGCGGCAGACGGAGGCTCTCGACATGGACGGGTCAGGCGACGGCGCGCAGCGGCGCCGGCTGGTGGTGGCGATCGACGGGACGCAGGACGGGGAGCGGGCCCTGCGCTACGCGGCACCGCTGGCGGTCCGGACGGGGCGGTCGCTGGCGATCCTGCACGTGGTCCACCAGCCGCCGGCCACCGCGCCGATGCTGCCGCAGTTCGGCGCCGAGGCGCTGCACGCCATCGGTGAGGGCGTGCTGACCGAGGCGGCGCGGCTGGCCCGCTCGCTCGCCGGCGACGACGCGGTGATCACCCAGCACCTGGCCGAAGGGCCGCGGGCGGCCACGATCGTGGCGAGCGCCGGCAGCGACCCGCTGGTGGTCGCGACCCGCGCCGCGGCGTTCCAGCGGCTGCTCACCGGCGCCACCACGGTCGCGGTCGCCGCCCGCGCCCAGGGGCCGGTGCTGTGCGTGCCGCGCTCCTGGCGGCCGGGAGGCACCCCGCACGGCAAGGTGGTGGTCGGCGTCGACGGCGGGCCGACCTCCGAGCAGGTGCTCGGGCACGCGTTCGCGGCCGCCGCCGAGCGAGGTGCGCGGCTGACCGTGGTGCACGCCTGGCGGCCGTCCGGGATCTATGACGCCGCGGTCAGCAGCGGCGTGCTGGCCGAGACCTGGGAGCGGCACGCCGAGCCCGTCGTCTGGGCCTGCCTGGCCGGGCACCGCAGCGCCTACCCGCACGTCGAGGTCGAGGTGCTGCTGCGGTTCACGCGGCCCGAGGTGGCGCTCGCCGACGAGGCCCGCCACGCCGACCTGGTCGTCCTCGGCCGGCGCAGCGAGCACGGCGTGCTCGCGCTCGGCACCCGCAGCCGCGCGCTGCTCCACGCCGGTCTGTGTCCCGTGGAAGTCGCCCCGGTGCCCGCTCTCGCCGGCCGGCTGCCCGAGCAACGGCAGGGGGAGCGACCCGAGCCGAGCTCGCGCCCCTGACCCCGGCGCGCCGCGACGTCGCTGCGCCGGGTCTCGGTGTCCTACGCCGACGAGCTGAGGCCGCTGGACTGAGTGGTGGCGCCGAACGCCTCGAGCAGGCTGGGCAGCAGTGCCTTGGCGGTGCGCTTGTAGCCGGCGCCCGAGGGGTGGAACCGGTCCAGGGCGAACATCTCGTCGGGCCGGCTGAGGAAGAACGGGCCGACCACGTCGCCGAGCGAGACCGCCCGGGCGCCGAGCCCGAGCACCGCCGCGCGCTGCGCCTCCGCGAGCCGCCGGGACTCCAACCGGGCCAGGGAACGCAGCGGCTGCGGGACGAGCACGAGGGCGCCGAGGTCCGGGCAGGTGCCCACGACCACCTCGGTGCCCTCCTCGCGCAGGTCGCGCACCACGGCGGCCAGGTCGTCGACCGCGTCGACCACCTTCACCCGGTGCGTGACGTCGTTGCCGCCGACCACGACCACGGCCAGGTCGGCGGTGTAGTCGGCGGGCAGGCTTTCGAGCTGAGCGGCCAGCATCGAGGACTCGGCGCCGACGACGGCCGCGGTCCGCAGCCGCACGGACCGCTCGGTGCGCTTGGCCAGCCGCCGTGCGAGGTGGGCGCCCAGGGTGTCCCGCGGGTGCTCGGCGCCGAGGCCGGCTGCGATCGAGTCGCCGAGCAGCAGCAGGTCGATCGGGTCGCCGTACTTCTTCTTGTAGACGCGGTCGGCCTGGTGCGCGTCCTCCCCGAGCGGCTTGCCGATCCGGCGTCGGGCGTGGCCGGCCTGGGCGCGCAGCAGCTCACGGGCGCCGACGGCAGCGCCGATCCCGACCAGCGCGACCGAGAGCGGCAGTCGCGTCCGCACGCTCACACCCGGACGAGGCGCCGACGCTGTGCCGGGACGCGGGACCCGGTGCCGGGCGCGGAGTAGCTCCAGCCGGCGTCGCGCCACACCTGCGGGTCCAGCGCGTGCCGGGCGTCGACCACGTTGCGCGCCGCGACCAGCCGGCCGAGGCGGACCGGGTCGAGCGAGCGGTAGTCGTCCCACTCGGTCAGCAGCGCCACCACCTGCGCCCGCGTCGCCGCGGTCAGCGCGTCGCCGACGTGCCGCACGTCCGGAAGCACCCGGCGCGCGTTGCTGCCGGCCTGCGGGTCGGTGAGCACCACGTCGGCGCCCTCCGCGTGCAGCATCCGGGCCACGTCGAGGGCGGGGGAGTCCCGCACGTCGTCGGAGCCGGGCTTGAACGCAGCGCCGAGCAGGCAGACGCGCACGCCGGTCAGGTCACCGCCCGCGGCGTCGCGGACCAGGTCCACGACGCGCAGCCGGCGGCGCAGGTTGATCGCGTCGACGTCGTGCAGGAACGACACCGCCTGCCCGACGCCGACCTCCTCGGCGCGGTGCGCGAAGGCGCGCAGGTCCTTGGGCAGGCAGCCGCCGCCGAAGCCGAGCCCCGGCCGCAGGAACGCGCCGCCGATCCGGCTGTCGAGTGCCAGTGCCTTCGCCAGGTCGGTGACGTCCGCGCCGGTCGCCTCGCACACCTCGGCCATCGCGTTGATGTAGGAGATCTTCGTTGCCAGGAAGGAGTTTGCGGCCACCTTGACCAGCTCCGACGTGGCGGTGTCGGTGACCACGCAGGGCACGCCGTCGTCGAGCAGAGGCCGGTAGCAGTCCTCCAGCACCTCCCGGGCGTACGGCGTCCCGACCCCGATCACGAGACGCTCCGGGCGCAGGGTGTCCTCGACCGCGAGACCCTCGCGCAGGAACTCGGGGTTCCAGGCCAGGTCCACGTCCGCCGGGGCCAGGGCGTGCAGCATCGCCGCGAGCCGTGCCGACGTGCCCACCGGGACCGTCGACTTGCCGACCACCAGGCAACGCTCACGCAGCAGTGGTGCCAGGTCGCGCACCACCGACTCCAGCGCGGTCAGGTCGGCTGCGCCGGACCCGGGCCGCTGGGGGGTGCCCACGCACAGGAAGTGGACGTCGGACCCGGCCACCTCGGTCAGGTCCGTGGTGAAACGCAGCCGCCCGGTGCCGAGCGCGCTGCGGAGCAGCTCCTCCAGGCCGGGCTCGTAGAACGGCACGGTGCCCTCGGAGAGCGCGGCCACCTTGGCCGGGTCCCGGTCCACGCCCACCACCTGGTGGCCGAGGACCGCCATGCACACCGCGTGCGTGGCGCCGAGGTAGCCGGTGCCGACCACCGAGACCGTGAGCGGACCTCCGCGCCCGGTCATGCCGCGACGCTCTGGACTCCGCCGAGCACGGCGGTGTAGTGCACGTCGACCAGCTCGTCGACGACCTGGTCCCAGGTGCGCCCGCCGACCGAGAGCATCGCCTCGCGGGCGAGCCGGCGCCGCAGCTTCGGGTCACCGACCAGCCGGGCCACCGCGGCCCGCAGCGCCCGCGGGTCGCGGGGGTCGTAGAGCAGCCCGGTCACGTCGTGCTCGACCAGGTCGAGCGGCCCGCCCGCGGCCGGGGCGACCACCGGGACGCCACTGGCCTGGGCCTCCTGCACCGTCTGGCAGAACGTCTCCGCCGTGCCGGTGTGGGCGAACACGTCGAGGGAGGCGAACGCGCGGGCCAGGTTCTCCCCGCGCAGCAGCCCGGTGAACTTCGCGTCCGGGATCCGCCGTTCGAGCCAGCCGCGCTCCGGCCCGTCGCCGACGACGACCAACCGGCTGCCCGGCACCTTGGCCACGTGCGCGAGGCGACGCACCTGCTTCTCGTGCGCCAGCCGGCCGACGTAGCCGACCACCGTCCGTGGGTCACCGCCCGGCCGGGCCGGCTTGGCCCAGCGGGCGTGCAGGTCCTCGTCGCGGGCCTCGGGGTCGAACAGGTCGAGCGAGACGCCGCGGCGCCACACGTGCAGGTTGGGTACGCCGAGCGCGTCGAGCTGGGTCAGGGACGCGATGCTCGGCACGAGCGTGCGGTCGGCGCGCTTGTGCAGTCCGGCGACCAAGCGGTCCAGGATCGGGTCGGCGCCCCGGACGCCGTACCCACGGGCGAAGCCGGAGAGGTCGGTCTGGTAGATCGCGACCGTCGGCACGCCGAGCTTGCGGGCCGCCCGCAGGCCGGAGGCCCCGAGCAGCGCGGGGGAGGCGAGGTGCACCAGGTCGGGCCGGAACTCCGCGAGCGCCCGCTCCACCGCGGTGTCGGGCAGCCCGAGCATGAACGACCGGTAGCCGGGCAGCCCCATCGAGCGGACCCGCACCACCCGAGCACCGCGGTAGTCACGCACCCCCGGGCCGGGCGCGACCACCAGTACCTCGTGGCCGGTGTCGAGAAGACGGTTCACGGTGTGGCGTACCGAGTTGCTGACGCCGTTCACCTGGGGCAGGAAGGACTCGCTGACGATGGCGACTCTCATGACCATGACGGTGGCGGCGCACCGTGAACGACCAGTGACGTGGCCGCGTCAGCCGCGTGCACGCCAGCGCACTTTTCTCAGCAGCCGCTCAGTTCCGGGCGTGCAGCTCCACGAACCTGCGCAGCAGCCGCGGCGGCTCCGTGACGCCGCCGGCCCGGGCCATCTCCTTGAGCGGCTCGGCCTCGTCGGGGTGGAAGTAGCCGGCGTGCTTGTAGACCTCGATGCGGGTGCAGAGCCCCTCGACGTCGAGCTCGGGGTGAAACTGGGTGGCATACACGTTGCGGCCGATGCGGAACGCCTGCACCGGGCAGGCCGGCGACGACGCGAGGAGTACGACGTCCGCGGGCAGGTCGTGCACGGCTTCCTTGTGGCCGACGAAGGCCGCGAACGTCGGGGTCAGCACGCTGAAGAGTGCGTCGGCGCAGCCTGCGTCGGTGAGCGTCACCGGCACCCGGCTGATCGGCTCGGCGAACCTGCGGTCCACCGTCCCGCCGCGGTGGGTGCCCAGCGTGCCGATCCCGTAGCAGGCACCCAGGAACGGGAAGTCGACGTCGAGGACCTCGTCGAGGAGCACGGCCAGCTCGGCCTCGACCCGGCGCTGGGTCAGCGACTTGGTCTCGACCGGGTCGCCCGCGTTGTAGGGCCCGCCGCCCAGGAAGATTCCCGACCACTCCGTGAGGTCGATCTCCGGCATCGGCGCGCGCTCCAGCCGCACCCGCACCAGGTCCGCCTTGTCCAGCTCGGCGAAACGCAGGAAGGCGTCGTACTCGTTGTCCGCGGCCGCGTCGTCCTCACGCGTGGCCAGCAGCAGGAACGGCCTCATCCGTCGAGCCTAGGAGATCGGGAGGGTACGGCGAAGTCGGTCGCCCTGCCGATCGCGCGGCGCTACGGTTCCCCGGTGCCTGATCACCTCGACGTGCCGCCCGACCAGTTCGTCACGCTGGACGGCGTTCGCTTCCACTACCTGGACTGGGGTGGGGACGGTGACCCGCTGCTGCTGCTCGCTGGGCTGGGGTGCACCGCCCACGTGTTCGCCGAGCTGGCGCCGTACCTGACCGACCGGTTCCGGGTGCTCGCGCTGACCAGGCGCGGTCACGGGCTGACCGAGCAGGTCCGCAGCGGGCACGCGCTCGCCGACGCTGCGGAGGACGCGCGACGGCTCCTCGACGCCCTCGGGATCGAGCGGGCCCACCTGGCGGGGCACTCGATGGGGGCGGGGGAGGTGTCCGCCTTCGCCGCACGCCATCCCGCCCGGGTCGCCAGCGTCGTCTACCTCGACGGTGCCTACGACTGGGCGGACGCCCCTGCGCCTGACGCGTCGACAGAGGCTGCCGGCCCGGACCGGTTCGCGTCGTACGACGAGTTCGTGGACCACGTCCGCAGCATCAGCCCGGACTTCTACCGGAACTGGGGACCTGCCTTCGACGCGATGTTCCCGACCCTCGTGGACACCCACGACGACGGGTCGGTGACGGAGAAGTTCTCCGACGGCGAGGCCGCGCCGTTCGTCGAAGCCGTGATGTCCTACCGGCACCCGCACGCCAAGATCTCCGTGCCAGCGCTGGCGGTCTACTCGGTCGGGGACCGGTGGCAGGGTGCTGCCGCGAAGTGGCGGGCCGCCTCCCGGCACCGCTTCGCCACCGAGTCGACCGCGGGCCGGGTCCACGAGATCCGCGACGCCAGCCACTACCTGTTCCTCGACCACCGCGACGACGTGCTCGCGGCAATGCGCGAGTTCCTGGAGGAGAGCCGTGGCTGACCCCGTCACGAGCGTCGGGAAGGCCGATGCCGCGCTCGACGAGCGGCTCAACGCCGAGCTGGACACGTTCAACGCGGCCGCTACCTCGGACGTCAGCAAGGCGGAGGAGCTCACCGTCCGGATCCACGACGACGGTGAGCTCGTCGCCGGTCTCTCGGGCTGGACGTGGGGACAGGCCGCAGGGATCGCGATGACCTGGGTCCACGAGGACGTGCGCGGGACCGGCGTCGGTGCGCGGCTCCTCGCCGCGTTCGAGGACGAGGCCAGGAAGCGCGGGTGCACGCACGTGTTCGTCACGTCGTTCACCTTCCAGGCGCCCGGCTTCTACCAGCGCCACGGCTACCGGGAGATCTTCCGCTGGGAATCCGTCCCCGTGCCCGGCAAGGACGACGTGCACATGCGCAAGGAGCTCTGAGGTCCGCGCAGCCTCAGGCCGCGTACACCCAGCCGATGTCGCGCATCGCGGCGAGGGTGGCGCTGATGTCGAGGTCGTGCCCGTTGAGGTGCGCGGCGTGGTCGGCGTCCACACCGGCCTGGAACGCGGTCATGTCGTGCTTGCCGAGCGGGTGGGTGCCTGTGGGGTCGACGCGGAAGCAGTAGCCGTGGCGGCTGCGCCAGTAGCGCACGCCGGGTCGCGGTTGGCGTGAGGTCCAGCCGTGCTGATGGGTCTTGACCCGGTGGCCGCCCCGGTCGAGCGGGCCGAGGTTGTCGAGACTGGTCTGCGGCTTGTTGTTGTCGGCGTCCTCGTCGTACGCCTCTGCGTGGTCCATGTCCACGTTGTCTGCGTGGCTGCTGGTCGGCGCCCAGGGCCACAGCGACCGGGTCGCGGTGAGCTGGACGGCCTCGCGGAGGTCGTCGGGGACCTCGTAGCGCTCCACGGACCGGGTGTTGGCCAGGTCGATCACGGGCTTGACCGTCACGCGGGTGCCGGCCAGGAGTTCCACAAGGTGCTGGACGGTGATCGGCTGCTCGTCCTCGAACCGGACGGCACCATTGCGGTCCCGGTCGAAGGAGGACTCGTTGAGGTGCAGGTAGAGCACCCGCTTCGGGGTCAACCGCGTCGGGTCGATCCGCCTTCCCAGCAGGGCCAGCAGGTCGGCCAGGCCCTCGAAGCCGCCGAGATGGCTCATCCACTGGTTCGGGGCAGAGTTCTCCCCATGATCGTCGTCCAACGGAGGTCTGTCATCGACGGCGAGTGCACTGGTGTCGCGTGGGTCGGTGCCCGGCGGTGGGCCGGCGTCGGCTTCGCGGGGGTCGATCCGGCGGTCGGCGAACAGGTCCTCGACGTCCGACCGGGTCTCGACAGGCTCGACCAACGGGGTGGGCTCGACCGACGAGGGGGTCTGGTCCTTGATCGCGTGGCGCAGCAGCAGGGCCAGTGCGGTGGCGGGGTTGGCGATGATCCCGACCGCCTGGGCGCGGAGCTCGTCGCGGGTGCCGTCGAGGCCGTCTGATTTGAGGCAGTCCGCCACGAGGTCGAGCATCGCGAGCAGGGCGATCACGTCCCCGGCGCGGGCTTTCGCGACCAGGGTCTTCACGCCGTGCTCGTTGGCCTGACCGGCCGCGACGTAGGTGCGGCGCTCCTCGTCCGCTCGACGGGCCTCGGCGGCGTCGGGGTCGGCGGCGATCACACGTTCGGCCAACAGGTCGAGCACCGTGGACCACGGCAACGCCCCCAGCATCGGGGTGACCTCGGCATCGACCCAGCGCGCCTGGTCCAGAGTGAGTCCAGCGGTGTGGCAGGCCTTGGCGACGGCGCGGGCCTGCCAGACCTGCACCATCCCTGCCGCCAACGCCGGGTCCGCACCGGGTGCGTCGGCGACGCAGGTCTCGAGGAGACGTGCCCAGGTCAGCGGGTGCCGATGACGGACGTCGAGCGCGTCCTGCACCTGCAACGACCCGGCCAGGGGTGAGCGGCCGGTCAGCACGGCCACCTCACGGCTGGTGAACTCCCGGACCTCGGGGGTGCCGTCACCACCGAAGCGGCGCAGCCGCTCCTCACCCGCGACCCCGGTCCGCACCTGCGCCTCAGGGCCGTTGCAGTCGGCGTAGCCAGCGATCGCGACGAACCGGCGGGCCTCGGAGGCCACGATGGTTGCGGTCTCGCGCACGATCGCGTCGGCCATGGACTGGCCGTCAGCGGTGTCGTGCGCGAAGGTGCTCATGCGTCAATGACACCAGTGGCCACCGACAGTTTCGCCAACCCAGCAACGCGAAGCACCCCCCACCTGGGGACAAGCGGACGAAGTATTTCGCCAGCTCAGCCCTGGAGCCCCGCCGCGGCGGCCGCCTCGGGCAGACCCGCCCGGGTGACCAGGAAGTAGTCGCCGATCAGGTCCCCGAGCAGTGCGCCGCCCTCGATGTCGCTGGGGACGTGGCCTGCCATGTAGATGCGCGACCAGCCGATCTGCGACTCCATCCAGCGGTAGTCGGTCGCGCGCTGCGGGTCGAGGACGCCGAGGTAGGTGCGCGCGGCCGCGGAGCCGGTGGCGTGCCGCGACGGGTAGGAGCACGGGCAGACCTGGCCCCTCGCGACCGTGTGGTCGGGACGCAGCTCGGGGTGCAGGACGTAGGGCGCCGACTGCCGGTAGCGGGTGCCGAGCGCGTCGGCGACGGTCTTGCCCATCGAGAGGATGTCCTTCACGTCCTGCTTGCGGGCGTCGCTACGGGCGGAGGGCAGCAGCTCGGCCTGGTCGTGGGCGTAGAGCTTCCAGACGTCCTTCTTGCCGTGCGTCTCGAGCCAGGTGGAGGCGGCGACGCCGGCAGGAGTACGGCGTGGGGCGATCCGCTGCACCGCGGCCACCTCGCGGTCACGGGCGGCGGCGGACGGCGGACCGGGGAGGGACTTCTCCAACCAGGCAACGAACTCCGTGTCGTGGCGGCCGGTGCCGTGGGCGGACCACCAGTGCCGCATCAGGGTCGCGGCTCGCGGCCCCTGGGCGTCGATCCGGGCGGCCAGCGGCGCCACGGTCGCTGCCGGGAACAGCGCCGGCGGCGGGTCCGCGGCGATCTTGTCCTTGGCGGACGGGTTCGCGAACGCGCCGGTGGCCAGGGGCACGACGGCGCCGCCCAGGACGGCGAGGAGTGCGAGCACCGCGACGACCGTGTAGCGGCCGGGGCGGCGGAACATGCGTCGGGGAGTGCGGGAGGTCATGCAGTCCTCTCGGTGCGGACGACGCGGGCCGAGTGCAGGACCCGGCCGTGCAGGCGCCGTACGTCGTTGTCGGGGAGGTCGTCGCGCAGCAAGGTGGCCGCGGCGACGTACTTGCTGAACGAGACCGGGCGGGCGCCGAGCCCGCGCAGGACCCGGTCGGCGCGGGAGAGCCGCGGCCCGGACTTGGTCTCGACGAGCACGGTGTCCTCGTCGAGCCAGACCCGGTCGCCCCCCAGCGAGCAGCGCACGCCGTCGTCGATGGTGACGCGCTCGTGGGTGGTGGTGTCGGCCAGCGTGATGCGCCGGTAGCGCACCTCCATCGTCGGCCGCAGATTGCTCAGGTCGTCGCGGATCCCTTGTGTGGCAAGGGATTCCTGAAGGAACGCCAGCGAGTGCGCGGTGAGCCGCCCGTAGCCGTCGGCGTCGGCGACCGCCTTCACGGTGCCGCCGCGGCCGTCCTTGGTCTTCACCTCGACGCGGGTCAGCCCGTCCTCCACGTAGAGCCGGCTGCGGGCCTTCCAGCGGCGGCGGCGGCCCTGCACGTGGGCGCGGGCGGTGGCCAGGTCCGCGGTGTCGAAGTAGGTGCTGCGGTAGCCGGTCGAGGTCCGACCGCCGATCGTGAGCAGTCGGTACGACGCCGGGAGCGCGTCGAGCAGGGCGGCGACGGTGCCGCGGTCGACGAGGTACTTGCGGTCGACCCGGTGCAGCGCGGCGGCGTTGTCGAGCACCTCCGCCAAGGTCACCGGTGCCAGCCGACGCAGGTCCAGGGCCTCAACGGACATCGGTGCTCGCCTCCTCCTGCGCCGCGTCCTGCCAGGAGAAGGCCGTCGGCTGCACGGCGTGCCGGATCGCGACGCGGGTGGTCTCGCGGACCAGGTCGACGTCCTCGACGACCACGGCGAGCGGCTCGAGGTCGAGGCTCGCCCGGACCGCGGAGGCGGCCTCGTCGGCGTTGCGGACCACCCGGTCCAGGGTCACCCGGACCACGCGGGTCTGCGGCGACGTCGAGCGGGTCTCGTCGACGACCCAGATGGCGGCGAGCAGGACCACGTCGAGCAGCACGGTGACGAGCAGGTCGCGGTCGGGCAGCCCGTTGACCAGGGCGAGGACGAGCGCCACGAACGTGTAGGCCACGTCCTTGAGCGTGAACGCCGCGCTGCGCAGCCGCACCAGCGAGAGCAGGCCGAACAGGCCGAACCCGATCCCCGACGGGAAGTGCCCCGCTCCGATCGCGGTCACCGCGGCGAACAGGCCCACGTTCAGGGCCGTGAACACCAGCGTCATCTCGGGCGCGGCCAGGCGGCGCCGGTAGAGCCAGCCGACGAGCGCCAGCAACGCCAGCACGTCGAGGCCCAGCCGGCTGACGGCATCCAGGGATTCCGAGAGGCTCATGCACGTCCTTCGAGGTCGGTGAACAGCAGGTGAACGAACGTAGAAGACCGAACGTGACGGGAGCATGACGGCGCCGTGACCGCGCGCCGCATACCCTGAGCACGTGCACGTGGTGGTGGTCGACGACGAGCGGCGGATGGTCGAGCTGGTCAGCAGCTACCTCGGCGACCTCGGCATGGACACCACCGGGTGCTACGACGGCCTGTCGGCCCTCGAGGCGGTCCGCGGTGCCGACGTCGACGCGCTGGTGCTGGACCTGATGCTCCCGGGCATGTCCGGGCTCGAGGTGTGCCGCACGCTGCGCCGCGAGGGCAACGACGTGCCGGTGCTGATGCTGACGGCCCGGGGCGCCGTACCCGAGCGGGTGGCGGGGCTCGAGGCCGGCGCCGACGACTACCTGGTCAAGCCGTTCGCGCTCGAGGAGCTGGCCGCCCGGGTGCGCGCGATCCTGCGCCGCCGCGAGCCCGCCGAGGACCACCGGCTGGTGGCGGGTGACGTCGTGCTCGACCCGTTGGAGCAGCGGGTCTGGATCGGCGGCACCGAGTGCCCGTTGGCCCGGCGCGAGTTCGCGATGCTCGCTGCGCTGATGGAGAACCAGGGCCGGGTGGTCTCGCGGGCCCGGCTCTTCGACGAGGTCTGGGAGGACGTCGACATCCGCAGCAACGCGATCGACGTGCACATGTCGCGGCTGCGGGCCCGCCTCGAGGCGTCCGCGGACGTCACGGTCACTACCTTGCGCGGCACGGGTTACCGGCTCGACGTGACCGCGCTGTCCTCGTGAGGAGACCCGCCGTGCGGCGTCTGGTCGGCGGCCGTCCGATCGTCACCCGGCTGGTCCTGGCCGTGGCAGCCGCGATGGCGCTGGTGCTGCTGGTCTCCTCGGCCTTCGTCTACTGGCGCGTCGCCTACGCTCTCAACCGCCAGCTCGACCAGGACCTGTCCGCCTACCAGCAGGTGGTGCTGCGGGCGGTCCGTGCGGGCGAGACGGCCCCGGCGGACACCCCCGGCCAGACGTTCCAGCTGTACGACGACCAGGGACGTCGTACCGCGGTCAGCGACGCCGACGACGCTCCGGCGATCCCCGCGGACGTGCTCGCCGACGCGGCCGCGGGCACGTCCCGTCGGGTGGACCTGGGCTCGTTCCTGCCGCCGTCGCGGCACGCCTACCGGGTGTGGGTGACCCGGACGTCCTCACCGTCGGGCACGGTGGTCGTCGCGTCCGCGATCAGCCGGCACAAGCACGACGAGGCGCTCCGTGAGCTGCTCGCCCAGCTGCTGGTGGCCGACCTCGCGGCACTCGTGGCCGCGTCGTTCGTGGGCTACCGCACCGCCCGCGCCGCGCTCGACCCGGTCGAGGACTACCGGCGGGCGGTCGCCGCGGTCGGCGACGACCTCGGGCACCGGCTCCCGGTCGCGACCCGCGACGACGAGCTGTCCCGGCTCGGGCACACCTTCAACGACCTGCTGGCGCGGCTCGAGGCCTCCGCGCGCCGGGAACGCCGGTTCCTCGCCGACGCCTCCCACGAGCTGCGCAGCCCGCTCAGCCTGATGCGCACCGAGCTCGAGTGGGCCCTGGTGCGGCCCCGCAGCGACGACGAGCTGCACACCGTCCTGACCAACCTGCTCGGCTCGGTGCACCGCCTCGGTGACCTCGCCGACGCGCTGCTCGAGCTCGAGGAGCTGCGGGCGGACGGGTCCCTGGTCCGCGACGACGTCGACCTCGCCGCGGTCGTGGGCGAGGTGGTCGGCCGGTTCGAGCGGGTCGCGGCCCAGGACGGCCGGCGGCTCTGCGTCGAGGCGGCACCGGGCGTCGTACGGCTGTCGCGGCGGTGGCTGGAGCCGGCGATCGGCAACCTCGTCGACAACGCGCTGCGCCACGGCAGCGGCACGGTCACCGTGCGGTCCGGCGTCGTCGACGGACGGGTCCAGCTCAGCGTCGAGGACGAGGGGGCCGGGTTCCCGCCGGAGTTTGCGACGGTCGCGTTCGAGCGCTTCAGCCGGGCCGAGGCCAGCCGGACCACCCCCGGCTCGGGGCTCGGGCTCGCCCTGGTCCAGGCGGTCGCCGAGGTCCACGGCGGGCACGCCCGTGCCGTCGGGCCGCGCGTGGTGCTCGACCTCGGCCCTCAAGACCCGGACGCCGGGGGACGATGACCCGGGTGCCGGCGTAACCCGGACGGGGGCACCGGCGATCACGGGGGTGCGGGCCGGCACCGACCCGTGACCACACAGACCTGGGAGGGTCCATGTCGCTCCGTCACTCCACCGCGGGCAAGGCTGCTGCCGTCACCGCGGCCCTCGCCGCCGCGGGCGTGTTCAGCATCTCCGCCCCGGCGTTCGCCGGCTCCACCGACTCCGACCACGACGGGATGCCGAACCGCTGGGAGGTCGCGCACCACCTGGACCCGCACCGGGCGAACGCGCTGGGCGACCCCGACCACGACGGCCTGAAGAACATCGGCGAGTACCGCCACCACACCCGCCCGCACGACCAGGACACCGACAACGACGGTGACGACGACGGCGACGAGGTCCACGACGGGCGCGCGTCGACCAACGTGCGCGACGCCGACACCGACGACGACGGCGTCAAGGACGGCGACGAGGACGCCGACCACGACGGCGTCGACAACGAGGACGAGGACGACGCCACCGAGACCTGTGTGGCCGACGACCAGGACGCCGACCACGACGGCGTCGACAACGAGGACGAGAACGACCACGGCACCAAGGTGTACGACGCCGACTCCGACGACGACGGCGTGAAGGACGGGCTCGAGGACTCCGACCACGACGGTGTCGACAACGAGGCCGACGACTCCGACCACGAGGCCGACCACGGCGACGACGACAACTGCTCGAGCGGCTCCACCGAGGACGGCGGCTCCGACGACTGACCCCCGGTGTGCTCCCCGGCACCGTTTCGCCTGAGCGGTGCCGGGGCACGGGGTGTCCATGGCGGACGACGGCAGAGCCCAGGCAACCGTGCTCGTGGCCGGCGGGGCCAATCTCGCGATCGCGGTCGCGAAGGTGGTGGTCGGCGCGCTGTCCGGCTCGTCCGCGCTGCTGTCCGAGGGAGCGCACTCGGTCGCCGACACCCTCAACCAGGTGTTCCTGCTGGCCGCGATCAAGCGCAGCCGCAAACCCGCCGACGCCCAGCACCCGTTCGGCTACGGGATGGAGCGCTACTTCTGGTCGCTGCTGGCCGCCGTCGGGATCTTCGTGCTCGGCGCCGGGTTCTCGGTCTACGAGGGCATCCACACGCTGCTGAACCCGAAGGCCGTCGAGTCGCTGCCGTGGGCGTTCGGGGTGCTCGCGCTGTCGTTCGTGTTCGAGGGCGTCTCGTGGGTCAAGGCGCTGCACCAGCTCCGCGGCGAGGCGCGCACCGAGCGCCGTACCACCGTCGAGCACCTGGTCAAGACCACGGACCCGACCGCGAAGACCGTCGCCTTCGAGGACAGCGCCGCCCTGGTCGGCCTGCTGATCGCCGCCGGTGGCCTGGGCCTGCACGCGCTGACCGGCTCGGCGGTCTGGGACGGGGCGGCCTCGATCCTGATCGGCCTGCTGCTGGTCGTGGTGGCGGGCGCGCTCGGTGCGCAGGCGAAGTCGAACCTGATCGGGGTCGCGCTCTCCGAGGACGCCCAGCGCGCCGTGCGGGCCACGATCGACGCGTCCCCGGGTGTGGACCGGGTGGTCGAGCTGCTCACCATGCGGCTCGGCCCCGACGAGGTGCTGGTGGCGGCCCGCGTGGACGTCATCGACGACACCACCGGGGGGACGCTGGAGCACCTCTCCGACGACGTGGAGCAGCGGGTCCGCGACGCGCACCCCGAGGTGCTGCACGTGTTCCTCGACCCCACACCCTCCCGCGCCTGACCCAGGCGTGCATGGTCCCTCGCGCAGCCGGGTAGGGGAGGGGAGAGCAACGCTGCTCTACGAGGGGAGTCCCACGATGTCATCGAGTGTCGAGACAGGCACCATCACCACCAACATCCCAGCCCGGTTGGACCGGTTGCCCTGGGTCCGATGGCACTGGTTGGTGGTGATCGGGCTCGGCACGGTGTGGATCCTCGACGGGCTCGAGGTCACCATCGTCGGCTCCATGTCCGACGCGCTGAAGCCCGCCGGCACCGGCCTGGGGATGAGCTCGTCGGACATCGGACTTGCCGGCACGTTCTACGTCCTCGGCGCCTGTCTGGGTGCGTTGCTCTTCGGCCAGCTGACCGACCGGTTCGGCCGCAAGAAGCTCTTCCTGCTGACGCTCGGCATCTACACGGTCGCCACCGTGCTGACCGCGTTCTCGATGAACCCCGCGTGGTACTTCGGGGCCCGGTTCCTGACCGGCGCCGGCATCGGTGGCGAGTACGCCGCCATCAACTCGGCCATCGACGAGCTGATCCCCGCGAAGTTCCGCGGCCGCGTCGACATCGCCATCAACGGCTCCTTCTGGGTCGGGGCCGCTGGTGGCTCGCTGCTGACCATCCCGCTGCTCGACCCGCACGTCATCGACGCCTCGTGGGGCTGGCGGCTCGCCTTCGGGCTCGGCGCGATCCTGGCCGTCGGCATCCTGCTGGTCCGTCGCAACGTGCCGGAGAGCCCGCGCTGGCTGTTCATCCACGGTCGCGAGGAGGAGGGCGAGAAGGTCGTCCGCGGCATCGAGGAGACCGTCACCCGGGAGTCGGGCTCGGCGCTCCCCGACGTCGACGAGACGCTCACGATCCGCCAGCGCACCACCATCCCGCTGACCACGATCGCGAAGACCGTCTTCAAGCTCTACCCGAAGCGGACCATCCTCTGCTTCTCGCTGTTCGTCGGCCAGGCGTTCCTCTACAACGCCTTCCTGTTCACCTACGGCGACACGCTCTCGACGTTCCTCGACGTCAAGCAGACCGGCTACTACCTGGCGGTCTTCTCCGTCAGCAACTTCTTGGGTGCGCTCCTGCTCGGACCGCTCTTCGACCGGGTCGGCCGGATCCGGATGATCTCGGGGACCTACATCCTCTCCGGGGTGCTGCTCGGTGTCGCCGGGTTCCTGCTCGGTGACCTCTCAGCGGTCTCGCTGACGGTGTTCGGCTGCGTGATCTTCTTCTTCGCCTCCGCCGGCGCGAGCGCGGCCTACCTGACCGCCAGCGAGGTGTTCCCGATGGAGACCCGGGCGCTGTGCATCGCGTTCTTCTACGCGATCGGCACCGGTGTCGGTGGCGCGATCGGCCCGCTGCTGTTCGGCAAGCTGATCGACGACGCGTCGGCCAGCAAGGACATCACCGGCATCGCGGTCGGCTACTTCATCGGCGCCGCGCTGATGATCGGCGGCGGTCTCGTCGAGGCCTTCCTCGGCGTGAAGGCCGAGGGCCAGTCGCTGGAGAACATCGCTAAGCCGCTGACCGCCGAGGAGTCCCCGAAGGCCGGCGCCGGCGTCGCCCCCGCGACCGCCTGACGGCTAGAGGACGAACCAGCAACCCACCAGCGCCGGCACCAGCCCCAGCAGCAACCAGGGGCTGAGTGGCCGGCGCTGGTGGATCAGCAGCGCGGCCGCCATCGCGATCACGCCGAACGCGGCGGCGATGACCAGCAGGCCGATGCGTGAGGACTGCGTGTCCTCCACCACGGCGGCGACCGTGAGGCCGGCTGCGAGGTGCATGATCGTGGTCGCCGCCAGCACGGACATCACCCAGCGCTGCACCCGGGTCACCGACATCGGCTCGCGACGCTGGGGGCGCGACTGCCCGGGGACCATCAGGTGCTTGCGGACCTTCTCGCGGGGTGGCTGTCCGGACGGCATCGGGTCTCCCGGTCGTGCGTGGGTGGTCGTCGTACGGCGTAGCGTGGAGGCGTGGACGAGCAGGAGCTGCAGGACCTCGCGACCAGCGCCCGCCGCCGTCGACTCTACTTCTGGCTGATGGGCACCTGTGTCGCCCTGATCGTGCTGGCGTGGCAGGTCGTCCGCTACTGGTCGGTGCCGGCGGCCGTGGTGATGAGCGCGGTCGCCGCCGTGCTCCCGCCGACCGCCGCGGTGGTCGCCAACTGGGGCAGGGGCGGCTGAGCTCAGACGGAGCTGTCGGCGATCTTCTCGATCAGCGCGGTCGTCGAGATCGCGGGTGTGCGCGGCGTGTAGACGACCTCGCAGACGTCCTTGAGGTCGTCGAACTTGCCTTCCCAGTCGTCGCCCATGACCAGGACGTCGGCGTTCTGGGACTTCACATAGGCCCGCTTGGCCTCGAGGCTCTCCTCGAGGAAGACTGCGTCGACGCACTTGATGGCCGAGACGATCTCGAGCCGCTCCCCCTGGGAGAAGACCGGCTCGCGGCCCTTCTTGCTCATGTTCAGCGCGTCGGAGGAGACCCCGACCACCAGACGGTCACCGAGGGAGGCCGCACGCTGCAGCACGCGCAGGTGCCCGACGTGGAACACGTCGAAGGTGCCGAAGGTGATCACGGTTCTGCTCATGGGCGAATCCTCCCATGACTGTTCGTGTACGTTCGACGCCGATGGCCCTCCCGCTGATCACCGCCAACCCCGAGCTGGACGCGCAGCGCCGCCAGGGGCTCCGACGGATGCGCTCACTCGCGTTCGGCCTGCTGGTGCTGGCGGGCGTCGTCTTCGTCGTGACGTACGGCGACACGGGCTGGCTCGGGTTCGTCAACGCGGGCGCCGAGGCGTCGATGGTGGGCGCGATCGCGGACTGGTTCGCGGTCACCGCACTGTTCAAGCACCCGATGGGCCTGCCGATCCCGCACACCGCGCTGATCCCGCGCCGCAAGGAGATGCTGGGGCGCAGCCTCGAGGAGTTCGTGGGGGAGAACTTCCTCCAGGAGGCCGTCATCCGGGACCGCCTCGGCGTGGCCCGGCTGGCCGAGCGCACCGGCGGGTGGCTCGCCGAGGACGCCAACGCGCGCCGGGTCGTCGACGAGGCCGCGTCCGTGCTGCACATCGGGCTGTCCCGGGTGCGCGACGAGGACATGGTCGCGCTCGTCCAGGAGACGCTGGTGCCGCGGCTGCTCGAGGAGCCGATCAGCCCGGTCGCCGGCAGCCTGCTCCAGGAGATCGTGGCGGACGGCGCCCACCACGGGCTGGTCGACCTGACCCTCGACGAGGCGATCCGCTGGCTGCGCGAGAACCGCGAGACGTTCACCGACGTGGTCTCCGAGCGCGCCCCCTGGTGGTCGCCGCAGGCCCTCAACGACCGGGTCACCCAGCGGCTGCACCTCGAGGCCGTCGACTGGCTCGAGGACATCCGGCGCACCCCGACCCACCACGCCCGCGACGCGTTCGACGGCTTCCTGGCCAGCCTGGCCGAGGACCTGCTGCACGACGAGGCCACCCAGGCCCGCGCCGAGCAGCTCAAGGCCCGGGTGCTGTCCCACCCGCAGATCGCGGTCACCGCCACCTCGCTGTGGAACGCCTTCCGCCGCGCCCTGCTCGACGCGCTCGCGGACCCCACCGGGCCGCTGCGCGAGCGGGCCGCGGTCGAGCTGGTCGCGTTCGGTCGGCGGCTGACCTCCGACCGCGAGCTCCAGGCCCGCCTCGACGGGTGGGCCGCCGACCTGACCGTGTTCGTGATCGAGCGCTACGGCGACGAGCTGACCGCGGTCATCACCCACACCATCGACCGCTGGGACGGCCGCGAGGCCGCCCGAAAGATCGAGCTGCACGTGGGCCGCGACCTGCAGTTCATCCGCATCAACGGCACCATCGTCGGCGGCCTCGTCGGCGTGGTCATCCACGCCGTGTCGCTCACCCTCTGAGCGGCGTCAGGACCCGGGCACCTGCTGGACGTCGAGGTCGTCGCTGACCGGCTGGGCGGTCACCTTCAGCCAGTCGGTCTCGCCGCGGTCGGAGCCGTCGACGGTCACCCGGGTCAGGTTCGCGGCCGCACCCTCCACGCCGTAGAACGACAGCCACCGGGAGCCCGCGGCCAGCGGCGTGTCCTGACGGAACCGGTGGCTGTCGCCGTTGAACAGGTACACGTGGCCGTCGAAGTCGCTCGACTCCTCGACCAGGGCGCGGACCAGCGGCTTGAACGCCGCATAGTCGTCGTACGACGGGGCCGGGACGGTGTCGTCGAACATGTCCGCCTGCTGCTGGAGCACCACGATGCGGGAGTGGTCGGCCCGGGCGGTCGCGAAGGCCTGGCGCAGGTTCGCGATCGTCGCGGCCATCCGGCGGCGCTCTTCGGTGACCTGCTGCTGCGTGGGCGCGGTGTCGCCGAGCCCCGTCCAGGGCTCGAGGTCGTTGTCGCTGCCGACCACGTGCAGGGTCGCGAAGCTGATGCCGGCCCGGGACCACCGCACGTTCTCGGGGTAGCCCTGGGTGGCCTGCGATGCGACCGTCATGTCGGCGCCGAGGGTGTGCCCGGGTCGGTCGAAGAACAGCGAGCGCACCGCGGCGAGCCGCTCGAGCGGCTGGTAGCCGCCGTTGTTGGCACGGTGGCAGTCCGTCCACTCGTTGTCGCCTGGCGTGTAGACCAGTGGAGCGGTGAAGAGGTCGAAGTCCCTGCGCACGTTGGCGAAACGAGTGTCGTCGCACGTGGTCGACCCGCTCTTGATGTCGCCCAGGTGGGTCACCGTGCGCACGTCCGGGTCGGCGTTGATGCCCGCGATGAACGCCGGGAAGCGCTGCTCGTCGGCCGTGCCGTAGGGCACGTCGCCGATCACGGCGAAGCTGTAGGGCCGGTCCGTGTCGGCGGCGGTCGCGGGCCGAGCAGCGGCGTTCGCCGCGGACGAGGCCCCGTGCGGTGAGCCCGCGAGAGACGGGACGGCGACGGCCGCGACGGACGCCACGACGGCGACGGCAGCGGGCAGGACGAGGGAGCGACGAGTGGACATGCAGTGCCTCCGAGACGATGGGTGCCCGCCGTACCCTTCCGCAGCGGGGCGTACGGCGCACCGGAATCCGGTGACGGGCAGGTGAACGCCCCGGCGGGACGGCACCCGCCGCGGGGACGGCACAATGGGGGCGTGAGCACCCCCCGCGAGGTCCCCATCCGTGACGACTCGATCCGTCTGGGCCAGTTCCTGAAGCTGGCCGACCTGATCGACAACGGCGCGGACGTCAAGCCGCTGATGATCCAGGGCCTGGTGAGCGTCAACGGCGAGGTCGAGACCCGCCGCGGCCGCCAGCTCGCCAAGGGCGACGTGGTCACGCTCGGCGGGAAGTCGGTCCGGGTCTCCTAGCCCCCGACCAGGCCAACCTGCGCACGTGCGCGGTTGTGACACGTCTCCGGGCGAGATCCGCGTCCCAACGGCGCACGTGCGCGGGACAGGCGTGACGTCAGCGGACGCCGACGAGGTCCACCACGAAGATCAGCGTCTCGCCGGGCTTGATCACGCCGCCGGCGCCGCGGTCGCCGTACCCGAGGTGGGGCGGGATGACCAGCTTGCGGCGGCCGCCGACCTTCATGCCCTGCACACCCTGGTCCCAGCCGGCGATGACCTGGCCGGTGCCGAGGCGGAACTGCAGCGTCTGGCCGCGGTTGTAGGACGCGTCGAACTCCTCGCCGGTCGAGTGGGCGACGCCGACGTAGTGCACGTCGACGGTCTTCCCTGCGGTCGCCTCGGCGCCCTCGCCGACGGTCACGTCGGTGACCTCGAGCTCGGCGGGCGGCGGGCCGTCGGGGAAGTCGATCTCGGGCTTCTCGGCCATGGTTGCTCCTGCGTTCTGCGGGGGTGGGTGGTCAGCCGTCCACCCTAGCCGGACTCAGGTCTGGTGCACGTAGTGGTCGAGCTGGTCGCGCTCGAACTCGAGCTCGCTCATCCGGCTCTTCACGACGTCGCCGATGCTGACGATGCCGGTGAGCTTGCCCTCGGTCACGACCGGGATGTGCCGGAACCGCTTCTCGGTCATCACCGCCATCAGCTCGGTGATGTGGGCCGTCGGCTCGGCGGTGTGCACGTCGGCGGTCATGATCGTGGCGACGGTGCTGTCCAGGCTGTCCTCGTCGGTGGCGAGACGGCGTACGACGTCGCGCTCGCTGACGATGCCGAGCACGGCGCTGCCGTCCTCGCTGACGACCAGGGCGCCGACGTTGTGCTCGGCCAGGCGCTGCAGCAGCTCCCGGACGGTGGCGTCGGGGCTGATCGTGACGACCTGCTGGCTCGCTTTCCCGGCGAGCACGTCGGTGATCCGCATCGGGGTACCTCCCACGGCGCTGTGTGTGGTGTGACTCCTGAGGCTAGTCACAAATGCACGAGTGCGACAGGTCCTGGCGCACCTGGGAGCATGTCCGTCATGACCATCCCGCCCCCGCGTCGGCTGCCCCCGGCCGCGAGCCTGCTGATGATGGGCTGGCTGAGCGTGGTGCTGTGGCTGGACCGAGCCGACGGCGGCGGATCGCACGGCCTGCAACGAGTGCTGGGCCTGCTCACCTGGGTGGTCCTGGTGGTCGCGCTGCGCCGGGTCAGCCCGACGGTGCGTGCCCAGACCGCCGTGGTGGTGGCGTTCGCGACCGTCGTCGAGTTCGTGTTCAGCCCGACGCTGGGCGTCTACACCTACCGTTTCCACAACGTGCCGGTCTACGTCCCGCCCGGGCACGGGCTCGTCTACCTGTCCGCGTTCGCGCTGGGTCGCGCCGCGTTCGTACGGCGCCACCTGCGGGCGTGCACGACGGCTGTGGTCGTCGTGGGCGGCTGCTGGGCGTCCTACGGGCTCTGGATGGCGCACCGTCCCGACGCCCTGGGGGCGTTCTGGTTCGCCTGCCTGGTGGGCTTCCTGCTCTGGGGGCCGTCGACGCCGGTCTACGTCGGTGCCGCGGTCGTGGTCAGCTGGCTGGAGCTGGCCGGCACCGGGCTCGGCACCTGGGCGTGGAGCAGCCACGACCCGACGGGCTGGGTGAGCATCGGGAACCCGCCGTCGGGCGCGGCCGGAGGCTACGGCTGGTTCGACCTCGCCGGCCTGCTGGCCGCACCCGCGGTGCTGCGGCTGTGGCGGCTGTGGTGGCCCGTCAGTCCTCGCGCGGAGGAGCCGGCTCCGCCTGTGCCGGCCGACGACGCGCGCTGAGGTCGTGCACCGAGCCCGGCCGCCTGACCTGCACGTCGGGGTCGGACAGGTCGTCGGGCGCCGAGCCCAGGAACGCCAGGGCGGCGTCGTGCAGACGTCCGTTGGTGGCCAGCGCGTTGCCGCCCAGCGGGCCGGGACGCCCGTCGAGGGAGGTGAACGTGCCGCCGGCCTCGCGGACGATCACGTCGAGCGCGGCCATGTCGTAGAGCTCGAGCTCCGGCTCGGCGGCGATGTCGACCGCGCCCTCCGCGAGCAGCATGTAGGACCAGAAGTCGCCGTACGCCCGAGTCCGCCAGCACCGGCGCGACAGCGCCATGAAGTCCTCGAGACGGTCGCGCTCCTCCCACCCGGAGAGCGAGGAGTAGGACAGCGACGCGTCGTCGAGGCGGCTGACGTCGGAGACGTGGCACTCGGTCGCCTTGAGCAGCGAGCGGCCGGTCCAGGCGCCGAAGTCCTTCGAGGCCCACCAGCGACGGTTCAGCTGCGGCGCCGACACGCAGCCGACGACGACCTCGTCGTCGACCATCAGCGCGATCAGGGTGGCCCACACCGGCACGCCGCGGACGAAGTTCTTGGTGCCGTCGATCGGGTCGATGATCCAGCGGCGCTGCGCGAAGCCGCTCGAGCCGGTCTCCTCGCCGAGTACGGCGTCCCGGGGCCGGGCCCGGGACAGGGTGCGTCGGATGCCCTCCTCGACCGACTTGTCCGCATCGGTCACCGGCGAGAGGTCGGGCTTGGTCAGCACGTGCAGGTCCATGGCCTTGAAACGACTCGTGGTCAGCGAGTCCGCGTCGTCGGCCAGCACGTGCGCAAGCCTGAGGTCGTCGGTGTAGTTGGTGGGCATGGGCTACAGGCTATGCCTGCGCCCGCCCAGGTAAAGGGAGGCCATGCTGAGACCACGCCAAGAGCGGGCCACGAATGCCCGAAAAACAGCTCATCGGCCGGGACGGGGCCCCGATCGGCACTAGCCTGCCCCCATGGAGATCGCCGGTCTGCCCCTGCACCCGCTCGTCGTCCACGCCGCGGTGGTGCTCACCCCGCTGGCCGCGCTTCTCGTCGTCGTCTTCGCCGTCCGCACGCCGTGGCGGTGGTTGACCCGCTGGCCGGCCGCCCTGGCCACGGTCGGTGCGCTCGGTGCGGTGTTCGCCGCCAAGATCACGGGTACGTCGTTCCTGCACGACCGGCCCGAGCTCGCGCCGCTGGTGCGCACCCACCAGCACCGGGCCAACGTGCTGTTCCTGCTGATGATCGGGTTCACCGTGCTGACCCTGGTCGGCGCCTGGTCGCTGGGCGGTGACTCCGCCCTGGCCAGCGGCAGGGGCGCCCGGGACTCCCGGGTGGCCGTCCTCGACCGGGTGATGCCGGCACTGCTGGTCCTCGGCGCCGTGCTGGTGCTGGTCTGGGTGGTGCTCACCGGCGACGCCGGCGCCCGGGCCGTCTGGGGCTAGTCCTCGCCGCCCTCGCGGCTGGCCAGCAGCCGCCGGAACGACTGCACCCGGTCCTCGTCGGTGCGGCCGTCGGCGATCGCCTCGTCCAGCCCGCACTCGGGCACGCCCTCGCCGTGCGTGCAGGCGCGCGGGCAGGTGTCGGTGAGCGCCTCGAGGTCGGGGAACGCGCCGATCAGCGTGGAGGCCTGCACGTGCGCGAGCCCGAACGAGCGGATGCCCGGGGTGTCCACGATCCAGCCGTCCGCGCCGGGCAGCTCCAGCATCAGCGCTGAGGTGGAGGTGTGCCGGCCGCGGCCGGTGATCGCGTTGACGTGGCCGATCGCGCGGTCGGTGCCGGGCACGAGCGCGTTGACCAGTGTCGACTTGCCGACCCCGCTGTGCCCGACCAGCACGCTGGTCTTGCCGGAGAGGCGTTCGCGGATCGCGGTGTGGTCGTCGTCGCGGCCGGCGACCACGTAGGGCACCCCGAGCGGCCGGTAGATCGAGAGCAGCGTCTCGGGGTCGGCGAGGTCCGACTTCGTCAAGCACAGCAAGGGTTCCAGCCCCGCGTCGTAGGCCGCGACCAGGGCGCGGTCGATCAGCCGAGGGCGGGGCTCCGGGTCGGCGAGGGCGGTGACCACGACCAGCTGGTCGGCGTTGGCGACGATCACCCGCTCGACCGGGTCGTCGTCGTCGGCCGTCCGGCGCAGCACCGTACGGCGTTCGGCGACCTCCACGATCCGGGCCAGGGTGTCGTCGTCGCCGGAGACGTCGCCGACCACCCGCACCGAGTCGCCGACCACCACGCCCTTGCGGCCCAGCGGCCGGGCCTTCACGGCAAGGACGGTGCGGCCTTCGTGGAGCAGCGTGAAGCGGCCGCGGTCGACGGTGACCACGGTGGCGTCGACGGCGTCGTCATAGCTGGGCCGGTCCTTCGTCCTCGGGCGGGTACGACGCCGGGGCCTGTCGAAGCGCTCGTGGTCGTACTCGTCGTACCTCGGCAAGCTAGCGACCCTCGAGGAAGCGGGACCAGACCTCGGCGAAGCCGGGGAACGTCTTGGCGGTGGTGGCGACGTCCTCGACCCGGACGCCGTCGACGGCCAGACCGAGGACCACGCCGGCGTGCGCCATCCGGTGGTCGGCGTAGGTGCGGAACGTGCCGCCGGACAGGTGCGCCGGCCGGATGGTGAGCCCGTCGGGGGTCTCGGTGACGTGCCCGCCCAGGTTGTCGAACTCGGTGGCCAGCGCCGCGAGCCGGTCGGTCTCGTGGCCGCGGATGTGGGCGATCCCGCGCAGGTGCGAGGGGGAGTCGGCCAGCACGCAGAGGGCAGCGACCACGGGGGTGAGCTCGCCGACGTCGTGCAGGTCGTAGTCGATGCCGTGGAGGGTGCCGTCGCCGGTGACCGTCAGGCCGGCGTCGGTGAGCTCCGCGCGCGCACCCATCATCGTGACGATCTCGCGCAGGGCGTCGCCGGCCTGCGTGGTCTGCGCCGGCCAGCCGGGCACCGTGACGGAGCCACCGGTCACCAGCGCGGCGGCCAGGAACGGCGCCGCGTTGGACAGGTCGGGCTCCACGGTGACGTCGACGGCCGCGACCTTGCCGGGCAGCACGCGCCAGCGGTCGGAGTCGCTGTCGTCGACCTCGACGCCGTGCTGGCGCAGCGCGGCGACGGTCATGTCGATGTGGGGCAACGAGGGCACCGGCTTGCCGTCGTGGCGGACGTCGACCCCCTCGTCGTACCTCGCCCCGGCCAGCAGCAGCGCGGAGATGAACTGGCTGGAGGCGGAGGCGTCGATGGTGACGGTGCCGCCGCGCACGGACCCGTGACCCTCGACGGTGAACGGCAGCGAGCCGCGGCCCTCGTCGGAGATCTCGACGCCGAGGCCGCGCAGGCCGCGCAGCACCTCGTCCATCGGACGGCTGCGCGCGTGCGGGTCGCCGTCGAAGACGACCGGCCCGTCGGCGAGCGCGGCGACCGGCGGCACGAAGCGCATCACGGTGCCGGCCAGGCCGCAGTCGATGGTGCCGCGGCCGCGGACCTCGCCGGGGGTGACCGACCAGTCGTCGCCGTCGGTCTCGACCGCACAGCCCAACGCGGACAGGGCGTCCGCCATCAGCTCGGTGTCGCGCGAGCGGAGGGCGCGGTGCACCACGCTCGGCCCGTCGGAGAGCGCGGCCAGCACCAGTGCGCGGTTGGTCAGCGACTTGGAGCCCGGCAGGTCGACGGCGGCGCGCACCGGCCCGTCGGGGCGGGGTGCGGGCCAGGGGTCGTCAAGAGGCTGCTCGGTCATCGGGGTCGAGCGTATCCGCCCCGGCATGCTCACCCGCGGCCCCGTCTCAGCGGATGTTCGCGCGGGCCAGCTTGGCCTGCTGCTTGGCCTCCCGGCGCAGGTGCTTCGCCTCGCGCTTGGCCGAGCCGACCGCGTGCTGCGCGCGCCAGGCCACGCCCGGCTTGCCCTCGGTGTCGAGAGCCGCGAGCACCAGACCGCCGAGCATCGAGACGTTCTTGAGGAAGTGTGTGAGCTGGGTGGCCCGCGCGGCCTTGTCGTGCTCCTCCCAGAACGGGTGCCCGGCCGCGGTGGTCGGGACCGTGCTCACGGCGAGCACCGTCGCGGACAGCCGGGGCGCGCGGCCGGTGGCCAGCGCCAGGCCGGCGCCCACCTGCACGGCGGCGTTGGCGCGCACCAGCAGCACGTCGTCGGAGGGGATCGGCAGACCCGGGGCGAACTTCTCCGCCAGTGAGCGGATCTCGCCGTTGACCCGCTTGGCCTTGACGGCCAGGGCGTCGGCGTTCTTGATGGCCTGGATCCCGCCGTAGACGAACGTGGAGGCGAGCATCGGACGAGCGACGAGTCGGATCAGTGTCATAGGCCCTTCTTACCCGATCAGCGACCCGTCACGCGCCCGGTGCCCTCCCCCAGTGACAGCCCGGTGACAGGTCAGGGGGCGAGCCGGTGCAGGTCGCGTGGGAACAACCGGACCTCCCGGACGTTCGCGGCGCCCACCAGCCGGGCCACCCACCGTTCCAGGCCGATCGCGAACCCGCCGTGCGGCGGCATGCCGTGCCGGAACGCCTGCAGGTAGCCGGCGTAGTCGGCCTCGTCCTGCCCGGCCCGGGCCAGCGCCGCGCGGTAGTCGTTGTAGCGGTGCAGCCGCTGCCCGCCGGTGCTCAGCTCCAGGCCCCGGAACAGCACGTCGAACGAGTTCGACCAGCGCTCGTCGCCGGGCTGCGGGTGCGTGTAGAACGGCCGTTTGCGCATCGGGTAGCCCTCCACGGCCAGGAACTCGCTGCCGTGCGCGCGCTCGGCCCACGCGCTCAGCGCCCGCTCGTGCTCGGGCGCCAGGTCCGGCTCGTCCTCGGGTGCCCCGACGAGCTTCAGCGCCTCGGCGAAGTGCACGACCGGGATCTGCTCCGGCACCTCGGGGAGTACGGCGTCCAGCAGTGCCGCGGGGCCGGCCGCCGACCGCCGTACCTCCTCGACCATGCCGGCGACCGCGGACCGCAGCACCGCGAGCACGTCGTGGTGGTCCTCGATGAAGCCGAGCTCGGCGTCGAGCGAGGTGTACTCCGCGACGTGGCGGACCGTGTCGTGCGGCTCGGCGCGGAACACCGGCCCGACCTCGAGGACCCGCTCGAAGACGCCGACCAGCATCTGCTTGTAGAGCTGCGGCGACTGCGCGAGGTAGGCCTGCTGCCCGAAGTAGTCGACGGTGAACACGTTCGCGCCCGACTCGGTGCTCGCACCGACCAGCTTGGGTGTCTGCACCTCGGTGAAGTCGAGTGCGCCCAGCGCGGAGCGGAAGCCGGTCATCGACGCGGACGCGACCTGCCAGGCCGCCTTGGCACGCGGGTGCCGCAGCGCCACGGGGGCGTGGTCGAGCAGCGTCGGCAGGGCCGCGTTGAGCCGCGGGCGCCACAGCTCCACCGGGGGAGTCTCGGCGGGGTCGGTCAGCGCGGTGACCTCGGGCTCGACGATCTCGACCCCGCCGGGGGCGCTCTGGTTCGCCGTGAGAGTCCCCGTCACCGCAACCGTCGTCTCCTCGCCGAGCGCGGCGACCGCCGCGAGCGCGGCGGGCTCCTTCGCGACCACCTGGACCAGGCCGGTGCGGTCGCGGACCACGAGGAACGTGACCGCCGCAAGCGTTCGGCGGCGGTGGACCCAGCCGGCCACGGTGACCCGTGTGCCGTCGAGCGTGGACGATCCGGCGACCAGGTCGCCGGCAAGGATGCGTTGCATGTCTTCACCTCCAGGAGATACCCCAGGAGGTGTGGGCGACGGGGGAGCTCGCGGTGCCACCACACCTTCGCCGCCCACGAGTCGTGGACGGCCTCGTTGGCCGTGCCTGCTCGGGAGTGTCTTCGTGCACCGGGACGGACGCCGCCCTCCCAGCCGTGGGGCGGCTCTCTGTGCTCCGTCGGTCGGTGACTACTCGTCTCCGTCGTCGCAGTGGGAGCAGGCTAGCGGTGGTGGCCCCGGTGCTTCGACTTCTTTTTCGCGGCCTTGTGGTGAGTGTGCGCCTTGGCGTGCCTGCCCTTGCCGTGCTTGAGCGCGGCCTGGTGCCGGACCGTCGCGTGCGTGGCGACGGCGGGAGCGGTGATCTGCGCGGGCGCGGGGACGGCCGGCGCGACGGGCAGGGGGAGGACCTTCTTCGTCGGCTTCGCGTTCACGTGACGCACGGTGCCGGTCGTGGCGTGGTGGACCGTACGCGGCTGGTGGTTCACTGCGGCGACGTGCTGGACGGTCGTGGTCGTTGCCGTGGCGGCGCGGTGTCCTGTGTGCTGGCTCTGGTCGGGCGGCGCGATCGTGACCGTCACCGCTCGATGGGTGCCGTCGTTGACCGTGAGCAGGCTCCTTTCGTCCTGACCACCGGGCACCTTGGCCACCAGCGTGAACGTCTGGTGCGCGCTGCCGTTGGTGGTGCAGGTGGCGACCTGGTCGTGGGCGGTGTCGACCTGGCAGCCGGAGCCACCGGACCCGAAGCTGACCGCCTGGCCGTTGCTGGCGATGCTCAGCCGCAGGATCGAGCTGGGGGCGGCCCCGGACACGACCACGGTGAGCTGGGTGCCGTCCCCGTCGGAGACCCCGTAGCCGGCCTGCACGTCGAACGCGGCGGCCCGCAGCGTGGTCGAGGCGGTGTTGTCGGCCGGGTGCGTCTCGGTGACCGCGGTCAGCCCGCCGAGGGTGACCGTCAGCGTCTGGTCGGAGGTGCTGATCGGCGCCGTCAGGTGCAGGGTGAGCGCGCCGTCGGCCAGCCCCGGGCAGGTCAGCGCGGACTGCGAGGTGGTGCAGCCGGCCGCGGTCGCCGAGCCGTTGCTGAGCGTGAACGTCGCGCTGCCGGCGTAGGCGTGGGGGAGCCCCGCGACCGTGGCGAGGACGTCGTAGGTTCCGTCGGCCTGCGGCGCCACCGAGTCGGGCAGGGACAGGCTCACGTCCGCGTCCGGAGCGGCGACCGTGTGAGCGGCCAGCGTGGTGGTGTCGGTGTTGTCGGCGGTGTCCGGGTCGTCGTACCCCTTGAGCGCCAGGTGCAGGGTCACCGCGGTGGGCTGGCTGCTGTCGGCGGCCGCGACCCGGACCGTGACCGGGCCGTCCGTCGGGGACGCGCAGGTCAGCGTGCGGCTGTCGGTGAGCGTGCAGCCGCTGGTCGTGGTGCCGATCAGGGTGGCCGCGCCGGTGAGCGAGTAGACCGCGTCGGGAGCGGTGCCACCGGTGGGGAACCCGGCCGCCTGCGCGGTCACGGTGTAGCCGCCGTCGCTGTCGACGGGGACGGGGTCCGCACCGGTCAGGGTGACGGAGACGTCAGCGCGCGGCGTCCACGGGGTCAGCTCGGTGCTCTGCGCCGTGTTGGCGTTCGGGTCGTCGTAGTTGTTGAGCTTCTGCATCAGCACGGTCATCGTGGTGGCGTGCCGGTTGTCGGTGGCCGAGACCCGGAAGCTGACGGTGGAGTTGGTGGCCGGCTGGCAGGTCAGGGTGTTGCCGTTCGCGCGGCACCCTGGCGTGGTCGAGCCCTGAAGGAAGACGTTGCCGCCGACGGTGTAGGTCGCCGCGCCGGCGTAGCCGGAGGGGATGCCGGTGACGTTGCCGTCCACGACGTAGTCGCCCTGGTCGTCGGGAGCGGTGGTCGCCGGCAGCGAGATCGCGACGTCGGCCTGCGGCGTCGGGCTGGGGGACGGGGACGGGCTGGGCCGCGTGTAGTGGTGCGTGCTGCTGACGTTGTTGGCCGGGTCCGGGTCGTCGTACCCCGCGGGCAGGGAGACCGAGACGTTGATGTCGGCCGCGTCGAGGCTGTCGGGCACCTGGTAGGGCAGGCTCGCGGTGAAGGAGCCGCCGTCGGCCGCGGTCGCCAGCGTTCCGGGCACCAGGGCGGAGCCGGCGCCGGTGAGGGTGGTGCAGCGGGCCACCGTCGGGGAGACCAGCGCGCAGTCGCCGCCGGGGCCGAAGGTGACGCCGGCCGGGTTGGAGGTGAGCGTGACGTCCAAGGTAGGCGGCAGCGTGCCGGACCCCGCGACCGTGACGGTGACGCCGCTGTCGGAGAAGGTGGCGCCGACGCTGACGTCCTCGGAGACCGGGCCCACCGTCGGGCTGGGTGACGGCGACGAGGACGGGGACGGCGAGGGGGACGGGGTGTCCGTCGGGTTGCCGGTCGGCTGGTCGGTCGGTTGGTCGGTCGGCTGGTCCGTGGGGCCGCCGGTCGGCTGGTCCGTGGGCTGGTCGGTCGGGTTGCCGGTGGGCGCGGTGGAGCCGTCGGTCGGCAGGTCGGTGGGTACGGCGGGCCCGACCGCCGCGGACGACGGCAGCGGGCTGGCGCTGGGCAGGGCGGACGCCGACGGCAGCGCGGACGCCGACACCGACGCCGACGACGAGGCGGACGGAGAGGCGCCGGGGGAGGCCACCGGGGAGGCGCCGCCGGCACCGGGGGAGGTGACCGCGCTGATCGGCCGGTCTGCGCCCAGGGTGGTGCCCGGCTTGTGCGTGGTGGCCAGCGTGATCCCGACGGTCGCGGCGGCGGCCACGCCGACGGCCACCGCACCCGCCGTCGCCATCCCGGCGTTGGCGGCGACCACGTCGCGGGCCCGGCCGATCAGGCCGAGCAGCCCGGCGGCGCCGATGCCCCCGGAGGAGGCCAGGTAGCCGGCGGCGGCGGTGCCGAGCAGCAGCGGCGCGATGATCGCGGAGAGGTTGGAGTTGACCTCGGTCAGCTCGAGGTACATGGCCGTGCACCGGCGGCAGCCGTCGAGGTGCGCCCGGACCTTGGCGCTGTCGCGCTTGGCCAGGCCGTTGCGGACGTGCGCGCCGAGGTGCTCGTTGACCCAGCGGCAGTCGGCCTCGGAGATGTCGGCCAGGTGCATGGTCAAGAACGCCTGGCGCAGCCCCTCACGGGCCCGGTAGGCCAGCGCGGAGACCGAGTTGGCGCTCATCCCGAGCAGCGGGGCGATGTCGGCGGGCTTCTGGCCCTCGACCTCGAGGTGCCACAGCACCAGCTGCCAGCGCTCCGGCAGCGAGGCGAACGCCTTGGCGGCCGCGGCGCTCTCGAAGCCGGCGACCGCGGTGTCGGTGAACGGGATGCCCGGGTCGAACGGGGTCAGGTCGTCGGTGGTGTGCAGCTTCTGCCCGGCGCGCAGCTTGTCGACGTGCAGGCGCCGTACGGCGGTGAGCAGGTAGGCGCGGAAGGCGACGTCAGGGCCGCCGCCGCCCTGCAGCACGTGCAGCACCTTCGCGAACGCCTCGGAGACCAGGTCGTCGGCGTCGGGGCCGCGGACCAGCTGGCGGGCAAGGCGCAGCGCTGCGTCCTTGTGACGCGCGAACAGGTCGCCGTATGCCGCCAGGTCGCCGCCGCGGACGCGCGAGATGTACTCGCCGTCGCTGGGCGTCCCGACATCGCTCAGTAGGTCAGTCATGGTCCTCACCACGAGAACGCCCCGGCGGCCCAGAGGTCACGGGGGCCACCAGTGGGGGGTTCGGGGCGCTCCCACCACCACCCACGGTAGGTGGGTCGGGCGCGACGCGCGCGAGAACGGGCATTCTTTGCTGACCGGACGGGGGAGGACAACTCGCCGGAAAAAAATCCTCAGGAATCGCGTCATGCCGCCCGGGCCCCGCCGTCTCACTCCTGCAAGGCCGTGGCCGGCCGCTGTGGGGGCGGCCGGGACCCGACGATGAGACGGAGGTGGGAGGGGTGCCGATGTTCACCTCCTTCGCGCGTCGCAGGTCGTCCACGGCCGGGTCGGCTGGGCCAGTGACGGGGTCGGAGCTGCCGGAGTCGTTGCGGGAGCAGGTCCCGCTGCGCTTCGAGGCAGTGGGAGAAGCCCTGTTCGGCGGCTCGGACGTGACTGCGGCCTGTGCCGTGGTCGGTCGTGACGTGGCCCGTGACGGTGCCGCCCTGGGTGAGGCACTGTCCGGGCTGCGTACGACGTACCAGCTCGTCCTCGGCACGGAGCCGGAGTTCCCGGCCACCGAGGCGCTGTCGGTGGCGTGGAGCGAGGCCACCTTGGAGTACCTCCACGACCTGTCCTGCGAGGACCCGCTCACCGGTCTGGCCAGCCTGGCGCACGTGCGCACCCGGCTCTCGGAGATCTACCGCGACGCCGAGACCACCGACGTCTCGGTCCAGCACAGCCACGCCCTCGTGATCGTGCAGATCTGCCTGCGGGCGCGCCCGCCGGTCCCCGAGCACCACTTCACCCGCGCGCTGCGGCTGGTCCGGGTCACCGAGACCGTCCGTGCGGTCTACTCCGGCGGTCAGACGATCGGCCGGCTCGGTCTGGACCGGGCGGTGGCCCTGGTGCCCCGCAGCGCCGACCTGGGCAGCTCGGTGGCCCTGCTCCGCGAGTTCCTGCGCGACCTCGACCTCGGCGCCGCCGACGTGCGCGTGTGGATCGAGGGCCTGCCCGCCTCGCCCGACTCGGCGACGCGCCTGTTGGACGACCTGGCCCGCTAGCCCGCTCCTGTCCGCCGTACCTCCTAGGCTGGCCCCATGTGTGGTCGCTACGCGTCGAGCAGGAAGCCCGAGGACCTCGTCGAGGAGTTCGAGATCGACAAGGTCGAGGTGGCGGAGACCCTCGCGCCCGACTACAACGTCGCCCCGACCAAGCCGGTCTACGCCGTCGTCGAGCGGCCGCCGTCCCCGGACGAGGAGACGGTCGAGCGGCAGCTGCGCAGCCTGCGCTGGGGGCTGGTGCCGTTCTGGGCGAAGGACCCGGCGATCGGGAGCAAGTTGATCAACGCGCGGATGGAGACGGTGCACGAGAAGCCGGCCTTCCGCCAGGCGTTCGCCAAGCGGCGCTGCCTGCTGCCGGCCGACGGCTACTACGAGTGGTACGCCACCGAGCAGGACACAAGGGGGCCGGGAAAGCAGCGCCGTCGACCTAAGCAGCCGTTCTTCATCCACCCCGCCGACGGCTCGGTGATGGCGATGGCCGGCCTCTACGAGATCTGGCGCGACCCGACCCGCGACGACGACGATCCCGCGCGCTTCCGGTGGACCTGCACGGTGCTGACCACCACCGCCGAGGACGCGGTCGGCCACATCCACGACCGGATGCCGCTGCTGGTGGAACCGGACCGCTGGGCGGCCTGGCTGGACCCGGCCGCCGGCTCGGACCCGGACGCGCTGCGGTCGCTGCTGGTGCCGGCCGTCCCCGGGCGGCTCGAGGCCTACCCGGTCGGTACCGCGGTCAACAACGTCCGCAACAACGGTGAGGAGCTGCTCGCCCCGCTCGAGGCGGTCGGGCAGCCCACGAACGGGGGAACCGCATGACCGACGTGGCGACGGTGCCGACTCCGCACGGAGACGCCCGGCTGCTCAAGGACCGCTCACGGCACCCGGTGGCGACGCTGCTGCTCGGGCACGGCGCGGGCGGCGGGGCGGAGTCGGCGGACCTCGCCGCGCTGGCCAGGGTGCTGCCGGGCCAGGGCGTGACCGTGGTGCGCGTCGAGCAGCCGTGGCGGGTCGCGGGCAAGAAGATCGCGCCGCGCCCGGAGGTCCTCGACGCCTGCTTCGTCGCTGCCGCCAACGCGCTACGGGTGCGCACCGCGCTGGTGGTGGGGGGCCGCAGCGCCGGTGCCCGCTCCGCGGCCCGGACCGCCCAGGAGCTCGGGGCCTCGGGCTACCTGGCGCTGGCGTTCCCGCTGCACCCGCCGGGCAAGCCGGAGCGCTCGCGCCTCGACGAGCTCGAGGCGGTCGGCCTGCCCACGCTGGTCGTCCAGGGCGAGCGCGACACCTTCGGCACGCCCGAGGAGTTCCCGCCCCACCACGAGCTGACGGTGGTGCCCGGGGCCGACCACGGGTTCAAGGTCCCCAAGCGCGGCGTGGTCACCCAGGAGGAGGCGCTCGCGATCGTGGTGGAGGCCACCTTGGAGTGGATCGTGCGCGACGTGGTGGGGAATCGAATCCCGCGCTGAGGCGTTGTGCCCCGCAGACCTCGAGAACTGTCGAGACGTGCGAAGGAGTGGGTGTGACCGGAACCATGACCTGCGACCCCGGCTGCAGGCCATCGAGCGGGTCGTCGTACCCCACCCTCCCGGTAGGCTGGGAGGCAATGACAGACGACACCCGCACCCCGGAGCCCGAGCGCGACCCCGGGACCGAGACCGAGGCTGAGCGGTCGGCGCGTTTCGAGCGCGACGCCATGCCCTTCCTGGACCAGCTCTACTCCGCCGCGATGCGCATGACGCGCAACCCGGCCGACGCCGAGGACCTCGTCCAGGAGACGTTCGCCAAGGCCTTCTCGGCGTTCCACCAGTTCAAGCCCGGCACGAACCTCAAGGCCTGGCTCTACCGGATCCTCACCAACACCTTCATCAACTCCTACCGCAAGAAGCAGCGGGAGCCGCAGCAGTCGATGGCCGAGGACGTGGAGGACTGGCAGCTCGCGCGCGCCGAGTCGCACACCTCCTCGGGGCTGAAGTCCGCGGAGACCGAGGCCCTGGAGCGGCTCCCCGACAGCGACGTGAAGGACGCCCTCCAGGCGCTGCCGGAGGACTTCCGGCTCGCGGTCTACCTCGCCGACGTCGAGGGTTTCCCCTACAAGGAGATCGCGGAGATCATGGACACCCCGATCGGCACCGTGATGTCGCGGCTGCACCGGGGTCGCCGCCAGCTGCGCGACATGCTCGCCGACTACGCGCAGCAGCGCGGCATGCCGGTCGCCTCGACGCGTACGACGGGTGGTGACCCGGCATGAGCTGCGGCAACCACCACGACACCGACTGTTCCGAGATCCTCGAGCGGGTCTTCTTCTTCATCGACAACGAGCTCGCCCAGGCCGACTGCGCCAAGATCGAGCAGCACCTCGACGAGTGCGGGCCCTGCCTGCAGAAGTACGACCTCGAGCGCACCGTGAAGTCCCTGGTCCGCCGGTCCTGCTCCGAGCACGCGCCGGAGACCCTGCGCGACAAGGTGCTGCTGCGGATCCGCGAGGTGCACACCGAGATCACCGTCACCGACGAGTGACCAGGCGGCCCCGATTTTCCTGATCCGCCCCGGGATGGGAGGATGGACCGCTGCTTTCCATCAGCGTTGAGGAGGACACCATGGGTAAGACCGGCCGCAAGCGCCGCGCCCGCAAGAAGAAGGGCGCCAACCACGGTAAGCGCCCCAACGCCTGACCCCAGGCGTTTTCTTGCGCGCACCGCGCAGACTGTCGAAGGACCCCGCGCCACCGGCCGGGGTCCTTCCGCATGTCCCGTTAAGTCGTCACTCCGGTCATGTTGAGTCGTCAGTACGGCGGCCCGCAGCCTCTCAGATCCGGGACAGGAACCGCTCCCTGTCGACGACCACGCGGGTGACCTCGCCGTGGCCGAGCACCCGCTCGTCGCCCGCGTCGACCGCGACGACCTCGAAGCGGACCAGCCGACCGTCGACGTAGACGGCCGTGGCCTGCACGCGGACGGCCGCCCCCACGCGGCTGGCTCCGACGTGCTCGAACGAGACCCGGGTCCCGACGCTGGTGCGTCCCGGCTCCAGGTCGTCGCTGATCGCCGTACACGTGGCTGCCTCGCACCACGCCAGCAGCCGCGGGGTCGCCAGCACCGGCAGGTCGCCGGAACCGAGCGCCTGCGCGGTGTCGTCGTCGGTCACCGTGAACTCGAGCGTGCTGGTGTCTCCGGTCTCCATACCCCTATCCAATACCGACCCGCGAGTGACGACTCAACTGCCCCGGAGTGACGTCTCAACGGGTCAGAGGTCGAGGCGGAAGCCCCAGAGGTGGACGTCGGGGGCGGGGGTCCAGTCGCGGTCGGGGGTGCGCTCGAAGCCCAGGGACCGGTAGAGCGCGTGCGCGCCGGTCATCACCGGCAGGCTCGAGAGGAGTACGGCGCTGTGCCCGCGTTCGCGCGAGCGACGGATGCACTCCTCGACGAGCGCCCGCGCCACGCCTCGGCGACGGGCGGTGAGTGCGACCGCGAGCATCCGGAACTCGCTCTGCCCGGGGCCGGCGAGCTCGCACCAGGGCGAGGGCGGGGCGCAGTAGGTCACCCCGCCGAGCAGCTCGTCGCCCTGCACGGCGACCAGCAGCTCGGCCTCGCGGGCCCGGCGAGCGGCGTCGCGCAGCACCGGTTCGTAGTAGTCGTTCTCGACCAGCAGGTCGTCGGCGCGGTAGGCCGTGACCGTGAGGTCGCCGAGGGGGCCGAGCTCCTCGGGTCGTGCGAGGCGGACCTCGACCCCCGGCACGGCTAGACCCCGAAGGTGTTGCGGGGGTAGGCCGCGTTGACGTCGGTGACCACGTTGACCAGGTAGGGCACGCCGGAGGCGAACGCCCGGTCCATCGCGGGACCGATCTGGGCGGGGTCGGTGACCTGCTCGCCGGCGCCACCGAGGGCGGTCACGACCTGGTCGTAGCGGGTGGCCGGCGACAGGTCCGCGGCCACGTCGTAGCCGTAGATCATCTGCATCGGGCCCTTCTCCAGGCCCCACGCCGCGTTGTTGCCCATCACCATCACCACGGGCAGGTTGTGGCGGACCAGGGTGTCGACGTCCATCAGCGAGAACCCGGACGCGCCGTCGCCGAGCAGCAGCACGACCTGCGAGGACGGCCGGGCCAGGCGTGCGCCGATCGCGGCGCCCAGGCCGGCCCCGAGGCATCCGAACGGTCCCGGGTCGAGCCAGCCGCCGGGACGCTTGGGCTCGACGTACTTGCCGGCGAAGGAGACGAAGTCGCCGCCGTCGCCGATGACGACCGCGTCCTCGGCCAGCCGCGGCACGAGCTCGCCGTAGATCCGGGCGGGGTGGACCGGGTCAGCGTCGGCCGCCAGCAGTTCGGCGTCGCGGGCGGTGGCCGCGGCGACCGCGTCACGCAGGTCCGAGACCCACGCGGACCAGTCGGGCTTGCGCAGCTGCTGCTCGACCGCGCCCTGGACGCCCTCGAGCACCAGGGTCAGGTCGCCGGACGCGGAGCCGGCGAGGTCGGCGTGGCCAGAGACCTGGCCGGGGGAGTCGGCCAGGTGCACGACCTGCGCGACCGGTGCCCCGTCCTTGCCGCCGAAGACGCCGTAGCCGAGCCGGAAGTCCAGCGGGGTGCCGACCACGACCACCAGGTCGGCGGTGCCGAGCGCCTTGCCGCGGGCCTTGGTCACCAGCAGCGGGTGGCCACCGGGCACCACGCCGCGGCCCATGCCGTTGGTGATGGTCGGGATGCCGAGCGCCTCCACGAAGCGCAGCGCGGCCGTCTCGGCGCCGTCGGCCCAGACGTCGGTGCCGAGCACCAGCACCGGGCGGGTCGCCTCGGCGAGCAGCCGGCCGACCTCGGCGAGCGCGTCGGCGTCGGGCTCGAGCCGTTGCGGGGCACGCCCGGCGGGGCGCTCGACCGAGGCCTTGTCGAAGAACTGGTCCATCGGCACGTCGAGGAAGGTCGGCCCGCGGTGCGAGGAGCCGGCCACCCGGAACGCCTCGTCGACGCCGGAGGCGATGTCGGCGACCTGGTGGATGGTCTTCGCCAGCTTGGTGACCGGGGCCAGCAGCGGCGGGTGGTCGAACTCCTGCAGGCTGCCGGTGCCCCAGCGGTTGGCGGGTGCGCGACCCCCGACCACGACCAGCGGCGAGCCGCTGAACTGCGCCTGGGTGATCGCGCTGACGCCGTTGGTGACGCCGGGGCCGGCGGTGAGCACGGCCAGGCCGGGACGTCGGGTGAGCTTGCCGGTGGCCTCGGCGGCGAAGACCGCGGTCTGCTCGTGGCGGACGTCGAGGATCCGCACCGGCGGCTCGGAACGGACGGCGCCGTCGTACATCGGGAAGACGTGGGCGCCGGAGAGCGTGAACATCGTCTCGACACCGTGGGCTGCGGCAGCGGCGACCGCGTGGTCGCCCCCGTGCCCGTCCGTGGTGGCCTGGTCTGCGTCTGTGACGTCGGTCATGGGGGCAGGCTACCCGTTGGTAGCCCGCCCCCATCGGTCAGGCGTTCGCCGGTTCACCCTCGAGCGGGTCCGGCAGCTGCTGGACCCCGGCGTCGCCGGCGTCGGCCTTGTAGTCCTCCGGGGAGGTCTGGTCGGTTCCCTCGGGCAGCTTGAGCGCCCGGAACACCAGGGTGAGTACGACGGCCACGACGACGTTGAGCGCGAATGCGGTCAGCGCGATGTAGCCCTTGGTGTCGGTGAACGGCACCAGCGACAGCGGACCGCCGAAGTGCGTGCCCGGCTTGCCCGGCAACGGCACCTGGTAGGCCGTCCACGTCCCGTAGACCATGCCCGTGGCCCAGCCGACCAGCAGTGCCGTGCGGTGGAACCAGCGGGTGTAGAGCCCGAACACCAGCGCCGGCAGGGTCTGCAGGATCCACACGCCGCCGAGGAGCTGGAAGTTGATCGCCAGCTGCGTGGGCAGGCCGAGCACGAACGCCAGCGCCCCGAACTTGACCAGCAGCGAGACCAGCTTGCTCTGCTTGGCCTCCTGCGCCGGGGTCGCGTCGGGCTTGAGGAACGCCTTGTAGATGTTGCGCGTCCACAGGTTGGCGGCCGCGATCGACATGATCGCCGCGGGGACCAGGGCCCCGATCGCGATCGCGGCGAACGCGACGCCGGCGAACCACGGCGGGAACATCTTCTCGAACAGGGCCGGCACCGACTGCTGCGGGTTGTCGACCGTGATGCCCGCCGCGATGGCTGCGAAGCCGAGCAGCGCGAGCAGGCCGAGCAGGAAGGAGTACGCCGGCAGCAGCGCCGCGTTGCGCCGGATCACCGAGCGGTTCTTGCTGGCCAGCACGCCGGTCAGCGAGTGCGGGTACATGAACAGCGCGAGCGCCGAGCCCAGCGCCAGCGACGCGTAGGCCCAGTGGGCGGCGGCCGGCGGCACGATGCCCTTGCCGGCCACGGTGCCCGCGGCGATGTCCTTCGCGTTGTCGGCGTTGAACGAGTCGAACGCCTTCGTGGCGGCGTGGAAGATGCCGTCCCAGCCGCCGAGCTTGGTGGGCAGGTAGATCACCGCGACCAGGATCACGATGTAGATCAGGGTGTCCTTCACGAACGCGATCAGCGCAGGCGCCCGCAGCCCCGAGGCGTAGGTGTAGGCGGCGAGCACGGCGAACGCGATGAACAGCGGCAGGTCCTTGGCGAACCACGAGCCGGAGCCACCCAGACCCATCACCTCGAGCACCACCTGGATGCCGACGAGCTGGAGCGCGATGTAGGGCATCGTCGCGAGCAGCCCGGTCACCGCGACCGCGAGCGCGAGCGGGCGGGAGTCGAAGCGCCCGCGGATGAAGTCGGCGGGCGTGACGTAGCCGTGCCGGTGCGAGACCGACCAGAGACGCGGCAGGAACACGAAGATGATCGGGTAGAGCACGATCGTGTAGGGGACCGCGAAGAAGCCGACCACGCTGCCGGCGTAGAGCGTCGCGGGCACCGCGATGAAGGTGTAGGCGGTGTAGATGTCGCCGCCGATGAGGAACCACGAGACGAACGTGCCGAAGCCGCGCCCGCCCAGGCCCCACTCGTCGAGGCTGTCCAGGGACTCCGCCCGGCGCCAGCGCGCGGCGGCGAAGCCCAGCACGGTCACCAGCAGGAAGAAGAACAAGAAGACGCCGAGCGCCACGGGGGACACGTCCTTCACCGGGCCACCCCCTCGTCGTCACGGCGCTGGCCACGTGCCTCGCGGTCGCGGGCGGTCGCGTTCTCGCTGATCCGGAACGCGATGAACGTGAGCAGCGAGACGACGGGGATCAGCAGGAACTGGAACCAGTAGTAGAACGGGAACCCGAACAGCTCCGGGGTCGTGGTGGCATACGTCGGCACCAGCAGAGGTACGACGACGCCGACCGCCAGCAGGATCCCGACGACGACCCACAGCGGTCGCGTGCTCCCGGTTGCGGGGGAGGAGGACATGGGCACAACACCTTCCGAGTCAGAGTGGCCACCTGTGACCGTAGTCACCCGCAGCCCTGACCGAAAGGTCGGGGGTCACCCGAGATAGTGCGGGTTGACCTTCTTGAGCAGCGCGATCAGGGCCAGCAGCAGGTCGGCGCGGTGGCCCGGGGGGTACGGCGCCAGCGCGAGCTGCAGGTGCAGCGCCCGCAGGTAGGCCTGCACGTTGCCGGTGACCAGGAACGGGTCGCGGGTGCCGTCATAGCTGTGCACCGCCGACTCGGCGACCCGGACCAGCCACGGCTCGACGACCTCGGGTCCGAGCACGTTGCGGCGCAGCACCGCCATCGTCGCGGCGGCGAGCCGGTCGTCCTCGCCGTGCACCAGCCGGTCGTCGGTCCGCGCCGCCAGCCGGTCGGCGACCACGTCGAGGAGCACGGTCAGCTCGAGCCGGCCCATCGCCTCGGAGGCGGCCAGCGCGCCGAGCACGTCGGCACCGTGGGCGACCGCGTGCGCCCAGCCCTTGCCGGGCACGAAGCCGCGCAGGTCGCGCTCGCGCACCAGCCAGCCGAAGACCCGGTCGCCCCAGCGCAGCAGCGTCTCCGGTGCCAGGAGGTTGGCGTGGTTGTCGCGGTTGATCACCTCGGCGAGCACCAGCGCCGAGAAGCTGCGCCGGAACACCGTGTCGGTGCCGCGCTCGCCGAGCCCGACCCGTAGGCCGGCGGTCATCCCGTCGCCGAGACCCTGCAGCAGGTCGTCGTACACGCCGCTGGAGACCCAGTTGGCAAAGACGGCGTAGCCGATGTCGTCGCGGCGGCGGGGGTCGGTGTCGCCGAGCATGGTGGTGAGCTCGGTGGTGAGGTCGGCCAGAGGTCGGTCCGGGGGCACCTTGTGGCCCTCGGCCACAACCCGCTCCCAGAAGGTCGACTCCATGCCTCCATCCTGCCACCTCCGGCCCGACGGGCAGGACCGGGGCAGCACCGCGCCCCTGCGCCCCTAGGCTGTGCGCGTGCCGTCCCTCAACGAGCTCGTGCGAGCCCACACCGACCTCGACGCGGACGACCTCGCCTGGTTGCACCTGCTCGTCGCGGACTGGCAGATCGTGGCCGACCTCTCGTTCGCGGACCTGGTGCTGTGGCTGCCGGACCGCGAGAACCACGGCTACTGGGCGGCCGCGCAGATGCGTCCCACGACGGGGCCGACGGCCTACGTCGACGACCTGGTCGGCGCGTTCCTGCCGCGCGGGCGGCGGCCGCTGCTGGACTCGGCCTACGAGCACCAGCGGGTGGCCCGTGAGGGCGACCCGGAGTGGCGCGACGACATCCCGGTGCGGGTCGAGGCGATCCCGGTGCGCCGCGGCGACCGGATCCTCGGCGTGATCGCGCGCAACACCAACCTGCTCGGCGTGCGCACCCCCTCGCGGCTGGAGCTGTCCTACCTGCAGACCGCCACCGACCTGACCCAGATGATCAGCAACGGGTTCTTCCCGTTCCCCGGGCAGCGCTCGGACCACGCCGACTCGCCGCGGGTGGGCGACGGCTTCGTGCGGATCGACGCGACCGGGCGAGTCGCCTACGCGAGCCCCAACGCGCTCTCGGTCTACCGCCGGCTCGGGCTGACCACGGACCTGACCGGGCTCAACCTCGCCGAGATCACCCGGGAGCTGATCCCGCCGGGGCGGCGTCCCGACGAGGAGACCATCAGTGCGGTGCTCGGCGGGAAGCTGCCGCGCGACACCGAGGTCGGCGACGACACCACGACCCTGATCCTGCGCGCGATCCCGCTGCGCCCGACGGGGGAGCACCTCGGTGCGCTGGTGCTGCTGCGCGACGTGACCGACCTGCGCCGCCGCGACCGGGAGCTGGTCACCAAGGACGCGACGATCCGCGAGATCCACCACCGGGTGAAGAACAACCTGCAGACGGTTGCGGCGCTGCTGCGCCTGCAGGCCCGCCGGATCGGGTCCGTGGAGGGTCGGGCGGCGCTGGAGGAGGCGGTCCGGCGGGTCGGGTCGATCGCGATCGTGCACGAGACCTTGAGCCAGACGTTCGACGAGAGCGTCGACTTCGACGACGTCGCGGACCGGCTGCGGGTGATGGTGGCCGAGGTGAGCTCACCGTCGGCCCTGGTGTCCTCGCGGCGCGAGGGCAGCTTCGGCACGATCAGCGCCGAGGTCGCGACGCCGCTGGCGATGGTGCTCACGGAGGTGCTGCAGAACGCCGTGGAGCACGGTTTCGGCGACCAGCCGGGAACGATCGTGCTGTCCGCGGACGTGCTGGTCGGCCGGCTGCACGTCAGCGTCGAGGACGACGGACGCGGGCTGCCTGCAGGGTTCGACCTCGACGGCTCGACGAGCCTGGGCCTGTCGATCGTGCGGACCCTGGTCGAGTCCGAGCTCGACGGTCAGCTCGAGATCGGGGACCGGCCGGGCGGCGGCACGCGGGTCGCGATCGACCTGCCGCTGCACTGACCGGGAGCCCGAGCGGTGACGGCCCGCCCCCCTGCGGGCCCGTCACGACGTCTCAGGCGGTGCGGATCTTGGCGCGGGCGTTGCGGCGCTTCAGCGCGCGACGCTCGTCCTCGCTCATGCCGCCCCAGACACCGTGGTCCTGCCCGGCCTCGAGCGCCCAGGCGAGGCACTGCTCGCGCACGTCGCAGCGACGGCAGACCTGCTTGGCCTCCTCGATCTGGAGGATCGCTGGGCCGGTGTTGCCGATCGGGAAGAACAGCTCTGGGTCCTCGTCGAGGCACGCAGAGCGGTGGCGCCAATCCATGGCGGCAGCTCCTTGTCGTGTGCGGGTGATCGCCGGCGGGTAAGTCGGCCGACCTTTGCGTCAGGTCCTCCTGGCACGCGTGGTTGTGAACGCGTTCACGAGGACGCGACCCATGCCCGATCACGGACAGTGGGTCGTGGGGGGTGGCCACGTCTTTCGGGCAGCGACGTACATCGGCGACCTGGAGACGGTGACATCAACGATGGTGACAAGTTTGGGATGCCCGATCAACCCTTTGCGATGGTCACTTTGGTCACAACCGTCGACTTTACTCGGGGACCGGCCCTGCAACGAGGGTATCCAGACCAGTCCGGGGCTCCGACCGCGGGTCCCGCCGGTGGGACGGCGCTGCGTACGATCGGTCCTCGTGACCGCCCCTCTGACGCCCGAACCGTCCGCGACGTCCCGCGCCGTACCGCCGCCGCTCACCGTGGCTGCGGCCGTCGTCGGGGTGGAGGCCCTGCTGCTCGTGGGCTACGCCGTGGTGCTGCTCCCGGCGGTCACGTCGGCCCGCGTGGTGATGGGCGTCACCACGCCGGTCTTCTTCATCCTGTACGGCGTGGCGCTGGCGTTCTGCGCCTGGAAGCTGCGCGCCCTGCACTCGTGGGCCCGCTCGCCGCTGGTGCTGGCGCAGCTGATCCAGCTCGGCGTGGCCTGGAGCTTCCGGGGCGGCCCGTCCACGGGCGTGGCGGTCGGGCTCGCCGTCCTCTCGCTGGTGGCGCTGGCGGGGATCTTCCACCCGGCCTCGCTCGAGGCGCTCGCCGACCGCCCGGACGACCGCTGATGCGCGACGCCTGACCCCTCAGGTCAGCGGCGTCCCGTCGCTGCCGGTCTCGAGGGACTCCCGCAGCCGCGCGAGGGTGCGGGTCAGCAGTCGGGACACGTGCATCTGCGAGATGCCGATCTCGGCCGCGATCTGCGACTGGGTCATGCCGCGGAAGAACCGCAGCGTGAGGATGTGCTTCTCGCGCGGGTCGAGCGCCTCGAGCAGTGGCTTGATGGTCTCGCGGTTCTCGACGTGCTCGAGCGCCTCGTCGTCCTCGCCGATCACGTCGATCATGCTCAGCGCGCTGTCCTCGCTCGAGTCGGGCGCGTCGAGGCTGAGGGTGGAGTAGGCGTTGGAGGACTCGAGGCCCTCGATGATCTCCTCGTCGGAGACCTCGAGCGTGCGCGCGAGCTCCTTGACGGTGGGGGAGCGGCCCAGCTGCTGGGTGAGCTCCGCCGTGGCCGCGGTGATCGAGATCCGCAGCTCCTGGAGGCGGCGCGGCACCCGGATCGCCCAGCCGCGGTCGCGGAAGTGCCGCTTGATCTCGCCGACGATGGTCGGGGTGGCGTAGGTCGAGAACTCGACGCCGCGCTCGAGGTCGAAGCGGTCCACGGCCTTGATCAGGCCGATGGTGCCGACCTGGAGCAGGTCGTCGAAGGGCTCGCCGCGGTTGAGGAAGCGGCGGGCGAAGTGCTCGACGAGCGGCAGGTGCAGCTTCACGAGCTGGTCGCGCAGGGTCGCCTGCTCGGCGGCGCTGGTGGCCGGGTCGCGCAGCCGGTCGAAGAGCTGGTGGCTGCGCAGCCGCATCGCCGCGAGGTCGTGGGGCGCGTCGGGGTCGCCGGCGAGCATCGTCACCCCGCGTCGGCCGTGCCCCGGGAGAGGGTCACGGTGAGCCGGTCGTCCTCGATGTCGGCGCGCACCGAGCTGGTGAGCGCCGCCAGCACGGTCCAGGCGAACCCGTCCCGGCTGGGCTGGCGCGGTGCGTCGCAGAAGGCCGAGACCGACACGGTCAGGCTGTGCTCGGCGAGGTCGAAGGAGCAGGTCAGGTCGCTGCCAGGCCGGGCCTGGGGGAGCACCATCGCGCAGGCCTCGTCGACAGCGATGCGCAGGTCCTCGATGTCGTCGAGGGTGAAGTCCAGGCGTGCCGCCAGCCCCGCCGTGGCGGTGCGCAGCACGGCCAGGAATGCGCTGTCGGCGGGGATCCGCAGCTCCACGTCCGGGTGGGACACGTCGGCCTTCCTCAACGTCTGGACGGGGTCGGACGCTCTCGCGCCCGACCCCGCTCTTCAAGGTCTGTCGTCCGAGAACGGACCACAGTCTGTCAGGACTTCTTGGTCTCCCAGAAGATTTCCGAGATCTCCTCGATCTTGGCGAGCAGCTCGTCGGCCTTGGCGGCGTCCATGGAGCCCTTGGTGCCAGTGGCGCCGGCCAGCTTGGTGGCCTCGTTGAACAGCGTGTGCAGCTGCGGGTACTTCTCGAAGTGCGGCGGCTTGAAGTAGTCCGTCCACAGCACCCAGAGGTGGTGCTTGACCAGCTCGGAGCGCTGCTCCTTGATGATCACGGCCCGGGTGCGGAAGTCCGGGTCGTCGTTGTCGGCCAGCTTGGCGATGACGGCCTTGATGGACTCGGCCTCGATCCGCGCCTGGGCGGGGTCGTAGACGCCGCAGGGCAGGTCGCAGTGAGCCTGGACTTCGAGGGTCGGGGCGAACAGTCGCGCGAACATCCGCAGATCCTTTCGTTCGGTGACGCGGGCTTGGGGGTCGAGCACCTGCGACACTACTCCCGGCGTTGCGCCGGGCCGTCGCCTGGTCGGTCGTCTGGACGCCCTCCCGCACGGACACAGGAAGGCCCCGGTACCCATGCCCTCGAGCCCCATGCGTCACTGGGGACTCGCTGTCGTGCGGGGCAGGTCCATGCTGCCCACGTTGTACGACGGCGACCGGCTGCTCGTGCAGCACGGCGCGACACCGCGCCAGGGCCAGCTCGTCGTGTGCCGGCTGCCCGGGTCAGGGGTGGTCGCGGTGAAGCGGGCCACCCTGCGCGAGCCCGACGGCTGGTGGGTGGACTCGGACAACCCCGCCGAAGGGGTGGACTCCTCGACGGTCGGCACGGTCCCGGACGCAGCGGTCCTGGCCGTCGTACGACTGCGGCTGTGGCCGTTCTGGCGGTCGCGGCGGCGCGGACGTGCCCGAGGTCACGCGACCTGATCCTGGGCCCTTCGCGGGGGTGTGGAAGACTGGCGCCACCGGGAGACCCCCGACTGTTCGATGCCCGTCCCGCGCCTCACCTCGCGCGAGTCATGGACCGGCATCCGGTTGATCCGAGACAGGAAGGGTTTCCCCATGGTTGCATCGGCTTCGATGGAACAGACCAGCACCGGCCCGTTCGACGGCGACCCGGTCTTCGAGCTGCACCGCGGCGGCAAGATGGAAACCGTCTCGACGGTGCCGCTGCGCGGCAACGACGACCTCTCGCTCGCCTACACGCCCGGCGTCGCCCGCGTCTGCGAGGCGATCGCCGCCGACCCGTCGCTCACCGCCGACTTCACGTGGGTGCCCAACACGGTCGCGGTGGTCACCGACGGCACCGCCGTGCTCGGCCTCGGCGACATCGGCCCGGCCGCCGCGATGCCGGTGATGGAGGGCAAGGCCGTGCTGTTCAAGCAGTTCGGCGGCGTCGACGCGGTGCCGATCTGCCTGGCCACCAAGGACACCGACGAGATCGTCGAGACCGTCGCGCGGCTCGCGCCCAGCTTCGGCGGGATCAACCTCGAGGACATCTCGGCGCCCCGCTGCTTCGAGATCGAGCGGCGCCTCAAGGCCATGCTCGACATCCCGGTCTTCCACGACGACCAGCACGGCACCGCCGTCGTCGCGCTCGCCGCCCTCGAGAACGCGCTCCGGCTGACCGGTCGCACCCCCGGCGGCACCCGGGTCGTCATCTCCGGCGCCGGCGCCGCGGGCGTCGCGGTCGCGCGGATCCTGCTGGCCGCCGGGGTGCGCGACCTCGCCGTCACCGACCGCCGCGGGGTGCTGCACTCCTCCCGCGGCGACCTCACCCCGGTCAAGGCCGACCTGGCCCGCGACACCGCCGACCTGACGGGGCGGACCGGGTCGCTCGCGGACGCGCTCGCCGGCGCGGACGTCTACATCGGCGTCTCCGGCGGCACGGTGCCCGAGGAGGTCGTGGCCACGATGGCCGCCGACGCGGTCATCTTCGGCCTGGCCAACCCGACGCCGGAGGTGCACCCGGACGTCGCCCACCGGCACGCCCGGGTGGTCGCGACCGGACGGTCGGACTTCCCCAACCAGATCAACAACGTGCTCGCGTTCCCCGGCATCTTCCGCGGCGCGTTCGACGTGCGCGCGAGCGCCATCACCGAGGGCATGAAGCTGGCCGCCGCCACCGCGCTGGCCAACCTGGTCGGCGACGAGCTGCGCGAGGACTACGTGATCCCCTCGCCGTTCGACCCGCGCGTCGCCCCGGCCGTGTCGTCGGCGGTCGCCGCCGCGGCCCGCGTCGACGGCGTCGCGCGGCGCTGAGGGCTGCTGGGTAGGGTCGGTCGCATGTTCGCCGTCTACGCAGAGTCCTTCTCCTCCGACGACCCGCTGTCCGGCCTCGTGGTCGGCGAGCGCCCCGCTCCCGAGGTGCCCGACGGGTGGACCGCCGTCACCGTCAAGGCCGCGTCGCTCAACCACCACGACCTGTGGTCCCTGCGTGGCGTCGGGCTGCGCGAGGAGGCGCTGCCGATGATCCTCGGCTGCGACGCCGCGGGTCTCGACCAGGACGGCAACGAGGTCGTCGTGCACGCCGTGGTGTCCGATCCCGCGTGGACCGGCGACGAGACGCTGGACCCGAAGCGGTCGCTGCTCTCCGAGCGCTACCAGGGCACGTTCGCCGACACCGTGGTCGTGCCCAAGGGCAACGTGGTCCCCAAGCCCGCCTCGCTGTCCTTCGAGGAGGCGGCCTGCCTGCCCACGGCGTGGCTGACCGCCTACCGGATGCTGTTCACCCAGGGCGACCTCAAGGCCGGCGACACCGTGCTGGTGCAGGGTGCCGGCGGTGGTGTCGCGACCGCGCTGATCGCGCTCGCTCGAGCCGGTGGGCTGCGCGTGCTGGCGACCAGCCGTGACGAGTCCAAGCGCGCCCGCGCCCTCGAGCTCGGCGCCCACGAGGTCTTCGAGAGCAACGCCCGGCTGCCCGTCAAGGTCGACGCGGTGATGGAGACCGTCGGCCGTGCGACCTGGTCGCACTCGGTGAAGTCGCTGCGTCCCGGCGGCAAGATCGTCATCTCCGGTACGACGTCCGGCCCCAACGTCGACAACGCCGAGCTCACCCGGGTCTTCTTCCTCCAGCTGCAGGTGATCGGCTCCACGATGGGCACCCGCACCGAGCTGGCCTCGCTGGTCAACCTGCTCGACGTGAGCGGGGTCCGCCCGGTCATCGACCAGGTGCTGCCGATGGAGAAGGCGCGCGACGGCTTCGCCGCGATGGCCGCCGGCGACCTGTTCGGCAAGGTCGTGTTCACCCGCTGATGGCGACCCACCTGGTCACCGGCGCCGGGGCCGGCATCGGTGCGGCCCTGGCGTCCCGGCTCGCCGAGCGCGGCGACGACTTGGTGCTGCTGGCCCGCTCCGCGGCGCGGGCCACCGAGCTCGCGGAGGCCGTCCCCGGTGCCCGCACCCTGGTCGCCGACCTGGCCCGGCCCTCCGAGCTGGAGGCCACCCTGCGCGAGCAGGGCCTGCCCGACCGGCTCGACTCGCTGCTTCACGTGGCCGGCGTCGTCGAGCTGGGCACCGTCGCCGACCTCGACGACGCCGCCTGGGCGCAGACCCTCGACGTCAACCTCCGCTCACCCGCCGCGCTGACCCGGCTGCTGCTGCCGGCGCTGCGCGCGGCCCGCGGCCACGTCGTCTTCGTCAACTCCGGCGCCGGGCTCGCCGCCCACCCGCTGTGGTCGGCCTACGCCGCCAGCAAGCACGGCCTCAAGGCCCTCGCCGACAGCCTGCGCGGCGAGGAGGCGTCCTCCGGCGTACGCGTGACCACGGTCTACCCGGGCCGCACCGCGACCGCGATGCAGGCCAAGGTGCACGCCCAGGAGGGCAAGGACTACGACCCGGCGCAGTGGATCGACCCCGCGTCGGTCGCGATCGCCGTACTCACCGCCCTGGACCTGCCCCGCGACGCGCACGTGACCGACCTGTCCGTCCGCCCCGGCCCGCACTGACCCGACGGACAGGCAGAAGTCGGCCGGCCACCTCGCAGCCAGGCTCAGCCGTTGTGAGCCGCGGGACTTCTGCCAGTTCGGCCGACCTCGAGGATCCGGCTCCGGGCAGCGCAGCGGACGAACCTCCGGGTGAACGCTCCAGGGTGGCTGTCGTGCTGCTACTCGTCGTCGGGGTCGTCGAGGCGGGCCAGCCAGGTGGCCAGCCGCTCCACCGGGACCTCGAACTCGGGGAACGTGTCCACGAACTCCTGGAGACGGTCGGCCACCCAGGCGAGGGTGACCTCCTCGTCGCCACGTCGCTTCTCCAGCTCCTCGAGCCCGCGGTCGGTGAAGTACATCGGGGCTGCCGATCAGGCGAAGGCCTGCGCGAGCAGGGCCTTCTGCTCCTCGACGTGGCGGGAGTGCTGGCCCACCGACGGCGACGACGACTCAGGACGCGAGACCCGGTAGAACGGGATCCCGCCGAGCTCCGAGGTGAGGTTGAGCGCCATGTGGGGCCACGGGCCCATGTTGGCGGGCTCGTCCTGCACCCAGCGGATCTCCTTGAGGTTCGGGTACTTGGCCAGCTCGGCCTTGAGCTCCTCGACGGGACGCGGGTAGAGCTGCTCGACCCGCGCGATAGCCGTGGTGGGCTCGTCGCCCTCGCGCTTCTTGCGCTCCACCATCAGGTCCCAGGTGATGCGGCCGCTGCACAGCAGCAGCTTCTCGACCTTGCTGGTGTCCACGACCGCGTCGTCGCCGATCACCGGGCGGAACGTGCCCTCGGTGAAGTCGGACGGGTGCGAGGCCGCCTCCTTGCGCTTGAGCATCGACTTCGGCGTGAAGATCACCAGCGGACGGTGCTCCTCGCCGAGGGAGTGCTTGCGCAGCAGGTGGAAGTGGCTCGCCGGAGTCGACGGCTGCGCGACCACGAACGCCTCATCGGCGCACATCTGCAGGAAGCGCTCGATGCGGGCCGAGGAGTGGTCGGGGCCCTGGCCCTCGTAGCCGTGGGGCAGCAGCAGGACGACGCCGGACTGCTGGCGCCACTTGGTGCTGCTGGAGGTGATGAACTCGTCGATCACCGTCTGGGCGCCGTTGACGAAGTCGCCGAACTGGGCCTCCCAGAGCACGAGCGCGTCGGGACGGGCCACGGAGTAGCCGTACTCGAAGCCCATCGCGGCGTACTCGGAGAGCAGCGAGTCGTAGACGTAGAACTGCGCCTGGTCCTCGGAGAGGTTGGCCAGCGGCGTCCACTCGTCGGCGTTCTGCCGGTCGATGATCGTCGCGAAGCGCTGCACGAACGTGCCGCGGCGCGAGTCCTGGCCGGCCAGCCGCACCGGACGGCCGTCCATGAGCAGCGAGCCGAACGCGAGGATCTCGCCGGTGCCCCAGTCGATCGGGCCGTCCACGATCGCGGCCGCCCGGCGCTGCAGCTGCGGCAGCACCTTGGGGTGCACCGTGAAGCCGTCGGGGGCGTTGACGTGGGCGTCGGAGATCCGCTTGAGGGTCTCCTTGGAGATCGCGGTCGCGGTCTCGGTGCCGCGCTTCTCCGGGTAGTCCGGGACCGTGGTCCACTCCGAGGGCTGGCTGGTGGCCTCGCGCACCTCGGTGAACACCCGCTCGAGCTGCTGCTGGTAGTCGCGCAGCACCTGCTCGGCCTCCTCGAGCGTGATGTCGCCACGCCCGATCAGGGACTCGGTGTAGAGCTTGCGGACCGAGCGCTTCTGCTCGATGAGGTCGTACATCAGCGGCTGGGTGTACGACGGGTCGTCACCCTCGTTGTGGCCGCGGCGGCGGTAGCAGACGAGGTCGATGACGACGTCCTTCTTGAACGCCTGGCGGTACTCGAACGCGAGCCGGGCGACGCGGATGCACGCCTCCGGGTCGTCGCCGTTGACGTGGAAGATCGGTGCCTGGACCATCCGGGCCACGTCGGTGCAGTAGAGCGAGGAGCGCGACGAGGCCGGCGAGGTGGTGAAGCCGACCTGGTTGTTGACGACCACGTGGATGGTGCCGCCGGTGCGGTAGCCGCGCAGCTGCGAGAGGTTGAGCGTCTCGGCCACCACGCCCTGGCCGGCGAACGCGGCGTCGCCGTGCACGAGCAGCGGCAGCACCGGGAACTCGGCGCCCTTGTTGAGGACGTCCTGCTTGGCGCGCGCGATGCCCTCGAGCACCGGGTCGACCGCCTCGAGGTGGGACGGGTTCGCCGCGACGGAGACGTTGATCTCCGCGCCGGAGCCGGCGGTGAACTTGCCCTCCGCGCCGAGGTGGTACTTCACGTCGCCGGAGCCCTGGACGGTGCGCGGGTCGATGTTGCCCTCGAACTCGCGGAAGATCTGGCTGTAGCGCTTGCCGACGATGTTGGCGAGCACGTTGAGCCGGCCGCGGTGGGCCATGCCGATCGCGACCTCGTCGAGGTCGGCCTCGGCCGCGGCCTCGCAGATCTCGTCGACGAGCGGGATCGTGGTCTCGCCACCCTCGAGGGAGAAGCGCTTCTGGCCGACGAACTTCGTCTGCAGGAAGGTCTCGAACGCCTCGGCCTGGTTGAGCTTGAGCAGGATCCGCAGCTGCTCCTCGCGGGGCGGCTTCACGTGGGGCTGCTCGACGCGCTGCTGGATCCAGCGACGCTGCTCGGGGTCCTGGATGTGCATGTACTCGATGCCGACGGTGCGGCAGTAGGAGTCGCGCAGGATGCCCAGGATGTTGCGCAGCTTCATGAAGCGGCGACCCTCGCCACCGAACGAGCCGGTCGCGAACTCGCGGTCGAGGTCCCACAGCGTCAGGCCGTGGCTCTCCACCTCGAGGTCGGGGTGGCTGCGCTGCTGGTACTCCAGCGGGTCGGTGTCGGCCATCATGTGGCCGCGCACCCGGTAGGCGTGGATCAGCTCGAGGATCCGGGCCTGCTTGGAGATCTCGTCGTCGTGGCTCGCGGAGATGTCGCGCGACCAGCGGATCGGCTCGTAGGGGATCCGCAGCGAGCGGAAGATCTCGTCGTAGAAGTCCGAGCCGCCCAGGAGCAGCTCGTGCACGCGCTTGAGGAACTCGCCCGACTGGGCGCCCTGGATGACACGGTGGTCGTAGGTCGAGGTCAGCGTCATGATCTTGCTGACCGCGTTGCGGTTCAAGGTCTCCTCGGAGGCGCCCTGGTACTCCGGTGGGTAGTCCATCGAGCCGACGCCGATGATCGCGCCCTGGCCCTTCATCAGCCGCGGCACGGAGTGGTTGGTGCCGATGGTGCCCGGGTTGGTCAGGCTCAGGGTGGTGCCCTGGAAGTCGGTGACCGCGAGCTTGTTGTTGCGGGCCTTGCGGACGATGTCCTCGTAGGCGGTCCAGAAGCCCGCGAAGTCCATCGTCTCGGCGCCCTTGATCGAGGGCACCAGCAGCTGGCGCGTGCCGTCGGGCTTGGGCAGGTCGATCGCCAGGCCGAGGTTGATGTGCGCGGGGATGATCAGGTTCGGCTTGCCGTCGATGACGTCGAAGCCGACGTTCATCTCCGGCATCGCCTTGAGCGCCTTGACCAGCGCGTAGCCGATGATGTGGGTGAACGACACCTTGCCGCCGCGGGCGCGGGCCAGGTGGTTGTTGATCACCGTGCGGTTGTCGATGAGCAGCTTCACCGGGACCGAGCGCACCGAGGTGGCGGTCGGCACGGTCAGGCTGATGTCCATGTTCTGGGCGGTGCGCGCCGGCGCGCCGCGCAGCACCTTCAGCTCCGGCTCGTCACCGGCGGCGGCCTTGGGCGACTGCTCCGGCTCCTTGGGAACCGGGCTGGTGGTCGTCGGCGAGGCGGGGGACGCGTCGGAGCGCGGGGTCACGTCGGTGGAGGGCGTCGTCTTCGCGGCCGGCGTCGGCGGGGTGGCCTGGCGCGGGGCCTGCTCCGTGGTCACCGGGGGGGTCCCCGCGGGGGCGCCGTTGCGCGAGGCCGGCGTGGTGGCCGGGGCCGGGGCGGGGGTTGCGGACGGGGCAGACTTCTCGGCAGGGTTGTAGTCCTTGAAGAAGGTCCACCACGCCTTGTCGACGCTGTTCGGGTCGCGCTGGTACTGCTCGTACATCTCGTCGACCAGCCACTCGTTGGCTCCGAAAGCCGCGAGGGGGTTGAGGGGTGTGGTGCCTTCCGAAGACTCGGCCACGGCCTGGATCGCCTCTTCCGATGAATCTGTGACGTGTATCCCTAGGGTGGGTGAACGGCTCCAAGGCTAGTCCTAGACCCAACCCGATCGCAGCCTGGCCCGACCGTTACGGACACGGTGTTGCCAGGGTCACGTTCCGGGCCCGTCCAACGGAGGGAGACAACCCGTGAGACCCACCCTCGTTCGCACCGGCGTCCTCGCCGCGGTGCTGACGCTGGCGACGGCGTGCACCGGGGGCAAGGAACCGGCCGCCGCGCCGTCCCCGTCGCCGAGTGCCTCCACCGGCACGCCGGCGACCATCGCCGCCCAGCCGGTGCCGCTCGTGGTCAAGGTCGTGCGGGTCAGCGGCACGCTCCCGAAGGCCAACCGGGCAGCCCTCGAGCACAACGTGAGCTCGGTCGTGTCGTCGTACCTCCAGCACGCCTACCTCGGCGGCAGCTGGCCCCGCACCGACTTCTCCGACGCGTTCACGGCCTTCACGCCCGGCGCGCGGACGCAGGCGCGGCGCGACCAGGACCTGCTCACCAACCACCAGCTCGGCGCGAGCACCCAGGCCGTGACCGCCAAGAAGACGACGGCCTACCTCTCCGTGCTTGCCCCGCACAAGGTAGCGGCCGGCGTCAGCGCGAACCTCACGCTTCTCTACCTCGCCGACCGCGGCGACGCGCAGCCCGCCCTCGTGCACGTGGTCGGCCGGCTGTCGCTGGCCCGCACCGATGCCGGCTGGCGGATCATCGGCTACCACCTGGCCCGGTCGGTCCGGGCCGTCTCGGAGTGATCACATGGTGAAGATGCTGCAGCGCGTCCGACGCGCGACGGTGCTGGGCGTGGTCCTGGCGCTGACCGCCCTGGTCGTGCCGGACAGCGCCCGTGCGCCGGTGGACGCCTCCTTGGTGAAGGTCGAGACCGCCGAGGGCGTCGACCACCCTGCGCACGTGGTGTGGATCCTCTGCCTGGGCTCGGACGCACGGCCCGGCCAGCGGCTGACCGGCACCCGGGCGGACGCGATCCAGATGGTCGGCCTGAACTTCAGGACGCACGCGGCGACCATCATCGGCATCCCGCGCGACTCGTTCGTGGGGATCCCCGGGCACGGGAGCAACAAGATCAACTCCGCGATGTTCTTCGGCGGGCCGCGGCTGATGGGGCAGGCGGTCGGCAACCTCGTCGGGATCCGGCCGGACTACGTGTTCACGACCGGGTTCATGGGCTTCCGGCACATGGTCGCCACGATCGGCGGGGTGCGTGTCTACTCGCGGTTCTCGTTCTCCGACCCGGTGCGGCCGCAGGGCTACCACCGCGGCTGGAACCACCTCAACGACTTCCAGGCGCTCATCTTCGGCCGCGTCCGGCACCCGCTGCCGCGGGGCGACTTCGACCGCTCGGCCGACCAGCAGGAGCTGCTGCGCGGCATCCTGCGCGGCGTGCGCGCCAAGCAGAACAAGCCCGGCTTCCTCGAGCGCGGGGTGTTCTCGGCGACCCGCAACCTCGACACGAACCTGCGGCCGTCCGAGCTCTACCGCCTCGCGCTCGCGGTCGTCTCGACCGAGCCGCGCAAGATCCGCTCGTGCGTCGTGCAGGGCGGCACCGGCTACGTCGGCGCGGCGAGCGTGGTGTTCCCCAACGTCGGCCAGGCACGGCGTTACGGCAACGACGCGCGGCGGGACGGGACGCTCAACCATGGCTGCTGAGAGCCGGGAGCGGGGGAGACGTGGAGCGAGGGAGAACGAGCGCCCCCGGTAGGATTCGAACCTACGCACCCGCCTCCGGAGGGCGGTGCTCTATCCCCTGAGCTACGGGGGCTCGAGGACTGCGCGCAAAGCGTACATGACGGTGAACGACTCGGTTGAAGGGGTGGGGTCCGTGGCTGCGGATGCACGCGGCACCAGGGTGCTCGTGGTCGACGACAGCGCGGTGATCCGTGACCTGATCTCGGTGAACCTGTCCCTGGAGGGCTTCGAGGTGACCACTGCGGCCGACGGCCAGGCGGCCCTCGACATGGTCCGCGACGTCGCTCCGGCCGTGATCACGCTCGACGTGGTGATGCCGCAGCTCGACGGTTTCGACACGCTCGCGGCGCTGCGTGCCGACCCGGCCACGGCGGACATCCCGGTCGTGATGGTGACCGGGCGCGCGTCGGCCGCCGACCTCGAGCGCGGTGCGGGCCTCGGCGTGGACGCCTACCTCACCAAGCCGTTCGAGCCCGCGGAGCTGGTCACGGTGGTGTCCCAGCTCGCCGGGGCCCGACGTTAGGCTTGCCCGGTGACCCCTGAGCAGCTCTCCTCCGCGATCGTGCACGCCCTGACCACCCTCGTCGACGAGGGTGCCGTGACCCTGCCCGACGGGGTGCCGGCCCAGGTGGTCGTGGAGCGACCCAAGAGCAAGGACCACGGGGACTACGCCACCAACGTCGCGCTCCAGCTCGCCAAGAAGGCCGGCATGAACCCGCGCGAGCTCGCGGGCCTGCTCGCCGAGCGGCTCGGTGCCGCCGAGGGCATCGCCGGCGTCGAGATCGCCGGCCCCGGCTTCCTCAACATCTCCGTCGACGCCGGTGCCCAGGGCGCGCTCGCGCTCCAGGTGGTCGGCGCGGGGACGTCGTACGGCGGCAACGACCTGTTCGCCGGCGAGAAGGTCAACCTGGAGTTCGTCTCCGCCAACCCGACCGGCCCGATCCACCTCGGTGGCACCCGGTGGGCCGCGGTCGGCGACGCGCTCGGCCGGATCTTCGAGGCGAGCGGCGCGGACGTCACGCGGGAGTACTACTTCAACGACCACGGTGCCCAGATCGACCGCTTCTCGCGCAGCCTGGTCGCGGCGGCCCTCGGGGAGGACGCGCCCGAGGACGGCTACGGCGGCCAGTACATCCACGACATCGCCGCCGCCGTCGTGGCGCAGCGCCCCGAGGTGAACGGCCTGCCCGCCGAGGAGCGGCAGGAGGTGTTCCGCGCGGTCGGCGTCGACATGATGTTCGACGAGATCAAGAAGACCCTGCACGAGTTCGGGGTCGACTTCGACGTCTACTTCCATGAGAACGACCTGCACAAGAGCGGTGCGGTGGAGCGGGCGATCACGCGGCTCACCGAGATGGGCAACACCTACGAGAAGGACGGTGCCCTGTGGCTGAGCACCGAGAAGTACGGCGACGACAAGGACCGCGTCGTCATCAAGTCCGACGGCAAGCCCGCCTACATCTCCGGTGACCTCGCCTACTACCTCGACAAGAAGGAGCGGGGCTTCGACCGCTGCCTGATCATGCTCGGGGCGGACCACCACGGCTACGTGGGCCGGATGAACGCGATGTGCGCGGCGTTCGGTGACGAGCCGGGCAAGGACCTCGAGATCCTGATCGGCCAGATGGTCAACCTGCTCTCCGACGGCAAGCCGGTGCGGATGTCCAAGCGGGCCGGCACCCTGATCAACCTCGAGGACCTGGTCGAGGCGATCGGCGTGGACGCCGCCCGCTACGCCCTCGCGCGCTACACCTCCGACACCAACATCGACATCGACCTCGACCTGTGGGCCAGGGCCACCAGCGACAACCCGGTGTTCTACGTGCAGTACGCCCACGCCCGGCTCTCCGCGATCCTGCGCAACGCCGCGGACCTCGGCATCGCCCCGGCGGTCCCGACGGGCTCGACCAGCGGAGTGGAGTTCGACCCGTCGCTGCTCGACCACGAGAAGGAGGGCGACCTGCTCCGCGCGCTGGCCGAGTTCCCGCGCGTGGTCAGCGCCGCCGCCCAGCTGCGCGAGCCGCACCGGGTCGCCCGCTACCTCGAGGACACCGCGTCGTCGTTCCACAAGTTCTACGACGCCTGCCGGGTGCTGCCGATGGGCGACGAGGAGCCCGGGCCGATCCACGCCGCGCGGCTGCTGCTCGTCGAGGCCACCAAGGTGGTCTTCGCCAACGGCCTGCGCCTGCTGGGCGTCTCGGCGCCGGAGCGGATGTAATGCGGGCCCACGAGGCCGGCTGGGCGCACGCCGAGGGCTCGGTCCGCGGGCCGTCCTGGCTGCGCCCGCCCGACGACGTCAACGCGCTCGTGCCGCTGCTGTGGTCCTCGACCGCGCGCAAGAACGACGACGGCGCGCTCGAGGTCGGGGGAGTGGACCTGCGCGACCTGGTCGCCGAGCACGGCTCGCCGGCCTACGTCCTCGACGAGGACGACTTCCGGTCCCGGGCGCGTGCCTTCCAGCAGGCGTTCGCCGACTACGACGTCTACTACGCGGGCAAGGCGTTCCTGTGCACGACGGTGGCGCAGTGGGTCGCCGAGGAGGGACTCTGCCTCGACGTCTGCTCCGACGGTGAGCTGACGGTCGCGCTGCGCGCGGGCGTCGAGCCCGCGCGGATCGGCTACCACGGCAACAACAAGACGACTCCCGAGCTGCGTCGTGCCGTGGAGGCGGGCGTCGGCCGGGTCGTCGTCGACTCGTTCGCGGAGATCGAGCGGCTCGCGCAGGTGGCCGTCGAGCTCGGTGCCACGCAGGGCGTCATGGTCCGCGTCACCGCCGGCGTCGAGGCGCACACCCACGAGTACATCGCCACCGCCCACGAGGACCAGAAGTTCGGCTTCTCGATCTCTTCCGGAGACGCGCTGGACGCCGTACGGCGGGTGGAGGAGGCGCCGGGCCTGCGCCTGCTGGGCCTGCACAGCCACATCGGCAGCCAGATCTTCGACACCTCCGGCTTCGAGGTCGCCGCGCGCCGGGTCCTCGCCCTGCACGCCCAGGTCTCCTCCGAGGTCGGCGTGCAGATGCCCGAGCTCGACCTCGGTGGTGGCTTCGGCATCGCCTACACGACGCAGGACGACCCGTCCGACCCGGCGCAGCTGGCCACCGAGCTCACCAAGATCGTCGAGCACGAGTGCCGCGGCTTCGAGGTCGCCGTGCCCCGGCTCTCGATCGAGCCCGGCCGCGCGATCGTCGGCCCGTCGATGTGCACCGTCTACGAGGTGGGCACCGTCAAGCAGGTCGAGCTCGACGCGGGTGCGGTGCGCACCTACGTCTCGGTCGACGGCGGGATGAGCGACAACATCCGCACCGCCCTCTACGACGCCGACTACTCGTGCACGCTCGCGTCGCGCCGTTCCGAGGCCCCGGCGACCATGAGCCGGGTGGTCGGCAAGCACTGCGAGGCCGGAGACATCGTCGTCAAGGACGAGTTCGTGCCGGCCGACGTGGCGCCCGGTGACCTGCTCGCCGTCCCCGGGACGGGTGCCTACTGCCGGTCCATGGCCAGCAACTACAACCACGCCCTGCGGCCGCCCGTGGTCGCGGTGCAGGGGGGGACGTCGACGGTCGTCGTACGCCGGGAGACCGTGGACGATCTCCTGCGGACCGACGTCGGAGCCTGATTTCATCTCAGCGCGCGGACGTCCCGCGGGTCCGCCTGCGCGATCCGGCGGTTCGGGCCAAGATGTTCGGGTCCCCGGCACGGGCGGGGACAGGTGACGAGGACGAAGAGGTGACGACGGCGTGAGCACTCCACTGCGGCTCGCCCTGCTCGGCTGCGGCTCGGTCGGCAGCCAGGTGGTGCGACTGCTGCGCGAGCAGTCCGAGGACCTGGCGGCCCGGGTGGGCGCCCCGATCGAGCTCGTCGGGGTCGCCGTACGGCGTCCCGAGCTGCAGCGCGACGCGAACGTCCCGGCCGAGCTGCTCACGACGGACGCGGCCGGCCTGGTCAGCCGCGGCGACATCGACCTGGTGATCGAGGTGATCGGCGGCATCGAGCCGGCCCGGTCGCTCATCCTGTCCGCGCTGGAGAACGGCGCGTCGGTCGTCACCGCCAACAAGGCGCTGCTCGCGGAGGACGGCAGCACGCTGTTCGCGGCGGCCGAGAAGGCCAACCGCGACCTCTACTTCGAGGCCGCCGTCGCCGGGGCGATCCCGATCCTGCGGCCGCTGCGCGAGTCGCTCGCCGGCGACCGGGTGCGCCGGGTGCTCGGCATCGTCAACGGCACCACCAACTTCATCCTCGACAAGATGGACTCCTCCGGCGCCGGCTTCGGCGAGGCGCTCGAGGAGGCCCAGCAGCTCGGCTACGCGGAGGCCGACCCGACCGCCGACGTCGAGGGCTACGACGCAGCCGCGAAGGCCGCGATCCTGGCCAGCCTGGCGTTCCACAGCCGGGTCACCGCCGCCGACGTCTACCGCGAGGGCATCTCCGAGGTGAGCGCGGCCGACGTGGCCGCGGCGCGCGACATGGACTGCGTGGTCAAGCTGCTCGCGATCTGCGAGGTCGGCGACGGCCCCCACGGTCAGGCGGTCTCCGCCCGCGTGCACCCGGCGATGATCCCGCGCTCGCACCCGCTGGCCAGCGTCCGTGAGGCCTACAACGCGGTGTTCGTCGAGAGCGAGGCCGCCGGCCAGCTGATGTTCTACGGCCCCGGTGCCGGTGGCGCCCCCACGGCCAGCGCGGTGCTCGGTGACCTGGTCACGGTGGCCCGCAACCGCCTCAACGACGTGCGCGGCGCCGGCGAGTCCACCTACGCCCAGCTCGAGGTGCAGCCGATGGGGGAGACGCTGACCCGCTACCACGTGGCGATCGACGTCGACGACCGCGCCGGCGTGCTCGCGGCGGTCGCGCAGGAGTTCGCCGCCCACGACGTGTCGATCCGGACCGTGCGCCAGGAGGGGCGCGGCGACGACGCGCAGCTGGTCGTGGTCTCGCACCTGGCCACCGACGCGGCGCTGGCCGGCACCGTCGAGGCCCTGCGTGCCAAGGACTACGTCCGCGAGATCTCCTCGGTGATGCGCGTCGAGGGCGGCGCCGAGTGAGCGCGCACCAGTGGCGCGGGGTCATCGAGGAGTACCGCGACTGGCTCGCGATCCCGGAGGACACCCCGACCATCACCCTGCGTGAGGGCGGCACGCCGCTGGTCGAGAGCCGCTGGCTCTCCGACCTCACCGGCGGCGAGGTCTGGCTCAAGGTCGAGGGCGACAACCCGACCGGCTCGTTCAAGGACCGCGGCATGACCGTGGCCCTCTCGGTCGCCGTGGGCCAGGGCGCCGAGGCCGTGGTCTGCGCCTCCACCGGCAACACCAGTGCCTCGATGGCCGCCTACGCCGCCAAGGCGCGGATCAAGCCGTTGGTGCTGGTGCCGCAGGGCAAGATCGCGGCCGGCAAGCTCGCGCAGGCGATCGTGCACGGCGCCCAGGTGATCATGGTCCGCGGCAACTTCGACGACTGCCTGCGGATCTCGCGCGGCCTCGCCGAGCACTACCCGGTGGCCCTGGTGAACTCGGTGAACCCGATGCGCCTCGAGGGCCAGAAGACCGGCTCCTTCGAGATCGTCGACTTCCTCGGCGACGCCCCCGACGTGCACGTGCTGCCGGTCGGCAACGCCGGCAACGTCTCGGCCTACTGGAAGGGCTACGTGGAGTACGCCAAGGCCGGGGTCTCCACCCGCAGCCCGCGGATGCTCGGCTGGCAGGCCGCCGGCGCCGCCCCGCTGGTGCACGGTGCCCCCGTCGCCTCGCCGGAGACGCTCGCCTCCGCGATCCGGATCGGCAACCCCGCGTCGTGGCACCTCGCCACCGCGGCGGCCGAGGAGTCCGGGGGCCGCTTCCGGGCCGTCACCGACGAGGAGATCCTCGCCGCGCAGCGGTCGCTGGCCGCCGAGGACGGCGTGTTCGTCGAGCCGGCGTCCGCCGCCGGTGTCGCCGGCATCCTCCAGGACCTGGCGGCGGGGGAGTCCTTCGCCGGCCAGCAGGTCGTCGTCACCGTCACCGGGCACGGCCTCAAGGACATCGACACCGCCCTGTCCACGTTCACCGACCTCGTCGACACCGTCGTCGAGGCCGACGTGGACGCGGCCGCCGAGGCGGCGGGGCTGCGCTGACGATGCCCACCTTCGTGACCGGCCCGGTCACCGTCTCGGTGCCTGCGACCAGCGCCAACCTGGGGCCGGGCTTCGACGCGCTCGGCCTCGCCCTCGACTTCCGCGACACCGTCACCGCCCAGGTGATGGACCGCGTCGACGGTCCGCCCGAGATCACGGTCAGCGGCTCCGGGGCCGACGCGGTGCCGCGCGACGAGCGGCACCTGGTGCACCGGGCGATGGCGCGCGCCTTCGCCCACATGGAGACGCCGCTGCCCGCCGTACGCCTGCACTGCGAGAACGTCATCCCGCACGGCCGCGGCCTCGGCTCGTCCTCGGCCGCGATCGTGGCCGGGGTCTGCCTGGCCAGGGGCCTGGTTGCGGGCGGCTCGCTGCTGATGGACGACGAGGCGGTGCTCGCGCTCGCCTCCGAGATCGAGGGCCACCCCGACAACGTCGCGCCGGCGCTGTACGGCGGCTTCACCATCGCCTACGCCGCGGGCGGGACCTTCCACGCCACCTCGGTGGCCGTGGACCCGCGGGTGCAGGCCGTCGCGTTCGTGCCGCCGGACCCCGTCGAGACCACGGTCGCGCGGGGACTGCTGCCGGCCACGGTCAGCCACCACGACGCCGCCGCGAACGCCGGGCGCGCAGCGCTGCTCGTCGCGGCGATCAGCCGCCAGCCCGAGCTGCTGCACGTCGCCACCGAGGACCGGCTGCACCAGGACTACCGGGAGCCGGCGATGCCTGGCACGCTCGCGCTGGTGCGCGCGCTGCGCGCCGACGGGCTGCCGGCGGTCGTCTCCGGCGCCGGCCCGACCGTGCTGGTGCTCACCGCCGCCTCGCAGGTGGAGAGCGTCGCGGCCCGCGTCCCGCAGGGCTGGCAGGTACGGCGCCTGCTCGTCGACAGGAGTGGTGCCCGCGTGGTGCTGCCCGCCTGAGCACGGGATTCGTGCACGGAGCGTCGGCGCTGTGACCGGTGGCACCTCGGCGCCTCTGGAGTGCTACGCTGCCGATGCGCCGGTCAGGGAACGGTTAACCCGTTCCCAGTGTCATCACCGGGCGCACTTCTTCCTCGCACACCTCTCCGTCCGCGGCCTTCGCGGCTCATCCCGCCGGCCCGCCGACGGACGGTTGCGACCAGGAAACCACAGTGAATCAAGGCCTCCGACGTTGTCGGGAACGGCCTGGACGTGGGAAGGACCTCACGTGACGGAAACGACCGACACCACCCCTGACGCAGCCCCTCCGGCGAAGCGTCGTGCGGCCGGGCTCAGCGGCATGCTGCTGCCCGAGCTCAAGCAGTTGGCGGGTGGTCTGGGTATCAAGGGCGCCGGCGCGATGCGCAAGGGCCAGCTCGTGGAGGCCATCAAGGCCGCCCAGTCCGGTAACCAGTCCGGCAACGGCGGTCGACCTGCCCGCGCCGAGCAGCCTGCCCGCGCCGAGCAGCCGGCCGCCGAGGCACCGCAGCAGGAGCAGCCGCGCGAGGAGCGCGCTCCCCGCGAGAACCGCGCCGAGCGTCCCGAGCGCGCTGAGCGCACCGAGAACCGCGGCGAGGACGCCGGCCGGGACCAGGGCAACCGGGACCAGGGCAGCCGGGACCAGGGCAACAGGGACCAGCAGGACGGCCGCGGCAACGCGAACCAGAACCGCGGCGAGAGCCAGAACCGCGGGGAGGGCCAGGGCAACCGGGCCAACCAGAACCAGAACCAGCAGCAGGGCGGCCCGAACCGCACCGACGACGACGGCGGCCGCACCCGCAACCGTCGTCGCCGTGGCCGCGACCGCGTCGAGCGCAACGACCGCCCGGAGCGCAACGACCGCAACGACCGCAACGACCGCGGTCCCCGTCGCGAGCGCAGCGAGCCCGACACCCAGATCCTCGAGGACGACGTGCTGGTGCCGGCTGCGGGCATCCTCGACGTGCTCGACAACTACGCGTTCGTGCGCACCAGCGGCTACCTGCCGGGCAGCGACGACGTCTACGTCTCGCTGTCGATGGTCCGCAAGTTCGGACTCCGTCGCGGCGACGCCGTCACCGGCCAGGTGCGGGCGGCCCGCGAGGGCGAGCGCAAGGAGAAGTTCAACCCGTTGGTCCGGATCGACACCATCAACGGTGCCGACCCCGAGGCGGCGCGCGGCCGGGTCGAGTTCAACAAGCTGACCCCGCTGTACCCCTCCGAGCGCCTGCGCCTCGAGACCGAGGCCGGCAACATGATCGGCCGCGTCATCGACATCGCGTCCCCGATCGGCAAGGGCCAGCGCGGCCTGATCGTCTCCCCGTCCAAGGCGGGCAAGACGATGATCATGCAGTCGATCGCGAACTCGATCACCACCAACAACCCCGAGTGCCACCTGATGGTGGTCCTGGTCGACGAGCGCCCGGAGGAGGTCACCGACTTCGAGCGCTCGGTCAAGGGCGAGGTCATCTCCTCGACCTTCGACCGCCCGGCCACCGACCACACCGCGGTCGCGGAGCTCGCGATCGAGCGCGCCAAGCGGCTCGTCGAGCTCGGCCACGACGTGGTCGTGCTGCTCGACGGCATCACCCGGCTGGGCCGCGCCTACAACCTGGCCGCCCCGGCCAGCGGCAGGATCCTGTCGGGCGGTGTCGACTCCTCGGCGCTCTACCCGCCGAAGAAGTTCTTCGGCGCCGCGCGCAACATCGAGAACGGCGGCTCCCTGACCATCCTCGCCACCGCGCTCATCGAGAGCGGCTCGAAGATGGACGAGGTGATCTTCGAGGAGTTCAAGGGCACCGGCAACATGGAGATCCGGCTGCGCCGCGACTTCGCGGACAAGCGGCTCTTCCCGGCGATCGACGCCGTGCAGAGCGGCACCCGCCGCGAGGAGCTCCTGATGAGCAAGGAGGAGCTGGCCATCGTGTGGAAGCTCCGCCGGGTGCTGTCGGGCCTCGACGGCCAGCAGGCGCTCGAGCTGCTGCTCGAGCGGCTGAAGAAGACGCAGAGCAACATCGAGTTCCTGATGCAGGTGCAGAAGACCACGCCGACCGCCGGGAACGGCGACTGAGCGCTGGGTCGACGCGGTGACGGTGGGTCCGGGATTTCCCGGGCCCACCTTCCGTTTCTCCCCATCGGTGCCGGTGTGCGTCGGTATGCTCAGGCCGTCCGTGCAGAACGCGCGGCGCGACCTATCTTGGGGGTTGAGCAGTGGCCAGGATCGTGGTCGCGGATGACGACGCCGACATCCGTGAGCTCGTCGTCTTCAAGCTCGAGCAGTCCGGGCACGACGTACGCGCTGTCGGTGACGGGGCTGCGGCCGTCGAGGCGTGCCAGGACGACGTCCCGGACCTGGTGATCCTCGACGTGATGATGCCGGGCATGGGTGGCCTCGACGCGTGCCGCGCGCTGCGCCACGACCCGCGTCTGGCCGAGACCCCGGTCATCCTGCTCACGGCACGCGCCCAGGAGATGGACATCGAGCAGGGCTTCGGTGCCGGCGCCGACGACTACGTGGTCAAGCCGTTCAGCCCCCGGGAGCTCTCGTCGCGCGTCGCGGCCGTGCTTCAGCGGAGACGTGGGTGAGCCAGGCAGTCCGCCTGGTCTTCCTGGTGCTGGCCGCGCTCACGGTCGCCCAGGTCATCGCACTGTTCGTCTTCCGGCTCTCCCGCGAGCGCAGCGAACGTCGCGATGCCGCGTCCCAGGCCGCGCTCCGTGCGGTCGTCTTCACGGCCCTGCTCGGTGACGACGACGAGTCCCAGGGGGCCCGCGACGCACTGCGCGCGCGGACCGGCCGCCGGTGGGAGGAGTTCGAGGAGCAGGCCTTCACGATGATCCCCAAGATCAAGGGCGACGCCCGTGAGGAGCTGGTCGCGCTGCTGCTCAGCCGTGGCGCCTCGGTCCGGGCGATGACCAACACCCGGGCCCGGTCCTACGTCCGCCGCGCCCGCGGCGCCTACCAGCTCGGAGCGCTCGGGCAGCGGGACGCCGTCGGTGCCCTGGTCGGGCTGCTGACCGACCACAGCTTCCTCGTACGGCGCCTGGCGACGCGCGCTCTCGGGCAGGTGGGGGACCCGACCGCGGTGACCGCCATGCTCGACGCGGCGGAGCGCGACCCGGAGCTGACCCGCGACGTGACCGTGGCCCTGATCCGCGTGGGGCTGGCGTGCGCCCCCGAGCTGCGCGCCGACCTCGACACCTCGCTGCACACCCCGGGACACCGCCGCCGCGGCTCGATCGCCGCCCGGGCCCTGGGGGTGATCGGCGACGTGGGCGCCGTACCCGTGCTGAAGGCGGTGCTCGACGACGAGGACGCCGGCTCGCTGCGCTGGGCCGCCGCGTCGGCGCTCGGCGAGATCGGCGTCCCCGAGGCGGTCCCCGTGCTGCTGCGCGTGCTCGGCGAGGACGACCCGTCCCTCCAGGTGGCGGCCGGCCGTGCGCTCGGCGCGATCGGCGACCCGGTCGCCGTGCCCGGCCTGGCCCGGGCGCTGCGCGACCCCGACCGCGACCACGACAGCGCGCGTGCGGTGGCGGGTGCGCTGCGCCGGATCGGTGGCGAGGGCCTCGAGGAGCTCGAGCGCAGCGACTCGGTCTACGCCGCGGAGGCGCTCGCCCTCCAGCTGGTCCGGCAGGGGGCGTGAGGTGGACGTCGTCGACGTGGTGCGCTGGGCGCTGACCAGCCTGGGCATCTTCTTCATCGTCTACTCGGTCCTGATCAACACCAGCTTCCTGCTGATCACCGTGCTGGCTTTCATCGACTTCAGCAGCTATCAGCGACGCCTCGACTTCAAGGCCTACGACGAGGCGTTCGCCGAGCCGCTCACCCCGGGTGTCTCGATCCTGATGCCGGCCTACAACGAGAGCGCCGGGATCGTGGAGTCGGTGCGCGCGATGACCGCGCTGCGCTACCCCGACTTCGAGGTCGTGGTCATCGACGACGGGTCATCCGACGAGACCGTGCCGCTGATGGTCGAGGCGTTCGACATGGTCGAGGTGCCGCTCGTGGTCGAGACCAGCATCGCCACCAAGGGCGAGGTGACCGCGACGTACCTCTCCCGCCAGGGCAGCCGCAACGTGCTCCTGGTCTGCAAGACCAACGGCGGCAAGGCCGACGCCCTCAACGTCGGCATCAACGTGGCCCGCCGGCCGCTGGTGTGCATGGTCGACGCCGACTCGCTGCTCGACCCCGACGCGCTGCTGCACGTCTCCCGGCCCTTCGCGGACGACCCCGAGCGCGTGGTCGCCTCCGGTGGCGTGGTCCGGGTCGCCAACGGCTCGCAGATCAGCGGCGGCCGTGTCGCCCGCGTGAAGATGCCGCACCGCTGGCTGCCGCGCACCCAGGTCGTGGAGTACCTCCGGGCGTTCATGATCGGGCGCACGGGCTGGTCCCGGATGGGTGGCCTGCTGATCATCTCCGGCGCCTTCGGGATCTTCCGCCGCGACGTGCTGCTCGAGCTCGGCGGGCTGGCCACCGACTGCATCGGCGAGGACGCCGAGCTGGTGGTGCGGATGCACCGCTGGCTGGGCGACACCGGACGTGACGGCCGGGTCGTCTTCGTCGCCGAGCCGGTCGCCTGGACCGAGGCCCCCGAGAGCCGGGCCGTGCTGCGCAAGCAGCGCAGCCGGTGGCACCGGGGCCTCGCCGAGATCCTCGGCAAGCACAAGGGGATGCTGTTCCGGAAGCGCTACGGGGTCGTGGGGATGCTCTCGATGCCGTGGTTCGTGGTCTTCGAGCTGCTGGCGCCGTTCGTGGAGATCTTCGGCGTGGTGTTCCTGGTGCTCGCCGTCGCGCTGGGCCTGGGCCAGTCGATCGGCTGGGTCCACGTGGACGTGCTCAACGACGACGTGGTCTGGTACCTCCTCGCCTCGTCGCTGCTCTACGCCATCCTGCTGACGCTGAGCGCCCTGGTCGTCGAGGAGTTCTCGTTCCGGCGCTACCGCGGCGCCCGCGACCTCGCGATCGCCATCTGGGCCGCGTTCGAGGAGAACTTCGGCTACCGCCAGCTCAACGCCTGGTGGCGGATGCGCGGCGCGATCGCGGCCTGGTCGCGCAGCCACCCCGAGTGGGGCGACATGCAGCGCCAGGGCCTCGGCGAGCGCCGTCCCTGACGGCACCGGGAACAACCACGCCCGGGCCGCTGTTGAGGACGTCGTGCCGGCAGTCCCGGATTGGCGCCCGGGACGTGTCTGCTGGCACACTAGATGGCTGGTTCCGGTTCACGTCCGCGGGCGCGCGTGAGCGCCCGTCCGCCCTGCCAGGCAGAGGACGACCCGGCGACTGACACCTCGAGAGGACATCATGCAGAAGGACATCCACCCGGACTACGTGGACACCGCGGTCACCTGCACCTGCGGCAACACGTTCACCACCCGCAGCACGGCCACGAGCGGCCAGATCCACGCCGACGTGTGCTCGGCCTGCCACCCGTTCTACACCGGCAAGCAGAAGATCCTCGACACCGGCGGTCGCGTGGCCCGCTTCGAGAAGCGCTACGCCGCGGCCGGCGGCAAGAAGTAGCTCCGCCCGAGCGCCGGTCCCCGCACACGTGCGGGGACCGGCGCTTTGCTTTGGTCACCCCATCGGTTCGTACGGCGTGGAGAGGTCGGAGATGTTCGAGGCAGTCGACCAGCTGGTCAAGGAGCACGCGGAGCTCGAGCAACGGCTCGCCGACCCGGACGTGCACTCCGACCAGCAGCTGGCCAAGAAGCTCAACCAGCGCTACGCGGAGCTCTCCGCGATCGTGCGGACCTACGACGAGTGGCACCGCCTCGGCGACGACATCGGCGCCGCCCTCGAGCTCGCCCACGAGGACGCCGACGACACGTCGTTCGCCGAGGAGGCCGAGGCGCTGCAGCTGCGCCGTACCGCCACCGAGGAGCGGCTCCGGCACCTGCTGGTGCCCCGCGACGCCGCGGACTCCAAGGACGCGATCCTCGAGATCAAGTCGGGGGAGGGTGGCGAGGAGTCCGCGCTGTTCGCCGCCGACCTGCTGCGGATGTACACCCGCTACGCCGAGCGCCGCGGCTGGAAGACCGAGCAGCTCGACGCCACCGAGTCCGACCTGGGCGGCTACAAGTCGGTCACGGTCGCCGTGAAGGCCAAGGGCACGCCGGAGCCGGGGGAGGCGCCCTACGCGCTGCTGAAGTTCGAGGGCGGCGTGCACCGCGTGCAGCGGGTGCCGGTCACCGAGAGCCAGGGCCGGGTGCACACGTCCGCGGCGGGCGTCCTGGTCACTCCTGAGGCCGAGCAGGTCGACGTGACGATCGAGGAGAAGGACCTGCGCATCGACGTCTACCGCAGCTCCGGGCCGGGCGGCCAGTCGGTGAACACCACCGACTCGGCGGTGCGGATCACGCACCTCCCGACCGGCATCGTGGCCAGCTGCCAGAACGAGAAGAGCCAGCTGCAGAACCGCGAGCAGGCGATGCGGATCCTGCGCTCACGGCTGCTCCAGGCCGCCCAGGACGCCGCCGACGCCGAGGCCTCCGACGCACGCCGCTCGCAGGTGCGCACCGTCGACCGCTCCGAGCGGATCCGGACCTACAACTACCCGGAGAACCGGATCTCCGACCACCGCACCGGCTACAAGTCCTACAACCTCGACCACGTGCTCGACGGTGACCTCGAGGCCGTGGTGGCCTCCTGCGTCGACGCGGACCTGGCCGCCCGGCTGGACGCGTTGGAGTCCCGGTGAACGGCGGCAGCGAGGTCCGCAGCATGCTGCGGTCGGCGACCGCCACGCTGACCGCGGCCGGGGTGGCCAGCCCCGACTTCGACGCCGCGGAGCTGCTCGCGCACGTGCTCGGCACCAGCCGCCCGCAGCTGCCGCTGGCGCCCGCACCGGGCGACGCCGAGCGCGCGGCCTACGAGGCACTGGTGGCCCGACGCGCACGCCGCGAGCCGCTGCAGCACCTGACGGGGAGCGCGGCGTTCCGCTACGTCGAGCTGGCGGTCGGCCCGGGCGTCTTCGTGCCCCGTCCCGAGACCGAGGTGCTCGCCGGCTGGGGCGTCGACCGGGCCCGCGAGGTGGTCGGCCTCGGCCGGACGCCCGTCGTGGTGGACCTGTGCACCGGCTCCGGCGCCATCGCGCTGGCGCTCGCCACCGAGGTGCATGAGGCGCAGGTGCACGCGGTCGAGCTCAGCGAGGAGGCCTTCGCCTGGGCGGCGAAGAACCTCGCCGGCGCCGGCGTCGACCTGCGCCAGGGCGACATGGCCGACGCGTTCGGCGACCTCGACGGCACCGTCGACGTGCTGCTGTGCAACCCGCCCTACATCCCGCTCGAGGCGTTCGAGTCCGTCGCCCCCGAGGCCCGTGACCACGACCCGGCCCTGGCGCTGTGGTCCGGTGACGACGGCCTGGAGGCGATGCGGGTGCTGGAGAGGGTGGCCGCGCGGCTGCTGCGACCCGGTGGTGTCGTGGGTGCCGAGCACGCCGACGTGCAGGGGGAGTCGGCCCCGGCCGTGTTCCGTGCGCACGACCGGTGGGCGGAGGTGCGCGACCACCGCGACCTGGCAGGTCGCCCGCGTCACCTGACCGCACGGCTGGCACGATGACCTCGTGAGCCAGCGCTTCCAGACCACCGACGACACCGAGCGCGAGGCGGGCATCGCCAACGCCGCGCTCGCCGTGCAGCGCGGCCAGCTGGTCGTGCTGCCCACCGACACCGTCTACGGCATCGGCGCCGACGCGTTCGACGCCGACGCGGTACGACGCCTGCTCAAGGCCAAGGGCCGCGGCCGCGACATGCCGCCGCCGGTGCTGGTCTCGGCCGCGACCACGCTGGACGCCCTGGCCGTCGGCGTGCCGTCGTACGCCCGGGCCCTGGTGGAGGCGCTCTGGCCCGGACCGCTGACCCTGGTCTGCCGGCAGCAGCCGTCCCTGCAGTGGGACCTCGGGGAGACCCGCGGCACGGTCGCGGTGCGGATGCCCGACCACCCTGTCGCGCTGGAGCTGCTCGCGCGCACCGGCCCGCTCGCCGTGAGCAGCGCCAACCTCACCGGCCGCCCCGCCGCCACCGACGCGGACGCCGCCGAGGAGATGCTCGGCGGTGCGGTCGAGGTGCTGCTCGACAGCGGCCCGACCCCGGGGCCGGTGCCCTCCACGATCGTCGACGTCACCGGGCCGGTCGGCCGGGTGCTGCGCCGCGGCGCGGTGGACCTCGAGCGGCTCACCGAGATCGTGGCGCCGCTCGGCGCCGAGATCGTGGACGAGGGGTAAGCGCGGCCTGTGCGGGAGTATCTGACCGTCTTCCTGGTCGCTGCGGTGATCACCTACCTGCTCGGGGTGGTCGCGCGCGAGGTGGCGCTGCGCACGGGCGCGGTCGCCAAGGTCCGCGACCGGGACGTGCACGCGGTGCCGATCCCCTACTTCGGGGGAGTGGCGATGTACGGCGGCCTGGTGGCGGCCTACCTGGTCGCCCGGCGGCTGCCGTTCCTCTCGCTGTCCGACGGTCAGGTCTTCCACGACGCCAACATCGTCCTCATCGCCGGCGGCCTGATCTGCGTGCTCGGCGTGGTCGACGACCTGTGGGAGCTCGACGCGCTGACGAAGTTCGGCGGGCAGGTGGTGGCCGCGGGGATCCTGGTGGTCAACCAGGTGCAGTACTTCTCCTTCCAGCTGCCCGGTCGCGCCCAGTTCATCCCCGACCCGACGCAGGCAGCGATCGTCAGCGTGGTCGTGGTGGTCGCGACCGTGAACGCGGTGAACTTCGTCGACGGGCTCGACGGCCTCGCCTCGGGCGTGGTCGGCATCGGCGCGGTGGCGTTCTTCGCCTTCTCCTACAAGCTCGCCGACGCCAACGACGAGACGCTGGCGATCACGGCGGCGCTGCTGTGCGCGGCCCTCGGCGGTGCCTGCGTCGGGTTCCTGCCGCACAACTTCTTCCCCGCGCGGATCTTCATGGGCGACTCCGGCTCGATGCTGATCGGGCTGATGCTCAGCGGCTCCGCGCTCACCCTGACCGGCCAGTTCGCTTCCGTGGACATGTCCCGCGGCGCCGGCGGCTCCCATGCCAGCCTGCTGCCGACGCTGCTGCCGATCGTGCTGCCGATCTCGATCCTGATCGTGCCGTTCGCCGACCTGGTGCTCGCGGTGATCCGCCGTACCCGAGCCGGCCGGTCGCCGTTCGCGCCGGACAAGCAGCACCTGCACCACCGGTTGCTCGAGATCGGGCACTCGCACCGGCGCGCGGTGATCATCATGTGGATGTGGGCCGGGCTGATCGCGTTCGGCGGGGTGCTGGCCAGCCTCTACGCGGGCCGGCTCACCTGGATGGCGCTGGCGGCCTGGGTGGTCCTCACCGTGGTGATGACCTTCGTGGTCCCTCGTTTGCAGCGTCACCCGCAGGGCTGAGCCTGGTGCTCGGACCCGATCGTGTGACATTGTCCGCGGGCCGGAGATTTCCTCACCGGTAGGACTTTGTGCTAGTTTTCACAAGCGCTCAGGAAGTCCTCAGGAACCGTGGCGACACGGACTCCGCCAGGCTCCTGGCGCCGCCCTTGAAGTCCTCCCAGATCGGCCGCCGACATGACGACCGCACCGCAGCTGGCCCCGATGGTGAAGAGCCTCGCGCTCACCGTCGGTCTCGGTCTGGTGGCTCTGCTGGTCGCGGTCCTCACCACCGGCTCGTCCGGTGCTGCCGGCGTGGGGGTGGGCCTCGCCACCGTGTGCTCGTTCTTCGGGCTCGGCACGGTCGTGCTCGCCCTGGTCGCTGCGGTCTCCCCGGCCGCGTCGCTGCTGGTCGCGCTGCTCACCTACACCCTCCAGGTGGTGCTGGTGGGGCTGCTGTTCGTCGCCCTGCGGCGTTCCGGTGCGCTCGGCACGAGCATCGACGCGGGCTGGCTCTCGGGCACGCTGATCGTGGGCACCCTGGTCTGGATCACCGCCCAGGTGGTCGTGCACACCCGGGCCCGCCAGCCGGTCTACGACCTGCCTTCCGACGGCCCGCAGGCGGGTTCATCATGAACCGGCCCGACTGCTATTGTCCGGTGCGCGATGACTCAGCCCGGGCCGCAGACACGTCCAGCCCGGTGCAGCTGGCTCGCGGATCGCTGGCGGGGGCCTTCGTTCCTGCTCGGGGCTTCCTGGGACATCTCCATGACCATCGCTCGGTTCGACGCTCTGCCTCGACGGCAGAAAGAAGAGAAGTAGAGGTAGCCAGGTGAGTTTCGTCAGCCTCAAGGGGACGGAGAGCGGCTTCGTCGCCCCGGGCCCGGACAGCTTCAACCTGCCGCCGGTGTTCACGGTCGGCAGCGTCGAGGTCACCAAGCCGATGCTGCTGCTCCTGCTGGCCGGCATCGCCGTCTTCGGGTTCTTCTACGCCGCCTCGCGCAAGCAGGCGATGGTGCCCGGCAAGCTGCAGTTCGCGGGCGAGTCGATGTACTCCTCGGTCCGCAACGGGTTGGGCCGCGACATCATCGGCAGCAAGGACTTCCGTCCGTTCGTGCCCTACCTGGTGACGCTGTTCTTCTTCATCCTGCTCAACAACTGGTGGGGCTCCATCCCGTTCATCCAGTTCCCGACGTTCAGCCGGGTGAGCATGGCCTATGCCCTGGCCGGCCTGTCCTGGGTGATCTACAACGTCGTCGGCATCCGCAAGCACGGCTTCGTGGGCTACCTGAAGCTGCAGTGCGTGCCGGCCGGCGTGAAGGGCCCGATCCTGGGCCTGCTGGTGCCGCTGGAGTTCATGTCGAACCTGGTGATCCGGCCCGTTACGCTCTCCCTCCGTCTGTTCGCGAACATGTTCGCCGGCCACATCCTGGCGCTGCTGTTCGCGACCGGTGGCGAGTACCTCCTGCTGCACGCGTCGACCGCGATCAAGCCGGTCGGCATCCTGGCCTGGGTGATGGCGATCGCCATCGCGTTCCTCGAGCTGCTGGTGCAGTTCCTGCAGGCCTACGTCTTCACGCTGCTCAACGCCATGTACATCTCCGGTGCTCTTGCAGACGAGCACTGAGAGCCGCTCCACCAGTCTCAGTAGAGAAACAACCGAAAGGAAACAGCCATGACCGGCTCGCTCAACATGATCGGCTACGGCCTCGCTGCTGTCGGCCCTGGTGTCGGTATCGGCCTCATCTTCGCCGCCTACATCAACGGTGTGGCCCGCCAGCCCGAGGCGCAGAGCCGCCTCCAGTCGATCGCGATCCTCGGCTTCGCGCTCGCCGAGGCGCTCGCCATCATCGGTATCGCCCTCGCGTTCGTCCTGAAGTAAACCCGCCCAGCCACACTCAGCACTGACGAAGGACCACCACCATGAACTGGATCCTCGCGGAAGGGGCTGCTCACACCGAGAGCCCTCTTGCCGTCGCCTGGGTTGAGGTCATCCTGGCGCTGGTTGTCTTCGGTCTGCTCTACATCGCGGTCTCCAAGTGGGTCGTCCCCAACTTCGAGAAGACCTTCGCCGACCGGACGGCCGCCATCGAGGGCGGCCTGAAGGCGGCCGAGACGAAGCAGGCAGAGGCCGACGCCAAGCTGGCCGAGCTCGAGAAGCAGCTCGGCGACGCCCGCCACGAGGCTGCGCGCATCCGTGAGGACGCGCGTGAGCAGGGCGCGGCGATCATCGCCGAGATGCGCGAGCAGGCGCAGACCGAGGCCGCTCGCATCGTCGAGCACGCCCACACCCAGATCGAGGCCGAGCGCCTCCAGGCGGTCACCTCGCTGCGCGCGGAGGTGGGGTCGCTCGCGACCTCGCTCGCCGGTCGCATCGTGGGTGAGTCGCTCGACGACGACGCTCGCCAGAGCCGGGTCGTGGAGCGCTTCCTGGCCGACCTCGAGTCGCAGGGCACCTCGAACGGAGCCCAGTGATGCGTGGCGCCTCCGCTGACGCCCTCGCGGTCCTGACCGAGCGACTCGGTCAGGCCGCGGACGGTGGTGCGGACCTCGCCCGTGTCGCCGACGACCTGTTCGGTGTCGCGGACGTGCTCCGCCGTGAGCCCGGCCTGCGCCGGCTCGCGACCGACGTGTCGATCCGGCCGGAGGCCAAGGCGGACCTGGTCCGCGAGGTCTTCGGCACGACCCTGGACGCTGCCTCGCTCGACCTGGTGGCCGTGGCCGCCGGTCGCCGCTGGGCCGCCACCCGGGACCTCGCCGACGCCCTCGAGCACCTCGGTGTCGTCGCGGTGGTCCGGGGTGCCGACCAGGCCGGCCAGGGCGACGCCCTGGAGGCCGACCTGTTCGGGTTCGCGCGCCTGGTGTCCGGCAACCCGGGGCTGCGCGACGCGCTCTCCGACCCGGCTCGCAACCGCGAGGACAAGCGTGCGCTGCTGCACGGCCTCCTCGACGGCAAGGTGACCGCGTTCGCGGTCCGGCTCGCCGACCAGGCGCTCACCGGCACGCACCGCACGGTCGTGGCCGCGGTCGAGAGCTACCAGAAGGTCGCGGCGGACCACCGCAACCGCCTCGTCGCCACCGTGCGGGTCGCCCGCGCGCTCGGTGACCAGGAGACCCAGCGCCTGCAGGGCACGCTGGCCCGCCAGTACGGCCGGCCGGTGCACCTCAACGTGGTGGTCGACCCCCACGTGATGGGTGGCGTCAAGGTGGAGATCGGTGACGACGTCATCGACGGCACCGTGGCCAGCCGCCTCGACGACGCCCGCCGCCGCCTGGCGGGCTGAGCCCCGATCTGTTGAGAAGAATTAGCTAAGAGAGCAGGGAAGAAGATGACGGAGCTTTCGATCCGTCCGGAGGAGATCCGGGACGCGCTGCAGCGCTTCGTGTCGGACTACAAGCCGGAGACCGCGGGCCGTGAAGAGGTCGGCACCGTGGCCGAGGCCGGCGACGGCATCGCGCGCGTCAGCGGCCTGCCTTCGGTCATGGCCAACGAGCTGCTCGAGTTCGAGGACGGCACGCTGGGCATCGCGCTCAACCTCGACACCCGCGAGATCGGTGTCGTCATCCTCGGTGACTTCGACAAGATCGAGGAGGGCCAGACGGTGCGCCGCACCGGCGAGATCCTCTCGGTCCCGGTCGGCGACGGCTACCTCGGTCGCGTCGTGGACCCGCTCGGCCAGCCGATCGACGGCCTCGGTGAGGTCGCGACGGACGGCCGCCGTGCTCTCGAGCTGCAGGCCCCCTCGGTGGTCGAGCGCAAGTCGGTGCACGAGCCGCTCGCCACGGGCATCAAGGCCATCGACGCGATGACCCCGATCGGCCGTGGCCAGCGTCAGCTGATCATCGGCGACCGTGCGACCGGCAAGACCGCGGTCGCCATCGACACCATCATCAACCAGAAGGCCAACTGGGACTCGGGTGACCCGACCCAGCAGGTGCGCTGCATCTACGTGGCCATCGGCCAGAAGGGCTCGACCATCGCCTCCGTGCGTGGCGCCCTCGAGGAGGCCGGCGCGCTGGAGTACACCACGATCGTCGCCGCCCCGGCGTCCGACTCGGCGGGCTTCAAGTACCTCGCGCCCTACACCGGCTCGGCCATCGGCCAGCACTGGATGTACGACGGCAAGCACGTCCTGATCATCTTCGACGACCTGACCAAGCAGGCCGAGGCCTACCGCGCCGTGTCGCTGCTGCTGCGTCGCCCGCCGGGCCGCGAGGCCTACCCCGGTGACGTCTTCTACCTGCACAGCCGTCTGCTCGAGCGCTGCGCGAAGCTCTCGGACGAGATGGGCGCGGGCTCGATGACCGGTCTGCCGATCATCGAGACCAAGGCCAACGACGTGTCGGCCTACATCCCGACCAACGTCATCTCGATCACCGACGGCCAGATCTTCCTCCAGTCCGACCTGTTCGCGGCCAACCAGCGGCCCGCGATCGACGTCGGCATCTCGGTCTCCCGCGTCGGTGGCGCGGCGATGACCAAGGCCCTGAAGAAGGTCACCGGCTCGCTCAAGGTCGACCTGGCGCAGTTCCGCGCGATGGAGGCGTTCGCGATGTTCGCCTCCGACCTCGACGCGGCCTCCCGCCAGCAGCTCGACCGCGGCCAGCGCCTGATGGCCCTGCTCAAGCAGCCGCAGTACTCGCCGTACTCCGTCGACGACATGACCGTGTCGATGTGGGCCGGCACCTCCGGCAAGCTCGACAAGGTGCCCACCGACGACGTGGCCCGCTTCGAGTCCGAGTTCCTGGACTACCTGCACCGCGAGCACGCCGGCGTCATGGACTCCATCCGCGAGACCAAGAACTTCGGCGACGACACCGCGCAGTCCCTCGAGGACGCCTACACCTCCTTCCTCGACCAGTTCGAGACCTCTGAGGGCAACTCCCTCAAGGCCGGTCGTGAGGAGCACGAGGCGCTCGCGGACAGCGACGTCGAGCAGGAGCAGATCGTCAAGCAGAAGCGGGGCTGACCATGGCCGTCTCGCTGCGTGAGTACAGAGCCCGGATCCGCTCGGTCAAGTCGACCCAGAAGATCACCCGGGCCATGGAGCTCATCGCTGCGTCCCGCATCATCAAGGCGCAGCAGCGGGCCCAGGCGGCCGCGCCGTACGCCCGTGAGCTCACCCGTGCGGTCTCGGCGGTCGCGACGTACTCCAACGTGGAGCACCCGCTGACCACCGAGCCCGAGAGCCCGACGCGGGCCGCGATCCTGATCGTGACCAGCGACCGGGGTCTGGCCGGTGCCTACTCCTCCAGCGTCCTCAAGGAGGGCGAGCGTCTCGCTGAGAAGCTCCGCTCCGAGGGCAAGGAGGTCGACACCTACATCGCCGGCCGCAAGGGACTGGCCTACTTCAAGTTCCGCCGGCGCCCCGTCGTGCAGAGCTGGACGGGCTTCTCCGACCAGCCGACCTACGACGCGGCGCACGACATCGGCGAGGCGCTGATCGCGGCGTTCCTCGCCGGCGGCGACGACGAGATCGAGCTGTCCGGCGACGCGAAGCCGGTCGACGAGGTCCACGTGGTCTACACGCGGTTCAAGTCGATGCTGGTGCAGCAGCCCACCGCCACGCGGCTGCTGCCGCTGGAGGTCGTGGAGGGCGAGGAGAAGCCCGCCCGCGACGAGGTGCTGCCGCTCTACGAGTTCGAGCCGTCCGCGGCCGAGGTGCTCGACGGACTGCTTCCGCGCTACGTCCAGAGCCGGATCTACTTCGCCCTGCTGCAGGCGGCCGCCTCCGAGCTCGCCGCCCGACAGAAGGCGATGAAGTCCGCGACGGACAACGCTGAAGAGCTCATCAAGAAGTACACGCGAATCGCCAACCAGGCCCGCCAGGCCGGTATTACCCAGGAAATCAGCGAGATCGTCGGTGGCGTCAACGCGCTCGCCGATGCGACTGCCGGGAGTGAGTGAACATATGACTGCCACTGTTAGTGAGAACACCGCGGCCCCCACCGCAGGTGGCGTGGGTCGCATCGCACGCGTGATCGGCCCCGTGGTCGACGTCGAGTTCCCCAAGGACTCGATGCCGGAGATGTACAACAAGCTCACCACCGAGCTCACGCTCGAGGGCGAGACCAAGACCCTGTCCCTCGAGGTGTCGCTGCACATCGGTGACGGCATGGTCCGCGCCGTCTCGCTGCAGCCCACCGACGGCCTGGTCCGCGGCGCTCCGGTGCAGGACACCGGCGGCCCGATCTCGGTGCCCGTCGGCGACGTCACCAAGGGGCACGTGTTCAACGCCCTCGGTGACTGCCTGAACCTCAAGGAGGGCGAGACCCTCGAGGTCAACGAGCGCTGGGGCATCCACCGCAAGGCGCCGGCCTTCGACCAGCTGGAGTCCAAGACCCAGATGTTCGAGACCGGCATCAAGGTGATCGACCTCCTGACGCCGTACGTCCAGGGCGGCAAGATCGGCCTGTTCGGTGGTGCGGGCGTCGGCAAGACGGTGCTCATCCAGGAGATGATCGCCCGCGTCGCCAAGGACCACGGTGGTGTGTCCGTGTTCGCCGGTGTCGGCGAGCGCACCCGTGAGGGCAACGACCTCATCGCCGAGATGGACGAGGCCGGCGTCATCGGCCAGACCGCGCTGGTGTTCGGCCAGATGGACGAGCCGCCGGGCACGCGTCTGCGCGTCGCGCTCTCGGCGCTGACCATGGCGGAGTACTTCCGCGACGTCCAGAACCAGGACGTGCTGCTGTTCATCGACAACATCTTCCGGTTCACCCAGGCGGGTTCCGAGGTGTCGACGCTGCTCGGCCGCATGCCCTCCGCGGTGGGCTACCAGCCCAACCTCGCCGACGAGATGGGCCTCCTCCAGGAGCGCATCACCTCGACGCGTGGTCACTCGATCACCTCGATGCAGGCGATCTACGTGCCGGCCGACGACTACACCGACCCGGCTCCGGCGACCACGTTCGCGCACCTCGACGCGACCACCGAGCTCTCCCGCGAGATCGCGTCCCTGGGTATCTACCCGGCCGTGGACCCGCTGACCTCGACGTCGCGCATCCTGGACCCGCGCTACATCGGCGACGACCACTACAAGACCGCGATCCGGATCAAGCAGATCCTGCAGCGCAACAAGGAGCTGCAGGACATCATCGCGATCCTCGGCGTCGACGAGCTCTCCGAAGAGGACAAGATCATCGTGTCCCGGGCCCGTCGTATCCAGCGGTTCCTGTCGCAGAACACCTACGTTGCCAAGCAGTTCACCGGCATCGAGGGCTCGACCGTCCCGATCGCGGACACCATCGAGGCGTTCACCAAGATCGCCGACGGTGACTTCGACCACGTGGCCGAGCAGGCGTTCTTCATGTGCGGCGGTCTCGACGACGTCGAGAAGAAGTGGTCCGAGATCCAGAAGAGCCTCTGAGGCTCACCGCGTGAGGGGCCGGGTCCCGCGGGCGACCGCGGGACCGGCCCACCCACTTTCGAGGAACATGAGGAGTCACCGTGAGTGACGACGTGATGCAGGTCGAGCTGGTCGCCGCCGACCGGCTGGTCTGGTCCGGCGAGGCGACGATGGTCATCGCCCGCACCACCGAGGGCGACGTCGGCATCCTGCCGAACCACGCCCCGATGCTGTCGCTGATGGTCGACGGGATCGTGGACGTGACCACCGCCGACAAGGAGACGTGGATCGCGGCTGTGGACGCGGGCTTCCTGTCCGTGGCCAACAACCGGATCTCGATCCTGGCCGAGCACGCCGAGATGTCGCACGAGATCGACCTGGAGAAGGCGCGCCAGGACCTCGAGCGCTGCCACGAGGCCGGCGAGAACGACGACAAGGCCGAGGACGCCGTTGCGCGTGCGTGGGCCGAGGCTCGCATCCGTGCGGCCGAGAAGGCATCCTGAGCACCGACAGCACGACGAGTAGCTCAGAAGCGAGGGGATAGATGCCCGTGTGGCAGTGGCTGGTCGACTCGGCCGGTTTCCTGCTGCTCGCAGTCCTCCTCTACGGCCTCTGTCTGGTCGTCCGTCGTCGTTGGATCTCGCGCAACGGCGGCACCTTCGAGTTCAGCGTCCGCGTCCGGTCCTCCAGGGCCGGACGCGGCTGGATTCTCGGCGTCGGCCGCTACTCCGGCGACGCCCTCGAGTGGTTCCGGGTCTTCTCCCTCGCGCCGCGCCCCCGGATGACCTTCCGGCGCGCCGAGCTCGACTACCTCGGCCGCCGCGAGCCCGGGGGAGTGGAGGCCTACTCCCTCTATGCCGGCCACGTGATCGTCTCGTGCGCCACGCCCTCCGGTGAGCTCGAGGTGGCGATGAGCCCCGACGCCCTCACCGGCTTCCTGGCCTGGCTCGAGGCGGCCCCGCCTGGCCAGCGCCTGCGCAACCGCTGACCCCACCCGCCGACCCGGCGTGAAGGTGCACGCGCAACCCGCCGACCCGGCGTGAAGGTGCACGCGCAACCCGCCGACCCGGCGTGAAGGTGCGCGCTCAGGCCGCCGACCCGTCGTGAAGGTGCACGCTGAGACGGCCGAGCCGTCGTGAAGTGACGCGCTCGGACCGTCGAGCCGGCGTGAAGGTGGCACGTCAGCTGCTGCTGACAAGCCCGAGCGCGACCGCGTGGCGAAGCACGTCGGCGTGAATGGGGTTCTCGCCGGCGAGGTAGTTCGCCGCGTCTGCCGGCGTCAGCGTGAGCACCTCGACCACTGTCTCGCCGTCGGAGGGGTTGGTGGGATCCCCAGTGAGCCGGACCTCCGCGACGGCGTAGGCCCAGTGGGTGCGCGGGTGAGGAAGGTGCGGACGGTAGGGCGCCCTCCGGTTGCTGTCGGCGATGTGCGCGGAGAAGCAATGAAGCTCGCCGGTCAGCGCGGCACCTGCTTCCTCCCTCAGCTCGCGTCGCCCGAGCTCCTCGAGTGACTCTCCGGGCTCACGCGTACCGCCCGGCAGGAACCGCCATCCCTGTTCGCTGCGGCACACGACGACCTGGTTCTCAGGGGTGATCGCGACGAGGTGCAGACGCGAGACAAGGTCGGGGTCGGGCGGCCCGGTCCTGTAGCGGATGGTGCAGTCCGCATAGGCCACGTGCCTCTCGCGGAACAGCTCGGGAAACCGTTCGCTCCACGGGTCGGTGTCGCTGCTCATGTGTCCTTTCACGACGGCTCGGCGCGTTTGGGGTGTCCGTTAGCGACGGCTCGGCGGGTTTGAGGTGTCCGTTAGCGCCGGGTCGGCTGGTTGGGGTGGGGTCGGTCAGCGGTCGCCGCCGGGGACCCAGAGGACGTCGCCGGTCTCGCGGTTGGCGTGGCGGGCCAGGATGAAGAGCAGGTCCGAGAGGCGGTTGAGGTACTTGATCGCGAGGACGTTCATGGTCTCGCCGTACTCGCCGAAGGCGGCCCACGCGGCACGCTCGGCACGCCGTACGACGGTGCGGGCGACGTGCAGGTGGGCGGCGGCCGGGGTGCCGCCGTTGAGGATGAACGAGCGCAGCTTGGGCAGGTGCTCGTTGTAGTGGTCGCACCAGGCCTCGAGCCGGTCGACGTAGTCCTGCTCGATGCGCAGCGGCGGGAACTCGGGGTTCTCCACGATCGGGGTGCAGAAGTCGGCGCCCACGTCGAACAGGTCGTTCTGCACCCGGGTCAGCAGCGCGGCGACGTCCTCGTCGAGCCCGCAGGTCAGGGCCACGCCGAGGTGGGCGTTGGCCTCGTCGACCGCGGCGTAGGCCTCGAGGCGGAGGTCGTTCTTCGACGTCTCGCTCATGTCGCCGAGGCGGGTCCGGCCGGCGTCGCCGGTGCGCGTGTAGATGCGGGTGAGGTTGACCATGCGCCCACCCTAGAGCCGGTCCCGGGTCCGGTGCAGTGCCGCGGTCGGTGGGGTATCTCGCACGCACTATTCTCGGGCGGATGGAAGGCTTCCAGGTGCGCTCCTCAGGTCCGCTGTCCCACCCGCTGCACGGCGAGGTGTCGGTCGGCGGCGCCAAGAACAGCGCCCTGAAGCTGATGGCCTGCTCGCTGCTCGCCGAGGGCCGTACGACGATCACGAACGTCCCGGACATCCTCGACGTGCACGTGATGGGCCGGTTGCTCGAGGAGCTCGGCTGCACCGTGACCCTGAGCATGGTCTCGACGGGCCCGAGCAACGGGACGGGCAACGGCAGCGGGACCGCCGTGATCGACGTGCCGGCGATGCCCGGCCACGTGGCGCCCTACGACCTGGTCCGGCGGCTGCGCGCCTCGATCAACGTGCTCGGGCCGCTGGTGGCGCGCTGCGGCAAGGCCCGCGTGGCGCTGCCGGGCGGCGACAACATCGGCTCGCGCGGCCTCGACATGCACATGACCGGGCTCACCGAGCTCGGTGCGTCGGTGCGCATCGAGCACGGCATGGTGGTCGCGGAGGTGGCCGACCGGCTGCGCGGCGCGAACCTGTGGCTGGACTTCCCCAGCGTCGGAGCAACCGAGAACCTGCTCACCGCGGCCGTGCTCGCCTCGGGCACCACGGTGATCGACAACGTGGCGCGCGAGCCGGAGATCATCGACCTCTGCGAGATGCTCCAGGCCATGGGCGCCAGGATCGACGGCGTCTCGACGTCCACGCTGACCGTCGAGGGCGTCGAGCGGCTGCACCCGGTCGAGCACGCGACCGTCACGGACCGCATGGTGGCGGGCACCTGGGCGTTCGCGGCGGCGATCGCGGGCGGCGACATCACCGTGCACGGGGGCCGCGCGCACCACCTCGACATCGTGCTCGACAAGCTCGTGTCCGCGGGCGCGACGGTCACCAGCGACGACGACGGCTTCCGGGTCCAGGTCGGGCGACGGCTCAACGCGTTCGACGTGGTCACGCTGCCCTACCCGGGCTTCCCGACCGACCTGCAGCCGTTCGCGATGGCGCTGGCCGCGGTCAGCGAGGGCACCGCGATGGTCACCGAGAACGTCTTCGAGGCGCGCTTCATGTTCGCCCAGGAGCTGGCCCGCCTCGGCGCGGACCTGCGCACCGACGGCCACCACGCGGTCGTACGCGGCCGGGCGGAGCTCTCCGGGGCGCCGGTCGTCGCGCACGACATCCGCGCCGGGGCGGCGCTGGTGCTCGCCGGGCTCGCCGCGCAGGGTACGACGACGGTCGCCGAGTCGCACCACATCGACCGCGGCTACCCGCACTTCGCCGAGCTGCTGCAGGGCCTCGGCGTCGACGTGACCCGCGTCGAGCTCCCCGATCCCGAGCACTGAGCGCAGCACCCCCGACACGCGCGTCGTCCCACCGAGGCAACCAACCGCTTGTGGCGTGCGTCATAGTGTCAGAGGGTGGTCGATCGACGGGGGACTGCCCATCGAGCAGGGGAGTGCTCATGGAGATCTCGACCGACGGCAGGACGCTCTACCTGTCCGGCCGCTTCGACGGCCGGCACACCAGCGAGGTCCGCGAGGTTCTCTACGACCACATGGCGCACCACGACGACGTCGTCGTCGACCTGTCCGAGGTGGAGCTGGTCGACGCTCCCGCGCTGCGGATGATCGCCGCGGCGAGCGCCGTCCTCGAGCGCGACGGTCGCACCCTGACGATCGCCGGGTGCAGCCCGTCACTGCGCCGGGTCATCCTGTTCACCCGGCTGCGCCGGCTGCTCGCGGTCGAGCACGCGGGGGTCGAGGAGCCGGACGAGACGGCAGGGCTCACGGCGTAGCCACGCCGCCGCCGGGTTGTCTGTGACCTAGTTGGCAGAGTGGGACAGTTCACAAGGTAGTTACCGACGGGTTGGGGTCGCCGTACTCTCAGGCCATGAGCGAGCCGACCGCCCCGCAGCCTCCCGCGTCGCAGGACGCACCCCGTGAGAAGGACCGTCCGTGGGTGATGCGCACCTACGCCGGGCACAGCTCGGCCGCGGACTCCAACGCGCTCTACCGGACCAACCTGGCCAAGGGCCAGACGGGTCTCTCGGTGGCGTTCGACCTGCCCACGCAGACCGGCTACGACCCCGACCACCCCCTCGCGCGCGGCGAGGTCGGCAAGGTCGGCGTGCCGGTGCCGCACCTCGGCGAGATGCGGCGGCTCTTCGAGGACATCCCGCTCGACGAGATGAACACCTCGATGACCATCAACGCGACCGCGATGTGGCTGCTCGCGCTCTACCAGGTGGTCGCCGAGGAGCAGGGCGGCGAGGGCGCCGACCTCGAGGCCGTCCACGCGAAGCTGGGCGGCACCACCCAGAACGACATCATCAAGGAGTACCTCTCGCGCGGGACCTACGTGTTCCCGCCGGAGCACTCGCTGCGGCTGACCAGCGACATGATCGCCTACACGGTCAACAACATCCCCAAGTGGAACCCCATCAACATCTGCAGCTACCACCTGCAGGAGGCCGGGGCGACGCCGACGCAGGAGCTCGCCTACGCGCTGTGCACCGCGGTCGCCGTCCTCGACGCGGTCAAGAACGCGGGCCAGGTCTCCGACGACGACTTCGAGAAGGTCGTCGGCCGGATCTCCTTCTTCGTCAACGCCGGCGTGCGTTTCGTCGAGGAGACCTGCAAGATGCGCGCCTTCGTGCAGCTGTGGGACGAGATCACCCGGGAGAGGTACGGCGTCCAGGACGCCAAGATGCGGCGCTTCCGCTACGGCGTCCAGGTCAACTCCCTCGGCCTGACCGAGGCGCAGCCCGAGAACAACGTGCAGCGGATCGTCCTGGAGATGCTCGGCGTCACGCTGTCCAAGGACGCGCGTGCCCGCGCTGTGCAGCTGCCGGCGTGGAACGAGGCGCTCGGCCTGCCCCGCCCCTGGGACCAGCAGTGGTCGCTGCGGCTCCAGCAGGTGCTGGCCTTCGAGTCCGACCTGCTGGAGTACGACGACATCTTCGAGGGCTCGCACGTGATCGAGGCGAAGGTCGCCGAGCTCGTCGCCGGTGCCCGTGCGGAGATGGACCGGGTGCAAGCGCTCGGCGGCGCGATCGCAGCCGTGGAGTCCGGCTACATGAAGCAGGCGCTGGTCTCCTCGCACGCCGCGCGCCGGGCCCGTATCGAGGCCGGCCAGGAGAAGGTCGTCGGCGTCAACTGCTACGAGACCACCGAGCCGTCGCCGCTGACCGCGGACCTCGACGCCGCGATCCAGACCGCGGACCCCGAGGCCGAGCAGGCCGCCGTGACGAGCCTGAAGGCATGGCGCGAGCAGCGCGACCAGGCAGCCGTCGACGCGGCGCTCGCGCGGCTGGCCGACGACGCCAAGGGCAGCGGCAACCTGATGGAGGCGACCCTCGCCGCGGCCCGCGCGGGTGCCACCACCGGCGAGTGGGCCGGCACGCTGCGCGAGGTGTTCGGCGAGTTCCGCGCCCCCACCGGTGTCTCCGGCGCGGTCGGCGTGGCCGAGGCCGGTGCGGAGCTCACCGCCGTGCGCGAGCGCGTGCGGGCCACCGGCGAGGAGCTCGGCGGGCGGCTGCGGCTGCTGGTCGGCAAGCCCGGCCTGGACGGCCACTCCAACGGCGCCGAGCAGGTCGCGGTCCGGGCCCGGGACGCGGGCTTCGAGGTGGTCTACCAGGGCATCCGGCTGACCCCCGAGCAGATCGTCGCCGGGGCGGTCGCGGAGGACGTGCACTGCGTGGGCCTCTCGATCCTCTCCGGCTCGCACATGGAGCTGGTCCCCGCGGTGCTCGAGGGGATGCGCGAGCAGGGCCTGGGCGACGTACCCGTCATCGTCGGCGGCATCATCCCGTCGGCGGACGGTGCGCGGCTCAGGGAGATGGGCGTCGCCGCCGTGTTCACCCCCAAGGACTTCGGCCTCACCGAGATCATGGGCGGCATCGTCGACGCGATCAGGGCGGCGAACGGCCTTTCCTGACACGGGGACTAAGGTGCGTGACGTGCGTGGTCCCGGGGGTCCACAATGCACGAAGACGCAGGGCGCTCGGGAAGCCCGGTCCACAGCCAAGGAGAGTCGCCCAGGGTGAGCCCGACGAGTGTCACCGACCGGAGTCCGGCGGAACGGCGTCTGCCTGCCCAGCCGACCAGTGTCGGTGAGGCGCGGCGGATGGTCCGTGACCTCCTGGACCAGGCCGGTCGCGACGACCTGGCGGAGAGCGCGGTCCTCCTGGTCAGTGAGGTCGTGACCAACGCGATCCTGCACGCGGGCACGCCCATCGAGGTCACGCTCCGCCTCGACGGCGGTCTGCGCGTCGAGGTCGCCGACGGCAGCGAGCACCTGCCGGTGCGGCGCCGCTACGCGACCACCGCCGGCACCGGTCGCGGGCTGATGATGCTCGAGGAGCTCGCGGACGCGTGGGGCGTGCAGCGCCGGCCCGGCGGCAAGGTGGTCTGGTTCGAGCTGGGCCGGGGTGCGGAGACCGGCCTGGCCGGCGTCGTCGGCCCGGCGGCGGTGGCCGGCGCAGGGTTCGAGGTGGAGCTGCTGCGGATGCCCCTGCTGCTGCACGAGGCCTGGCGCGAGCACGCCGAGGCGCTGCTGCGCGAGTACCTCCTGGTCACCCTCGAGGACGAGGGTGACGACGACCCGATCCAGGTGCACGCGGAGGCGACCGACGCGATCGCCCTGCTCGAGGAGCACATCCCGCGTCCGGACGTGGCCGTCACGGCCAACGAGCTGATGGCCGATGCGATCGAGCCCCACGTGACCGCCGAGCGGGTGAGCGTGCCCGTGCCGCTCGGGTCAGTCGCCCACTTCGACGTGCTCGACCGCACCATCGACGCTGCCCTGGCGCTGGCCCGCGAGGGCCTGGTGCTCACCGCGCCCACCCAGCCCGAGATCCGGTCGTTCCGGCGCTGGATCTGCGGCGAGGTGCGCCGCCAGGCGGAGGGCGAGGAGCCCCGGGAGTTCCACGTCCAGCACACCACGCTGCCGCCCAACGTCCCCGACGCGCTCTGGGACGTGGCGAGCGTCGCGAAGGCGGCCACCGGCAGGATGGCGGCGGACGAGGCCAACCGGATCCTCGCGGTCAGTCCTGCTGCCGCCGAGCTGCTCGGCTACGACGACCCGGCCGAGCTGGTCGGCAACCGACTGGTCACGATCATCCCGGACCGGTTCCGGCAGGCCCACATCGCGGGGTTCACGATGTACCTGCTCGTCGGACGGCAGCCGCTGCTCGGCCAGCAGGTGACGCTGCCGGCGCTGCGCCGCGACGGCTCCGAGGTGCTCGTCGACCTGCTGGTGACCGTGGAGTCGGCGGTCGACGGGCGCTCGGTCTTCCTGGCCGAGCTGGCGGCGGCCGAGAGCTAGGGCATGTCTTACAAATGCTTCGCCCAGGCGATCACCGCGTTGAGAACCACTGCTGCCCGGAAGGTCACGGCCAGCTTGTCGTAGCGAGTGGCGAGAGCGCGCCACTGCTTGATGTGGCAGAAGCGCCTTTCGACGACGTTGCGTCCGCGGTAGGCCGCGGCGTCGAAGGCGGGTGGTCGGCCGCCGGCTGATCCACGGCGTTTGCGGTGGCCTTTCTGGTCGTCGGGCTCGGGGATGACGGCGATGACGCCGCGGGAGCGGAGGTGGCTGCGGATCGCGCGGGAGGAGTAGGCCTTGTCGCCACGGACGGCGTCGGGTCTGGTGCGCGGGCGGCCACGTTCGCGCTCGACACGTAGGTGCGCCATGAGCGGG
>Ga0307504_10000013_pt1 | contig 144213 bp, 128 predicted proteins | sample 19_S_MG_FD_194516 | JGI IMG/M metagenome (GOLD analysis project Ga0307504, IMG submission 194516) | Soil microbial communities from Populus trichocarpa stands in riparian zone in the Pacific Northwest, United States - 19_S | ecosystem: Environmental > Terrestrial > Soil > Riparian zone >... | reverse complement strand
TCGACGCCTGCGCCGTCGGCAGCCGGAACCACCCGTTCGTCGTCCCGTCCCCGTTGTCCCGCGTCGAGAACGAGCACCGCTCACGCGCCACACGCTCCTCCGCCTCAAGAATCTCGGACTCACGAGCATCGGCCTCATCCGGCGCGAGGACCTCGAAGATCTTCCGACCCAAAACCTTCAGCTGCTTGGCATCATGCACCTGCGCCTCGCCGACCAGGTGCCGCTGCGCCCGCACCCGCCACCCGTCCGGCACCTCAACCGGCAGGTCATCGACCGCGGCCGCGATCACCCGCGCCTGCGCGAGGTTCACCCGCCCAGCGGCCAACGCGCCCCGGAGCGTCTCCATCACCGGCGCGTCCAGGGCCTTCGCGAGCCGGACGTCATCGCCAGCCGCCCGGCGCGTCACCCGCGTCCGGTGCGCGAGCCACGCGGCCGTCGACGTGGCTCCCACATCCCCCGCCAGGTCTGCCTTGTCGGCCTCGGCCAGCACCCTCAGCCGGATCTCGGTGACCATGCCCTCGAGCGCCGACAGCTCCAGCACCGTCTCCGCAAGCTCCGCGCGACTCATCGCCCACGCCGGAGCCTCCGCCACTCGGCGTACCGCACTCAACGCGGCACCGGCGAACCCGTGCACCGGGTTCGTCCGCACCTGCGGAGGCAGCAACGTCGAGGTCATGCATCGAACCTACGTTCGACCACCGACCTTTCGCGACCACCAGTTCCAGACCGGTGGACAACCCGCGAAAGCCAAGCCCTGTGGACGAAAACTGGCCATGGGAGACCGGGCGGCGCGAAGGCTTACGGCAGGTCCTCCCGGTCCAACGCCGCCATCAACGACGGCCGACGCCCATAGCTCTCCCGGAGCTCTGACATCAGACCGGCGAACTCGTCCGCGTCACCGGCTGCGTCGTACAGCTCGTGCATCCGGGCGAGCCGGGACGCAATGCCGGCGTACTTCTTCGTGTCCGGGTACCGCAGGTCCTCGACGAGACCCGGCTTGTAGAGGTCCGCGGCCTCGCGCGGTCGCGTCGCCGCACTCATGTCGGCGAGCGGCTGCCAGTTGTAGCCAGGTCCAAACTCCTTCGCAGCCGCCCACGCCGCGTCCAGGTCCTTCTCGTGAAGCGCGATCTCGATCAGCGCGGGTCCCGACCCGAAGCGCGCCGCAGCGAGCTCACGCGCGGCATCCAAAGCCCACGCCCTCTCCTCGTCGCCGCGCCCGATGGTCGAGGCGAAATCGACCAGCAAGCGGAGGGTCGCTGCGCCCGCCTGTCGCCTGAACTCCTTGCGCAGCACGGCTACTGCGTCGTCCTCACGGCCGGCGTCGAGGTACCACTCCGCCACCATGTCGGGCGCGAGCCAGTGGTCGTTGCCGCCACCGTGGCCGGAGACGCCGTCGGCCGCGACCGCCTTGTCGATCCAGGTCATCACGTCGTCATCACGCCCGGCCTCGACCAGCCGCTCGACGATCGCACCGTACAACGGGCGCTCGTCCTGCGACAGGATGGCGATGGCCGCGTCGACGTCGCCGTCGTGGTCGGCGAGCTCGAGGCGCATCAGATCCACCTCGGAACGCTTCCACCGCTCCTCGCCAGCACGGCGTTCCGCAAGCTTGTTGACCGCAGCCCGGTACGCCTTCATGGCCTTGTCGTCGAATGCCTCCACGAACTCGGACAGCTCAGCCTGTGGCCACCCCGGCGACTCGTCCCGGAACTTCGCCAGCCAGCGCGCCAACTTCACCCGCTCCGGCCTTCCCTCTCGGCACGAGCGCGCATAGAGGTCCAACGCCCGCTGGGAAGCATCGCCGATGACGCCACCCGAGTCGTCGCCACGGAGCGTGATCTTCTGCAGACGCGTGGTCGCCCGCAGAAGAGCAGGCCGTACGGCGTCCGCTCCCGTCGTACTCAGGTGTCCTTCCAGCTGGTCCAACAGGTCTTGGGCGTCACGTGCCACGTCGAACGATCGCCGGTAGTCGACGAAGCCCCGACTTCTCAGAGTCTCAGTGACGAGATCGACCAACTGGTGAGCGACGTCCTCATGATCACCGGCCAGCGCTGCGACCGCCAGCTCGACACGTCGCTCCACGGCCGGATCCTTGGCCATCAGCTCGGCAAGGAGCTCCCGCTGCGCCGCGGGCGGCAGCGAGTCCAGCGCGTGCACGCGCTCTTCCTCCGGTGGTGTCGCTCGATCCGCGGCTACATAAGCGACGGCAGCCTGGTGCTTGCAGAACTCGCCCGAGGCGGCATGGGGGCACGTGCAACTCCCCGCAAGACGTCCGTCGGTCCACTCCACCTCAACGAGATAGACGTTGCGCGCCTGGATCGAGGCGTGGGCACGCTCCCCGACGACACGGAAGCCACGCACGTACTGCACGTAGCCCTCACCGCGCCCGGCGATCGTGGTCCCGGCCGCCCGACGCACCATGGCATCTGTCGGCCACGTCTGACGCTTCGCTTCCACGGCTACATCCTGCCTGACAGCAGCGGCGTCGCGGCACGCCTGCCCGCCTGAGCCACGACGCTGTTACCTACCCGGGCAGGAACCGTGACCCCCGTGAGCACTCGGCGTGGACAGTCGGTGGAGCTCGGGCCGGTTTACTAGTCATATGCCGGTCGGGACAATCCCCCGACCCGACCGGCAGATACTTCCCGGAATCAAGGCCGGGAGACGCCCCCGGCGACGCGGAACATCCCCGACCGCGACCCGGGGGCGTCGTTGCGTTCCGGGTCAGCCGATCCGGCCGTCGCGCGGCAGCACGGGTACGTCGACCGTGACGGTGTCCGGGTACTTCAGCCCCGAACCCGTGTTCAGCACGACCACCCGCTCCTGCTCGCCGATCCAACCGCTCTCGCGCAGCTGCTTGCCGGCGACCATGCAGGCCGCGCCCTCGGGACAGATCCAGGCGCCCTCGGCGGTGGCCAGGGCGGTGACCTCCGCGAGGATCTCGTCGTCCCGCACAGCGACCGCCGTACCTCCGGACTCGCGGACCGCCTGCAGCACCAGGAAGTCGCCGAGCGCCTTGGGCACGTTGATCCCGAACGCCAGCGTGTGCGTGCCTTCGACGAGCGTGGACTCCTCGAGCCCCGCGTCAAACGCATCCACGATCGGCTTGCAACCGTCAGCCTGTACGGCGACCAGGCGCGGCAGCTTCTCGCCGATCCAGCCGAGTGCCTGCATCTCCAGCATGGCCTTGTGGATCCCGATCAGCCCGACTCCCCCGCCGGCCGGGTAGAGGATCACGTCGGGCACCTGCCAGCCGAGCTGCTCGGCGATCTCGTAGCCCATCGTCTTCTTGCCCTCGATGCGGTAGGGCTCCTTGAGCGTCGAGACCTCCTGATAGCCGGTCCGGTCCGCCACCGCCTGCTTCACGATCGCGCCCGCGTGGTTGATCAGCCCGTCGACGAGGTAGAGCTCCGCACCCGACACCACGCACTCGCGCCGGGTGATCTCGGGGGCGTCGACGGGCATCACGATCAGGCTTCCCATGCCCGCGCGGGCGGCATAGACCGACCAGGCCGCACCGGCGTTCCCGTTGGTGGGCATGGCGATCGCCTTCACCCCGAGCTCGCGCGCGCGGCTCACGCCCACGGCCGCACCGCGGGCCTTGAACGACCCCGTCGGCACCAGCCCCTCGTCCTTCATCAGCAGCCCCGGGATCCCGATCTTCGCGCCGTACGACGGCAGCGGAAGCATCGGCGTCATCCCCTCGCCCAACGTGGTGATGTGCGCGGGATCCCGCACCGGCAGCACCTCGTGGTAGCGCCACAGGTCTTGCGGCCGGCCCGCGATCTCCTCCCGCGTCACCGTCGCGCGCACCTCGTCGAGGTCGTAGCGCACCAGCAGCGGCGCCCCGACCGCGCTCACGCCCTGGACGGCGTCGGCGTCGTAACGCTCACCGGTCTTCGAGCACTCGAGGTGGGACAGGGACGAGAACGGCACGGATACTCCTCGTTGGTCGAGCGACGCCCGTTGGTCGAGCTTGTCGAGACCACCGTAACCACCGAAGGCAATCGACCTACACGACAAACTGGGCTGTGGACAACCCGCCTCCAGGCTCCGCGGGCGCCCTTTCGTGGTTAGCGTCCCGGCCCATGACCAGGGGGTTCGAGGTGGACACGGCGGAGTTGCGCAGGCTCGCGACAGGAGTACGGCGCGCCGGCACGTCCGTGCGCGACGTGGAGACGGGGCCGCCTGCGCCGGACGCAGGCAGGTCGAGCGGCGAGGTCGCGCAGGCGTTGGAGGTGCTGGTCGACCGACTGCGCCGCCTCGCGGACCGTCTCGCTGACGCCGCCGACGGCATGGACGCGTCGGCGCACGGCTACGACGTCGTGGACCTTGGTGTCTCAGCACGGCTCGACCGCATCGGAGCGTTGCGATGATCGACCTCACGTCTTACGGCAACCCGGATGCGTGCGCAGCGGCAGCCGATCGAGTTGGTGCGTTGGCCGGCGCTGTCGGCGAGGCGGCCCAGGTCGTCGACGCCGTCGTTTCGCGCAGCGCCTCGGCGTGGTCAGGTCCGGCAGGGGACGCCTTCCGGGACTCCTGCACCAGGCTGGGTGCCGACCTCGACGAGTCCGCGGCGCGGCTGCACCGTGCCAGCGCGGCGCTCGGCGTCTTCGCGGAGCGACTCCACGACGTCCGTGCCCGGCTGGACGAGGCGCGGGAGGTCGCCGTCGCGGCCGGCGTCATGGTCGTCGGCAACCTCGTCCTGCCCGCCACCGGGAGTGCCGCCGCTGGCGGCTACCGCCGTGCTGCTGCGATCGCTGATGCTGCCCGTCGCGCTGAGCAGGCCGCCCACAAGGCGCTGCTGGCCGAGATGAGCGCCGTGTCCGCGCCCGGTGCCACCGAGCGCGTGCTGGAGGCACTGGGGTTCTGGCCGACCGGCGCCGACCCCGTGGAGGTGACGGCGTGGGCGGAGAACGTTGTCCTCACCTCAACCGGCGTCGGCAGCTCGGTGATGACCCACGTCATGCTGGGTGAGTGGCTGCCGCAGGTCGGGAAGCACACCGCCGACAAAGCAGACACGCTTGTGAAAGTGGGCCGCGCGGCCGAACGCGGCAGCTGGAAGGCTCTCGAGGGCACAGCAGCAACGCGCGACCTGTTCGGCAAGCTCGGCGTCGCGAGCACCATCGGGTCGGGCGCCGTGACAGGCGCGCTGGCCGGCTGGGAGCAGTGGAAGGCCGACGCGGACGACCCGGAGATGGACACCGCCGAGCAGGTCGGCCGTGCCGGCGCGATGGCCGCTCTCACGGGGGCGGGCGCCTTCGGCGGCGCTGAAGTCGGCGCCACCACGGGGGCGACGATCGGTACCTTCATCCTGCCCGGAGCGGGCACCGTGGTCGGCGGGGCGGTCGGCGGCGTCATCGGCGGGGTCGTCGGTTCGAAGCTCGGGCATGAGGCGGGCGAACGTGCGCGTGATCTTGTCGGCACCGTTGCCGACGAGCTCTCAGGGTGGGACTGAGGACAACAGGGGGACGAGTTGACGGGCTCCGAGATCGGCATGCTGACCGCTGGCCTGGCCATCAACGTCGCGTGCGGGTTCTTCCGTGCTGGACGAACCCGCGGGATGCGCTGGTGGGTCGGGCGGCGTCGCCGGGAAGCAGCGGTGCTGCTCGGTTGGCCGGGCTTCGCGACAGCGATGATGGGCGCCGGCGTCATCGGCTTGTTCCCCGAACACACACTGGGCGCCGCTGTCGTCGGCACCACGGCCCTGGCAGCCATCGCTGCAAGCCTCTATGGCTTCCTGTTCGGCTACCCGCGTTGGTTCGCGCCGTCGTACCTCCGACCGGTGATCGACGAGCGCGCGGAGGTCAAGCGGTGGCACAAGGAAGTACGGCGCGCCGAACGCCGCCACGAGGCGCCGCCTCCCCCGCCGGCGAGCGTCGTCGTCGAGGAGCAGAGGCCGACCTACCGGCCGCAGCCGATTCCGATTCCCGTGCCCAGCAGCGTCGGCGAACCTGAGCGGCTGGTCGCCTACACCTCACGCAGGCAGAGCGTGATCATGATCGTGCTGTCCCTGGTGATGACCGGGGCCAGCGTCCTGTGCCTCACCGCCGGGCCCCGCGGCGGGCTCGTCGGGTTGCTCGGCCTCATCTTCTTCGGTGGCGCGACGTTCTGGTTCGCAACCCGGATGGCGGAGCACCGCCCGTCGCTGATCCTCGATGCCAACGGCCTGCTCGACCAGGCGTCCCTGGGCGGTGTCGGGCTCGTGCCCTGGTACGAGGTCGTCGAGCTGAAGTACCAGATGCTGCAGGGCAGCACCGTGCTGTCGGTGTTCGTGAGGAACCCGAACCTGCTCCTCGCACGACAGTCGCCCCTGAAGCGCCGGCTCAACGCCACGTCCGCCCGGATGCTCGGCACACCCGTCAACATCCCGCTCGCCGCCGTCGACGTCCCACGCGACGAGCTCGTCGCCGCGATCCAGGCCTGGCAGGTCAGCCGCTGAGCTCGGCCGCGGCCGACGACCCGCTCAGCAGGACCGCGATCTCACGCCCGAGTGAACCGTCCTGCACGGCCAGCGCCACCCCGTCCCGGACCGGCGCGGCCACCGGGACCGGCGCGTGCAGCAACGCAGGCTGCCCGCTGCCGTCCTCGAGCAACCGGGACAGCAGCACGTCCCCGGCCGCGACGGCCGAACCGGACCGGTTCCGGAACACGACCTCCTCGTCGGACACCAGGTCCCGGGCGACGACGCGCTTGGCCGCGTTCACGTCGGTGACCTCGAGCAGCCGAGCGGGCACCGCCACCCAGCTCTCGAGCAGGGCGCGCTCGTCGTCGGGCAGCAGGTCGCCGTGCAGGTCCAGCAGCCGCTGCAGGACTCCCCCGTCGAACAACGTGAAGCAGGTCGTGACCTGCGAGTCGCTCATCGCGTCCACCTGGTGCTGCCGACCCGAGCCGGCCAGCAGCATCGCCCAGCGCCGCAGCTCGCCCTCGTTGAGCTGACGCCCTGCGAACAGACCGGCCTTCTGCCACAGCCACACGGCGCGGTCGGGCAACGGGTGCCGCGCGTCGCGTCCGTGGCAGACCTTGTACTTCTTGCCGGACCCGCACGGGCACGGGTGGTTGCGGCCGACCTCGCCCGCGGCCGGCTCCAGGAACGTGCGCAGGTCCCGCAGCTCATACGCACTGGTCTCGAAGCCCGCAAGCCCGTAGAGCCGGTGAGCCTCCTTCGCGTCCCCCGCCAGCGCCCGCAGGTCGGCCAGCTCGGCGGTCGGGTCCGACATCGTGGGGTCCGCCGCGACCGCCTCCTCGAGCAGCGCGCGCCACGCGCCCCCGTCGCCGCGCGCCTCGGCCGCCCGGCCCCGCAGATACAGGGGTACGGCGGCCTGGGACCCCTCGACCACGTCGGCCATCGCCTCGGCGACGCACACCCGTGACGGCTCGAGCGTCAGGTCGAGCGCGGCCACCGCGGTGAGCCGCCCGCCCAGCGACCGTGCCAGCGCGACAGCCGCCTCAGGACTGGGCACGTTCCCGCGGAGCCGGTGCTCCCGCAGGGCGGCGCGCCAGGTGTCACAGCCGGCCCGCTCGTCCGAGGTGACCCACGCCGGTGCGTGCTGCCAGTCCGTGCCCGGCAGGCCGATCGACGCGTACTCCACCTCGATCCCGGCAACGTCGGCCAGCAGCTCCGACAACGGCGGCAGCGCCTCGCGGAACAGGTCCGGGTGGTGACGACGCGCCTCGAGCACCACGTCATAGCTGGGCGCTCCGGGCATCGACGGGTCGCCGACCTCGGCGTCACGCTGCGCGACGAGACGGGCCACGTCCGCGATCGTGTCGAGACCGGACGGCTCGCCCAGGACCACGCGCTCCAGGCTGATCGACCGGCCGTCGTACCGCAGCCCGAGCAGGTCCCCGGCGCCGTACTCCTCGAGCCAGCCTTGCGGTCCGCGGATCCCGCCGAGCGCGTCGTCGGGGAGCACGGTGTCGACGTACCTGTGCACCGACTCGAGCTCCCCGCCGCCCGCGAACGGGTGCCCGTCGAGCGCGAGCAGGCCGAACAGCTCGAGGTCGAGGCCGGTCCCGAGCATGCCGAGCTCGCGCTCCCGCGCGGTGAGCCGGTGGGTGAGCACGACGCCCTCGGCGAGCGTGGGCAGGTGGGCGTAGACCTCGTCGTCGAAGAAGTACATCTCCTTGCGCCAGACCAGCGACCGGTCCACCTGGTCCTGGTCGGTCTCGATGCCGTCGGCCGCGAGCGCCTCGACGAGCTCCGGAAGGGTCCGGGGACGCTCGGCCACCAGCGCCATCGTCTGGGCCGCCTGCTCCTCGTCGAGCTGCGGCCCGGCCTGCACGTCGTGCTCGGGGTGGGTCCACACCAGCGACAGCGCCTGCGGCAGCACCCACTGCCCGACCGCGGTCAGCCGGTCGTCCGCGTCGAGCACGCCTGTTGCCTGCCAGAGCGGCCTGAGCACCTCGACGGGGAGCCGGAACTCCTCGCCCTCGGCCGGTTCCTCTGCCTCGATCTCGTCGAGCGCGTTGATCGCGGCCGCGACCTCGTCGGCACCGAACGTCGTACCCGCACCCGCGCGCACTAGTCCGACCACGATCGCCAGCCAGTCCGCGTGCGTCAGCGACTCGACGGCGGCCTGCTGGTCGGGCTCGGTCCCGGGGTCGTAGGGCGGCGAGATGGTCGCAGCAACGGCGTCGACGAGCAGCTCGTCGGCGACATAGGTCGGGGGCGTCGCCCAGTCGAGCCCGTTGACGAAGTAGTCGTAGGGCGCACGTCCGGCCTTCACGCCGGCCCGGACCTGCTCGGCCGCCCGCTCGACGTCGGCCTCTGGCACGGAGGTCCGGAGCTCGTCGTGGAGGAGCGACTCGAGCAGCGCGAGCGCCTGCCGGTCCACGGCCTCCCACTCCGCCAGGAAGGCGTCCTCGTCCATGTCCCAGCGCTCGTCGTCAGCCATAGGCGTCAGCCTAGGTGGGGGTGACGGCCGCGGCGCGTGGCGGGCTCCGGACAGGCGAAGAGCCCCGACCGCCAGAGGCAGTCGGGGCTCTTCGGTGAAATCAGGAGACGCGAACGTTCTCGGCCTGCGGGCCCTTGGGGCCGGCGGCGAGGTCGAACTCAACCTTCTGGTTCTCGTCCAGCGACTTGTAGCCGTTGGTCTGGATGGACGAGTAGTGGACGAACACGTCCTCGCCGCCGCCATCCTGCGCGATGAAGCCGAAACCCTTTTCGGCGTTGAACCACTTGACAGTTCCCTGAGCCATGAGCTTTTCCTTTGGTTACTGCCGAGGACTCTGTGCCCTCGGCCGCTGAAGACATCCACCTGTGCTGACGTCCAGCGAACCGGAAACCAGGGATAAAGATACGAGCCGCGACATCGTGTGCGGCAAGGACGGCTTGCAGGGCCGTCCCTTCAACAAGAACCACGATAGGGCATCGGGCAAGGATCTGCGCTACCGCGGAGCCACACCCCCGGTCGTCGTACGGCGCCAGCCAGGCAACAGACGCCACAACCGACCCACCGCAGCGGCCGCAATCGCGAGCAGGACGTAGGCGAGCGGCGTCATAGCACCCCCGGCGAAGTCGACCTGGCCGTTGCGGATCGTGTAGTCGACGTCACTCTGGAGATAGGCGATCCCGTGCCAGCTGAAGGTGCCCGTGGCCTGAGGAGATGTCGCCAGCAGCCCGTCGGCGAACGCGCGGGCCGCGTCGGTGAAGATGCTGGTCAGGACCAGTACGGCGGTCAGGAGGAACACCGCCGCGCTCATCCACGACGCCCGGGGGGCCGTGCCGTACTGGGCCTCGAGGTACTGCTCCGCCAACTCCCTGGTGGTGCCGAGGTTGGCGAACGCCTCACGGAGGCCGACGCTCTGCGCCGCGGAGACGAGGTTGCTGCGCACCTCTCGCCGCGTCGCCACCCGCTGCTTGCGCGGCAGGTCGTAGAGCTGCTGGTCGAGCGCCCACACGCGGCCCTCGATCCGGAGCCGGTCCAGAAGGGTGAGGTTGGTCGACATGTCATGATCCTTCCTGGGGTTGGTCAGGAACGGGCCGGTCGAGCACGGCCCCCACGGTCTCGGTGAGTGCCAGCCAGCTGCGCGTGCCGCGCTCGAGCTCGGTGTAGCCGGCCGGTGTCGGCCGGTAGTACTTGCGGGCCGGCCCGCTGCGCGACGCCACCAGGCGTGAGGACACCCGGCCCTCGCGCTCGAGCCTGGCCAGCGCGGGATAGACCGTCCCCTCGAGGACCTCGATCCCCTCTTGCTGGAGCCGGCTGACCACCTCGTAGCCGTAGGACTCCTGCTCGGCGAGGAGCTGGAGCAGCACGAAGCTCAGCAGGCCCTTGAGGAGCTGGGGGTCATGGGTGGCGTCGACCATGGAACCAAGGTAGGCCCGGTACTTGATGACGTCTAGTACCGGGCTATACAGAGTTCGCCCGTGGCCTGACCGCGCCGCTCACGACTCCGGTTCGCAGAGACCGATGAACGCTCCCAGCTGCTCGAGACTCCGCGTGGACGTGGGCATGAAGTGGGTGAGCTCGCGGCTCCGCACGACGATCGCCAGCCACTTACCGCGCGAGATGGCGACGTTGATGCGGTTCCGGTTGAGCAGGAAGTCGACGCCACGCGGGACGTCGCTCATGGCCGAGGCGGTCATCGACATGATCACGACCGGGGCTTCCTTGCCCTGGAACTTGTCGACGGTCCCGACGGCGACCTCGTGGAGACCGCGCGCCTCGAGGGTCCGCCGGATCAGGTGCACCTGGGCGTTGTAGGGCGCGACGACCAGGACGTCGCCCAGAGTCAGCGGACGCGGCCCCTCCCCCGTCACCGGGTCGTGCCACTGCTTGCCGAGCAAGCCCTCGACCTGCTCGGCGACGACCCGCGCCTCCTCCGGCGACTCGGCCGAGCGTCCGGCGTGCTCGACCTCGACGATCCGCAAGCCCGGCTCGACGCCCGCCAGCGACCGGGCTGCCGTGACGTCCTCGTTGGACATCAGCCTGCCGTCGTACGACAGGCGCGAGTCCTTCGCGCAGAGGTCGGGGTGCATCCGCCACGTGGTCTCGAGGAAGTAGCCAAGCTCGGGCGGCAGCGTGGCGTGGCCGGCCATCAGCCAGCCGAGGGCGGAGGTGTCGATGGGCTCGGCGTGCGTGCCCTGGCTGACCTGCGGGAGCTGCTGCGGGTCGCCGAGCAGGAGCAGGCGCTTGGCCGCGACCGATGCCCCAAGCGTGAACGCCAGCGAGAACTGGCCGGCCTCGTCGATCACGAGCAGGTCGAGCTGCTCGCGCGCGACGCGGTCCTCGTGCGCGAACACCCAGGCCGTCCCGCCGATCACGCAGCCACCCTCGACGTCGGCCAGCCACTTCGCCTGGCCGTTCGTCTTGAGCTTCGTCCAGGCCTGGTCGTCCGCCGGGCGCTTGGGCTCCTTGGCCACCAGGGCGGGGTCGAGGCCGGCCTTCACGATGCCGTCGAGCATGTGCTCCACCGTCGTGTGGCCCTGCGCGACGACGCCGACCTTCCAGCCGTGCTTCTCGACCAGCTCGCGGATCACCTTCGCGCCGGTGTAGGTCTTCCCGGTGCCGGGAGGACCTTGTACGGCGACGTAGGAACGATCCGCAGTGAGCAGGGCCGCCACGATGTCGGCCGCGCGATCGTCGGTGTGCGGCAGCGGGCCACTGGTACGCGGCGGCACCCGGCGCAGTACGTCGAGCGCAGGCTGGTCGACCAGACCGTCCGCGACCACACGCTGGGCGATCTCGCGGATCGCGCCGTCGATGCGTCCGGCGGGCACAGGCGAGCCCGGCACCAGCGCAACCGGGAGCATGGCGAACGGCTCGGCGTCCTTGGGCAGCAGCTCGTCGAGAAGGACGACGTCGCGACCCTGCTCGTCGACCTCGACACCGACGATCTCCGCCCCGCCCTTCTTGACGCCGAGCAGTGACGAGGCCGGCAGCCAGTGCGCGTCCTCGCGGACGTCCTCATAGATGCTGGACAGGCCACCGGGTATGCCGGTCGTGCCGGCGCCCCACCGTCCGACCAGTCGCACCCGTCGGCGCTCGGACTTCTTGCCCGCCGGGAGGTGCCAGTCGAGGTCGAGCGCGGCCTCCTCGGCCACGAACACGTCGCGCTCCTCGCGCCAGGTGGTGGCCGCGTGCTGGAGCCGCTCGAAGAACGCCCACCAGAACGGCTTGTCCTCACGACGGTTGAACCCCACCGCCGCAGCGAGCATCGCGCGCGCCTGCTCGTCGTCGGTACGCCCCGTGTCGGGCAGTCCAGCCAGCAACGCTTTCTCGAGCGCGGCCGTCTCCTCGGCCGTCACCTTCGGCGGCTGCACCTCCGTCAGCTCGCCGCCCGGCTCGACGCCGTGCTCCGCTGCTCGCGCGAGCAACCAGTCGCGCAGCCGCAGCGTGCTCTCGCAGTCGTAGTTGTTGTAGTCGAGGATGCTCGCGCGCTTCGTCGCCGCCGTGTCGTCGTCGTTCGCGTCGCGGGCGGTGCAGTAGGCGTGGTACTCCACGATCGAGGCGGCCGCGTCCGTGACGTCGCCGTCGCGCAGATCGTCGCCCATGTAGAGCGGCTCCAGCTTCTTGATGCTATACGACGGCTGGGAGACCCGCACCGCGCGACGCACGATCGTGTAGAGGTCGACCAGCAGCCCCTCACGCAGCCAGCCGTCGATCACGTCCTCGCAGGTCGAGTGCCGGATCGCGAGCCGGGTCAGCGCCGACTTCTCGTAGGCCGCGTAGTGGTAGACGTGCAGCCCGGGGAACTCCTTGCGCCGCTCCTCGACGTAGGCGACGAAGTCCTCGAGTGCCTGCTTCTCCGCGGCACGGTCGTCGGCCCAGAACGAGCGGAACGGAGCGAAGCCCTTGCCTGTCTCGGGTGTGGGCATCTCGGTCACACCGAAGAGGTATTCCAGGCCCCAGTGCTCGAGGTCGCCGTCGTTCCACATCGGGTCGCCCTCGAAGTCGAAGAACAGGTCGCCCGGGTCCGGCGGAGGCAGCACGCTGAGCTTCTCCGGCGCGAACACGACAGCGTCGACGACCGCCTTCCCGGCGTCGTCGACCCGCTGGCCGACCTGCAGCAGAGCCTGAGCCCGGAGCGAGTCCAGCGTCGCCGACGGCATCCCCGGCACGGCTCCCTCGAACGTCGCCAGCGCGTCGATCGTGAGGACGCCGGCGTCACGCAGCTTGCCGCGCTGTGTCGCCCGCATCCCGGCCACCAGGAGCAGGTCACGGGACGCCGCGACCTCGACCTTGCAGTCCTCGCAGCGCCCGCAGGCAGCGGCCTCCCCCGAGCCCCAGACGACCTCGGCACCCGAGTCGACGTGCGTCTGGAGCATTGACAGCAGGCGCGCACGCCGCTCCCGGAACACCGGCCCGATCTCGGCGAGCAGGTGTCGCGTGCGACGACCGTTGCCCAGCAGCAGCTCGGCCTCGGGAGCCACCGGGATCCCGTTGAGCTCGAGCTGGTCGGCATAGGCGGCGAGCTGCAGCAGCGCCCGCGGCCGGTCCTGACGCGCCAGCTTCGCGTCGCACACGAGGTAGCCACCCGACTCCTCGTCGCGCACCAGGAAGTCGGCACGTCCGTGGAACGAGCCGTCCCAGAAGGTCGCCTGGTAGACCACGTCCGCGCCGGCCTTGAGCGCCGCGAGCGTCTCCTCCTGACGCTCGGCCAACGCGGCCGGTCCATAGGGAAGCGCCGGCCCGATCACGCACACCCCGCGGCCTGTGGCCGGGTCCCAGTCGCCGTACAGCTCCTGGAGACGCGCGAGCTCACCCTGCTCGTGCAGGTCGCCGAGCTCGGAGACCTTTGCCATCAGCGCGTCCGGTTCCACGAGCGCGACGGGCACGCGTCCGAGCTTCACGTCGAGCGCCCGCAGCAGCCCGAACTCGCACTCCGTCGCGCGGGTCAGGTCGGATGCCGACCACCTGACCACGTTGTCGATGACGAGCATCCGACTCCCCCTCTGCTGACGACTGCTCCGAAGGTAGCGGCCGCCACCGACAGCTCGACATTGCCGGGGCTCGGGCATGTCCGACGGATGGTTTCCGGATGGTGCTTGGCACCGAGGGTGCACGACACTGCTGCCATGATTCTCGACAGCGCGTTGGTGGGCGGCGTCTTCGCACTCGGGGGCGTGGCGCTTCAGCAGTCGTTCTCGATGGTGGTGGACAAGCGTCGGGCCAGGCACGCGCACGCCTACGAGCTGCAACGCGAACGCGTGCGCATTTACCGACAGACCATTGCTGACGCGCGCCGTGTGCAACGCAGTCTGAAGCGGTCGTGCGAACCGGGGGTCGACCGACTCGCCGCAGACCAGAAGGTGCAGTCGGACATCGACGGGCTCGCCGAGTCCGTAGCCGCTGTCCGCCTCCTCGGATCCAGCGAGTCGTCGGCCGCGCTGGAGAGCTTCGAGACCCTGGCCCGCGAGGTGGCTGGCCGACCGGTGGTCGAGCGAGGACGCACCGAGGAGGGCCTACAGCTCAAACCGATCCTCGCCGCCTTCCGCGACGAGATGGGGATCGACGCACTGAGCAACGCGACCCGCGACTGACGCGTCAGCCGATCCCGAGCTCCCGCGCCACCGCGTCGCCACCCATCTGCCGGATCACCCGCGGGTCCCCGACGACCACCAGCTCGTCGGTCGCACGCGACATCCCGACGTAGAGCCGCTCCCGCGACCGGTCGCGCACGTCGTCCTCGTTCACGCACAGCACCACCGCGCGCCGCTCGAGCCCCTTGCAGCCCAGCAGGTGGCCGTAGAAGACGTGGTCGTTCTCCCAGTAGGTCTGCCAGTAGGCCCGCTGGTCGTCGAGCGGACCGGTCCGCTCCATCTGCACCGGGTGCCGGTGACCGGTGGTCAGCAGCATGACGTTCTCCGGCTTCCACCCCGCGTTCAGCAGAGCGTCCACCTCGTCGTCCGCGACACCCAGCGCCTCGCCGTACGGCGCCTCGACGAAGCGCACGGTCGGACCGTCGGCACCGCGGGCATACATCCGGCTCGGCGCCAGCGGCCCGAACGCCGCGTGGATCTGCTTGGTGTTGCGCAGGCAGTGGTCGAGCACGAGCGGTACCAACGGCACCGGCGGCCTCCCGAACCGCGCGAAGATCCGCTGGTTCTCGTCGGAGTAGGCGTAGAGCCCGCCGGTCTCCTCGTCGTGCAGCGCGGCCAGCAAGGGACGCCACCACGTCTCCGCGAAGTCCTGGGCCTCGTCGACGACGATCGAGTCGAACCGCCGCGCGGACGGCAGCTCCGCGGCGAGATCGGCCATCAGCAGCGGCAGCCGCTCCTCCCAGAACGCACTGTCGGTCCGGTCACCGGTCGGCGCGCCCCACGACCTGCCGAGGTCCTCCCAGGTGCCGACGAACGCAGGCCGCTGCTTGCGCGGCCAGGTGGCCACCTCGCGCTTGAAGTGCTCGGCCAGCCCGATCGAGTAGCAAAGTAGAGCGACGCGCTGCGCCGGTCGGTCGCTGCTCCCCCGCGTCAGCTCCTTGGCCTGCGCGAGCGCCAGCACCGTCTTGCCCGACCCCGCGCCACCACGTACCTCGACACGGTTCAGCAGCCGCGTCACCTTGAGGATCATCGCCTGCTCGTCGGTCAGCCGGTCTGCGCGGGCGGCGCGCTCGTCGGACTCGGCGTTGACGTCGCGCGTCCCGAACCCGCGACCTGCCAGGATCTCCGCGATCAGCTCGACATCGTCGTACGACGGCCGCCGGTTGTTCGTGACCTGGTGCGCCGCGGTGTCCCACAGCCGACCAGCCAGGTCGACCATGTCGGTGTCGCCGTGCACGAGCCACCGCGGGCTGGAAGGAGTGCCGAAGTTGTCCGCGAAGTGGGAGTACGGCGCGACCAGAGCGTGCGCCCACACGATCCGTGTACGGCTCGAGTCGCGCCAGCGCGGATCGGCCTCGACGTAGTCACGCAAGGCGTACTTCGACTTGAGCGCCTGCTCGATCGGGTCGATGTGCTTGACCCGTCCCGACTGCAGGGTCTGGTGCCATCCGGCCTCGTCCAGCCAGACGCTGCCACCCTTGACCTCCACCACCACGACGCCGACCTCGGGCATCAGCACGACCAGGTCGCACTCGTGGTCCTTGGTCTCGTCCGTGATCCGGAAGTTCGCAAGCAGCGTCGCCTCGGCTGGCAGCGAGTCGCGCAACCGCTCCCAGACCAAGCGCTCCGAGTCGGTGGTGAACCGTGGCTCCTGCGGGACGAGGTGTGGCATGGGCAGAGTCTGCCAAAGCCTTGCGACAGAACCGTTCAGTACACGACGCCGAGCAGGTTGCTCGCGCAGCCGTAGCAGAGGTCGGCGGAATGCCTGCGCTCCGGGGCAACCTGCTTCCCGCAGTATCGGCACCAGGTGAAGGCAACGCGGCGCCGGTGCAGAAGGTCGCGCAGCAAGGCCCCGAGGAGCTCCCTCGGCGTCTCAGCCGACACCGCATGCCCCTCGACGATGTCGTCAACGAACTGGCCAGGAAGGTCCCAGCTACCGCCGGCCATCCCGACCTCCAGACCCCTTGACGTCGGTCGTGCCGCAAGTTGAGCGGGCGTTCCCCATACGTACACGTCAGCCTCAGCAAACAAGGTTCCGTAGCCTTCGCCTGGCCGCCAGCCCACACCGAACAGGTCAGTCCACTGTTGGGAATCGAATCGTCCCGCGCGCGCGAGCGTCTCCTCGTTCGACGACAAGGCAGGTTCCATGGGCCGCCCTGACTCGAAGGAGCCGAACACCTCCACGCGTTCCACGGGCACCGTTACCGGATCACCCATCCAGCGCGGTCCGTTCGGCGAGTCGTGCAACCCTGCCGCAGACCCTGCCTGATCGCGCACCTCGACGGCGAGATCCATCCACTCCGCGGAGGAACCGATCAGCTCGACAGGACCGAGACGGAGCGCGAGCAGGTCTCCCCGCTTTTCCATGGCGTGATCTCGAAGCCGACCTGCACCCGGCCCCTGAACAAGGTCGACCAGGTCCGGAAGGGAGAGGGTGGTCAGCCACCCCTCAGGCTCGACCCGCACAACGACATAGGTGTCGGGCCATTCCTCTCCCCCGGCGAAGCGGCTCTTGTAGCCCTGCATGGAAACAGCGATCCCCGAGTCAGCCATGGGGCCGTGTCTACAAGGGAATGGCCCGCATCACAAGGGCCGCCCAACAGGCCGTTCAGGCCCCGTCATCGTCGTGCTCGTGCCGGAGGTTCGCGGGAAGCCGAAGTCCGTGCTTCTCGGCCAGGTACAGGGTCTGGGCGTAGAGCCGAGCCTGGTGGACGACGTCGCCGAGGACGTAGGCGTTCGTCCCGGCCCCGGCCACGATGGACACGACGGGGAGCCCCTTCGCCACCTGGCTAATCGGGATCGTCCTGCCATGCGCCATCTGCTTTGTGAGCTTGTCGACAGCAGCCAGGAGTCGGTGGTCCTTCAGGAGCTTGTCACTACGCCGTGCACGGTGCTTGGCCGCATTGAAGGCGGCACCTGCCTGGCGAGCTGTCTGAGCCTTCGGCGCTTGGTTGCGATAGGCGCGCAGCACCATGCGGTTGACCAGATGCCGCATCTCGTCGTCCTTGACGTCGAAACCGTAGGAGTACGCCACCCGGGTCGCGAGGGCCGTACTCAGCACGTGCATGACCAGCATGTCGAGCCCGATGGCAGCCACTCCCCCGGCGACAGGGATCATCGCCAGCGCGCCCATGGCGCCACCCTGAAGCGCGCCGCTGGTGCGCCACTGCAGCGCCATAGTCCGGGTGAAGTCGTCCAGATGCACGAGGTCCAGACGCTTGAGATCCTCGAGCGTCGAGACATCACGACCCGCGGCCCGGTGGTGTTCCAGGACCTTGTCGGCGTCCATGAGCTCTGTCGTCCAGTCGGTCACGAGCTCGAGCAGGTGAACCGCTCCCTTGGCCGCCGGTGCCAGAGCGGCGTCACCGATCTTTCCCACACCGTCCTTGACGGCATCGGGCGTGACGTTCGAGACGGCCTCGCTGGCCTTGCGAGCCGCCTCCTTGACCTGCACGCCCGCGTCCCCGAGCGCGGCGCGCGCCCTGTCGGGGAGGATCTGCCGTCTCTCGGCCTTCTTCGCCCAGTGCTCCTGGAGCTCTGCCCAGCGCCGCTGTTCGTACGGCGACATGCCGCGCGACTCGGGACTGTTGCTCAGCGAAGTCATCGGGCTCAGGCCGCGAACTCGAACGTTGTGTGAGCGGTCGGGTCGACGCTCCTGATCAAGCCGTTGTAGAAGACCTTCGTCTGGTCCTTGAGCAGGCCCGAGTTGGAGTCGATGTACTTCTGCTTGGCCCCGTCGTTCAGGATCTCGTTGACCATCTGCACCTTGTCGATGTCCGGCGTCGTCCACCCAAGTGCACCGTCCTGCTCCACCGCGACCTTGAAGGTCGGCCTGGCGTAGCCGATGAAGATGAACTTCGGGATCGAGACCCGATAGGCGTCGGCGCCGGTCTTCGTCACCTTCACCTTGGCGCCGTTGATGCCCAGCTTTGCCTTGAAGTTGTACTGGATGAACGCCTTCTTGGTGGTCCCCGGGACGCCGAAGCCGAAGACGTGGCCCTTCTGGTCCTTCTCCCGAATCCCCTGGATGCCGAGGCTCACCAGGGAGACTTCCTGCGTACGCTGGATCGCCTGAATCACCTGCGAGTCGTGCGACTCCGACTCGATCCCGATGCTCGCGAGAAGTCCCGCGTTCCTCATCAGGGTGAACCCGGTGATCGCCACGACGGCGACGAGCACGAGGGCGATGAGCCCCACCACCGACTTGATCAAGCGTCCAGTCATCGAACACAACCCCTCAACGGCGATGCGGATGCCTGGTGGTCCCGAGAGCAGAAGGTCCGCCGCCGCGCGGCACGTTACCCCGATGCCCCGACAAGACACGACCCTCATGCCTGAATCTGAAACAGACTCGGAGGTACTGCGTCGTTAGTCCCCAACCGGCACGACAGCCTCACCACAGTCGTCGCACTGACGCTCGTCCGGCGCTTCGCCCTGCCCGTAGCTGCCGACGGCGCCGCAGTACTCGCACGCCCATCGAGCGAGTTGCGGGTCGGCCATGACCACGTGTCTACAAGGAGGACTGCCAACGCCACAAGGGCCGGGCGTTAGTCGGAGATCGTCAGCGGCGGATGGATCCGGGTCGCCGACCCCACGCGATACAGCTGCGCCGGCCTGCCACGCCCTCCCCCGGCGGTCCGTCCGAGGGGCACCAAAAAGCCGCGTGCACCTGTCGCCTTCCGGTGGAAGTTGGCGGGATCGAGCCGAGCACCCCAGACCGCCTCGTAGACCCCGCGCAAGTCAGCGACGGTGAACTCCGGCGGACAGAACGAAGCCGCGACCGGCGACCACTCGAGCTTCGCCCGCGCGCGGGCAACCCCGTCACGCAGGATCAGGTTGTGGTCGAACGCCAGTCTCTTGCGCAGTGCCGTCTCTACGGACACCCATGCGGCGGCAGTCGCGTCGGAGCCACCGGTCGCGTCCCCCAGGTCCGGCGCGACCGCCAGGTGAGCGACGCTCACGACGCGGCCTCTTGGGTCACGTCCTGGGTCGCCGTACGACGCAAGCTGCTCGAGCAACGCCGGCGCGCGAACTCCGGTCTCCTCCTCGAGCTCTCGGCGCGCGGCCGTCTCGAGGTCCTCGTCCGGGTGCACGAAGCCGCCGGGCAGCGCCCACCGACCCTTCTGCTCACCCTCCCCTCGCTCGGCGAGGAGCACCGAGAAGACACCGTCGCGGACAGTCAGGCACACCACGTCGACGGTGACGTAGAAGACCGGGTAGTCGCTCGAGAAGGACATGCCACCACCTTATTGGTCCACTTGACAAGAAACAACGCAGGCCCCATTATCGTCTTACTGACAATTAACGGTGGTGACCTGATGAAGCTGACGAACGACCAGATGGACCGGGCCTGCGGCGTACTCCTCGGGCAGGCATGCGGGGACGCACTCGGCGTCCCTTACGAGTTCGCCACCCCGCCCGGCCCGGGCGAGCTCGCGGTGATGAGTGGCGGCGGCCTGGGCGACTACTCCCCCGCCGAGTGGAGCGACGACACACAGATGGCGGCCTGCATCGCACAGGTTTCCGCCCGGGGCCTCGACCTCACCGACGAGGCCGCGCTCGACAGGATCGCCGCGTCGTTCCTGCGCTGGCGTCGCGAGGGCGCCACCGACATCGGCATCCAGACCCGTCAGGTCCTCGGTGCTGGCGACGGCCCGCCCTCCGGAGCGGCGGCCCGCCTTCGCGCCGCCTCCGACGCCTACGCCGCGCAGCACCCGCGCAGCGCGGGCAACGGCGCCCTGATGCGTACGGCGGTCGTGGGCCTGAGCGCGCTGCACGATCGGGACCGCACCGCCGCGAACGCCCGGGCCGTCGCCTCGCTCACGCACGCCGACCCGCTCGCCGGCGACTCCGCCATCCTGTGGAGCGAGGCGATACGCGTCGCGGTGCTCGAGAAGCGGCTGGATCTCACCGGCGGGCTCGATTTGATCCCGGCCGAGCGCCGCGACCAGTGGGCGCGGTGGATCGCTCACGCCGAGACCAACGACCCGTCGATGTTCCGGCCCAACGGGTTCACCGTCACCGCGCTCCAGGCCGCCTGGTCGGTGATCACGCAGACCCCCGTCCCCGACGACTCGCCGGCCCACGAGTCGTACCCCTGCCTGCACCTGCAGAACGCACTCCACGCCGCCGTCCGGATCGGCGACGACACCGACACCGTCGCCGCGATTGCCGGCGGTTTGCTCGGTGCCTACTGGGGGCAGTCCGCGGTGCCGCTGACATGGGTCCGACGCGTGCACGGCTGGCCGTCGCTTCGAGCTCGCGACCTGGTCCGACTCGCTGCCCTGACCGCTACCCGCGGCCACGACGACAAGCACGGCTGGCCGTCCGAAGCGCACTTCGCGTACGGCGACGCTGCCCGACCCGCCGTGCCGCACCCGGTCGACGGCCAGGTCCTCCTCGGCACCGAGAACACCAGCGGCCACGACGCCACAGCTGTGGTGTCCCTGATGCGCCGCGGCCGCGAGGACGTGCCGATTGCCGGCGTCGACGCCCACAACCACGTCGAGGTCCGACTCATCGACAGCGAGCGGACCGACGACAACCCCAACCTCGCCTTCACCCTCGCCGACACGGCGGACTTCATCCACGAGCTGCGCGGCGAGGGCCACCGGGTGCTCGTGCACTGCGTCCGCGCCGAGCAGCGCACCCCCTCTGTTGCAGTCGCCTACGCCGCGCGCCTTGGTGTCCCGCCCAGGGACGCCCGAACTGCGATCATCGCCGCACTTCCCCAGGCCCGCGGACGCGGCAAGGTGTGGGAGGCCGCTGCCAACGAGAGGATCACCCGATGAACATCGTCGTCGCTGGAGCGGCACCCGCCATCGTGCGATCTGCCCACTCGCGACGTCGGCCGAGGAACGGCTCACCGTCCTGGTGCTCGTCGCTTCCTGGGAAGACGATGCCCCTGACGGACCGGGGTGCCTGGCTGCGCGAGGTGCACGGCTCAGCCGCTGTCTCGGTCGTCCCCGGCCGCTGCCACATCCCGATGGACGTCGAGTCCGCGAGCGTCTCGCCGCGCACGTCGCGGTCATGAAGCCCACATCGCCGGCCTCGCAGGCGGCGATCTTCTCCACTGAGGCGCACGGCGACGAACTGGCCGGCCGCTGTGTTCAGGGCGTTGAGCACGGCGATCGCGTCGTTTCTCTATTCCTGCGGCGCGATGACTGCCGAGCGGGATGAGCCCTGGGTGTCCTATGGAATCTTGAACTCGCCTTCGGGCAGGCCGCTCGGCGTCCTCTCCAGGGGCGGCTAACTCGACGTTTCGGCCCTAGCGACGCTTCCGCCGATCTACGATCCGTCTCATGAGCAAGGAGTATGAGATCACTGCAATCGCGCGCCTGGTGGGCCTCCCGGACCCCGGCCTTGGCGTCGGCTCGTCCGTGCCGAAGGCACTCTTCGACGGGGTCTGCCGACGGCTCGGGATCGATGCGAGCGGGACGATGCCACAGCAGGCTCAGCGGATCGTCACCGCTGCCAACCTTCCGTACCGGGCAGACAACTTCGACAGTCGGGGAACTCCCTCGCAGGGCGGCTCGACGGTCACCCTCGAGGGACTTCAGCAGATCAAGACCGCGGTCCAGATCTTGCTGAACTGACTTCCGCCGGTGATGCGCTGGCTAGCGGTGGCAGCGCGAGCCCCGCATCGCGTCGACTATGCCCGTACTGCTGAGGCGCAAGCCAGTCAGGACCGCACTGCGCCGACGAGCAGCAGCACCCTGGGCTCGCCGGACCACACGACGACGAGTGCGTGGCGGCACATTCCGAGGCGACGTACAGCTGCCACTACTCGCGTCCAAGGGCGTCTTGCCTATCGATGTCGGAGAGTCTTGCGACAGCGAACGAGGCGGGCGTTGTCTACGCGTCCGCCCCGAGTATGAGCACCCAGGAGAACGCCGTTCTCTTGACCCGTGCATGGTCAACTCGACCGGCTTTCCGGTGGGAACCGTCTGCTCCGAGGGAAGCTTCGCAGTGGATCCTCGACTCGCCCACGAGTCCGCGGCACCGGACGGGTCTGCCACGCGGCGGTGGCCCTGACGTGGCAGGCTGCGCCCTATGGAGAGAGTAAAGGTCCTGCTCAGGCGTGACGGAGGCGGACAGTTCCAGCAGGTCGGACGGATTCAGAGCCGGCGGGGCAAGGACCTGACGCTGGTGCTCCCCGACGGCAGCACACTCCCCCACACCCTGGCTGAGGGCGAGCTGACCCCGGTCGAGGGCTCCTTCATGCACCTCCTGCGCCTCTCCCCCACCATCGTGGAAGCGACGCTGGCCGAGCAGCCCGAGCGCGTCTACAAGCAGCTGATGCAGGACGCGGGCCGACCCATGACAGCACGCGCTCTCAAGGACAAGTTGTCGGACCTGCCGGGCACTCTGGTCGACAAGTCGTGGTTGCGGGCCAAGACCGCTCTCGAGTCCGACGACGACGTCGAGCGCCAGGGGAGGAACCAGAACGCCTACGCGTTGACGAGCTCGGTGGCCGTCGACCTGCTCGACCTGGTGCCAGCAACCAGCGCACAGGCCTCGGCGGGGTCAGCCCCGCCCCTGGCGGACGACTCTGTCGAGGTGACCCTCAACGAGGCGCGGACCGAGCCCGCGTCCGAGGCGGTCCCGCCAGACGAGCAGCCTGAGCTCGCCGAACCTGCCGGTCCGGCCACCGCCGATGAGGAACCGAACAAGGAACAGGCCCACGCCGTCGCGGCCGACGACCTGGCCTCTCGACTCAGCCGTCGTTTCCCGACGCCGTCGGTGCGCTCCCTCGAGGACGTGGTCCGCTCACCGCTGGCCACTGCGCTCGCTCTTCGTTCCCTGAACAAGGCGGAGCGCGAAGAACTGTTCTCCGGGCTGGTAGGGCACGAGGCCCTGGTCGTCGACCTACTCGCTCCCGTCAGCACACCCTCTGCGGAGAAGGACGCGAGCGGAGAGGATCCGTCTCTGATTCGCGAGCTGCTCAAAGCAGCCTCCTACGAGCTGCGCGGGCTGGTCAGCAACAAGCAGGCGCGCGGCTGCTTCGTCAGTCTGGTCGACCGCGCTGCGGTGGCCGGCGCCTCCAGCCCGGCCGCCGTGATCCGGGGTGCGCAGCTGTTGGCCTCCCCGATGAAGCCGGCACCTGAGGCTGATCGATGTCTGCGACTGCTGGCTGACGCCGTCGACACGGCCAGTGCAACCGATCTCGCGGGGTGGGACCTTGGGGCTCTGGCAAGGGCCGCATCCACGTTGCGCTTCGACCACGACGGCGGTCGGAGCAGGGTGGTCTCGGCCATCTTCCGCCGTCTCCCGGAGGAGGCACGCCGACAACGCTGGTGGGAGGGGACGGACGCCGGGCAGCTGGCCGAAGCGGCGCGCGGACGACTCGGCCGGGTCCTGGAGGACGAGGAGGTCGCGCGCCTGGTCGTCGCTCCTCACGTGGGCCAGCTCGTCGACCAGACGAGCTCGAGGTCCGGTGTCGCACTCGTCTGGGGGCTGCCCTCTCCTCTGGCCGTTCACGTCGACGGACGGCGCATGGCGCGGCTGGTCGCGGAGGTGGCCCGCAAGGACGGGACGACTGACTCGTGGCTGAAGCTGCTCTCGAACGCCCAGACGGTCTCTGACCTGGAGGCCGAGGTGTCGCTGCTGACCCGTGCTCTCAAGACGGCGCAGGAAAACGAGGTCGCTGCACGGGAGCAGCACGAGCGACTTTCGGAGCAGGTACGTCGGACTGCAGAGCAGCTGGCAGCGGTGCGCAACGCCGACGTGAGCGACAGGGGAAGCCGCGACCGGCAGGTCCGGCTCGATCTTCTCCGGTCTCTCGCCGTCGTCGTGGCTCAGGTCAAGCAGTCCGACTCTGCCCGAGGCGACGCGGCTCTGACGCGTCAGCTGGACCACGCGTGTCGTCGCGAGGGTCTGACCGAGCTCGCCTCGGCAGGTCAGACCGTGGCCTACGACCCGGCCCAGCACGACTCGCTGACGCCCGACCTCTCGAGCGGAAGTCCTGCAGCTGTCCTACGTGGCGGGTATACATGGGCGGACGGCGCCGAGAACGTCGTCCTGGTGAAGGCCCAGGTGGTAGCGGTCTAGGGGGACCCAAAGTGAGCAGCACCCGTTCTGTCGGCGTCGACTTCGGCACCACGACGTCGCTCGTGTCCGAGGGAGTCGTGGGCCGCCAACCCGTCGTGTTCCCGCTGGGTCGCACCACGTCCTGGTTGCCCTCGCTGGTCGGCCTCGACGCCGACGACAGCATGAGGTGCGGCGACGCCGCTTCCGACCTCCCGCTCGACCGGGTGAAGCGGTCGGTCAAGCGGTGCATCACGCGCAACGAGGTTACGGTCACCCTTGGTGACGGCACGCCGCTGGCCGCCGACGACGGCATCCGTGGTGTGCTTGCAGCCGTGGCTCTCGAGGCGCGCACCGGCGGGCTTGCTCTCTCTGCCGAGACGACCCGTCTCGGGTGCCCGGCGATGTGGACGGGCTCCCAGCGTCAACGACTGCTCAGGCTCGCCGGCGAGGCAGGCCTGCCGGTCACCGACCACACGCTGATCGACGAGCCGGTTGCCGCAGGAGTCGCCTGGGTGCAGCAGCAGCAGACTCGGGCCCGCGACGTGATGGGCAAGCTGCTCGTCGTGGACATGGGCGGCGGCACGCTCGACGTGGCTCTCCTGGACGTCCACGCCGAGATCGGGCTCGACCCCGAGATCTCCGTGCTGTCCTCCTGGGGGCTGGACGAGGCCGGCGACGCACTCGACGAGGCTGTTGCGAAGGACCTGAGCGACGACCTCGCGGCACAGGGTGTCGACGTCGCCGACCTGCTGCCCGGAGCCGTGCTGCAGGCCGCACGCGAGGCCAAGCTGCAGCTCACGCACGACCTGGACACCGTGGTGGCCGTCCGCGACCCCCGGGTGTCGCTGCCCCAGGTCGCCTACAGCCGGGAACGCATGGAGGCCGCGTTCGCCCCCCAGCTCCGTCGTGCCGAGGGGCTCATCCGCGACGTGCTCCGAGGTGCTCACGTCACCTACGCGGAGCAGCGGCGGCCCTCGGAGATCCGTAAGCTCCAGATGGAGGACCTGGTTGCCGACGTCGACTTCGTCCTGCTGGTCGGTGGCATGTCACGCGTCCCCGCCGTGGCCGCCATGGTCGAACGTCTGATCCCCGGCGTCGACCTCTACACCGACGTGGGCGTGCCCGCGGACGAGGCGATCGTCGCGGGCCTCGGCGAGACGGTGGCCTACGAGCGCGTGAACCTGCACCGGCCGCCCTTCAGCTTCGTCTTCGAGTACGTCGCCGACGGAGTGAGGCGTTCCGTTCCCGTCTACGACGCCTACGAGCCGTTCTACGAGTCCTGGTGGGCGATGCAGCGCAACGAGCTCTACCACGAGTGGCGCCCTGCCTGCGGTGCTCTGCCCGAGGGCGGGGAGGGCTGGCTGCGCATCTACACGGCAGGCGGCGAGCCGGTGAGCCTCCAGATTGCGGGCGAGTCCGAGCCCGGAGCAGTCAAGGTCCAGCTCGGTCACGTCCCACCAGCCGTGACGATACGTCCCGACGGTCGGGTGGGCATCCAGGACGGCCGCCGGCACCACGTGGCCTTTCGGATCCCGCGCTGGCCCGTGATCCGCGGCGCGGACTACCCCATTCTGGTGCTGCAGCGCGTCGAGAACGCACGGCGGCCGACGATCTCGAAGCCGTGGGACCGCGACCCCTTGTTCATGCACTGATCAGACAGGGTGGACCTGGAGCACAGCCACCGTCTGCGTGCTGACGTCCAGGTTCCGACGCTCGTCCATCCTGGCGCTGAGTGCCTCGCGGTCGAGCAGCAGGTTGTTGACCCTCCCCTCGTGCAGGCGAACGACGCGTGCGTCACGTTGGCGGTCGACCACCTGCTGGAGCGTCGACCGGGCCCGCTGCAGCTTGAGGTCGATGGAACGCATCTGGGACGCGGTCCGGGCGTCGACGAGCGCGTCGTTGTCAGCCCTGCGCTGCGCCTCGACGTCACGACGTCTCACAGCGAGCGCCTGCTCCAGCGCGTCGAGCAGTCGGTCCAGGCCGCGATGCGGCTGGTGCTGCACGTCGACCAGGCGTCCGTGCGCCAGGCCCTCCAGCAGGGCGCCACCCAGGTCGAGCTCCTCGCCGCTTGCCAGGTCAAGCGCCGTGACCCACATCTCGAGTCGCGGCCGGACACCGCCTGACTGCGCCAGGTCTATCCGTGCCAGGCAACCGTCTGGCGACCCCTCCAGCCCAGGAAGTCCGACCACGCCGAACCGGCACAACGAAAGGTCTGACTCGTCCAGGACGTCGAGCGCAAGTCTGACCAGGGGGTGACGGCTGGAGACCAGCTCGACCTCCATCTTGCTGGCGACGTCGTTGTCGAACGTGACCCGGACCGGCGTACCGTCGCGGAGGTGGGCAGCCAGCTGACCGACCGTCCGCCACCTGCCTCCGCCGGCCTGCTGCGCCCACGTCAGCAAAACTCTCGCCAGCTCCTGGCTCCCGGTCAGCCGTGAGATCCCGCCGGCGGGCTCGGTCAGCGTTCCTCCCAGGCGGTCGAGCAACCGGGTCACGACACGGCGCACCTCCGATGGACCGACGAACCGTCCGTCAGCTGGCCCGTCGTTCGTCATCCCGTCAACCTCGAGCTGGTCGACGGTCGTCAGCGCGCCGCGTGAGCTCTCGAGCTGCTGCAGCTGCTCGGCGCGCGCGGCCAGTGCCACACCGACCCTTTCAACCTCGTCCTGCCGCTCAGCGTCGGTGAGCCTCGGGTCGAGCAACGTCTTCGTCACGCTCCGCAGCTCGTCGCGCAGGATGGGCTCGAGCTCGCCGATCGACTCCTCAAAGACCCCGATGCGTGTGTACAGGCGCTCGAAGATGTCGGACTCGATCGTGCCGGGGACGTGCATGTTGAGGATGAAGATCTTCTCGCTCGTCTGCCCGAAGCGGTCGAGCCGTCCGATCCGCTGCTCGACCTGCATCGGGTTCCACGGGAGGTCGTAGTTGACGAGCACGTTGCAGAACTCGAAGTCGAGACCCTCTGCGCCCACCTGGCTCAGGAGCAGCACCTCGAACTCGCCGGACCTGAAGTCCTGCATGATCCTCTGACGCGCGTCCATGGCTGTTGCGCCCGTCATGACGCGCACCGACATCTGTTGCGAGAGGCGCTCCTCCAGGTAGGCGAGGGTGCCGCGGAAGAACGAGAAGACCATCACCTGCCGCATGCCCTGGGCACGCAGCTCGAGGAGCCGCGCCTCCATGGCTTCGTACTTCGAGTCGACCTCGAGCGGCCTGAGCAGCGACGTGAGCGACGTGACCGGGATCGCGTCCTCGTCCTGCTCCTCGTCTCCGGCTCCCTCACCGACGTCGTAGTCCTCGTAGTCATCCGCGAAGCCCCCTGACCTCCTTCGCAGGACCTCCTGCATGGCGGGGAGGCAGGACGCCGCCTGGCGAAGGGGCATCTGCATGCCGAATCCCGGTGGCGTGCCGCGCGCCGTGAAGTCGTTGAGGTAGCGCGCCCGGATCCCGTCGTACATGCGACGCTCCTGGGCAGTCCAGGCGACATCCACCTGCTGAGCCACCCGCTTGGCCTTGGCGTCGGGAACGTCGACCTTCCGCGTCCGGGTCAGCACGCTGCTGAGCGTGTTGAGCTCGGAGACGGCGCGCTTGGCCCGGGCGACCTGCTCGTCCGAGAGCGGTGAGCTCTGGTCGACGATCGATCTCAGCACCGCGAAGTCGGGTCGCGCCGTGACCGCCGCCCCCAGCCGCATCGACTCGATCCGGTCGGCGAGCGCCAACAGCTTGCGGGGCTCCGCCCGGTCCGGCCGGAGACGTCGGGCAATCTGGTTGAGAACCTGGTTGGGCTCGAGCTGGGCCTCGAAGACTGCCTCGTCCGCGAACTCGTCCTCGCGCAGCATGTTGACCAGGTTGAACAGGTCGGACCTGCCCAGGTTGAGCGGCGTCGCCGACAGGAACACCAAGACGTCGGCCCAGTCCGACAGCAGCTGGCCGAGCTCGTAGCCGCGCGTCCCCCTGTTGCGAAGCGTGTGTGCCTCGTCCACGACCACCAGGTCGAGCCGCGCGTGCACGTCGGTGAGGGCCTGCAGCGCCTGGTCCGCGGTGCGCAGGGACTCGAGTGATATCACCCCCGAGAACCGGACGTCACGACCTCGCTTCATGGCTTCGGCTCTTTCGAGCAGGTCCGCGGGCCGCATGGGCTCCAGGTCGCGGTCGAACCTGCGCGACATCTCGCTCTTCCACTTGAGCGTCAGCGAGGCCGGGGCGACCACGAGCGTCCTGTCGAGAGACCCACGCTGCTCCAGCTCGCTCCAGACGAGGCCGGCCTCGATGGTCTTGCCCAGGCCGACCTCGTCAGCGATCAAAAGGCGTCCGGTCGCCGAGCCGAGCAGCTTCAGGACGGGGGCGAACTGGTAGGGACGGAACACCGTCTTGCTCGACGCGTAGGAGTAGACGGTGTCCGTCAGCGGGTGGGTGAGCTTCGTCCAGGTGAGCGTCAGCGAGAGGGCCTCTGCGCCACCGGGGTGCTGCCTCACCCAAAACTCCGGGTCCCGAGGGTCACCCTCGACCCTGTCCAGCGCTGCGATGCCCAATGTCCGTCGACCGGTAGGCCCGTCGATCACGACGTCGAAGTCGCCCAGGTGCGCGGTCACCCGGACCACGGTCGCCAGCTGGCCGGTGGTCCGGACGCGCACGATGTCGCCCTCGGTGACCGAGGCGGACGTGCGGGCTGGCTTGGCATCCTTCCACTCGCGATCCACGACTGACCTGGCCAACGGCAGGTCTCCGCTGAGGTAGCGGCTTCGTCCTCGGACGGGCCCGCTCGACTCCATCCCCTTCACGACCACGAGCACCGTGCAAGCGCCACCGTTACGTACGACGTACGAACCCTGCCGCAGCAGCGGGGCCCACACGGCCCCCTCGGCGATTCGCACGGAGGCACCGCGAGTCGAGGCGGTGGACAACACTTCGGGCGGAGGGTCGCCGAGCACCAGACAGTCGGTGACCGGGAGCCCGAGAACGTCCCACCCCTCGTGCGGAGAGGGATGGTACGCGAGGTCGTCGTTGCCCGACATGGTTCACGCGCCTCGCTCGTCACGGGGGTCACGCCACTGCGCACACCTGCTCTGCACAGGGCAGAAGGAGCAGACCTCGGCGCTCTGCGAGCGTGGTGGAAGCACGGTTGCCTCGGCCGGTGCCACGAGCAGCTCGTCCGGTGGGCTCCCGTCCTTTGCGAACTGATAGGCAGCGTCGAGGTCGGTGGCACCGTTCTTGTTGCCCTTCAACGTCAGGACCCACGTGGGATCGGCGCCCCCCCGCTTGACGACACGCTTGTCGTAGCTGCTCGCACGCTGTCCGGCCGTGAGGTGCGGCCAGAGCAGGTTTCCCGCCGCCCGGCCCCCCAGCACGTCGCCGCCTTTTTCAAGTGCTCCGACCACGTTGCCGAATAGCATGGACTGCAGGTGTGACGGGCCAAATGAGGCCGTGGGGCCGAGCGCCCACTGGATCGCGAAACGTCGGGGGCACGCCCGTGCTGCTGCGGCGGCACGCACCTGGACAGAGTCGACCGCCGAGATGAGCAGGTCGTCGTCCTCGTCTGGCTCCGCCGGTTCTGGTCGCGCACGGGCCGCCGTGGTCTCCGCGGGACTCGGCCCGGTTCCTACCAGCACACCGCCCGCGACGGCGCGCACCGACTCGAATCGAACGTCAGGCTGGGTGAGCAGCGAAACGATCGGCGAGAGCCGCCTCCTCTCCCCCGCGGAGTCGGAGATCCAGCTGATCGTCACCTTGCCGCTGTCTGGCTCGACTCCGTCGAGCGCGAGCCAGAAGAGGTAGAGGTCGCTGAGTCCCACCGTCTGCGCCCGAGCCTCGAGGAGGCCCACGGTGACCGGCTCGACGGCTTCGTCGGTCGAGGCCCGCAGGTCCGCGAGGGAGAAAGGCCAACCGACCGGCTGGGCCGCAGTGGGAAACGCGTCCTCGGCCATGTTCGCCAGGTGCAGGTCTGCTTCGGCGCGCACGAGGCCGAGTGCGTCGAGGCCACGCAGCTGCTTCACCCTGGTTCGCTCAGGGTCGTCGTCCGCCTCGGCAACGTCAACGCTCCGCCCTAGGATCAGGGCCACCACGTCGACCAGGCCGGCGACGTCGACCTCCTCGTCGGTGAGGACACCGAGACCACGGAGCTTCGCCTCGATGGCGCGCGCCTCCTCGGGGGGGAGGTCCCGCAGCGCCCTTTCCAGTCGCTGCCTGATCGAGTCGAGGTGCGCGCCGAGTACGACGCGTTCCCTTGCGGTGGTCTCCTTGAGCAGCCCGACAACAGCGGTGACAGTCGTTCGGACACGCCCGGCGTCGGCTACGGAGATGTCGGCCCAGGGCACCAGCCGGGTCGGGTTCAGCGCGGCCCCCGCGATGCGGGTGGCGTCGTCGTCGCCCGGCTCGCGTCCGCCCAACGGCGCAACACGGTCGCGGACGGCCTCCACCAGGAGGTCGGCTCGCCGCGTCCAGTCCCCAGCCGAGCGGCAGTCGGTGAAGTAGGGCAGGACCCGACGCAGCAAGGGCGCGGCGACCGTGTTGGCGTTGCCGGCAACGTCGAGGTACCCGCTGGCCACCATGTCCATCAGCGCGTCACCAGTCAGGGTGAAGGTCACCCTCCCGTCGTCGTCCTCCGCGATGCAGCCGTGGAGTGCGAGCAGGAAGCTGCCGACGGGGAGCTGCGACAGCGTGGGCGTGGGCGGCTCCTTCTTCTCGTCCTGGGCCTCCTGACGGCCCAGCCGCCCGACGTACCTCTCGACCTGCTCCGCCGCAGCCGCGTACCGGACCGGACCAGTCGCGTCTCCCGCGAGCTCCTCACGCCACAGCCGCACCATCTCGGCAGGGCTGCGGCACTCGACCACCTCGACGCCGGCCGGAGTCCCGGCGCCTGCACCGGTGAGCACGCCACGGAACGCGCGTGCTGCCGGGGTGACCTCGTCGGCGACCCCGACGAGTCGCGGAACCGGCATCTGCCACTCGCTCCTGAAGAAGTACCGCCAGGTGGAGAACGCCGGGTTCTCGCCGTCGTCGTGGACCACGAACACCTGGTCGACCCCCTTCACCCGGGCGAGTGCCTGGAAGAGCGCCCACTGGACTGGGCTGAAGAAGTAGAAGCCGTGGTGCACGACCGTGCGACGGGAAGCGTTCCCAAAGGCCTTGTCCAGCGCGGCCAGGATCCGGCGCGTCAGGTCCCTCGCCTCGGGTGTGGCACCGCCGGCCAGGTCGTCGAGGTCCACCCAGAGCAGGTCCCGGGGCGCGCCGAGGGCAGGGACGTCGATCTCCGCCTGGGCCCACGCGCGGGCCGCAAGCCGTCCCGCTGGGTCGTGCGCGACGAGGTTCTCGGGACGTACTCCCGCAGCGACAAGGCCGTGCACGCTCGTGGCGTACTGGCGGCGAGAGGAGAGGAGAGCGCGACCGACGGGGTCCTGGGCGTGCTCCCGGACGAAACGACGCAGCGAGTCGTCCACCTGGATGCCTGTCCGCAGCCTGCGACCGGAGGCTTCCTGCTGCCACTCGCTCACGCGGTCGCGGTAGCGCTTCGGCGACCGGGCCAGCAGGTCCGGTCCGGGAAACCCGTCCAGCGTCAGGTCGAGACCGTCGGGTAGCCCAGGAAGCGTGACGAGGTCGAGGAGCGAGGCGACCGGAAGCGCAGGCACCTGCGTGTCCTGGATCGCGCGTGCAAGGGTGGTCGTAGCGGTCAGGTGCACCACCTGGTCCCACCTGACGCCCCTCTCCTGCCGCAGCGCGTCGGAGATCGCATTTCTCGAGACACGGGGCAGCGCGAGTGCCTGCATCTCACCCATGCTGCCCACCAGCCAGCAAGAGGTCCGCCCAGCACGTGGGCGCACCGGTCGCGGCGCGGGCTCGGCGGTCCACCATCAGCACCAGCTCGATTCGTGCGCGTGTCATGGCCACGTAGAGCAACCTCGCCTCCTCGCGAGCGGTGTCAGTGTCGTCCGTGCCCCAGTCGACCGCCTGACGGGCGAGCGGGACGTTGGTGAAGTCGGTGGCGTACGACTTGCCCTGGTTGAGCTGCCAGCGCCACAGCAGGCGAGTCCGTCCCCCGGGAGGTCGAAGCACGGCTGTTCGGGTCTCCAGCCTCTTCGGCGGCCCGAAGACACGGTTGGTGGACGGCACGACGACCCGGTCGTACTCCAGGCCCTTTGCCTTGTGCACCGTGAGGGCGACGATGCGGCCGCTGGTCTCGGGATCGGGCTCGTCCTCGGTGCGGTTCGTTGCCACCTGCAGACGTAGCCACGAGAGGAGACGCTCCAGGCTGAGGGGCCCGTCCTGGAACTGGGAGTCCAGCAGCGTGAGGAGGTGGTCGAGGCAGCGGCCGTACCGCGTTCGCTCGGTGTCGTCGTCGGCGACGGGGAGGGAACACCCCTCGGGCGCAAACGCCCTTGTCCACTCAACGACACACTCAAGCAACGGGGTAGTTGTCAGCACGCGCCCGAGCAGCTGCGCCCTGGCACGTAGCGGCGCGACGTCCTCAAGCGGGAACCTGCCGGCGGCCGCGATCTGGGCGAAGCGTGTCTGCCAGGCCCGCGGCGCGGGGAGCACACCGCCCCAGCGCTCCTGGTCGACTCCCTCGGGGGCGTGTCCACCAAGCAGGCCGGCCGCCCAGCGGGTCTCGCAAAGCTCGACCAAGGCGGCATTGTCGTCGGGGTCTGCGACCGACTCGAGCAGGACTCGAAGCTCGCGGACCGCGGGAGACGTCCAGAAGCTGCCGCCGACCCGGAGCTCACACGGAAGCCCGCGTCGGCGCACTGCCTTCTGCACCTCGATCGCCTGCCAGTTCTCGCGGCACAGGATTCCGATCGACTCCCCGGCGTGCCGCGTCTCCCACCGGTCGACGCGAGCCGCAGCTGCCTCGGCGAAGTCCTTGGCGTCAACTCGTTCGAGGGAAGCCGCGCCGCTGACGTCTGTCTGCGTGGTGTCCGGCCGCAGCCGGTCGGCGGTTTCGTAGGGCAGAAGTCCGTCGAGGCCCCACCGGGCGAAAAACGGGTGCACCGAGTCGAGGAGCTTCTGGCCAGACCGGAAGTTCCTGGTCAGGTTGAACGACAGGGGCGACGGCAGCTTTCGCACGTCGACTCGGGCGGTGAGCTCCTTGAACGCGTTTCCTTCAGCCCCGCGGAACCGGTAGATCCCCTGCTTCACGTCACCGACTACGAAGAGCCGCGCACCCAACCGTTCTCGGACGTCGAGGACCAGGTCCATCTGCCCGGCGTCGGTGTCCTGGAACTCGTCGACAAACAGGTGCCGGTACTCGCGCACCTGAGGGGTCGCGTGCGAGCGCAGCACGGCGGTTGCACAGGGCACCAGCGCGTTCGTCGGCAGTGTCTGGTCCCGCAGGTACGTCGCGGCCAGTCGGGCGGCAGCGCTCACGACGACCGCCTTGGTGAGCTCGACGACCGCTTGCCCCAGAGCGCTGTCCGGCGAATCCCCCCAGTCCACGTCGCCGACACCTGACGGTCCAGCGACGCCCAGAAGGTCGATGCCGTTGTTCTCGAGCGCTTCCCAGACAGTCAGCACGTGCTTCTGCCACTCGTAAGCGGCCGGGACCGCACCGTGGTGACGCTCGATGAGCTCGACCAGCGGCGAGGAGAGCGAGCGCTGGACCGCGTCCTGGACCTCGAGAGTGCGGCGGGCCACGCGCGTCTGCGGCCCGAGGCCAACCGCTCCTCCACCGTCAGCAACCAGTCGCTTGGCGAAGGAGTGGATCGTCGTGATGTCGGCCCGTGCCAGCTGCAACATCCAGGCCAGCGCAGGCAACGCGCAGGACCGGCACAGCCGCTGACGCAGAAGCAGGGTGCGCGCGATGCGGTTGCGCATCTCGGAGGCCGACTCGCGCGTGAAGGTGATCAGCCCGATGTCATCGGCACGGAGGTCCTGTGGTTCCTCCCCTTCGCCCGTCGACCGACCGGCACCAGTGGCCAGGAGGTAGACGATGCGCTCCGACATCGTCTCGGTCTTGCCGGTGCCCGCGCCGGCGCTCACGACAACGTCCTGGTCGGCCGGCGCGTGGACCACCTTGTACTGCGCGAGGTTGAGGCCACCGGCGGCGTCTGCCGACTCGAGCGCACCCTTCACGTTTTCGGGGAGGTCGCGGACGCCAACACCGTCCACGACCCAGGTCCCGGGAAGCGACGCCCCCGGGACAACCGCCCACTCAACCAGTCGTGCGTCCTTGTATGCCTCCACGAGCAGCTCGGGGAGAGAGTGCTCCGGCGCTGTCTCCGAGACGACGAAGACCCGTACGCCGTACTCGACGAGACCCAGCAGGTCGTCGACGTCGACCCCGTCCAGCCCGACACGCAGGACCGAGTAGCGGGGGAAGTGGGGTACACCCAAGGAACGTCGCAGCACGTCCAGGGCCAGGGCCGGCTCCCGCTCCAGCCACTCGTGAGGAAGAGGACCCCCGAGGGGTTCTCGCTCCTCAGCCGGCTCGTGGGCACCGAACGAGTCCGCCGACGACAGGTGGACCTTGCGCCGCTTCCGCCGCAGAGTTCGCTCGACCGGGTACAAGTCACCCGTGACAACTGGGTCGCCCTTACCCTCGGTAGGCAAGATGGGCTCCTCCCCCGCGCCAACACCGACGGCAGGGCCCCGGACCTCGCGCATCCCGGAGACGGGCCACACCCACGCCTCGATCAGCTCTCCGCTGGCTCCGCGACGCATCTCGGAGGTGCCGATCTCGCGCAGGTGCTCCACGTCGGTCGAGAGCCACCGGCCCGGACTCGTGGCGGTGGGAGCCTCGTACAGAACGATCCGCACCCGCGTCCCGGTCCTGACGTTGATCTGCAGGTAGTCGGCGAACGCAGCCATGTCGATCCAGTGCTGGCTCTCACCCGTCAACGGGTCCACGGTCGCTCGTGACCGGCTCTTGACCTCCCAGAACTCCGTCGTCCCGGCCTTGATGGCGGAGAAGTCAGGGCTGCGAAGGTACTCGCCACCCACCTTCGTGAGCGGCGCCTCGGAGCGGCCGGTGTTGCCCGTCGCCTCCCCTAGGGGCGTCACCGCGTACCCCTGCTCCTCGAGCCAGGAGCCCCATGCCAGCTCGCACCTGCGCCACAGCGCGTCCTCGTCCAGCACCCCGTGCCTCTCTCGTCAGCGCCGCCAGTCCCAGCGGCCCCACCAGTCCTATCAAGAAGTCGAGGTGGTTGGGCAGGTTCGCGAGCACCGCGTGTCGACCTTTCGTCACACGGCTGTCGGTGGGCCCGTCTAACGTCAGTCACGAAGGGGGATCGGATGCACGAATCAGGAACGCCAGGTCGGCAGGTGCTGCAGTCCGCGCTCGCAGCGGTGGCCGGACGGTTGGACGGCGCCTCCGTCCGACGCTCTGTCGTCGAGCAGGTCATCGACGCGCACGGCTGCACGGAGGACCTCAGGGGCGAGGTTGAGGCAGCGCTGCGCGTCGCTCGGATCAAGGTGGTCGAGGACGCTGTCGTCGCCAGGAAGCCCACCCCGCGGGCACCGAGCACAACTTTGGCGCATCGAGACCCCTGTACCTTCGCCCGGGACCGGCTCGCCGCGGATCGGACGACTGCTCCCCACAGGCGGGCGAAGATCATCCTGTCGGCCGAGGAAGAGGTCGCTCTCACACTGCTGGCGCGGCCAGACGGAAAGCCGCTGGACGCGGGCGGATTCTCGGCGCTGCAAGGCGAGGCGCGCGAGGCAGCCGACGCGATGCTCCTGCACAACATGGGCCTGGTCCACTCGGTGGCTCAGCGCCTGGGCGGCCAGGGCTTGGAGTACGACGACCTCGTGTCGAGCGGCATTCCGGGCCTGGTGCGCGCCATCGAGCTCTTCGACCCGCACCGGGCGCTCAAGTTCTCGACATACGCGATGCACTGGATCCGACAGAGCATCACCCGGGCCGTTGCCAACGAGGGACGTGCCGTCCGCCTGCCCGTCCACATGTACGACACGGTGCGAGCCGTGATGGCGACACGCGAGCGCATGACGGCGGACGGCAGGGCGCCAAGCCTCCGCGACCTTGCGGCGGAGTGCCACCTCTCGCAAGAGAAGCTGGCCGAGGTGCTGCGACTGGCTCCCGGCGCCGTCTCTCTCGAAACTCCGTTGGGCAACGACGGCTTCACGTTGGGTGACCTGGTCGATGCCCAAGTCGATCGCCCTGAGCAGATCGTCGTGGGCGGCCTGTACCCCGAAGACCTGCCGCCCTTGCTCGCGGAGCTTAAGCCGCGCGAGCGCGATGTGCTCGCGCGGCGGCACGGGCTCGACCCTTACGGCGAAGCCTCGACTCTCGAAGAGATCGGTGTCGAGTACGGCGTCAGCCGTGAGCGCATCCGCCAGATCGAGTCGAAGGCCCTCGAGAAGGTACGGGCGCACCTGCGCGTGAAGGGCTTTACGGTCTCGAGCCCTCCGACGCGCCGCACCAAGCAGGGCGCAGCTCAGGATTTGCCGCCCTCTGAGGACGCAGAGGCCCTGCTGGCCACCGCTTGACCGACCGAGCAGGCTAGAGGCATGACGTCTGAGCCAGCACGCGTCCGCCCGGCCGCTGAGCTCTCGCAGCGGATGGCGCGACTCCGCCGCACCGCAACGGCGCCCGAGGTGGCCATCCGGCGAGAACTGCACGGACGGGGCCTCCGGTATCGCGTGCAATTGAAGGTCCCGGGCAACAACAGGCGCACCATCGATATCGCGTTCACAAGGGCCCGACTCGCCATCTTCGTTGATGGCTGCTTCTGGCACGGCTGCCCGGATCACGGGACTCAGCCAGCCACCAACTCCGAGTGGTGGTCCTGGAAGTTGGCACGGACCAAGGCACGCGACCGCGACACTGATCGCTTGCTTGTTGAAGCGTCGTGGACGGTGCTCCGGGTGTGGGAGCACGAACCACCGGAAGAAGCGGCACAGCGTGTAGTCGGTGCCTACTCGCGATGCCTTGCCAATGAGACCGGAACAAAAGCTCAGGCGTGCCAGGACGAGCGATAGGACCAGTCGTGCCCGCCTACACGCAGACGCTCGCGCGCAGCCGCGAAGTGGAGGTGGAACTTGTCGGGACGAGAGTCACCTGCCGTCGCTTCATGGCGGGGCGCCTGACGTCCCTGAGGCTTGACGGACAGTGCCCCCGCGAGAATTGCGGCGTCCATCGCGTTCAGATCGGCGATCCAAAACGCCTCTACGGACAGTGGCGCGAACCTAGCCTTTCGGACACGGGACTTCTGACTGTTGGACTGCGCGGACTTGACACCCTGGGCGCGTTTAAAGTCTCGGTGCCACTCAACGAAAGTGCCGTCCTCGTCCATCAGCGCACCTCCGCTCAGGACCAAGAATCCGAGACCTTGGGTGGCAACACATCGACGGAAGGCATCCTCGTCGTTCAGCATCGCCGTGCCTGGCTTCCTTACTGCAGCTTGGCGCTCGCTCGACCACTGTTGCGCCGTGTGCGCCTTGAGGTCCCACACGTGGTTGAGTGAGTAGTCGAACACTGTGTTGGCGAAGCGAACCTCCACAGGCCTCGGGTTAGGCCGGAACGCCTGGTTGAGTAGTTCGCGGCCGCGGGCCTCGAAGTAGAAGCCTTGCCACTCGTTGTCGTTGGCACCTCGGGCGCCTTCGCGGCGCATCCACTCGACGCACTCGCGACCGTCCCACGGTTCGGCTTTCCACCCGTCGTAGAGGGCCGCCGCCAGCGCCTGCCCCTCAGCCTCCGGCGAGGCGAGCAGATCGACTGCCGTCGTGCCCAGCCTGCCCATTCGGCGCTCGGCTCCGGCAAGGACCGTGTTCAAACCCTTGAGCGAGATGGTCTCGCCCGTCGAGTAACAGGCATCCGTCCATGACACTCCAAGCTCGTTGGCAATCGATCGCCCGAGCCTCGTCTTACTGGTGCGATCCAGGGCCGCGCCAGGGAGCAACCGGTCGGCCAAGTTGATAAGGACTGACTTGTGCTCCTTGCTACCAGGGCCGAGCCACTCCTCAGGTGCATCAGTCAACCGGGCAATCCGGGTGACCGCTTCGATCTTCGACACGGCTGGCTCGAACACCGCCCACTCGGGTCCAGCGAGTGTGTCGGGGACTCCATCGCGAACCGAGGCAAGACGACCCTCTTGGCGAGCGTCAAGGGCACCTTCGAGCAGGACGTTCAAGCCAGACAGCGTGACCTTGTTGAGACGCGTGTGCTCGTCCCATACCCAGTCGACCTTGAGGCTCTCGGCCAGCCGCTGCCCAAGGAGAGCGTTCGTGCGGACGACGTCGACGTCCAGGCTCAGTGCATCTCGAAGCGCAACCAACGCCCGCTTCTCGCCTCGCCCTTGTGAGGGGGCGCCGGTGAGTCCGTAGATTCGGGCGATCGCCTCGCCAGGCGTCTGAGCGGGAATGAAGAACGGGCGGTCGTGAACTGTGGACACCCGGCCAACTACACCAGAGTCGGATGACGGATCCGCCGTTATTGGCTTGCGTGTCCTTCGTGTCGCCTACGCCAGAACGAACTCTGGCATCGCTCGCCGCTCGAGGGCCGCATCCGGGTTGGAGGGTGCGCGAAGAACAGCCTCGACGATGTGTCCTGGGATCTCGCCTTGATGCTGCATGACGTACTCCCGAAACACGTAGTAGGCGGCTCCGACGTTCACGCCGTTGCCCATCTGCTTGTAGGAAGCGGCGTCCTTCTGCGCAACGGGTCCGTGCTCCGCTGACTTCTTGAACTCGAACCAGTCAGGCAGCCCCTGAAGTCGAGCAGTCTCTCGCGGCGTCAGCCGGCGACGGTCCCCCATGATGGACGTCTGAGTGATCGCCACCAGTGCAGGAACGTAGTTGGGCTTCTTCGCGCGGATGCCCGAGGGTCGGAAGTGCATGATGGTCTCGGCAAGAGGTCGATGCCCGCCTGCTTGCCACTCGAACTTGCGACGGGATGGCGGGAAGCCATCGATGATCGCGGCGTACTTGGCGATGACCTCGTGGTGGCGCTCCCAAAAGGCTGCGTTCTTCCGAAGGAAGTTCTGCTTCCAGGCGGGGATGGGCTCGCCTCGCAGGGACGCTGCCTCGATCATGTCCTCGGCCTCGTCGACCGAGCGGAAGTCGTCGTACCAGATCGGGAAACCCGGGAGCTTCTCCCCCGGCTCGAGCCGCTCTGCCACGTCCGTAAGCAGGGCGTCCCAGGTCTGGATCATCTTGAGCTCGGCTGACTCGAGGTTGTAGCGGTCAGCCACCTCCCCGTCACGCTGCAACGGCAGATGCTTCTTGAGGTTCCAGTGTTCTTTGCGCCACTCCCACGCGAGAGACTTCGGAGTCACGATCGGGTCGTCGAAGCTCGCGACGGCCTGCGCCTTCTCCACCCCCACGTAGTGGGCAAGGATGAACACCCGTTCACGGACCTGCGGCCGGCCACCCAGGTCGCGCGGCAAGAGGTGCGGCGAGAACACGGCAGGGGCATTTGCGGTGCGGTAGCCCAGCTCACGAAGCGTTCGCACGATGGTCTTGAAGGTCGTGTCACGGTGACGTGGTCCCGCGAGGTTACGCACGTTCTCGAGCAGAACGACCGCGGGACGGCGATCCGGATCCTCGAGGATCTTCGCGATGTTCCAGAACAGCGTGCCTCGCGTCTCGTCCATGCCGCGCTGGTAGCCGGACTTGGAGAAGGGCTGGCAAGGGAAGCCAGCAGCCAGCACGTCGGCGTGCGGAACCTTCACCTCAGGGTCGGTGAGGGCAACGATGTCGCCACTCACCACGAGCGGCGCATCGTTCGGAAGGACGACGCCTGCCTCACGCAGCGGTCGCAGCCAGTTGTGGTCGTAGACAGCAGCAGCGTCCTTGTCGATCTCACTGGCGAATCGCCACTCGCCACCAGCCGCGTGGAGAGCGGCGTGGAAGCCGCCGATGCCCGCAAAGAGGTCTGAGAAGGTGAAGGAAGCGTTCGAGCTCATGTTCGAAGCCTATTCGCTTTCATGACGGTGCAACGGGACTGACACGCAAACTGTGGACGGAGCCTGAGGGCGGCGCTTCTGCGCCGCCCTCAGGTCTCGATCAGCTGCAGCCGCTGGTGCTGCCGCAACCCTCGCAGACGTAGCAGCTGCCGGCGGGGCGCATCTTGGTACCGCAGGTGAAGCAGAGCGGGCTGTCGACGGCGGTGCCAGTGAGCTTCTCCATCAGCTCGGCGGACGTGTGGGCGTCCTTGGGAGCGGGCTTGACCGAAGCCTTCTCGACCGACTTGGTCTCGACGGGCTCGACCGACGGGGTCTCGACGAGCGCGGCGGCCGTGCCGTCCTCGGCTGGGGCCTCGAGGGGCAGGTAGCTGCCGGTCTCGAGCTGGCGCTGGCGCTCCTCGGCGGAGTAGATGCCCATCGCGGAACGGGTCTCGAAGGGCAGGTGGTCCAGGGCCAGGCGGCGGAAGACGTAGTCCATGATCGACTGCGACATCCGGACGTCCGGGTCGTCGGTGAGGCCGGCGGGCTCGAACTTCATGTTGACGAACTTAGAGACGTAGGTCTCGAGCGGGACGCCGTACTGCAGCGAGATCGAGATCGCCATCGAGAAGGCGTCCATCACGCCGGCCAGGGTCGAGCCCTGCTTGCCGAGCTTGAGGAAGACCTCGCCCAGGCCGTCGTCGGGGTAGGAGCCGGCGGTCATGTAGCCCTCGGCGCCGCCCACGGTGAACGACGTGGTGCGCGACGGACGGGACTTCGGCAGGCGCTTGCGGATCGGGCGCTCGACGATGATCGTCTTGGCCTCCTCGACCGGCGCCTCGACGGCGGCATCCGCCTTCTTGGCCTTGGCGTCCGCGAGCGGCTGGCCGACCTTGCAGTTGTCGCGGTAGACCGCGACCGCCTTGAGGCCGAGCTTCCAGCCCTGCATGTGGACGTCCTCGATCTCCTCGACCGTGGCCGACTCCGGCAGGTTCACCGTCTTGGAGATCGCGCCGGACAGGAACGGCTGGCAGGCAGCCATCATCCGGACGTGGCCCATCGGGGCCAGGGCGCGGGCGCCCATCGCGCAGTCGAAGATCTCGTAGTGCTCGGTCTTCAGGCCGGGCGCGTCGATGACGTGACCGTGCTCGGCGATGTACTCGACGATGGCCTCGATCGACTCGGTCTGGTAGCCGAGCTTCTTCAGCGCACGCGGGATGGTCTGGTTGACGATCTGCATCGAGCCGCCGCCGACGAGCTTCTTGAACTTCACCAGGGAGAAGTCGGGCTCGATGCCGGTGGTGTCGCAGTCCATCATGAAGCCGATGGTGCCGGTCGGCGCGAGCACGGAGGCCTGCGCGTTGCGGTAGCCGTTCTTCTCGCCGAGCTTGACGACCTCGTCCCACGCCTTCGTGGCGAGCTTGTGGACGGCCTCGTCGTGCGAGTGGATGACGCGCACGGCGTCGTTGGCGGCCTGGTGCTTGCGCATGACCTTCTTGTGCGCGTCCGCGTTGCGGGCGTAGCCGGCGTAGGGGCCGACGACGGAGGCGAGCTCCGCACTCCGCTTGTACGACGTCCCGGTCATCAGCGAGGTGATGGCGGCGGCCATGGCACGGCCACCGTCGGAGTCGTAGCCCAGACCCATCGCCATCAGCAGCGCGCCGAGGTTGGCGTAGCCGATGCCGAGCTGGCGGTAGTCACGCGTGGTCTCGCCGATCGGGTCGGTCGGGAAGTCTGCGAAGCAGATGGAGATGTCCATCGCGGTGATGATCAGCTCGACGGCCTTGCTGAACAGGGCGCCGTCGAAGGTGTCGTCGTCCTTGAGGAACTTCAGCAGGTTGAGGCTCGCGAGGTTGCACGAGGAGTTGTCGAGCGACATGTACTCCGAGCACGGGTTCGAGGCGGTGATGCGGCCCGTCTCCGGGTTGGTGTGCCAGTCGTTGATCGTGTCGTCGTACTGCAGGCCCGGGTCGGCGCAGGCCCACGAGGCCTCGGCGATCTTGGTGAACAGCTCGCGGGCGTCGACGGTCTCGATGACCTCGCCGGTGGTGCGCGAGCGCAGCCCGAAGTCGGTGCCCTGCTCGACCGCACGCATGAACTCGTCGGACACGCGAACCGAGTTGTTGGCGTTCTGGTACTGCACGGAAGTGATGTCGTGGCCGCCGAGGTCCATGTCGAAGCCGGCGTCACGCAGCGCGCGGATCTTGTCCTCCTCGCGCGCCTTGGTCTCGACGAACTCGAGGATGTCCGGGTGGTCCACGTCGAGGACGACCATCTTGGCCGCACGACGGGTCGCGCCGCCGGACTTGATGGTGCCCGCGGACGCGTCGGCGCCGCGCATGAACGAGACGGGGCCGGACGCCGTACCGCCGGAGGAGAGCAGCTCCTTGGAGGAACGGATGCGCGACAGGTTCAGGCCGGCGCCGGAGCCGCCCTTGAAGATGAAGCCCTCCTCCTTGTACCAGTTGAGGATCGAGTCCATCGAGTCGTCAACGGAGAGGATGAAGCACGCGGAGACCTGCTGCGGGCTGGAGGTGCCCACGTTGAACCAGACCGGGGAGTTGAACGAGAAGTACTGGTGGACCAGCAGCCAGGTGAGCTCGTGCTCGAAGGTCTCGGCGTCGGCGGCCGTGGCGAAGTAGCCGTGGTCGGTGCCGGCCTTCGTGTAGGTCTTCACGATGCGGTCGACGAGCTGCTTGAGGCTCCACTCGCGGGCGTCGGTGCCGACAGCGCCACGGAAGTACTTGGTGGTGACGATCGTCGAGGCGTTGAGCGACCAGGTGCTCGGGAACTCGACACCCTTCTGCTCGAAGACGGTCGCGCCGGTCTTCCAGTTCTGCTGGAGGACGTCGCGACGCTCCCAGGTCAGCTCGTCGTAGGGGTGCACGCCCTCGGTGCTGAAGACCCGGTTGATCTTCAGACCCTTCTTGGCACCTCGGCGACCCGTTGCTGCGCCGCTGGCTGTCTCCGTCATGTGTTGCTCCTTCTCCCCAGTATCTGCTCGTGACTGCATACGTGTGATGACGTGCTCTGCTTGAACGCCCGCCGCTCCCGCGGGCCAGGAATGCTTGGGTTGCCCGACGCGCGCCGCTTCCCCACAACGCGCGCCGGGCAGATCGTGGTTATCCGGTGGTCGCGTCGGTCGAGCTCGCGCCCGCCACCGCGCGTTCGGCGCGCAGCAGGGCGATCTCGGCCTCGAAGTCGTCGGCCGACTCGAAGGCGCGGTAGACGCTGGCGAACCGGAGGTAGGCGACCTCGTCGAGCGCCCGCAGCGGGCCCAGGATGGCCAGGCCGACCTCGTTGGCCGGCACCTCCGCCCATCCCTCGCTGCGCAGCGAGTCCTCGACGGCCTGCCCCAGGCAGGCCAGGTCGTCCTCGGAGACGGGTCGGCCCTTGCACGCCTTGCGTGCGCCGGCCACCGCCTTCTCGCGGGTGAACGGCTCGGTCGCACCGGACCGCTTCACCACCACGAGCTGCATCTGCTCGACGGTGGAGAACCGCTTGCCACAGGCCTGGCAGGTGCGCCGGCGGCGGATCGACCCGCCGTCGTCGGCGACCCGGGAGTCGAGCACGCGGGTGTCGGTGTTGCGGCAGTAAGGACAGTGCATGACGACCGCTCCCTTCCCGTGCGTGACGTGCTTCCATGGCCCGAATCCAACCCCTGCCCACCGACAGTTCTGTGGATGAACCGGTGGATGAACTGGGGACAACTAGCGGTTGGCTTGTGCAGAACTAACCACTATCTGTGGAGAACTACAGGCGTGTAACTACTAGATGTAGTGGTAACCCTAGGTCGGCGCCCCAGAGCACGCAAGCCGAACGCCGAAAGTGGACGAAGTAATTTCTGGTGACCTCAAAGCCGCAGGTCAGGGGCGGTTTTCGGGGGTCCGGACGTGCGTCCCCCGGGCGCGTCCGGCGTGTCGCGTGTGGCGAGAAGCACGGGACGGATTTCGGGCGCCATGACCCGTTCGGGTCATTCTCCCTGGCCCCTCCCGTACGGCGTCCCTCGGCGTCCCTCAGCGTCATGAGGCGTGGTCCAGACGGCATGTCCGGTGCCCGTCGTGGGGCGACTCGGCGGGCAGGTCGGGACATGTCGTGGCACTCCCCCGTCGCGAATCGCCGCGGGCGGCCGGGGCGTCCGGGAACGCCGCGAGCGGGACGGTTCGCACCCGGCTGCGCGGTTTGCGGGCGCCGTACCCGCGAACCGTCAGGCCGCGCCATGGACCGACCAGCGGACGCGGGCGTGCGATGGGAGGACCCACACCTTCGACGGGGAGGTACCTCATGTTTGTCAGGCACGGAACTCGCACTCTGGCCCTGGCCCCGGCTGTCGTCCTGGTGGCGACCCTGACCGCGCCGGTGGTCAGCGCCTCCGCCAGCGAGCCGCCCGAGCGGCACCACGCGCGGGTGCACACCCTCACGACGTTCGCGCCGAGCTGCGCGACGGTCTGCGGCTCGGGCAGCACGATCGGACCCGACGGCGCGCTCTACGTCACCGACGGCGTCGGCGGCCGGGTGCTGCGCATCGACCGGTGGACCGGGGCCACGAGCACGTTCGCGCACGGGCTGCCCGGACGCGCGACCGGTGTCCCGATCGGCGGCGCGATGGACGTCGCATTCCTCGGCGACACCGCCTACGTCCTGGTCACGGTGGTCGGGCCCGAGCTCGGGCAGCCGGGCGTCGTCGACGGCATCTACCGCGTCAACCCCGACGGCACGGCGACCGCGGTCACCGACATCGGGGCATGGGCCGTCGCGCACCCGCCGCAGACCGACTTCTTCATCAAGTCGGGCGTGCAGTACGCGATGCAGCCGTATCACGACGGCTTCCTGGTCACGGACGGTCACCACAACCGGATCCTCTACGCGAGCACCGACGGTTTCGTCCGTGAGGTCGCGGCGTTCGGGGACGTCGTACCCACCGGGCTGGCGACCGTCGACCGGCACGTCTTCTTCACCGAGGCCGGTCCGGTGCCGCACAACCCGGCCGACGGGAAGGTGCTGGTGCTCGGACGCCACCACCGCCCGACCCGGGTGATCGCCTCCGGCGCGCCGCTGCTCGTGGACGTCGAGCCTGGCTCGGACGGCGCGCTCTACGCCCTTGCCCAGGGCGTCTGGACGCTGCCGCCGACCGAGGCGAACGCCGGGATGCCGGCCTCGGCCAACACCGGCAGCCTGGTCCGCGTCAACGACCACGGCGGCTTCGACACGGTGGCCACCGGGATCGACCGGCCGACGTCGATGGAGATCGTCGGGCACAAGGCCTATGTCGTCACCCTCACCGGCTCGGTGGTGACGGTGCGGCTGCCGCACTGCGACTACTGACCCGCTGACCCCGCGCCCGGCGCGGACACGATTCGGACGTTTCCGACCTGTCTCTCAGGTCCACGCGCCAGAATGACCCCTCGTGGCTGGAGGAGTCCTGGAGCAACCGAGTCGGCCCGCGCCGGTCAACGGGCGGCGGCGCGCCGAGAAGCAGGCACGCGAGCGTGGGCAGACCGCCCTGCTCGCGTGGCTCGGCGTCGGCGCACTCGCCTGCGTGGTCGCGTGGGGCTTCCTGGTGAAGGCAGCCATCGACTTCGGCCAGGCGGCGCTGAACGGGCGGACGGTCGCCTGGGCGTTCACGGGCGTGGCGACGGTCGGGGCGATCGGGTGCCTGCTGCTGATGTACGTCGTGGTGGTGCGCCTGGTGAAGACGGCGCGCACGCCCCGGCTGCCACGTTCGGCGCGTCCCACCGGCGGCCGGCGAGCAGCCCGTTAGCGGTCCCCCTGCTCAACGGTCTTTGAGGCGCCGTACGAACTTGAGGGCGGACCAGGTCTCGTCAACGGCGGCGACCTTCACGTCCACGACGCCCGCGGCGAGACCGATGTCGCGGACCAGGTTCTCGGTCAGGTCGGTCGCGACGCCGCTGCTCTTCTTGGGCCAGCAGACCCACACCATCCCGTTGACGACCGTGTGGTCGAGGAGGACGGGCAGGCGGCGGGCGTACGTCGCTGCCTCGGTGTGGAAGGTCAGCGTCACGTCGGTCTCGCGCGGCATCCGGGTGCGGTAGTCGACGTCCGGGAGCAGGTCGTCGATGTGGGCCGGCGGCCGGTCGACGTACACCCTCAGGCCGGGCTTGATGCCCAGCTTCTCCGGCAGCGGCTTGCCCGAGTAACCCGCGATCGTCATGCAACGCATTCTGCCCGGTTGCCGGTTTGTGATCTGGGCGTGTTTCAATCGGGCGCGTGATTCGTCGTCTCGCTGCCATGGCCGCCGTGCTGGCCTGCCTCTTCGCCGCCTCCTCGTGCTCCTCGGACAAGGAGCCGTCCGCGAAGGCGAGCTCCGTGCCGTCGTACGCCAACAACACCGGCACCAAGGGCGCCGAGCAGTTCGTGGGCTACTGGGTCGACGAGCTCAACAAGGCGACGCTGACCGGCAAGACCGCGAAGTTCAAGTCGCTCGCGTTCAGCACCTGCTCCCGCTGCACGGACTTCGCGACGCAGCTCGACGCGATCTACGGCGCCGGCGGCCACGTCGAGACCACCGGCTGGAAGATCGACGTCATGGTCCCCGAGACCGGCCTGCCCAAGGGCGAGACCGGCATGTCGGTGAAGCTGAAGGTCGCGCCGCAGACGGTCTACAAGAAGAAGGGCGCCACCGCCGAGAAGCACCCCGGTGGTGAGCTCCGGATCCGGCTGCTGCTGACCCGCCCCGCGGGTGTCTGGCGCGTCACCACCTTCGACATCGGCTGACGCAGGCCTCGTTGTCCCCAGCCTGGGTTTCGACCCTGGTGGGTGAGGTTTGGCCTCGCTAGCGTGACGGGTACGCGTCCGGTTCGTCCGGATGCTTTCTCGGAACTGGGGGTCGAGCAGTGGGTCGTCGCGTCGTCGTAGCGCTCTTCCTTCTGGCCCTGGTCGGGTGCTCGCACTCCTCCCCCAAGCCCGCGCCCATGCCGTCGGTCCCCGCGAGTACGGCGTCCCCTAGTGCGTCGGGTGCGCCCTCCATGCCTGCTGCCGCCCAGGGGACGGATGCCGCTGCGGCGAAAGCATTCGCGACGTACTGGGTGCAGACTCTGGATTACGCCGCTCCACGCGGCGACACCTCGGCACTCAGCCGCGCCAGCGACCAGGGATGCGTTCAGTGCCAGGCCATCATCGAACTGATCGACACGGTGTACGCCGCTGACGGGGCCATCGTCGGGCGGGGCTGGACGCCCACCAGCTCGAGCGTCATTCACAACCCCGACGGGACCGTCGTCGTCAATATGGTCGTCAACGTCCACAGGCAGACGATCATCAAGAAGGCCGGCGCGCACCCCCGGCAATTCCCGGGCGGCAGACGAGTCAAGAGCTTCTGGCTCTCCCACAGCGAGTCGAGCTGGCGAGTCACAAAGCTGGAGCAGCCAGAATGAGCGTCCGCGGACTTCTAGCCTCACTCACATTCGTAGCCGCGTTGTTCACCAGCCCGGTGTCGGCGCAGGCGGATCCCGACATTAATGGTCAGCCCACGTCCGACGGCTTCTCGTTGGTGGGTAATGACGCAGAAGGCGGCACGCTCCAAGCTGGAGACCAGGACGTCTCTGATGCCCGATCCGACGTCGAGTACAAGTGGCTCTCGGCATGCAGCGCCCTCCCCACCACCGAACCGGGGGCCGGGCCCACTGATTGTGCCAGGGCGCGATTCTGCGCTCTTCCGGACCAGCGGCTCTGGGTGCTCTGGAGCCGTGAACCGGGTCAACCCTGGAAGATGTCGACGACGCGATGCTTCAGCCAGGCGCCCGGCGCGCGACTGCCCCAGGTCACCCCCGGCCTCGTCCTCAACGCCCTCCGCCGCATCGGACTCCCCCGCCACGAAGTCCGCACCCAGCCCGCCGGCAAGACCCTCGTCAACTTCGACACGATCTTCTACACCCACGCCACGCCCTACACCCGCACGCTCACCCTCCTCGGGCAACGCGTTCAGGTCGTCGCCACACCCACGAGCTACACCTGGCACCACGGCGACGGCACCACCGCCACCACCAGCACCCCCGGCGCGCCGTACCCCGCCATGGACATCACCCACGACTACGCCCACGCACACACCACCGTCCAACCCAGCGTCGACACCACCTACACCGCCCGCTACCGCGTCAACAACGGCCCCTGGCAGACCATCCCCCAAACCGTCACCATCACCGGACCCACCACCAACCTCCGCATCGCCGAAGCGACACCCGTGCTCTCCGGCGACTACCAGTAGCGCGCCCCCGAGACAGTCGGTGACACCGGTCGCGCCGGACGACAGGATGTGGCCATGCCGCACTCCCCCGCCGCCACGTCCTCGACGCGCAACACGGTCCTGAGCTCGGTCGGCTACGCCGCACTGGCCGCCACCGACAGCTACCTGGCCGGCAAGGACACCAAGGCCGCCAAGCGGTTGCGCCGACTGGTCAAGCCGACACTGATGCCCTTGCTGGGCAAGGCGTTCACGTCGACGACGGCTGGCGACACCTCCCTGCTTCGGCGGGGAACCGTCACTGCTCAGGCGTTCTCGTGGGGCGGCGACGTCGCTCTGCTCGGACCCGGCCAGAAGTCGTTCCTGGGTGGGGTGGGCTCGTTCGCCGGAGCGCACCTGGCCTACATCGCCGGCCTTCTCTCCGTCCGTGGCGACACCTCGGAGTTCAACCGGACCGGCCTGAAGGCCGCAGCCACACTGTGGGCGACGACGGCCCCCGTGATGGCATGGGCGGCAGGTCGCAAGGACCCGGCTCTGCGGGGGCCGGTCGCGGCCTACGCCACGCTGCTCGCCGCCATGTTCGCCTCGAGCTGGACGCTCGACCCGGAGCTGCGCCGCTCGGGACGGCACCTGCTGCGAATGGGCACCACGCTCTTCCTGGTCTCCGACAGCATCCTCGGGGTGCAGGAGTTCGTGCTCAGCGAGCCTGACCCGCGGCTCGAGCGTGCGGTGATGGCGACCTACACCGCCGGGCAGGCGCTGATCGCGAGCGGCGTGGCCGTCATCGAGGCGGACCGCGCGGTCGACGTCTGAGACTCCGGCGTCAGCCCGCGTCGACCAGGATGCAGAACGGGTGGCCAGCCGGGTCGGCGAAGACGTAGAGCGCCTCCCCGGGCTCGGACGTCCGGTCGAACAGCACGGTCGCACCGAGTTCTTCGGCCCGCCCGCGTTGGCGATCGAGCTCCTCGCGCGTCGGCACGCGGAAGTCCAGGTGCATCTGCTTCGGCACGGTGTGAGTCGGCCACGTCGGCCTGGCCAACGAAGGAACCTGGCTGAACGCCAGCACTCGCTGGCCTTCCGCGTCGACCAGGACCAGCCAGTCCGAGTCGTCGACTCCGTCGGCCGGCGGTTCGTCACCCGGGCGGTAGCGCACTCCCAGCAGCTGCCGGTAGAACTCCGCGAGCTCGCGGACATCGGTGGCGTCGAGTGCCGTGTGCATGAGCACGGGATAGAGCGTCATGGCGGACTCCCGGTCGACAGAACCTGTCCCGTCACCCTCGCACGCGCGCCCGGCGCCGTACGTCTCTTCGGGCCGGGTCGGCGCGTTCTGGGTGCACCGAGCGCCCGCTCGGCGGGTTCTGCGTGTACCCAAGCGCCGGGTCGGCGGGTTCCAGGTGCACCCAAGCACCGGGTCGGCGGGGTGGGGACGTGAAGCGGGGGCGGAGCCGACGACGTACGTCGGGTCCGCCCCCGACGTCCGTGCCCTGGGCCGGGGTCGAAGCGGCCGAGGACAGGCTGGGGTGAGCCGAGGGCTCAGCGGGAAGTCACGGGGACGGCGAGGGTCTGGCCGGCACGGAGGGCGGCGCCGGGGAGGGCGTTGAGCTCCTCGATCTGGACGATCATGGCGCGCACCTCGCCGGGCGAGGCGATGTCGCTGGCGATCTGCCACAGCGTGTCGCCGGGGTGCACGACCACGGTCCGGGTCGGGACCGGGGTGCCGGGGTGGTCGGTGGCGGCCGAGCGGGCGCCGGCGGCCACGACGCCGCTGAGGAGCACCGCGAGGAACAGCAGCATCGCGGCCACGCGGCCGCGACGGGTCAGGCGCAGCGGCCCGGGCGTGGGCCGTGCGGTGACCGGACGGCTGGCGGCCGGACGGGTGCTCGCGGGGCGGGTGCGGACACGACCAGCGTGAACCGGGGTGATGCGGGTGCCGAGGGCGACGGTGCTCATGTGAACCTCCAGGAACGTGACTCGTGTCCGTGGGAGAAGGTCTATCGAGGACCACCGACAATGTTCGTTGGAGCCGGTCCGTTCGAATGCCTGTTCGACCAGGAACAAGAGGGACGTTAGAACAGGTGTTCGAGGAGATCAAGCATTTCGACGAACACACGTTCGAACGGCGTGTCGCGTGTCCCCCGCCCCGGGCGCCCGGTCAGGCCCGCATCGCCCGCCGGCCGAGCGCCCGGAACAGCGGCAGCCCCTTCATCAGCACCGGCGCCACGGCGGAGACGCGCATCAGTCCCCCGCGCCACGCCGGCAGGGCGACCACCACCCGGCGCGACCCGATGCTGGCCACAGCCGCCTCGGCCACGTCCCCCACCGCCAGCAGGCCGCCGCCGGAGTGCACGAGTGCCTTGGCCAGCCCGTCGGGACGCATCGCGGCCACCATCTCGGTGTCCACGCCGTCGGGGCAGATCGCGTGCAGGCGGATGTTCGACGGGGTCTCGGCGTTCACCGAGGTGGTCAACGAGACGACGGCGGCCTTGGTCGCGGCGTACATGCTCAGCCCCGGCACTGGCCCGAGCCCCGACAGCGAGGCGATCGTGACGATGTCGCCGCCGAGCCCCTCGCCCTCGGCGAACGCGTCGAGCGCCGCCCGGACGCCGTACGCCACCCCGAGCAGGTTGACCTCGACGAGCCGTCGCAGCGAGTCCGACGAGACCTCGGCCAGCGTGCCGTCGTCACCGACGCCGGCGTTGTTGACCCAGACCGCGAGCGGTGCGTGCGCGAGCGCGGCAGCCGCCACGCTCGCGTGCGACGCCTCGTCGCGGACGTCCTGGGCGAGTCCCTCGGCGGCCCCGATCTCGGCAGCGGTACGGCGGGCCGCGTCGCCGTCCACGTCGGTGACGACCACGGCATGGCCGCGGGCGACGAGCTGCTCGGCGACGGCCCGGCCGATGCCGCGCCCCGCTCCGGTGACGACGGCCGATGTCGGCGTGATGTGACCCATGGCACGGAAGGAAACCACGACACGCCGTTCGAACAGGTGTTTGAAGCCGGGGGTGGGACACCACTACGGTGTGGGCATGACAGCCACGCGCTCCGCCAAGGGCAAGCAGAAGGTATCCGAGCTCCCCGACGGACCTCCCGACGCGAGTGGCCTGACCCCGCGCCAGCAGCGCGTGCTGACGGTGATCCGCGACTCGATCGAGAACCGCGGCTACCCGCCGAGCATGCGCGAGATCGGCGAGCGCGTGGGGCTCACGTCGTCGTCGTCGGTGGCCCACCAGCTGCGCGTGCTCGAGGAGAAGGGCTTCCTCAAGCGCGACCCCAACCGGCCGCGCGCGCTGTCGGTCTACACCCCCGACGAGCCGGCCGCGCCGCTCGACGACACCGGCTCGGGGGACGCAGCCCCGGCCGCGACCTACGTGCCGGTCCTGGGCCGGATCGCCGCCGGTGGACCGATCCTGGCCGAGGAGCGGGTCGAGGAGATCTTCCCGCTGCCCAAGACGCTGGTCGGCGAGGGCACCCTGTTCCTGCTCGAGGTGGCCGGCGACTCGATGATCGAGGCCGCGATCTGCAACGGCGACTACGTCGTGGTGCGCCAGCAGCCCGACGCCGAGAACGGCGAGGTGGTTGCCGCGATGCTCGACGGCGAGGCGACCGTCAAGACGTTCCAGCGCAAGGACGGCAAGGTGTGGCTGCTGCCCCACAACCCGGCCTACGACCCGATCGACGGCACCGACGCCACCATCCTCGGGAAGGTCACCGCGGTCCTGCGTCGAATGTGACGGTTTGGCCCTAGCCTTGGTGCATGCACCCACGCGCCCGGCACGGGCTCCTGGCGCTCGCCCTCGTGGCAGCGCTCGCTCTCGGTACGACGCCTGCCACCGCGTCCTCGGGCACCCCGGGTTCCCGCACCCACTCCTCCCCTGCCGCCGCGCGTGCCCTCGAGCACGCCCACGCCCTGTTCAGCCCGCGAAGCGTCGCTGCCCGGCGTGCCGCGAGCAGCGGCGCCCCGAAGGCGCGGCCCGAGGCGACCGTCGTGCTGCTGCAGCTCTTCCGGCACCTCGGCGAGATGAGCCCCGCGGATCGTCGTACCGCGCGTGGCTACCTGGCCAGACCCACCGACAACTCCACGTCGAACGACGTCGACCCGATGACCTACGAGGACCCGACGCAGGTGCGGGCGATGTGCTCGGCGCACTTCTGCCTGCACTGGGTGCCGACCGGCGCGGACGCACCTGACCCGACGGACACGAACGCCAACCTGGTTCCCGACGCGGTCGAGCACACCGACGCCGTGATGGAGCAGGTGTGGCGCAAGGAGGTCGTCGCGGCGCCGGGTGAGCAGGCCGCTGCGGGCAACCTGGGCTACCGGGCACCTCGCGCGGACGCGGTCGGCGCGGACCCGATGTACGACGGCAGCGCCATGCCCGCCGAGGACCTGCCGAAGCTGGACGTCTACCTGCTGGACACCGGTGCTCAGCAGCTCTACGGCTACTGCGCCCCCGACGGCGACTCGCCGTCCAGGGGGACGTCCTACGCGGCCTACTGCGCGCTCGACAACGACTTCGACCCCTCGCAGTTCGGGGGTGCATCGGTTGACGCCTCCCTCAAGCCGACGGCGGCGCACGAGTTCTTCCACGCGGTGCAGTTCAACTACGACGCCGGTGAGGACATCTGGTTCATGGAGTCGACGGCCGCGTGGATGGAGACGCAGGTCTTCCCGAGCATCCACGACAACCGGCAGTTCCTGTCGACCGGCCCGCTCGGCCACCCCGGGATCCCGCTCGACTTCTTCGACCCGGACCCCACCGACAAGAGCTACTACCCGCAGTACGGCGCCTGGATCTTCTGGCAGCTCGCCGGCGAGACGTTCGGCCCGGGCATCGTCAAGGACGTGTGGACCCGCGCGCAGCGCAGCGGCCAGTACTCCCTGACCGCCCTCAAGGGCGCCCTCGCCGCCCGGCACACCACGCTGGCCACGTTCTTCGCCCGGTTCGGCGCGATCAACCACTACCCCGGCCGGGCGTACCGCAACGGCTCGCTCTACCGGCCCGCGCCGCTGGCCGGCGACACGTTCATGATGACGCCCCAGCACCTCAGCCAGGGCCCGGTCCGGCGCGTGCTGGACCACCTGACCAACAAGACGGTCCGGTTCCGCGCCGGCTCGACCCTGACCGGGCGCCGCCAGCTGCGACTGACCTTCGACATGGCGTCGAGCTACCGCCTGCCCGCCGCCACCGTCGTCGTGCACTTCGCCGACGGCACGGTGAGGCGGCACCCGGTGGCGCTCGACCGGACCGGCGCCGGCCACCTCCGCGTGCCGTTCAGCCGGTCCCGGGTCTCGTTCGTCGAGGTCACCCTGAGCAACGCCAGCAGCCGCTACCGGTGCAACCAGGGCGTGAGCGTGCTGTCGTGCGGCGGGGTGCCGCTCGACGACAGCGTGAAGGCCGTCGTCAGCGCGAAGGTGCTCGCCGGCTAGGCAGGCGGCTCGACGGGCTCGGAGCCCTGGAAGTAGCGCCAGCGCCAGCCGCCGCGCTCCTCCTCCAGGAGTCCGGAGGCTCGGTAGGGCAGCTGCTCGTCGGGCGGGCCGAACGAGCCGTCCTCACGACGCGGGTGGACACCGAGCCGCCCGTCCGCGAGTACGACGACCCCGGACGCCCCGGGTACGACGACCAGGGACTCGGCCACGAACGAGTAGCGCTCGTCGCGCCCGGCCAGGTCGCTGAAGAGCTCGTGCAGGGCGATCGCACCGACGGCGACCTCCCCGACCTCGGAGCCGGCGTACACAGCGTCGCCGTCGGCGCAGAACTGGTCGACGAGCGCCTCGACGTCGCCGGACAGGACGGCCGCGGTGAAGTCGGCGAGCGCGACCCCGGCCACCGCCTCAGGGTCGAGGTCACGGGCGGCGACGGGCCACGTCACCGGCCAGCTGGAGGGACGGTTGTCCGAGGTGGTGGTCATGCTGCCTCCACGAGTGCGACAGGTGCGGGGTCACGGTCCGGGGCGCGGACGCCGGGGACGAAGAGGAACGCGAAGGTCACCAGCGCGCCGATCACGCCGGAGCCGAGAAGAGTGGTGCGGGTGCCGACAAGGGCCGCGACGGGCGCGGTCACCGCGTAGGACAGCGGCACCAGGGCGATCGAGATGAACCAGTCGAACGACGAGACCCGGCCGAGCAGGTGCCCGGGGACCAGGCGCTGCTTGGTGGTCACCCAGGCGACCGCGCCGACGGCCTCGAAGCCGCTGACGAACGCGGCCGCGGCCATCGCCTGCCACCGGTTCTGCGCCAGGCCGTAGCCGGCGACCGACAGGGTGGCGACCACCCACATCAGGTAGGTGAACGTCATCGTCTTGCGCGGCAGGCCGCTCTGCCCGATCGCGAACGCCGCAACCAGCGCCGCCACTCCCCCGGCGGCCAGGATCAGCCCCAGGTCGTGGGCGTCGCCGCCGAGCTCGTTCTTGACCAGGTAGGGCAGCAGCACCTCGGTGGGGCCGAGGAACAGCAGGTAGGTGAAGGTGGCCGCCACGAACGTCGCCCACAGCCACGGCTCGCCCTTGACGAAGCGGAACCCGTCCTTGAGCTCGGCGATGACCCCGGAGACGGTGGTGGGGGCGTCGGCCTCGGGCGCACCGCTACCGAGTGCCGACTCACCGCGACCCAGGGCCGACTCAAGGTGACCGGGGGCCGACTCAACGCGACCGGGGGCCGACTCAACGGGTTCGTGGAGGCGGAGCAGGCAGGCCACCGACACCACGAACGTGCCGGCGTCGAGCGCGAACGCCCAGCCCGGACCGGCCGCCCCGATGAGCAGGCCGCCGAGCGCGGGACCGAGCAGCCACAGGGTCGCCGGCCGGACGAACTGGTCGAGCGCGTTGGCCTCGGTGAGCCGGTCCTCCGGGACGATGCTCGGCACCAGCGCCTCGAAGGCAGGCATGAAGAACGCCGACGCGGCGCCGTACACCCCGGCGAAGGCGACCAGGTGCCAGAGCACCAGGTGGCCGCTGACCGACAGGGCGGCGAGCACGGCGAGGGCGAGGCCTCGGACCACGTCCGCAGTGAGCATCACCTTGCGCCGCTCGAAGCGGTCCGAGAGCACACCGCCGACGAGCACCAGCAGCACCTGCGGCACGGTGAGCGCGACGCCGACCAGCGACATCGCGACCGGCCGGTTGTCGAGCTGGTAGGCCTGCCAGGCGAGCGCGACGAGCAGCACGCCGTCGCCGAGGAGGGACAGGGTCATGCCTGTCCAGAGCAGCCGGAAGTCACGGATGCGCAGGGGCGCGAGCAGCCGCACCCGGCTGACCCGTCCCTCCTCGTCGAGGACCGAGATCATGCCGGGCGCATCTCGAATCGCGCGGCCAGCTCCTCGATCACCGAGCACAGCTCGGCGATCTCCTCGTCGGTGTTGGCGGCGGTGACCTGGACCCGGAAACCGACCTGGTTGCGCGGCACCAGCGGGTAGGCCGCCAGCGTCACGTAGACCCCCTTCGCGAAGAGGAAGTCACCGACCGCGTCGATGTCGTCCGCATGCGCGAGCGGCAGCTCGATGATCGGCAGCCCGGAGGTGTTGGGCGTGTGGATCCCGAGCCGGTGCACGGTCTCCAGGACGATGGCGGTACGGCGGGACAGGTCGTCGCGGATCGCGTCGCCGCGCTTCTCGTTCACGTCGAAGCCGGCCAGCACGGTGGCCAGCGACGCGGTCGGCGACGGACCCGAGTAGAGGTAGGTCGGGGCGGCCACCTTGATGGTGTTCTTCAGCTCGGTCGGCAGCGCCAGGAACGCGAGCAGCGAGGAGTAGGCCTTGGAGAAGCCTCCGACGAGCACGACGTTGTCATAGCTCTCGCCGAAGTAGCTCACGATGCTGTTGCCACGCACGCCGTAGGGGCGGTCGATGCTCGGGTTCTCCCCGATCACGCCGAAGCCGTGGGCGTCGTCGACGTAGAGCAGCGCCTCGTACTCGCGGCACACCTGGGCGAACGCGCGCAGGTCCGGCGCGTTGCCGGTCATCGAGTTGACGCCGTCCATGCAGACCACGCGCGGCAGGGCCGGGTCGGCGAGCCGCAGCTCGTGCTCGAGTGCCCACGGGTCGTTGGCCTCGAAGCGGGTCAGGGTGGCGCCGCGGCCGCGGGCGATCGCGCAGCCGTCGTAGATCGTCTTGTGGGCCTGGGCGTCCATGAACACCGTGCCCTGGCCGACGAGCACCGGGATCACCGTGGAGTGGATGTGCGAGATGGTCGGCAGCACCAGGGTGTCGGGGGCGCCGAGCAGCTCGGTGAGACGGTCCTCGATGTCGATGTAGGGGCGCGGGTTGCCGAGCAGGCGCGACCACGACGGGTGGGTCCCCCAGCGCCGTACCATCGGCTCGACGGAAGCCATGATCTCTTCCTCGAGGTCGAAGCCGAGGTAGTTGCACGAGGCCCAGTCGGTGAGCCAGTGGTTGCCGATGCGGATCCGGCGGCCGTCGATCTCGTCGATGACGGCGTCGTACATGGGGCTGTTGCGGCGCAGACGGTCGAGGTCGCCGACGTGACCGCTCGTCCCGAGGGCGGTCAGCGGGGGGCTCCACGGCTCGGTTGTCATGAGACCTGCTCTCCTGGGGTGAAGTGACGGTGGTGCGACGGGGCAGACATGGGGACCGGCACCAGGCCGGTGTGCGAACGGAAGTACGACGTGGCCTCGTCGGCCGGGAGGCCGGGCGAGTAGAGGAAGCCCTGGCCCTGGTTGCAGCCGAGTCGCAGCAGCGCCTCGCGCTGACCCTCGGTCTCGATGCCCTCCGCGACCAGACCGAGCCCGAACGTCCGGCCCAGCGACACGATCGCCTCGACCAGGGCGCGGTCGTCGGCGGAGTCCTCGAGGCCGTCGACGAAGCTGCGGTCGATCTTCAGCGAGCCGACCGGGAACCGGCGCAGGTAGCCCAGCGCCGAGTAGCCGGTGCCGAAGTCGTCGACGGCGAGCCGGACGCCGAGCCCCTTGAGCATGCTGGTGGCGAAGTTGATCTGCGGGTCCTGGCCCACGATCAGTCGCTCGGTGATCTCCAGGATCAGCGCCTCCGGGGGCAGGCCGTGGAGGGCCAGCGACTCGGAGACGACGGCGACGAACGCGGGGTCGCGCAGCTGGCGGGGGGCGACGTTGACGCTGATCCGGAACGGCTCGTCCCCGTCCGCGAACTCCTGCCACAGCGCGCACTGCTCGATCGACTTCTCCAGCACCCACTGGCCGAGCGGAACCGCGATGTCGCTCTCCTCGACGGCGTCGATGAACTCGCCCGGCAGGACCAGGCCACGCTCTGGGTGCTGCCAACGGACCAGCGCCTCCGCGGCGATGACGCGACCGGACTCCAGGTCCAGGATCGGCTGGTAGTGCAGCACGAACTGGTCGCCGGCCAGGGCCCGCTCGAGGTCGCGACGCTGGATCAGCCGGGCCTGCATCACGTCCTGCAGCGAGGGCCGGTAGAAGTCGAAGCGGCTCTTGCCGGAGTCCTTGGCGGAGTACATCGCCAGGTCGGCCTGGCGGAGCAGCTCGGCGCCGTCCTGGCCGTAGTCGCTGGTCGAGACGCCGATGGACGCGCTGACCGAGACCTCCTCGCCGTCGAGGCGGAAGGGCAGCCGCAGCTCCGCGAGCAGCCGGTCGGCGAGCTGGGCGGCCTCGCTGTCCTCGAGCAGCCCTTCGACCAGGATCGCGAACTCGTCGCCGCCGAGCCGGGCGCAGGTGTCGGAGGTGCGCACCGTCTCGTCGAGGCGGCGGGCCACCTCGGTGAGCAGCAGGTCGCCGGCGGCGTGGCCGCGGGTGTCGTTGACGAGCTTGAAGTCGTCGAGGTCGACCAGCATCACCGCGAGCCGCTCACGGTGCCTGCCCTGCCGCGACAGCGCATGCTCGATCCGGTCGAGGAACAGCGCACGGTTGGGCAGCTTGGTCAACGAGTCGTGGAAGGCCAGGTGCTTCAGCTCGTCCTCGAGCGCACGGCGCTCGGTGACGTCGTGCAGCGTCAGCACCAGACCGCGCACCGCCTGGTCGTCGAGCAGGTTGCTGCACGTGACCTCGAACGCGCGGTCGGCGCCGTTGGTGTCGCGCAGGTGCCACTCGTCGTTGGCGTCGCCGACGTGCTGGCCACGACCGGCGGCGGCCAGCACCCGGCGCAGCAGCAGGCCCGCGCGGGGCACGTCGCGGGCGGTGAGCAGGTCGAGCAGAGGGGCACCGAGGACCTCGTCGGCGGGGCGACCGAGGAGCACCTGCACCGACGGGGTCTGGTAGACGACCGACAGGCTGGCGTCCACCACCAGGATGATGTCGGAGGCGTTCTGGATCAGCGAGCGGAAGTGCGCCTCGTTGCGGCGCTGCAGCACCTGCTCGGTCAGGTCGGCGCTGTCGATGGCGAGCAGGACCTGCGAGGTCATCGCGCAGACTGCGTCGATCACGTCGCTACGGTCGACGTCGCGACCGCAGACCAGCACCAGGCCCGCCACGTGCTCACCGCGCAGCATCGCCGCGACCAGCACCGGGACGTCGGGGCCGAGACGGCCGAGCACGATGTCGCCGCAGCTGCCGGAGTCGGTGATCGCGAACTGGGTGGCCCGCAGCTCGTCGCCGTGCAGGGAGACCACGTCGTGCATCGGGCCACCGAGCACCACGCCGCCGACCGGGTCGGTGTCGTGGACCAGGCGTAGCTGCTCGCCCTGCTCGATCGCGACCAGGACGCGGTAGTCGTCCTCGCCGTCGATGAGGTCGAGCACCGCCTGGGCGCCGACGCCGTAGATCTCCTCGCGGTGCGACGCACCGACCAGCGCCTCGCCGCTCTGCCGGAGCACCCGCTCACGCTGGGTGGACTGACGAGCGCGCGAGACCAGGCCGTTGAGCCGGACGGTCACGAGCACGAACAGCGTGCCGGACACGACCGCGATCATGATGATGTTCTCGTGGCGACCGGCCAGCGCCTCCCACAGCAGCAGGATCGGGGCGACGAGCGACGCGGACCCGAGCAGCAGCAGCCGGCCGCGCGACATCACCTGCGAGGCACGGGCCTCGGGCACGGCGAGCCGGACCATGTCCGGCTCCAGCGCCGCGGCACCCAGGGCGCCGTAGAAGACGAGCCACCCCACGTCGACAGGGCCACCGGTCTTCCAGTCGCCGTTGAGCTGGATCCAGCCGTAGAGCACGTCCGAGCAGAGCAGCCCCACGCTGCCGGCGGTGATCAGGGCCAACGACCGCGGCCGGGCGCCGGCGCCGATGAGCAGCCGCGCGAGCACGGCGAGCAGCAGCAGGTCGCCGAGCGGGTAGGCGATCGAGAAGCCCTTCTCGGTCACGCTCAGCGTCGAGTCCGCGACGTAGGGCTGCGCCAGGAAGACCCACGACAGGGTGCCCAGGCCCAGCGTGACGATGAGCGCGTCGAGCAGCGCCTCACGGTCGGTCTCCGCCGTACGCGCGCGGACCATCAGGATCAGGCCGCCCGCGATCAGCGGGTACATCGCCAGGTAGATGCCGTCAGCCACCGACGGGAACGGGTTGTCCATCCCCAGCGGGCCGGTCAGCAGGTCGTAGGTGGTGTCGCCGGCGATCAGGCACGACACGCCCGCCGCCACCAGCAGCCAGGGGAGCCGGTGGCGGGGGCGGTTGCGGACCGTGCCGACCACCATCGCCACGACGCCGGAGACGCCGATCATCGTCCACAGGAACCGAGGCGGGTCGGGCAGGGCGAAGTAGAGCGCGGCCATCGCGGCCAAGCTCCCCAGGTAACCCCCGCGCATCCATCTCGGCATGCCGCTAGGTTCGGTAAACCGAGCCCTGACCTGCACAGAAAGCGGGAGAAACTGCCGCGCGGACCAGACAAAGGGCTGTCCCCCACGACCCGGACGGCCATTTCTCGCCCACAGCTGGGTAACAAAACGGAGATGCCCGTTTCGTGGGGTTAGGGTCGGGCGGTCAGACGAGTTGCACGACGAGCAGCGGCCCGCCGTCGTAGCGGCCTCCGTCGATCGCGACGACCAGCCCGTCGGCGTAGGCCATCGGCCCCTCGATCTCCTCCGAACGCTTCGCGACCAGCGAGCCGATGATGCTGTGCCCGTGCACCAGGCACTCGCCGCCGAGGGCCGAGAGCATGTCGCGGGCCGCCTCGGCGCCGTCCTCGTGGGCGAAGCCGTAGCGACCCGAGAGCATCGCGAAGACCTCCCAGTGCGCCTCGGCGTCGTCCTCGGCGAGCAGCCCGGTCACGGTCGCGTTGATGTCGTCGACCGACTCACCCCACTCGAGGTAGTCCAGCGTGTCGGCGTGGAGCAGCAGGTAGCCGTGCGAGCGGCCGATCACCGGCAGCCCACGCAGCCACGCGAGGTGCTCAGCGGTGAATCCGCGCTGGTCGCGCTCGAGCCCGCCGTTGCGCCGCCAGACGTCGGAGAACCGCGTCTCGGGGAAGAGCGCGCGACCGAGGGCCATCGCCTCGTGGTTGCCCATCAGCACGTGGACCTGCTCCGGGGCCTGCTGCTGCAGCGAGCGCATCAGGTCCACCACCCCGAGCCCGTCGGGGCCGCGGTCGGTGAGGTCACCGAGGACCCAGAGCTCGGCGTCCTCTCCCACCCACCGGTCGTCGGCGTCGAGGAGACCGGCCCCGCGCAGCCCGTCACGCAGGTCGGCGAGATGTCCGTGTACGTCGCTGACGACGAAGAGTCCTGGCACCCACGCATTGTTCCACCTGCCTCCCTCTCCCCCGCAGGTCGAGGGGTTTCCCCGATGCCCGACCCCGCGGCGGAGGACGACCGTGGGTGGGTCATCATCACCAGCCCGAGGGGGGTTCACCGATGACCAGATCACTCACCCGTGCCGCCGCCGGCACGTTCGTCGCGGCCGTCGCGACGCTCGGCGTCGTGGCTCCGGCACATGCACAGCAACCGTCCAACCCGGACGGTCCCGGGTCGTTCGTCACCGTGACCAGCGACTCCGGCAACGGCTGGGAGCTGGCACAGCTGGCGACCGGCGCGCTCGGCGGCATCGTGATCGCCGGCGCAGGCGTGGCCGCAGCGGCTGGCCTGCGGCACCGCAGCGCGCACGCCACCCACTCCGCCTAGGAGCGGGTACGGCGGCACGCTGATCACGACGCCCCGGTGACCGACCCGGTCCCTGGGGCGTCGGGTGTGCCTCAGCCCGCGAGCCGTTTGAGCGCGGAGAGCACGACCTCGCGGTCGGTGGTCGGCCACATCGGCGGCAACGAGGCGCGCAGGAAGCCGCCGTAGCGGGCGGTGACCAGACGCGGGTCGAGCAGCGCCACCACGCCCTTGTCGGAGGTGGTGCGGATCAGCCGACCGGCCCCCTGCGCCAGCAGCAGGGCGGCGTGCGTGGCGGCCACCTGCATGAAGCCGTTGCCCCCGGCCTGGTCCGCGGCCCGCTGCCGCGCCGACATCAGCGGGTCGTCGGGACGCGGGAACGGGATCCGGTCGATGAGCACCAGCTGGCAGGTGTCGCCCGGCACGTCGAGCCCCTGCCACAGGCTGAGGGTGCCGAACAGGCAGGCGTGCGGGTCCTCGACGAAGAGCCGGGCGAGCTCGGGCAGCTGCGCCTCACCCTGGGCCAGGATCGTCAGGTGCGGCAGCTGCTCCCGGGCCGCCTCGGCCGCGGCGTCCGCGGCCCGCCGGCTGGAGAACAGCCCCAGGGTGCGCCCGTCGGCGGCATCGACCAGGCCGACGATCTCCGCGATCTGCGCCGGCCCCAGACCGTCGCGCCCGGGTGGTGGCAGGTGCTTGGCGACGTAGAGGATGCCCTGCTTGGCGTAGTCGAACGGGGAGCCGACGTCGATGCCGCGCCAGGGCAGCGTGGACTCGTCGCGAGCCGGGGCGTCGTCCGGGTCGGTCGTCTCGGCGACTCGCTCGGACGGCTTCAGCCCGATGCTGGTCGCGACGCTGTTGAAGTCGCCGCCGAGCATCAGCGTGGCGCTGGTGAACACGACCGTCTTCTCGGTGAGCAGCTTGTCGCGCAGCTGGCCCCAGACCTGCAACGGCGCGACGCAGAGCTGGTTGCCGCCGCGCTGCCGGTCGCGCTCGGCCAGCCAGAGCACGTCGGACTCGAGGCCCGCCGCCATCCGCTCGGCGGTGGCGAAGACCTCCTGCACCATGCCTTTGGCCTGGGTGCGGGCCGGGTCGGCATCGCCGGTGGACCGGTCGCCGGACTCCTTGGGGAACGCCGAGATCAGCGCACGTGCGGCGTCACGCACCAGCGCCAGCCCGTCGGCGATCGCGGTCGGCATCGTGTCGATGCGACCGGGCGGGCACTCCTCGTAGGCGTCGCGCAGCGCCTCGGCCGCGTCCGCGAGGTCGTCGGCCTCGGTCGAGTCGACGTGCCGCTGGCTGCGCCGCGCGGCGCGCTCGACGTCGGGGACGGACAGCTCGTCGGTGGCGGCCTGGGTGACCCGGGCGGACAGCTCGTGCGCCTCGTCGATCACCACGGCGTCGTACTCCGGGATCATCGGGACGCCCTCGATCGCGTCGATCGCGAGCAGCGAGTGGTTGGTGACCACGATCTGCGACTCGGCCGCCTTCTCCTTGGCGCGCTCGGCGAAGCACTCCTCGGAGAACGGGCACCGGGTCGCGCCGAGGCACTCGCGGTGGTTGACCGAGACCTGCCGCCACAGCTTGTCGGTGTGCTTCGGCGCCGAGTCACGGTCGCCGGTGCCCTTGGCCTCGGCCTCCTCCTCGGCCCAGGCGCGCAGCTTGAGCACCTCGGCGCCCATCGTGCCGTCGGGGATGTCGACGAGCACGCCCTGGTCGTCGGGGACGCCCTCGCGGATCCGGTGCAGGCAGGCGTAGTTGGAGCGCCCCTTGAGCACGGCGTAGGTCGGCTTGGTGTGCAGCACGTGGTCGGCGGCCTCGACCAGGGCCGGGATGTCCCGCTCGACGAGCTGGTGCTGGAGCGCCAGGGTCGCGGTCGCGATCACCACGCGCCGGTGGTGCAGCATCGCCGGCACCAGGTAGCCCAGCGACTTGCCGGTGCCGGTGCCCGCCTGGACCAGCAGGTGCTCCCCGTGGGTCAGCGCACGCGAGACCGCCTCCGCCATCTGGATCTGGCCAGGGCGCTCCTGCCCGCCGAGCGCCTCGACGGCACCGGCCAGCACGGCTTTCACGTCGGGGGTCTTCGGCACCGCAGCACCCTATCTCCGCCCGGGGACAGTCTCGCCGTCCGTCCCCAGTCATGAGGGGTCGTGCCAGGAGTGCGCACGAACCTGCAGCCGATGCCGGCCGGGCGAGCCGTTCACGCGCACTCCTGCATCCACAGGCCGACGACTGACTCTCGCGGGCGCCCACCGCGTGCGGCAGGCTCGACCGCCATGGGCGAGGTGGCCGGGCCGCGGCGAGGACCGCGACGCAACAAGCAGTGGCGCACGGTGAGTCACGGACTGCAGGTGCCCCGCGACGACGTGACCGCGACGAGCGACCTCGTGGCCTGGCAGCTGGCCCTGCCCGACGACGGCTGCTTCACCCACCTGACGGCGGCAGGGTTGCTCGGCTGGTGGCTCCCTCCGCTGCCCGTGGACCTCCCTGTCTTCGCGTGCCAGCCGGCAGGCCCCTACCCCCGGCGCAACGGACTCCACGTCCGGCGTCACCCCGTGCGGGTGCCCTGGACAGCCGTCGACGGGCTGCGGGTGGCCGAGCCGGCCGAGGTCCTCCTCGCGTGCGCCCGGGACCTCGGGCTCCTCGACGTCGTCGTACTCGTCGATGCCGCGCTCCACCTGGGAAGCTGCAGCCCCGACGACGTCGCGGAAGCAGGCTCGCCCACCCGACGGCGCGCGGGCGCACCCCTGCTCCGGCGCGCGCTCGACCTCTCCGACCGACGTTCGGAGTCGGCGTGGGAGTCGCTGCTGCGCGTGCTCCACGTCGTGTGCGACGTCCCGGTGGAGCCGCAGCACGAGCTGTACGACGACCAGGGTCGTTTCGTTGCGCGGGGCGACCTGTGGCTCCGCGGCACCCGCGTGTTCCACGAGTACGACGGCGGCGACCACCTCCAGCGTCCGCGTCAGCGCAAGGACCTGCGCCGGGGACGTGGCATGACGAACGCAGCGTGGCTGCGACGGGGCTACACCGCTGAGGACGTGCTCTACCAGGGCGTCGGCATCCTGCGCGACGCCGACCTGACGCTGGGCAGGGCGCACCGGCCCGAACGCATCCGCGCCTGGCACGGCCTGCTGGCCGCATCGTTGTTCACCCCGAGCGGCACGGCCCGGTTGCTCGGCAAGCTCCGGGTGCCACCCGCAGGCAGGAGTGCGCACGAACGCAACGCCGGGTGAGCCCTGACGCGCGATTCGTGCGCACTCCTGTCGGATCAGGCGCGGGTGAGCTCCAGGAAGCTGAAGCTCGGCATCGGGAGGCGGGTCTCGATGCTGACGCGACCCTGCTCGTCGGCGACGACCGTGCGGGGCTCCTCGAGCTGCTCGAGGCGGTCGGCCTTGTGCAGCTGCTCCCACTGCTGGTCGTCGGGCCAGGCCTGGCCGTCGGACTTCAGCGCCGCCCAGGTGCCGGCCAGGTTGGAGTGGTCGGCGTCGACGCGGTCGTGGGTGAGGGTGTACGACGTCCCCGGCTCGAGCCCGTCGACGACCACGGACACGTCGCGGTCAAGGCCGGGGTCGCCGGTCGCCTTGGACTGGTCCAGGGTGAGGTTCCAGGCCAGCACCGAGACACCGTCGTCGGTGCGCGTGGCGATCGCCTCGACCAGCGAGCCGGCGCCGTCACCGTCGTACGCCAGCGGCAGGCGGGTCTCCCCGAGCCGCTCCAGCAGGGCGAGCGCCCACCAGCGGGGCTTCTTCAGCTCGCCGACGGTGCGCAGCCCGAACCCGCCGTGCAGCAGGGCCGGCGGGCGACCGAGCTCCTCGAAGTGGTCCGAGACGACCCAGTAGGACAGCGCCTCGATCCGGCCCATCGACGAGGCCATCCCGCGGAGCAGGAAGGCACCGGAGAACACTGCGTCCGAGACCGGGTTGAAGTGGGTCGGCGTGACGCCCCACTCGGTCCACCAGATCGGCTTGCCGGCGTGGCCGTAGCGCTCCAGGGTCGGCCGGAAGTCCAGCGGCGGGCTGCCGTAGGTGTGCGTGGTCGCGAAGTCGAGCGCGGCGCCCGACTCCTCGACGTGCGCGCACAGCTCCTCGACCCAACCGGCCGCGGCCGAGGACGGACCGCCCACGAGCAGCCGCTCGTCGACGGACTTCACGGCGGTCGCGGTGACGTCGTACATCGTCATCCACTCCTCCGGCGTCCCGGACCAGAACACCTCGAGGTTGGCCTCGTTCCACACCTCGAACGTCCAGTGCTCCACGACCTCGTCGATGCCGTAGCGGTCGACGATGTGCTGGGTCAGGTCGCGCACCAGGTCGTGCCAGCGCTCCCACGACTTCGGCGGAGAGATGATCGCCTTGTAGTCGAACACCGTCTTGCTGGTGTCCGAGGCCAGGTCGGCCGGCATGTAGGAGATCTCCACCACCGGGTAGAGCCCCAGCGAGCGGATGTGGTCGTAGACACGGTCCACGCCCGAGAAGTCGTGCACCGGTTCGCCGTCCACCTCCTTGTAGACGCTCGTCCCTGTCACCGGGTCGTCGCACAGGATCGCGTGCGCACGCACGGTCTTGACGCCCAGCTCGTCGTGCGCCGCCTTCAGCGCGGACGTCAGCTCCTCGCCGATCACCCGGCCGCCGGTGGTGTCGGTCGACACCGCGTGCGAGAGGTGCTCGGAGCCGATCATGAAGCGCCACGGCCGGTCCAGCTCGCCGAGGTCGCCGGCGGCGTCGACGTGCAGCGCCACTCCCCCGGCCTGTGTGCCCGGGGTCGCCGGCACGCGCTCCGACGGCGGACCGTCGACGACCACGTCGGACAGCGTGGACACGGCGTACCAGCGCTCGACACCCACCTCGCCGGTGGTGTCGACGTACGGCGGGTGCGGGACCGCCTTCACGTCACCGCTGTGGTGGTCGACGGGCTCCAGCGGGCCGTCCTCGGTGGCCGACCAGTGCACCTGGTAGCCCACCGCGCCGGGCACCGGGTCCCAGGTCAGCGTGACCTGGGACCCGCCGGCCACGGCGGTGACGCCCTGGGGCGCCTCCAGGACCGGGGCCTTGCCGACGGTGGTGACTCCGCTGCGGATACCGATCCGGTTCTCCCAGTCGGCGCGAGCGTCGCTCACAGTTTCTCCTTATTTTTCGAGGGTTTCGGGTGGTCTCGACGAGCTCGACCAACGGACTACTGCTGCTGGACTCCGGCGCTGAACTGCTCCATCTCCATCAGCGGCTTCACCTTGTCCTCGAGGCCACCGGGGGCGACGTAGCGGCGCATGTCGTCGCCGGCGAGCGCGTTGCCGAGGGCGGCCATGACCATGCCCTGGTCGAGCGACAGGTAGCGCTTGGCGACCCGGCCGCTCCGCACCGCGACGGCGTCGTAGAAGCCGCCCTTGCCGTAGGCGTCGAAGTTCGCACGCAGCTTGGCCAGGTTGGCGATCGCGGCGTCGGGGGCGTAGCGCAGCGCCAGGAACGAGGCGTGCGGGGTGACGACGCCGTCGCCGTACGACGTGGGCGCGGGCGAGCCGGCCCGGCAGCCGTCGAAGGGCTGGTCGTTGCTGGTGCGCTCCTCGTCGGAGGTGTAGCCGCCCCCGTCGAGGCCGAGCTCGTCGACGCCGTACTCGCGGTAGCCGCCGGCCGGGTCGCTCGAGGGCGAGAAGCCCCAGTAGCCGTAGCCGGCCTGCTGCAGGCCGTGCTCGATCTGCGCACGGACGTAGAGCGGGTGCGTGACGGCCCACGACTTGGGGCCCCACTGCTCCTCGGGCACGAACAGCGGCACCATCAGCGCCTCGAACATGCTGCCGCCCCAGGTCGGGACGATGTTCATGCCCCGGTAGGGCAGAGCGCCCTCGAAGACCCGCTGGCCCAGGTAGGTCCGCCACTCACCGACCGGCTTGGTCTCGGTCCAGGAGTAGTCGCAGTTGTCGTTCTGGAACGTGCGGAAGGTGCCGAAGTAGTGCACCTGCGGGATCTGGCCGGCGGCGATGCCGAGGTAGGAGGCCATCCGCGGCTCGGTGTTGAACGCGCCGTAGTGGTGGCCGGTGTACCAGACGTCCTTGCCCATGCCGCAGTAGTCGCCCTGGGGGTCGACCGGGTTGCCCGGGTCCTCGTCCCAGAAGCCACCACGGATCTGGCCGCCCGGGGCGTTCTCCGCCGCGTCGTAGTAGCAGCCGAAGTTCATCTGGGTGCGGATCGCGTCGGCCTGCGGCGCCAGCGTGGTGTCGGCGCGCGAGACCAGCAGCAGACCGGTGGCCAGCCAGCCGTTGTCGACGCTGGACAGGAACGGCTGGATCTTGCCGCCGTCGGGGAACTGCGTCAGCTTGGCGAGCGTGTGCGGGTCGTACCAGTTGTAGAACATCCCGCTCGGGTCGTGCTTGGCGAGCTTGCCGATCGAGGAGATCGTCAGCGCGAGACGCTTGTGGGCCTCCGCCTTGGTGATGATGCCGGTGTCGCGCGCGACCACCGTCGACCACAGGTAGGACGCGATGTTCGTCGGGCTCGTGTAGGCGCTGCGGGTCGACCCGTCGAGGCTGCCCTCGATGTTGTCGGCCGGCAGACCGGTGTCCGGGTCGGCCATCGCGGCCATCGACCGCCAGGTGTCGACGGCGTACTTGTGCAGCGTCTGCTGGGTCGTCTCGCCGACCGTGTCGCTGGCCTGGCTCGACTGCACCGTCAGGCCGGTGGCGACGACGGCCGCCGCGGCCACGGCCGCGACGAACGCGGTACGCCGTACTGCTCGAACTCGCATGAGGGCTCCCGAGATGAGATGTGGACTGGTTACTTGATGCCGGTCATCGCGATGCCCTGCATGATCTGACGCTGCAGGACCAAGAAGATGACCACGACGGGGATGACCACGACGACGGCACCGGCGAGCAGGAGGCCGTACTGCGTGGCGTTCTGGCCGACCGAGTAGAGCGCGAGCGCCACCGGCAGCGTGAACTTGTTCTCGTTCTGCGCGACCACCAACGGCCACAGGAAGTTGTTCCACGAGCCGAGGAACGTCAGGATCCCCAGCGTCGCGGTGGCCGGCGCGCACAGCGGGCGCACCACCGACCAGAAGATGCGCAGCTCCGACGCGCCGTCGACGCGGGCCGCCTGGAGCAGCTCGTCGGGCAGACCGGCGATGAACTGGCGCATCAGGAAGACGCCGAACGGCCCGGCCAGGAACGGCAGGAACATCCCGGGCAGGGTGTCGGTCAGGCCCAGGTTCGTGACCAGCACGAACATCGGCACGAACGTCACCACGCCGGGCACCATCAAGGTGCCGAGGACGACCGAGAAGAGCAGCTTCTTGCCGGGGAAGTCGAGCTTGGCCAGCGCGTAGCCGAGCATCGTGCAGAACACCACGTTGCCCAGCGTCACCGCGCCCGCGACGATCACCGAGTTGAGGAAGAACGTCGGGAAGTCCAGCTTGGTGAACAGCCGGTGGTAGTTGTCCAGGGTGATGGTGTGCGGCCACCAGGTCGGCGGCACCGCCATCACCTCGGCCTCGGGCTTGAGCGAGGACAGCACCATCCACACGAACGGCAGCACCATCACGATGAGCCCGACGGTGAGCAGGACGTACGTCGCCCGGGGACTGGTGCGCACACCGCCAGCGGACTGGGAGCGGGTCAGGGAGGCCATGCTCACTCCTTCTCGCCGAGCACGCGGAACTGGATGAAGGTGAAGACCACGACGGCGAGGAACAGCAGGTAGCTCGCCGCGGCGGCCACGCCGTAGTTGCCGTAGCCGAACTGGTCGTAGGTGAAGTAGGTGACCGACCGGGTGCTGTCCAGCGGACCGCCCTTGGTCATCACGAACGACTCCTCGAAGAACTGCAGGTAGCCGATGCTGGTGATCACCGCACCGAAGAGCAGCGTGGGCCGCAGCATCGGCAGCGTGACGTGCCGGAACCGGCCCCAGGAGGTCGCACCGTCCACCTCGGTGGCCTCGTTGACCTCCGTCGGGATGGTCTGCAGGCCGGCCAGGAAGATGATCATCAGCGTTCCGAGGTTGCGCCAGGACGCCATCACCACCAGCGAGGGCAGGGCCAGGTGGGTGTTGTCGAGCCACCCCACGTTGTCGATCCCGAACCAGCCGAGCGCGGTGTTGAGCAGGCCACCGTCGGTGCGCAGCAGGAACTTCCACACCACCGAGACCGCCACGATGCTGGTCACCACCGGCAGGTAGTAGCCGACCCGGAACAGCCCCTTGAGGAAGGTGATCCGGTTCAGGCCGACCGCGACGAGCAGCGCGAGCGCCATCGTCAGCGGCACCCCGAGCAGCAGGTAGAGGCCGGTGTTGGCCATCACCTTCTGGAACAGCGGGTCACCGAGCAGCTTGGTGTAGTTGTCGAGCCCGACGAAGCCGACCGCGAACGGCGTGCGCATGTCGGAGCTGCGGCTGTCGGTGAAGCTCATCCCGAGGCTGGCCAGCACCGGTCCGGCCGTGAAGACCGCGAACAGCGCGACGAACGGGAGGGCGAGCACCCACGCGGCGACAGCCTGATGCCGCCGCGTGGGGTCCCCAGGACGGGTGGTGGGCACGGTCAGAGACCGGTGCCGATGGAGCTCGCCTGGGCCTGCATGTCCTTCACGGCGTCGCTCACCGGGATCGCGCCCTTGACGGCCTTCTCGACGTCGGAGTCGATGACCGCGGCCACCTGCTCCCAGGTCGGGACGGACGGCGGCGCGGTGGCGCTCTTCAGCTGCTGGTCGAAGATCGCGAAGTGCGGGTCGGAGGCCAGCGTGCCGGACTTCCAGGCGCTCTGCACCGAGGGCAGGTCACCGACGGTGGTGTACCACTTCTGCTGCACGTCGGGCTGCGAGAGCCACTTCACGAGCTTCCACGCAGAGTCGCGGTTCTTGGCGTCCTTGAAGACGGCCAGGTCGCCACCACCGGTGAACGACGTGCCCGGACCGGAGTCCTTGCCGGGCAGCGGGGCCACGGCGTACTGGTCCTTCTTCACGCCCGCCGCCTCGACGAGACCCATCTCCCAGGGACCGGAGATGAAGGCGCCGAAGGAACCCTTGGCGAAGTTGCCCTCGAGGGCGCCCGCGTCCAGCGCGCCGGTCGGGCTGACCTTGTCGGTGAAGAACTTCTTGTAGTAGTCCAGCGCCTCCGACATCGCCGGGGAGTCCAGCGAGTAGGACTTGCCGTCGGCGCTGGCCACCTTCGCGCCGGCCGACCACGCGAACGGGAGCACGGTCTGCCAGGAGCCGGTCTGGCCGGGCTGCAGGTAGAGCGGGTACTTCACGCCGGCCTTGGACTTGAGGTCCTTGGTGAACTGGGTCAGCTCGGACCAGGTGGCGGGCGCCTTGTCCCAGCCGGCCTTCTTGGCCAAGTCGGTGCGGTAGTAGAGCACCCGGGTCTCGACGTACCACGGGACGCCGTACGACGTGTTGCCCACGACCGTGGAGGCCCAGCCGCCCGGGTAGAAGTCGGGCTGCTTGACGAGGCCCTTCGGGGTCGGGTCGAGACCGCCGGCCTTGGCGAACTCACCCATCCAGGTGGTGCCGATCAGGCTGACGTCGGGGGTCTTGCCGGACGCGATCGCGGTGGCGATCTTGTCGTGCGCGGACTCCCACGGGATCGCGGTGACCTTGACGTGCGCCTGGGGGTTGGCGGTCTCGAAGTCCTTCACGAACGCCTGGAGCTTCTCGCCCTCGGTGCCCATCGCCCACACGTTGATCGTGCCGGAGGCCTTGCCCGACGACACGGAGTCGCCGGCGCCGGGACCCGCCTCGGTGGCGGTGCTGCCGCGGCCGCAGCCGGTGAGTGCGAGGCTGGCGAGCGCCACCAGGGCGACCGCCGTCCTCGTCGTGGTCAGGGGATTCCTCATGATCAACCTTTCCGAGAAGGGCTCGAGCTGGACCGGACGACCAGCTCGGTGGGAAGAACTTCGTGGCGGGGCTCCGAGCGACGCCCGGAGATCACCTCGTCGAGCAGCAGGGCGGCGGTCTCGCCGAGACCGCGCATGGACTGGCGCACCGTGGTCAGCCCGGCGTAGCGGGCGGCCATGATGTCGTCCCAGCCGGTGACCAGGACGTCGCCGGGGACGTCGACGCCGCGGCGGGCCAGCTCGCCGAGCAGGCCGAGCGCGAGCTCGTCGTTGGCGCAGACCAGCGCGTCGGGCAGGCCGGCGTCGAGGGCACGCGTGGCCACCTCGGCGCCCGACTCCTCGCTGAAGGTGGTGACGGCCAGGAGCTCGAGCGTGATGCCGGCGTCGGCGGCAACCGACTCGGCGCCGGCCCACCGCTCGGCGACGTCGGGCGAGTAGGTCGCGTCACCGACCAGCGCGGCGGTGCGCACCCCTTGGTCCGCGAGGTGGCGCAGCAAGGTGGCGGCGCAGGCAGCGTTGTCGGAGCGGACCGAGTCGATGCCGGCGACCTCGGGGCGCGCCAGCAGCACCAGCGGGACGCCGCGGGCCGCGAGCCGCTCGACCACGTCGTCCTCGACGGTGCGGCCCATCACGACCAGCCCGTCGCAGCGCTGCGCCATCTCCTCGACCATCGCCGGGGCAGCACTGCGGCCGTGCGTGGACAGGATCAGCACCGAGCGGCCCAGATCGGCGGCGACCGACTCGTAGCCGAGCACGACCTCCGCGTAGTAGGGGCCGGACAGGTCGGGGAAGACGATCCCGTTGGCCGCGTGCCGGCGCTCGGCGAGGCTGCGACCGAGCCGGCTGGGGGTGAACTCGAGCTCCGCGACCGCGGCCTGGACCCGGGCGCGGGTGCTGTCGGTGACGTTGGTGTGCCCGTGCATGACCCGCGAGACGGTGGCGATCGAGACACCGGCGTGCTTGGCCACGTCGCGGATCGTCGGTCGCACGGCCCTGCCTCCCGAGAGTCTGGTGTCTGTGGTGCCCGTCACGAGGGTGGCCACGTTCCTGGATGTGTAACCGCTTTCTGTAAGCGGTTACACGGCTGCTACCTTTGACCGGATGCGCACCGATGTCAACCCCTTGTCCAGTCCCGTTCGCCCCGGTTGGTCCGCTTTGGTGGACCGGTCCCGGCGGCTGCTCCGCGAGGTCCAGGACGGCTCCGGCGCCTGGCCCGCGGCACCGGACTTCGCGCCCTACGGCTTCTCGTGGTTCCGCGACGGGAGCTTCATCGCCGAGGGTGCCTCGGCGGCCGGGCTGCACGACGAGGCCGCCGGTTTCCACGCCTGGTGCGCCGCCGTGCTGCGCCGCGAGGAGCCGGCCGTGGACCGGGTGGTCGCCGCGCTCGCGGCGGGTGAGCGGCTCGAGGACAGCGACTACCTGCCGGCGCGCTACACCCTCGCCGGCGAGCGCCACGAGGACGACTGGTGGAACTTCCAGGTCGACGGCTACGGCACCTGGATGTGGGCGCTGGAGCGTCACCTCGGCCGCACCGGCGAACCGGTGACCCCCTACGCCGACGCGGTCGAGATCGCGGTCCGCTACCTGGTCGCGACCGGCCGCGACACCTGCCGCGACTGGTGGGAGGAGAACCGCGACCAGACCCACGTCGCGACGCTCGCCGGCGTCGCCGCGGGGCTGCGTGCCGCCGTACGACTGGGGTGCCTGGCCGCTCCCCTGGCCCGCCGGGCCGAGGCCACCGCGGACGCCGCCGAGGCCGACATCCTCAACGGCGGCGTGCAGGGCGGCCGGCTCACCAAGTGGCTCGGCGGCAGCGACGTCGACGCGTCGCTGCTCTCCGTCGCCGCGTTGTACGACGTCTTGCCGGTCGACCACCCGCTGGTCACCGCGACCGTCGCACAGGTGCGGACGCTGCTGACCCGGGGCGGCGTGCACCGCTACACCGCGGACACGTTCTACGGCGGCGGCCAGTGGCCGGTGCTCGCGTCGCTGCTGGCCTGGCACGAGGCGCGGTCGGGCAACCTCGAGGAGGCCGCGGCCCTGCTGGACTGGGTGGTCTCGGTGGCAGACGACGACCTGCTGCTGCCCGAGCAGGCGGCCCCGATGCTCGCGCCGGAGATCCTCGACGAGTGGCTCGAGCGCTGGGGCCCGAGCGCGCACCCGCTGGTCTGGTCGCACGGGATGTTCCTGGGCGCGGTCGCCCAGGTGGAGCTCGCCCGCGGCTGAGCCCCACGCAACAGGCCCTAGTCCCCGCGGAGCAGCCCGGTCTCGTAGGCCAGGATAAGGATCTGCGCCCGCGAGACCAGGTCCAGCTTGGCGAGGATCCGGTCGACGTGCGCCCGCACGGTCGGGGTCGCCACGGACAGCTTGGCGGCGATCTCCTCGTTGCCGAGCCCCTCCGCGACCATCGTCACGACGTCCACCTCGCGGTCGCTCAGCGCCGCCAGCCGCGGTGACGGCCCGGCGGCGGTGCTGGGACGTCGTACGTGCTTCTCCACGAGCCGCCGCGTCATCACCGGCGCCAGGATGGTGTCCCCGGCAGCGACTGTCTCGATCGCCTCGGCCAGCCGGTCCGGCGGCGTGACGTCGAGCAGGAACCCCGCGGCCCCGGCCCGCAGCGCGTCGTAGACGTGCTCGTCGTGGTCGACCGCGGTCAGCACCAGCAGCCGCGTCGGCAGCCGCGCCTCGAGCGTCTCCGCGGCGGCCGCGATCCCGTCGAGCGAGCGCATCCGGATGTCCAGCACCACGACGTCGGGCTCGACGCGACGCACGAGCTCCACCCCCGACCGCCCGTCCTCCGCGGTCCCGAGCACCACGATGCCGCGCTGCTCGAGGTCGACGCGCATCCGCTCGCGCGCGGCGTCGGCGTCGTCGACCAGCACCACCGTGGTCATCGCTGCCCTCCCCCGTTCCCCATGGACTGAGGCTAGCGGCTCCCGCCCCCAGGTCCACGACCGGTCAGAAACCGCAGTTTTCCGCTCCGATTCTTGCGGTTCGTGACCAGTTGCCGCGCTCAACGCAGCCGCCAGCGCTGGGCGAGCTCCGCCCTCCCCCGCGGGCTGAACGTCGAGTCGCCCAGCAGCGTGGACCAGCGACGGAGGCGGCGCGGGTCGTGCGCCCGACCCAGCGCCTGGTCCGCTTCCCGCAGGATCACCATCCCCTGACTCCTCACCTCGGGCGCCGAGTAGCCGCGGCGGGTCCAACCCTGCGCCCCCAGCGCACGCTCGCGCCTGAGGTCGCGCCGGTGACGCTCCACCTTGCGGTGCTCGCCGCCGTCGTACTCGTGGAGCGTCCGGGTCTCCCCCACGCGCAAGTCAGCTCGTGCCACGAAGTCGCCGTAGCGGTTGGTGACGACGAACTGCGGGACGACCGGGACGTCGCAGGCCACGTGCAGGACGCGGAGCAGGCTCTCCCAGGCGGACTCCGAGCGGTGATCGGCCAGCCGCAGCGCGCGCCTCAGCCGAGGACTTCCCCTCCTGCCCTGGCTGAGCACCGCCTCGATGTCAGCGCGGGTGCACGACTTCAGGTGGAGCGCCGCATCCACCAGCACGACGAGGTCGAGCACGGCAAGGTGCCGGGCGCAGGCGAGCAGCACCTCGGGCGGCTCCGCGACGGGGAGGCCGGCCACCAGCCGCCCGGGGAGGGCGACAGGGTGCCGGCTCACCTGGATCCCGGCCCGTCGTACCCGGACGCTCCCGTCGCGCACCGCGGCGAACACCGGGTAGCCGGTGGGAAGCTCCGGCATCCACCAGCCGAGCAGCTCCGCCGCGGTCACCCCGGTGAAGACGCCGTCGTCGGGCAGCAGCAACCGCCACGCGTGCAGAGGTGAGCCGCCCACAGGGACGTGCAGACCATGGCTGACGCGTGCCCATCCCGCCGTACGGCGTTCACCGCGAGTGGCGAAGAGCTGCTGCTGATCCTGTTCCATGGAGGGAGACTGGCTGCCTGCGCGGACAGGACGAGCAGCAGGCGCCGGACTGTGCACAGGCCCACCTGCGCAACTGGTCAGGAACCGCAGAAATCCGGGCGGAATCCTGCGGTTCGTGACCAGTTGTCGTGCTCAGGCGGTGAGGTAGGGCTCCAGCTCGCCCGCGAGGTTCTCGTGGGCGCGGCCGCGGACGACGGTGCCGTCGCCGGTGTGCTCGAGGAACTCCACCTCGCCGGAGGTGTGGATCTTGTTGAGCAGGTCGCCGCGGTCGTAGGGCAGCAGCACCTCGAAGACCACGCCGGGGCGCGGCAGGTCGGCCTCGACGGCGGCGAGCGCGGCGGTGATGCCCTCGCCGGTCTTGGCCGAGACCACGACCGAGTGCGGCTCGCGCTGGCGGAGGCGGGCGAGCACCATCGGGTCGGCGGCGTCGGCCTTGTTGATCACGACGAGCTCGGGGACCTTGTCGGCGCCGATCTCGGCGAACACCTCGCGGACCGCGGCGAGCTGGCCCTCGGGGTCGGCGTGCGAGCCGTCGACCACGTGCAGCACCAGGTCGGCGTCGGCGACCTCCTCCAGCGTCGAGCGGAACGCCTCGACGAGCTGGTGCGGCAGGTGCCGGACGAAGCCGACGGTGTCCGACATCGTGTAGATGCGGCCGTCCGCGGTCGTCGTACGGCGGGTGGTGGGGTCCAGGGTCGCGAACAGCGCGTCCTCGACGAGCACACCCGCGTTGGTGAGCCGGTTGAGCAGCGAGGACTTGCCCGCGTTGGTGTAGCCGGCGATCGCCACCGAGGGGATCTGGTGGCGCTTGCGCTCGCCGCGCTTGGTGTCGCGGGTGGTGCGCATGTGCCGCAGCTCGGCGCGGAGCTTGGCGATCTTGGTGTTGATCCGCCGCCGGTCGGTCTCGATCTTGGTCTCACCGGGACCACGACCACCGATACCGGCACCGCCGGCGACCCGGCCACCGGCCTGGCGGGACAGGTTGCCGCCCCACCCACGCAGCCGCTGCTTCATGTAGGACAGCTGGGCCAGCTCGACCTGCGCCTGGCCCTCCTTGGACTTCGCGTGCTGGGCGAAGATGTCGAGGATCAGCGCGGTCCGGTCGACGACCTTGACCTTGACCTTGTCCTCGAGGTTCCTCAGCTGGCTCGGCGCGAGCTCACCGTCGCAGATCACGGTGTCGGCACCGGTGGCCTGCACGATCTCGCGCAGCCCCTCGACCTTGCCGCGACCGATGTAGGTCGCCGGGTCGGGCTTCTGGCGGCGCTGGTAGAGCGCCTCGAGCACCTCGGAGCCGGCCGTCTCGGCGAGCAGCGCGAGCTCCGCCATGGAGTTCTCGGCATCCTCGACGGAACCGTCGGTCCAGACGCCGACGAGCACGACGCGCTCGAGCCGGAGCTGGCGGTACTCGACCTCGCTGATGTCCTCGAGCTCGGTCGACAGGCCCGCGACGCGGCGCAGGGCGTGCCGCTCGGCGAGGTCCATCACGCCGGTGCCGGTCTCCTCGGGGTCGGGCTCGCCCGTCCAGGAGTCGTCGTGGTCGTCGTAGCCCGACTCCCAGGAGTCGGTCTCGTCCAGAGCGTCCTCGAGGTCCACCTCGAACGGCTCGTCGACCGGCGACGTGGAGGCGGCCGGGTCGACCTCGTGGGGTGCGTGTGCGTTCGTCATATGCCTTCAGAGTAGGTCCGGGTCGCGCTCGGGTGCGACTCGATTACCCGTGCAACACGCGCAGACGGGGTGGGCATTCCCCCAGGACGGTGTGCAGGCGCCTCGCGAGTAGGTTGTGCCGGTGACCAGCTCCCCCGCTTCCAGCACCTCCCGCACGCTCCCCGACCGCGCCCGTGTCGTGATCATCGGCGGGGGCGTGATCGGCTGCTCGATCGCCTACCACCTGGCCCACGAGGGGTGGACGGACGTCGTACTCCTCGAGCGCGACCAGCTCACCTCCGGCACCACCTGGCACGCGGCCGGGCTGATGACCTGCTTCGGGTCGTTCTCGGAGACCTCGACCGCGATCCGGCTCTACTCCCGCGAGCTCTACGCGCGGCTGGAGGCCGAGACCGGGCAGGCCACCGGCTTCAAGCCGGTCGGGCTGATCGAGGCCGCGGCCGACACGGACCGGCTCGAGGAGTACCGCCGGGTCGCCACCTTCCAGCGCCACCTCGGGCTCGAGGTCGACGAGATCTCGCCGCGGGAGATGGCCGACCTGTTCCCGTGGGCGAGGACCGACGACCTGGTCGCGGGCTTCCACGTCCCCGGCGACGGGCGGGTCAACCCGGTCGACGTGACCACCGCGCTCGCCAAGGGCGCGCGGCAGCTCGGGGTGAAGATCCTCGAGGGGGTCTCGGTCGAGGACGTCCTGGTCGACGGCGGCTCCGTGACGGGCGTGGTGGTCTCGACGGGCTCGACCAACGAGAAGCAGACGATCGAGGCGGAGTACGTCGTCAACTGCGCCGGCATGTGGGCCCGCGAGCTCGGGGCGAGGAACGGGTTGGTGATCCCCAACCAGGCGGCCGAGCACTACTACCTGATCACCGACACCATCGAGGGGCTCGACCCGAACGCGCCGGTGTTCGAGGACCCGGCCTCCTACGGCTACTACCGCGAGGAGGGCGGCGGCATGATGGTCGGCCTCTTCGAGCCGCAGGCGGCGCCCTGGAAGGTGGACGGGATCCCGCGCGACTTCTCCTTCGGCACCATCCCGCCGGACTGGGAGCGGATGGCGCCGTTCCTGGAGAAGGCGATGGCCCGGGTGCCGGTCACCCTCGACGCCGGTGTCCGGACCTTCTTCTGCGGGCCCGAGTCGTTCACGCCCGACCTGGCTCCGGCGGTCGGCCAGGCGCCCGGGATCCGCAACTACTTCGTGGCCGCCGGTATGAACTCGGTGGGCATCCTGTCGGCCGGCGGGCTCGGCCGGGTGATGGCGAGCTGGATCGTCAACGGGCGTCCCGACGTGGACGTGACCGGGTTCAACGTGGACCGGTTCCGGCCCTACCAGGGCGACGACGGCTACCGCGCCGCGCGGACCACCGAGATCCTCGGCACCGTCTATGCCGCGCACACGCCGGGCAAGCAGCTGCGCAGCGCGCGCGACGTGCTGCTCTCCCCCGTGCACGAGCGGCTCGTCGAGCACGGCGGTCTGCTGCGCGAGGTCTCCGGCTGGGAGGGCGCCGACTGGTTCGCCGGCCGGGGCGAGACCGCCACCGCCGAACCGGCCTGGGGCAAGGCGCCCTGGTTCGCGCAGTGGGAGGCCGAGCACCGCGCGGTCCGCGAGGGCGTCGGGCTGATGGACATGAGCTTCATGGCGAAGTTCCGGGTGCAAGGTCCCGACGCAGCCGAGGTCCTGGACCGGGTCGCTGCTGGTGACGTCACCGCCGAGACCGGGATGATCACCTACACGCAGCTGCTCGACGAGGACGGCCGGATCGAGGGCGACCTGACGGTCACCAAGCTCGCCGACGACGACTTCTGGGTGGTCGCCTCCGACACCGCGCACGGCCACACGCTGGCGTGGCTGGGTCGGCACATTGCCACGACCGGCGCGGACGTGTCCCTCACCGACGTGACCGAGGACTACGGCCAGCTCAACGTCCAGGGTCCGCTGTCGCGCGACGTGCTGGCGAAGCTCACCGACGCCGATCTGTCGACCGAGGCCTTCGGCTTCCGTACGGCGCGTTGGGTCGACCTGGCCGGCGCCCGGGTGCTGCTGGTCCGGATCACCTACCTCGGCGAGCTCGGCTACGAGCTCTACGTCCCGGCGGCCGACGCGCTCGCGGTCTACGACGCCGTGCTCGAGGCCGGGGAGCCGCACGGCATGGTGCCGACCGGGCTGAAGGCGCTGGCGTCGTTGCGCATGGAGAAGGGCTACCGCGACTTCGGCCACGACATCGACAACACCGACTGCCCCCTCGAGGCGGGCCTCGGTTTCGCGCTGGCGCTCGACAAGCCGGGCGGCTTCGTCGGCCGCGATGCGGTGCTGGCCCGCAAGCAGGCCAACGCCGAGGCGGGCGGGATGGCGCAGCGTCTGGTGCAGGTCAGGCTGCTCGACCCGGAGCCGCTGCTCTACCACGCGGAGATCGTCTACCGCGACGGCGTCGAGGTGGGCTACGTCCGCGCCGCGTCGTACGGCTGGACGCTGGGCAGCGCCGTCGGGCTCGCCATGGTCGCCGGCGGCGGGGTCCCGGTGACCCCGGACTGGCTGAAGACGGGCAGCTGGGAGGTCGACGTGGCCGGCACGCGCCACCCGGTCGAGGTGTCGCTGCGGCCGATGTACGACCCGACCTCGGCGCGGATCAAGGTCTGATGGACCCCCAGGAGCACCGGCGTTCTTCGCGGCCGCTCAGCGGCTGGTCAGGCTGCTCGACTCAGAGGCTGGTCCGGCCTGAGGCGACCAGGACCGCGGGACCGGTGAGCAGGACGTGGCCGGCCTCGGTCCAGGTGACGGTGAGGCGTCCGCCCGGCACGTCGACGGAGTAGGGCGTCCCGCGAGGCGCCTCGTCGGCGAGCGCTGTCGCGACCATCACCGCGCACGCGCCGGTGCCGCAGGAGCGGGTCTCCCCCGAGCCGCGCTCGTGCACGCGCATCGCCACGTGGTGCTCGCCGCGCCGGACCACGAACTCGACGTTGACGCCGGTCGGGAACGTCGCCGCGTCATGAGTGGGCGGGTCGAGCAGGGGGCCGGCGTCGTCGAGGGAGTCGACGAACGCGACCGCGTGCGGGTTGCCCATCGACACGTGCAGGGCCGGCCAGGACCGCTCCCCCACGCCCACCTTGGTCTCGCCCAGGACGGCGGGCTCGCCCATGTCCGCGGTGACGCTGTCGCCGTCGAAGGTGAGCAGCTTCAGCCCGGACCGGGTGGCCACCGGCAGCGGCTGCGCCGGGTCGACGCCTTCGTGGTCGACGAGGTAGCACGCGAACACGCGCACCCCGTTGCCGCACATCTCCCCGGTCGAGCCGTCGGAGTTGCGATAGTCCATGAACCACTCGGCCTGCCCACGCTGCGCCACGGCATCCGGGTCGTCGTACGCCTCGGTGCGGATCACCCGCATGACGCCGTCGCCGCCGATCCCGGCGCGGCGGTCGCAGAGCGCGACCACCCGGGCCGGGTCGAGGTCGCCGTGGACGCTGCCGTCGGGGTCGGGCAGGAGCACGAAGTCGTTCTCCGTGCCGTGACCCTTGAGGAAGGCGTAGCTGTCCATGACGTCGATTCTAGGAGGGCACGCCTCAGGCCTCGGAGACGGCCTTGAGCTTGGCCAGGCCCTTCTCGAAGTCGCCGCCGACGAGCTTGTCCATCTTCATGAACAACCCCATCAGGCGGGTCATGAAGGTGACCGGGCCGATCATCGTCCAGGTCACGTGGGTCTGCCCGGCGGCGGTCTCGGTGAGCGCGAGCACGATGTCGTTGCGGGACTTGAACGGCTTCTCGAACTGCAGGTCGATCTCGACCCGCGACGGCTCGTCGGCACGCACGATCTCCATGCTGCCGCGGCCGGCCTTCTTGTTGCCGGACCAGGCGTAGCGGGCGCCCACGCCCCGGTCGGCGCCGGTGTAGCTGCGCTCCATCGAGGGGTCGACCTCCTCCCACGGCGACCAGGCGGTCCAGGCGTGGAAGTCGGCGACGTGCGGGTAGACGGTTGCGGCGGGCGCGTCGATGGTGGTCGCCCGCTCGACGGTGAAGGTGTCGGCCATAGCGCTGAGCCTAGGTGCGTCCACCGACACGGCGCTGCGCCTCGCCGGTCCTGTCGGTGGGATGTGTCACCGTCGGGACATGGACGAGCTGCAGCTGATGACGACCGGCACCACGGCGTGGTGCGCCGACTGCGACGCCGAGACCGTCTTCGTGGCGGTCGCGGACGGCGAGCACTGCTGCACCGTGTGCGACGCCGCGGTGTTCCTGCTCGACGTCGGCCCTGCTCAACCCTGGAGGCGTACGACGGCCGCGACCGCCGCGTCCAGCTGAGCGGGGTCGTCCCAGCCCACCCAGGTGATGCGTGGGTCCTTGCGGAACCAGGAGTCCTGCTTGCGGGCGAAGCGCCTGGTCCCGTTGATGGTCTGCTCGCGCGCCTCGTCCTCGGTGATCTCCCCGGCCAGGAACGCCAGCACCTGCGAGTAGCCCAGGGCCCGGGACGCCGTACGTCCTTCGCGGAGGCCGTGGTCGAGCAGCCCGCGCACCTCCTCGACCAGGCCCGCGTCCCACATCCGCTGCACCCGCAGGGCGATCCGCTCGTCGAGCACCGGGCGCGGGATGTCCACGCCGACCTGCACCGTGCGGTCGTCGTGGTAGGCCAGCTCCGGCAGCGACGCGCTGAACGGACGGCCGGTGATCGCGATGACCTCCAGCGCGCGGACCACGCGGCGGCCGTTGCTGGGGATGATCGCCAGCGCCGCCGCACGGTCCTGCTCGGCGAGCCGCGCGTGCAGCACGCCCGAGCCGACCTTCTCCAGCTCGTCCTCGAGTGCGGCGCGCACCTCGGGGTCGGTGCCGGGGAACTCGAAACGGTCCAGGACCGCTCGCGTGTAGAGGGCCGAACCGCCCACCAGCACCGGCGTCACGCCCCGGGAGCGGCAGTCGGCGATCACCTCGCGGGCCCACTGCTGGAACTCCGCGACCGTGGCCGGCTCGGAGACCTCGAGCAGGTCCAGGAGGTGGTGCGGGATGCCACGGCGCGCCGCGACGGGCTCCTTCGCCGTACCGATGTCCATGCCGCGGTAGACCTGCATCGCGTCGGTGTTGACGATCTCGCCGCCCAGCCGCTCCGCGAGGTCGAGGGAGAGCGCGGTCTTGCCGGCGGCCGTGGGACCCACCACCGCGACGATCGGCGGGACGGGCGCTTCGTCCCTTGTCTGGTCGCGGTTCATGGACGAGAGTCTGTCAAATGGGATTCCTGGACAAGGCGAAGGATGCCGTCACCAAGGCGGTCGACGAGCACGGCGACAAGATCAGGACCGGGGCCGACAAGCTCGGTCAGGTGGTCGACGAGAAGACCGGCCACAAGCACAGCGACAAGATCGAGCAGGGAAAGAAGAAGCTCGAGGACGCACTCGACTCGCTGGACGGGAAGAACGACGACATCCGCTGACCGTCCAGCACCGGAGGTGAGCACGGTGACCGACCAGATCCCGGAGCAGGTCCTCGACGACCTGGTCTCCGACGACACCGGCACTGTCTACGACGGGCTCGGCGAGCCCGAGACCACACCGCACGACCTGGAGCTCGAGGCCGAGGAGGACGAGGAGCTCTGAGCGCCGACGACTAGGGTCGCGGCCATGAACCGCTTCGTCGTCGTGCCCGCGTCCTACGTCTTCCTGCTCCGCGACGGCGAGGCCGGTCGCGAGGTGCTGCTGCAGCTGCGGCGCGGCACCGGCTACATGGACGAGCACTGGGCCGCCGCCGTCGCCGGCCACGTCGAGAAGGGCGAGACCGTCTTCGAGGCCGCCGCACGCGAGGCGGTCGAGGAGGTCGGCGTCACCGATGTGGCGCTCACGCCGTGGTGCGCGATGCAGCGCACCCAGCCGGGCGCGCGCGGTGCCGCCGAGGCGATCGACGAGCGCGTCGACTACTTCTTCACCGCGACGTCGTGGACCGGCGAGCCCCACATCGTCGAGCCGGAGAAGTGCGCGGACCTGCGGTGGTTCCCCCTCGACGCGCTGCCTGACTCGGTCGTGCCGCACGAGGCGGCCGTGCTCGCATCCCTGCGCGCCGGATCGACTCCCCCGGTGGTCACGTTCGGCTTCTGACCACCCGTTGGTCGAGGAGGAGCGGAGCGACGTCTCGAAACCAGCGGGTGGTTTCGACAAGCTCAACCAACGATGGAGCAGCCGTCGGTGGCCGGCGGCAGCGGGTCGGGGACGCCGACCTTCGGCAGGCCGAGCATCGTGCCGGTCTGCTGAGGGGCGGACGTGTGCGCCTCCCAGGCGTCGCCGGCGCGGGTACGCCGTACGGACGTCAGGGCGCCGTCGGCGACCAGGTGGTGCGGGGCGGCATAGCTGACCTCGACCTCGACCATGTCGCCCGGGCGTACGGCGACCGGGGCCCCGGCCTCGTCGACCGGGGTGAAGTGCACGAGGCGGTTGTCGCGGCCGCGGCCCGAGAGCCGGTGGGTCTGCTCGTCCTTGCGGCCCTCGCCCTCGGCGACCATCAGCTCGACGGTGGTGCCGACCAGGCGCTTGTTCTCGTCCCAGGCGATCTGGTTGACCAGCTCGACCAGCCGCTCGTAGCGCTCCTGGACGACCTGCTTGGGCACCTGCTCCTCGAGCACGGCGGCCGGGGTGCCGGGACGCTTGGAGTACTGGAACGTGAACGCACCGGAGAACCGTGCCTTCTCGACCACCTTCATGGTCTCGAGGAAGTCCTCCTCGGTCTCGCCGGGGAAGCCCACGATGATGTCGGTGGTGATCGCGGCCTCGGGCATCGCGGCGCGCACCCGCTCGATGATGCCGAGGAACTTCTCCTGGCGGTAGGAGCGGCGCATGTCCTTGAGCACCTTGTCGGAGCCGGACTGCAGCGGCATGTGCAGCTGCGGCATCACGTTGGGCGTCTCGGCCATCGCGTGGATGACGTCGTCGGTGAACGCGGCCGGGTGCGGGCTGGTGAAGCGGACCCGCTCGAGGCCCTCGATCTCCCCGCAGGCGCGCAGCAGCTTGCCGAACGCGAGCTTGTCGCCGAACTCGACGCCGTAGGTGTTGACGTTCTGGCCGAGCAGGGTCACCTCGGTGACGCCCTCGGCGACCAGCGCCTCGACCTCGGCGAGGATCTCGCCGGGACGGCGGTCCTTCTCCTTGCCGCGCAGGGCCGGCACGATGCAGAACGTGCAGGTGTTGTTGCAGCCGACGCTGATCGACACCCAGGCGGCGTAGGCGCTCTCGCGCTTCGTGGGCAGGGTCGAGGGGAAGACCTCGAGGGACTCCAGGATCTCGACCTGCGCCTCCTCCTGCACCCGGGCCCGCTCCAGCAGCACCGGCAGCGAGCCGATGTTGTGGGTGCCGAAGACGACGTCGACCCAGGGCGCGCGTCGGGTGATCTCGCCGCGGTCCTTCTGCGCCAGGCAGCCGCCGACGGCGATCTGCATGCCGGGGCGCGCGGCCTTCACCGGGGCCAGGTGACCGAGGTTGCCGTAGAGCTTGTTGTCGGCGTTCTCGCGCACCGCGCAGGTGTTGAAGACGACCACGTCGGCCGTCTCGTCCCCGTCCGCAGCGACGTAGCCGGCGTCCTCCAGCAGGCCGGTGAGCCGCTCGGAGTCGTGGACGTTCATCTGGCACCCGTAGGTGCGGACCTGGTACGTGCGCGGGGAGGCGAGATTCTGTGCAGTCATGGCCGGTCCAGGGTACGGCGGCAGGGGCCCGGGCCTGAAAACGGAACCGGACCGGGGGCGCCGTACCAGCGGGTAACGGGCAGGTCACGCCCGGGTCACGAAGGACTCACGCCAGCCCTTCTGGACTATGCCGATAGTCCCAGTGGACTAGACCTCGGCTAGGTTCTTGCGCCATGAGCGAGCAGAAGCAGCACGGGGGCGGCGCGCCGCTCGTCGTCCTCGAGCACGTGGAGAAGCACTTCGGCGACCTGCACGTGCTGCGCGACGTGAACCTCACGGTCGCACGCGGCGAGGTCGTCGTGGTGATCGGCCCCTCCGGCTCCGGCAAGTCCACGCTGTGCCGCACCATCAACCGGCTCGAGACCGTCGACTCCGGCACCATCACCGTCGACGGGGAGCCGCTGCCCAGCGAGGGCAAGGCGCTCGCCGGGCTGCGCGCCGAGGTCGGCATGGTCTTCCAGAGCTTCAACCTGTTCGCGCACAAGACGATCCTCGAGAACGTCACCCTCGGACCGGTCAAGGTCCGCAAGCAGACCCAGGAGCAGGCCGAGGCCACCGCGCGCCGGCTGCTCGACCGGGTCGGGGTCGGCGAGCAGGCCGACAAGCTCCCCGCCCAGCTCTCCGGCGGCCAGCAGCAGCGGGTCGCGATCGCGCGCGCCCTGGCCATGGAGCCGAAGGTCATGCTCTTCGACGAGCCGACCTCCGCGCTCGACCCGGAGATGATCAAGGAGGTCCTCGACGTGATGACGGACCTCGCCCAGAACGGCATGACCATGGTCGTGGTCACCCACGAGATGGGGTTCGCGCGCACCGCGGCCGACCGGGTGGTCTTCATGGCCGACGGCCAGATCGTCGAGGAGGCCGCGCCCGCGGAGTTCTTCGACAACCCGCGCTCCGAGCGCGCCCGGGACTTCCTCAGCAAGATCATCACGCACTGAAGGAGAACGCACCCATGCTCTTCCACCGCACCCGACGTCTCGGCGCCGCCCTCGCGGCCGCCGGTCTCGCGCTCTCGCTGGCCGCCTGCGGAAACGCCGGCGCCGACAAGTCCGGCAGCGTGGACGTCGCTGTCGACAAGAACGCCGCGAAGAACCTGCCGGCCGGCAGCTACATGAAGAAGCTGGCCGACAAGGGCTCGATCACCATCGGCGTGAAGTACGACCAGCCCGGCATCGGCTTCAAGGGCGCCACCGACACGACGCCGACCGGCCTCGACCCGGAGATGGGCAAGATCCTCGCCGCGGCGCTGGGCATCCCGGCCGACAAGATCACCTGGAAGGAGACGATCTCCGACAACCGCGAGCCGTTCCTCCAGAACGGCCAGGTGGACCTGGTGATCGCGTCCTACTCGATCACCGACGACCGTCGCAAGGTGGTCGGCCAGGCCGGCCCCTACTACGTCACCGGCCAGCAGCTGCTGGTCAAGAAGGGCAGCGCCATCAAGAGCGCTGCCGACGTGGCCGGCAAGTCCGTCTGCTCGGTGACCGGCTCCACCTCGCTGGACACGATCGAGGCCAAGGGCGCCAAGGCCCGCGGCTTCGACACCTACTCGGAGTGCCGCGACCAGCTGATCAACGGCTCGGTCGACGCCGCCACCACCGACGGCGCGATCCTGCTCGGCTACGCCGCCGAGGACCCCGACACCCTCCAGGTCGTCGGCGACCCGTTCTCGGAGGAGCGCTACGGCATCGGCTACTCCAAGAGCCACCCCGAGATGTGCCAGTGGATCAGCGACACGCTCAAGAAGGCCGAGGACGACGGCGACTGGGCCAAGGCCTTCGAGGCCACGCTCGGCAAGTCCGGCGTGAAGACCCCGGCGCCGCCGGCGATGGACGCCTGCGCCTGACCCGCCCGCGAGGAGGTACGGCGGCCCGTGACGTCCCGGGGCGCCGTACCCCTCCCGCACTCCCACCCGCACCCGACCACCCGGAGGTGACCGGCTCGTGGACGACGTCTTCAGCCACTTCGACCTCGTGCTCCGCGCGTTCGGACAGACGCTGGCGCTGTTCGCCGTCAGCGGCGTCCTGTCGCTGCTGCTCGGCACCCTGCTCGCTGGCTGCCGCGTCGGTCCGGTGCCGGTGCTGCGCCGCGCGGCCGGCGCCTACGTCAACGTGCTTCGCAACACGCCGCTGCTGATCATCTTCGTCTTCGTGATGGTGGCGCTGCCGCAGCTTGACGTGCACCTCGGCTTCTTCACCGCCGGCTGCCTCGCGCTCACCGCCTACACGACCGCGTTCGTCTGCGAGGCAGTCCGCTCCGGCATCAACTCGATCGGGCTCGGCCAGGCCGAGGCGGCCCGCGCGATCGGGCTGACGTTCGGCCAGACGATGCGCCAGGTGATCCTGCCGCAGGCGCTGCGCGCGGTCGTCCCCCCGCTGGCGAGCGTGATGATCGCGCTGGCCAAGAACACGTCGGTGGCCGCGGTCTTCGGGATCATGGAGGCGACCGCCCGGATGCGCTACTTCGTCAACAACGACGTCTCCGCGCGCACCACGATCTTCCTGCTCTTCGCCCTCGGCTACGTCGTCGTGGTCGAGCTGATCTCCGCCGGGGCGTTCGGCCTCGAGCGCCGCTGGAAGGTGGCCCGATGAGCAGCGTCCTGTTCGACACCGCCGGCCCCCGCACGCGGGCCCGGCAGAAGGTCTACTCCGCCGTCACGTTGCTCGTGATCGTCGGCCTGCTGGCGTTCGTGGTGGTCCGGTTCAACGCCAGCGGCCAGCTCGACTACGCCAAGTGGGAGCCGTTCGTCACCCCCGACTACGTCGTCGCGCTGCTCCAGGGGCTGCTCGAGACCGTCGAGGCGGCGATCTCCTCGGTGCTCCTCGCGATCGTCTTCGGCCTGGTGCTCGGGCTCGGCAAGATGTCCGACCACCGGCTCGTGTCGGCACCTGCCTGGGTGGTGGTGGAGTTCTTCCGCGCCGTACCCGTGCTGATGCTCATGTTCTTCCTCTTCGCGACGTACGGCGGCGACGGAGGTCTCAGTCCCTACTGGTGCGTGGTCATCTCGCTGACGCTCTACAACGGCTCGGTGCTCGCCGAGGTGTTCCGCGCCGGTGTGGACGCGGTCCCGCACGGCCAGGCCGAGGCCGGCTACGCGATCGGGCTGCGCAAGTCGCAGGTGATGGGCACGCTGCTGCTGCCGCAGGCGGTCAAGATCATGCTGCCGGCGATCATCAGCCAGTGCGTGGTGGCCCTGAAGGACACCACGCTCGGCTACGCGATCCTCGCCGGCGGCATCGTGATGGTCGGCAAGGGCATCTACCTGGAGTTCCAGAACCAGGTGCAGACCGCGGTCGTCCTGGCAGCGGTGTTCATCGCGCTCAACATGACGTTGTCGTGGCTGGCCACCCGGGTGCAGCGTCGGCTGACCGGTGACCGGCCGGTGCTCCAGGTCCGCGGCGACGCGAACTCCGGCACCGCGGTCTAGCTGTCCCGACCGGTCCCGTCGAGGTCGGCGGGGCTGGCCTGCCGGGCCGCGGCGAGGTCGTCGGAGGTCACCGCGACGTCCGGGACCGGTGCGGTGGGCTTGCGCTGGGGCGGCAGCTTGCCGCTCGGGGTGTCCGCAGCCTTCGTGGCGGGCGCCTTCTTCGCCGGGGCCTTCTTCGCGGCGGGCCTGGTCTTCGGCGGCGCAGGTCGCGGTGCGGCCTTCTTTGGGGTGGGGCGTTTCGCCGGGGTGACCGCAGCCTGCTTCTCGGGCGCGTGCGGCGGGGCCGGCTCGACCGACGGCGCGTCGGTGCCGGGGCGGCCGTAGCTGCTGCCGCGTCCCCGGGTCAGCACCCGCTGGCGGACCGCCTCGGCGGTCTCGCGAAGGTGCGCCGCCTGGGCCACGTGCGCGACCTGCTCCACCACCTGGCCGGCCACCGTGCGCCCGAGTGCCGTGGTGGTCCGCGCCTGGTGCAGCACGACGGCCACGGCGTCGCGCGGGTGGCGCGCCATAGAGGCGGCGTCACGTACCGGGCCGGTGACCCGGCTCAGACCCGGGATGTTGTCGATCGGGTTCCTGCGCGCCATCGGATGCTCCAATCCGCTCGGGGGCTTCCCCTCCCCGGATTCAAGCACGCAGCGCGGCCTGCGACCATGGCCCGCGCACCCTGTCCTCCCCCTGTCCTCCCCCTGTCCTCCCCCTGTCCTCCAACTGACCTCGACCCGTCGCTCTCCCGGGTGATCCCCCTCCCGGGTGATCCCCCTCCCGGGTGATCCCCCTCCCCCGTTGAGTCGTCACTCCGTCGCGTTGAGTCGTCAGCCGGGGGCGCCGTACGAGCCGACGACGCGGGTGGTCTCACCGTCGACCACGAGCGCCTCCCCGTCCCGGAGGACAACGACCGGGAGGTGCAGCTCGAGAAAGGCGTCGGTGACCCGGTTAGCGCCCGCGACCCCGTGTCTGGCGCCGTAGTGCGGGTGGATGGTGAAGGGGACGACCCCTATACCGGCTGTCACGGTCGGCCGGTCGGGAACCTCGTCGTGCCACGTCGGGAACCTCGTCGTGCCACGTCGGGAACCCCGGCCCGAGCACGCAGGCACCCGCGCTGTAGCCCCCGTAGACCAGCGAGTCGTCGGCCAGCCGGTCACGGACCACGTCGTCGGCACCGCTCGCATGGAAGGCGTCGCGCAGCACCTCGGCGTTGCCGCCCAGCACCCAGAGGGCGTCGAACCCGTCGAGCTCGGCACGGAGCCGGTCGGGGTCACCGGCAAAGTCCCGGAGGTCCAGCCCGGTCGGGTCGAGCCCCAGTGCGCGCAGGTCGGCGTGGTCGGCGGCCACCCGACGACGCCTCTTCTCCGGGTCGTCGAGGTAGGCGCAGGTGGGCACCAGGGCCACCCGGGTCCGCCCCCAGAGGAGCTTGGCGAACTCCTCCGGTGCAGTGCCGAGCCGTTGCGAGGAGAGGAACAGGCGCATGGGCGTACCTTGCCATCCCCTGGCGCCGTACGGCGTCCGCCCGCGACTGACGACTCAACGTGACGGAGTGACGACTCAACGTGACGGGGTGACGACTCAACGAGGGGGCTTGGGGGTGACCCAGAGGCGGATCACGCCGTCGACGACCACCGTGCCGTCGTCGCGCACGCCCTTGACCCGGACGGGGACGTCGGGGTTGTCACCGGTCCACGCCTCGGGGTCGGTCTCCGCGACGCAGGTGATGTCGCTGGTGGCCTTCGCGGTGTAGCTGACCTCCATCCCCTTGGGGATCCAGCGCTTGTCGCGCGGCACGGTCGACTCGGCCAGCGCACCCATCGCGGCCTCGAGGCCGTTGCAGATCGCGATCACGTGCACGGTCTTGATGTGGTTGTGCACGCCACGGCGCTTGCGGATCACCAGCTCGGCGTAGTTCGGCCGGAGCTCGGTGAAGCGCGGCCGGATGGTCGCGAAGTACGGCGCCTTCTGACTGAACAGCAGGGAGAACACGCGCTTGCCCTGGGGCAGCCGGGTGACCTTCGTGTACAGATCGAGAACCTGGGACATACCGGCAGTCTATTACCGGTCAGTAACTTCCGTCCAGCCTGGTCAGGACCAGCGTGCAGCCGACCACGGTGTCGACTCCCCCGTCCTCGCGCGGCTCGTCGAACCAGAGCCCCTGCACGAACCCGAGCTTCTCGAGCACCCGCAGCGACGCGGCGTTGCGGTGGTCGGGCGCGGCGAACGCCTCGGTCGCGTCCGGGTAGCCGGGGCGCACCACGTCGCGGAGGAAGACGTGCAGCATCGCCGTACCGAAGCCGGTGCCCACCAGGTCGACGTCACCGACGAGGTAGTCGATGCCGACCGCGTCGGGCCGGGCGGTGAGCAGGGCGTACTCCGGGTGGTCGCCGATCCGGTAGTCCTGGAGCATCCCGACCGGACGCCCGTCGGCCTCGACGACCCACATCCTGGTGGGGTCGTCGCCGTCGAGCGCGGGCCCGTAGTGCGCCTCCGCGCCGGCCAGGTCGGGCGCGTCGTGCGACCACCAGCGCGCCACGTGCGGCTGCGCCTGCCAGCGCACGACGTCGGGGAAGTCGGCGCGGGTCATCGGCCGGATCGTGATCGCGGGCTGCTCCCCCGGGTGCGGCACGGGTTCAGCGGGCGGTCTCGGTGGCGCGGGACTCGCGGATCACGGTGACCTTGATCTGACCGGGGTAGGTCAGCTCCTCCTCGATCTGCTTGGCGATGTCGCGGGCCAGCATCTGGGCGCCGATGTCGTCGACCTCGCTGGGCTGCACCATCACCCGGACGTCGCGGCCCGCGGACATCGCGAAGACCTTCTCGACGCCCTTCTTGGCGAGCGCGATCTCCTCGAGCCGGTGCAGCCGGGTCACGTAGGCCTCCAGCGACTCGCGCCGGGCACCCGGACGGCCGCCGCTGATCGCGTCGGCAGCCTGGGTGAGCACGGCCTCCACGCTGTGCGGCTCGACCTCGTTGTGGTGCGCCTCGATCGCGTGCACGACGTCCTCGTGCTCGCCGTACCGGCGCGCCAGCTCGGCGCCGACGATCGCGTGCGACCCCTCGGCCTCGTGGGTGAGCGCCTTGCCGATGTCGTGCAGGAACGCGCCGCGCACGCACAGCGCGCGGTCCAGCCCGAGCTCGTCGGCGAGCAGCCCGGCGGCGTGCCCGGACTCGACGAGGTGCTTGAGCACGTTCTGGCCGTAGGACGTCCGGTACTGCAGCTTGCCCAGGGTCGCGACCAGCTCGGGGTGAAGGTCGGTGACCCCGACCGCGAACGCGGCGTCCTCGCCGGCACGGGCACAGGCCTTCTCGACCTCCTGGGCGGAACGGGCGTGCACCTCCTCGATCCGGGTCGGGTGGATCCGGCCGTCGGCGAGGAGCTCCTCGAGGGTGAGCCGGGCGGTCTCGCGGCGGACCGGGTCGAAGCAGCTGAGCACGACCGTCTCGGGGGTCTCGTCGACGATCAGGTTGACCCCGGTGATCTGCTCGAAGGCGCGGATGTTGCGGCCCTCGCGGCCGATGATCCGGCCCTTCATGTCCTCGCTGGTCAGGTGCACGATCGAGACGACGGCCTCGCTGGTCTGCTCCGCGGCGAGCCGCTGGATCACCGTGGTGAGGATGCCGCGGGCCAAGCTCTCGCCGTCCTCCTGCGCGGCCCGCTCGATGTCGCGCGCAAGGACGGCGCCGGCGCGGCGCGCCTCGGTCTCGATGGAGGCGATGATCTCGGCGCGGGCCTCCTCGGTGCCGAGTCCGGCGACCCGCTCGAGGATCTCGCGGCGCTCCCGCTCGAGGTCGCGGAGCTCGGCGCGCCGGGTCTCGAGGGCCGCCTCGTCGGCGGTGACCTGGTGGGCGCGCTCCTCGAGGTGGCGGGCCTCCTCGTGGGCGCGCTGCTCGCGCTCGCCGAGACGGTGCTCGCGGCGCTCGATGTCCAGGCGCTGCTCCTGGAGGTCCTGGTGCAGGTCGTGCTCGCGGCGGGACGCACGCTGGCGTACGACCAGCATCAGCGCGACCACGGCCACGGTGACGACGACCAGGACGACCAGGGCCACGAGAAGGAGAAGGGCGGGGCCGTTCATGGGGATGTCCTAGCAGCCGGCGGGTGCCGGCGATTCGTTGTCGTCTGAGAGTGTCCCGCCGGGGCGAGGAGCTGCGGGACGCGCGGGGGCTGCGCCTTCGAGGTTACCGCGCGGCCGAACCGTCACGAAAGGTCGCCCGTGCCCCAGCCCGGGTCGTCCCCGTCGACGTCCCCGGCGAACCCGTCGGCCGCGTCGGGGCGGCCGTGACCGGCGGCGTCGAGCTCCTCGCGGACCACCCGGAACGCGATGCCCGGGCCGTAGCCCTTGCGTGCCAGCATCCCGCTCAGCCGCCGGGTCGCCGCAGCCCGGTCGACCCGCGCCACCGAGCGCAGCTTGCGGCGGACCAGGATCCGGGCCGAGGCCTCCTCGTCCTCGTCGTCGACCTCGGCGAGCGCCTCCTTGGCGACCTCGTCGTCGACGCCCTTGCGGCGCAGCTCCTGGGCCAGGGCACGCCGGGCCAGGCCCTTGCCGGACTGCCGGGACTCGACCCAGAGCCGTGCGAACGCGGCGTCGTCGACGAGGCCGACCTCCTCGAACCGGTCGAGCAGCCGCTCCCCGATCTCGTCGGGGACGCCCTTCTTGGCGAGCTTGCCGGCCAGCTCCGAACGGGAGCGGGCCTGCCCGGTGAGCTGGTCGAGCAGGATCTTGCGGGCCACCGCCTCGTGGTCGGCGGGAGGACCGAGCGCGTCGGTGTCCTCGGGCAACGGGGGATCGGTCCAGCGGTCCGGACGCACAGAGCCGCCCGTCTGGTCCTCTGGGAGGAGGGGACCAGGCGGGCGGCGACTGTGGGGTGTAGCCATGACTACCGAGAAGTCCTCTTAGAAGTCGATGTTCGTGGGCTCGGCGGCCGACTCCTCGTCGACACGCGGACCGACGCCGAGCTTTTCCAGAATCTTCTTCTCGAGCTCGTTGGCCAGGTCCGGGTTGTCGCGCAGGAAGCTGCGGGCGTTCTCCTTGCCCTGCCCGAGCTGGTCGCCCTCGTAGGTGTACCAAGCGCCGGCCTTGCGGACGAGGCCCGCCTCGACGCCGACGTCGATGAGGCCACCCTCGCGGCTGATGCCCTGGCCGTACATGATGTCGAACTCCGCCTGCTTGAACGGCGGGGCGACCTTGTTCTTCACGACCTTGACGCGGGTCCGGTTGCCGACCATCTCCTGGCCGTCCTTGAGCGTCTCGATCCGGCGCACGTCGAGGCGCACCGAGGAGTAGAACTTCAGCGCCCGGCCACCGGTGGTGGTCTCCGGCGAGCCGAACATGACGCCGATCTTCTCGCGCAGCTGGTTGATGAAGATCGCGGTGGTGCGGGAGTTGTTGAGCGCACCGGTCATCTTGCGGAGCGCCTGGCTCATCAGGCGGGCCTGCAGGCCGACGTGGCTGTCGCCCATCTCGCCCTCGATCTCGGCGCGGGGCACCAGCGCGGCCACCGAGTCGATGACGATCAGGTCGAGCGCGCCGGAACGGATCAGCATGTCCGCGATCTCGAGTGCCTGCTCACCGGAGTCGGGCTGGCTGACCAGCAGCGCGTCGGTGTCGACACCGAGCGCCTTGGCGTAGTCGGGGTCGAGCGCGTGCTCGGCGTCGATGAACGCCACGATGCCGCCCGCAGCCTGCGCGTTGGCCACGGCGTGCAGCGCGACCGTGGTCTTACCGGACGACTCCGGTCCGTAGATCTCCACCACGCGTCCGCGCGGGAGACCACCGAGGCCGAGCGCCACGTCCAGCGCGATGGCGCCGGTCGGGATGACCTCGAGGGGTGCCCGGGTCTCGTCGCCGAGGCGCATCACGGAGCCCTTGCCGAACTGCCGCTCGATGTTTGCGAGTGCGGCGTCGAGTGCCTTGTCGCGATCTCCACCAGCCATGGAAGTAATCCGTCCGTCTGTCCGCGCGGGCGCGGAGCGAGTGCTCTTCTTCATCGGTACGGACCTTAGAGAGGCCCACCGACAGTTCGCGATCCCGGGTTTCCCCGCCTGGGGAAACCGGTGTGCGCGGGCCTGCCCGTCCACCGATGGCACCTACGGTAGCCGAACACATGTTCGAGCCGAAGCCCGACACGCCGCAGCGCGTGACGTGTCATCATCGACGCGGTGAGCACCCGTGGCCTGACCTTCGGCGCCGTCGCCTCCGCCTACGAGGCCTACCGTCCCGGCTACCCCGAGCAGCTGGTCGACGAGGTGCTGGCCTACGCCGGTCGCCCGGTCCGTACGGCGCTCGAGATCGGCGCAGGCACCGGCAAGGCGACCCGGGTCTTCGCTGCCCGGGGCATCCAGGTCACGGCCAGCGACCCCGACGCGGCCATGCTCGCGGAGCTGCGCAAGCACGTAGGCCCGACGACCACGACGGTGTGCGCGCCCTTCGAGGACCTGCCCCTCTCCCCCGACCACGACCTGGTCTTCGCGGCCGCTGCGCTGCACTGGACCGCTCCCGCCCGCCGCTGGGAAAGCGTCGCCGCGATGCTGCGGCCGGGCGGCGTGTTCGCGTCCTTCGGCGGCCAGCTGCACCTCGCCGACCCGGACGTGGACGCCGCCGTGGACGCCGCGAGGGCGCCCTACCTCGGCGACGACGGTGTGCCCTCCCCCGACGGCACGCCGGAGGAGGCGCCGATGCAGTGGCCGGGCACCGAGCTGCTCACCTCCCCGCTGTTCACGGACGTGCGCCAGTCGCGGATCGAGCGTCAGCTGTCACTGGCGGCGGAGGACTACCTCGGCCACCTGTCCACGGTCTCGGCCTACCTCGTGCTTCCCGACGACGTTCGCCAGGCCGGGTTCGCCGCGATCGCCGCCGTCCTTCCGGAGCAGGTGGTGCTCGCCGGGGACGTCACGCTGCACCTGGCGCGGTGGTCCTAGCTCTCAGAGGGCCGGCAGGTCCTCGCTCACGCCGGTCCCGGAGCGCCGTACGACCTCGGCGGCGGTGGCGATCCCCGTGACCAGCAGGGCGGCCGCGAACGTCAGCGCGCCGTAGCCGAACGCCCCGGCGACGACGCCGCCGAGCGCACCCGCGGCCGCGGCGACGAGCCCCATCGTGAGGTCGGCGACGCCCTGCACGTCGGTGCGTGCGGACAGCGGTGACCCCTCGGAGAGCAGCGTGGAGGCGGCGACCGTGCACAGCGACCAGCCCAGGCCGAGAAGGAAGAGTCCCACCCCGATCTGCGCCGAGGCACCCATGGGCGCCGTACCCGACAGCAGCAGCGCCGCAAGCAGCACGACGCTGCCCGCGGCCAGCACGCCGTGCCGGCCGAGCCGGTCGGTGGCCCAGCCGACGACGGGCGCGAAGGCGTACATCCCGAGCACGTGCACGCTGATCACCAAGCCGATGATCTGCAGCGAGGCGCCGCCGTGGTGCATCGCGACGGGCGTCATCACCATCACCGCCACCATCACCGCGTGCGCGAGGGCCAGCGCGACGATGCCGGCGGCGACCGTGGGTCGGCTGCGTACGACGGCGAGCGCGCGGCCCCACGAGGCGCCGCGGGCCGTGCTGGGGCTGCGGATCCCGGCCGCCTCCCGGGCGACCAGCAGCGGATCGGGCCGCAGTGCGACCAGCAGCACGCCGGCCGCGGCCAGCATCCCGAGCAGGCCCAGGGCGAACGGTCCGGTCAGCCGCGGCAGGCCGAGCGAGTTCGCTGCCCGACCGGCGACTCCGGTGAGGTTGGGGCCTGCGACCGCCCCGACGGTGGTCGCCCAGACGACCAGGGACAGGGCGCGGGCGCGCGACCGGGTCGGCGCGAGGTCGGTGGCGGCGTAGCGGGACTGGTTGTTCGCGGCCGTGGTCGCGCCGAGCAGGGTGGTCCCGGCCAGCAGCACCGGAAGCGACGCCAGCACACCGGCGAGCACGCACAGGCCTCCCCCGACTGCGCCGGCCAGGTATCCGGCGGCGAGCCCGACGCGGCGACCCCGGCGACCCATCAGCCGGGCCAGCACGAACGCGGCCAGCGCGGCGCCGAGGACCTGGCTGCTCTGTGCGAGCCCGGCGAGCTGCTCGGAGCCGGACACCTGCTCCGCCAGCAGTGCGGCGACCGCGATCCCGATCGAGGTGCCGAGACCGCCGAGCGCCTGGGTCACGACCAGCACGGACAGCGTGCGGCGCTGCACCCGGCGCAGCTCCTCCTCGGTCCAACGCGGTCCGGTCAGCAGCGTGCGGGCGGTGGCCTCGAGGCGGCCCAGCCAGCCGGTGAGCCGTCGCGGGTCGCTCATCGGGCACTCACCGCTGGGAGGCCGGCAGCCCCAGCCGCTCGTGCACGGCGGCCCAGACCTGCCTGGGCGACTCGCCCTCGTCGAGCGCCTCGACGACCGTGCGGCCACCGAGGCTGCCGAGCACCTGGAGCTCGGCCCAGCTGCTGGCGTAGGCAGCACCCAGCGCCTGCTCCATCCGTGCCCAGAACTCCGTGTGCCGCATGTCAGGAGCGTACGTCGACCAGGTGGTGCACCACGTCGTGGAGGTGGTAGCGGCCGAGGGTGTCCACCGTGAACACCGAGCCGTTGGAGCGGGTGCCGCGGCGCTGCCACTGGTCGCCGGCGACGCCCGCGTAGCGCTCGGCCGCGGCACCGGCCGCCGCGACGAGCTCCTCGGCCACGGTGACCGGGTCGGCGACGTCGTACTCACCCTCCAGCGCGGCCGCGTCCTGGTCCCAGTTGGCGAAGCGCGGGTCGTCCTGGTCCAGCATCAGCGCGACGCGTTCGGCGAAGACCCGGTGCACGTCGCGGACGTGGCAGGCGTACTCCAGCGGCGACCAGATGTGTGGCGCCCACCGCACGGCCGCGTCCTCGTCGGCGAGCACCGGGCGCCAGGCCGCGGCGTTCTCGCGGAACAGCGCCGGCAGGCTCGCCGGGTCGACCGCCGCGGCGTCGAAACCGCACTCCACGCAGGGGCGCTCCAGCACCCACGTCCAGTCCTTGGTGTCGGGCTCGATGCTCATGCGCAGCAGTCTGCACCGGGCAAGAGCCCTGGGATGAAAAGATGGGGGCATGTCGGACGACTTCGCGACCCGCATCGCCACCGAGAGGGACCTGGAGGCCATCGCGGCGATCTACAGCCACGAGGTCGAGCACAGCATCGCGACGTTCGACCTCGAGCCACCGGACCGCGACTACTGGCTGGCGAAGCTGGCCGGCGACCACCCCGGCGACCACCTGCTCGTCGCGGTCGACACGAGCGACGACGTCGTCGGCTACGCCTACTCGTGGTCCTACCGGCCGCGCCCGGCCTACTCCCTGACCCGGGAGACCTCGATCTACCTCGACGCGGACGTGCGCGGGCGCGGCGTGGGGCGACTGCTCTACCCGGCGCTGCTGGAGACGATGGCGGTCTCCGGCGTGCACACCGCGGTCGCCCTGGTGGCGCTGCCCAACGAGAGCAGCCAGCACCTGCACGAGGCGTGCGGGTTCAGCTACGTCGGCACGATGCGCGAGGTCGGCTACAAGTTCGACCAGTGGATCGACGTGGCGTGGTACCAGAAGATGCTGCTCAACCTGCCCTGACGCCGGCTCACAGCTGGAAGAGCGACGTCGAGATCAGCCTCGGCAGTGGCCAGGAGCTGGTCGAACGGTGGTTCCAGAGCGGCGGACGTCATACCGCTGAGCGCCTCAACGGGACCAGGTCGCGGCACCGGGACGAGCCCGGGCCGACGGTCGTGATCAGGTGTCGCAGCCACTTTCCAGGTGGATTGCCGGGCACTACCGTCGAAGGGGGTCGTCTTCGTTTGCGGAGGTCGTCATGAGGGACGCCTGGGAACTTCTGATCTCGGGACCTGAGGATGCCGACCGATCGGTCTTGCTGCTGCCTGGCGGAGCCAACGCGGCACGGTCGTTCGACCTGGTGATGGCGGAGCCGGCGCTCGCCGGTGTCCGTCTGGTGGCCACGACGCTCCCGGGCATGGCCGGGGCGCCTCTGTCCGAGGACGGGTCCGTGCCGGGACTGGCGCGTCGGGCCGGCGAGCTGGCCAAGGAACAGCGTTGTGACGTGGTCGTGGGGTTCTCGCACGGCGCGACGGTGGCGTTGGAGATGCTGCTGTCCGGTCTCTTCCACGGGCCGGCCGTGCTGCTGGGCATCAGCCTGACCACCGAGGACGAGGCAGCGTTCTTCCGCGGTATCGTGCGCGCTTCGCAGAAGGTGGGCAGCTGGCCGCTGGCCACCATGCTGCGCCTCATGCCCGTGATGGCAGGGTCGGCCAAGACCCCACAGCCGCACAAGCGCGACCTGGTCACGGACCTCAAGCAGAACCGGGCAGCCGACTCGCTGCGGGTGTGCGCCGACTACCTCGACTACATCGCCGCCGACCGGGACTTTGCCACCGAGCTGGTTGCGACGGGCCAGCCGGTCTGGGTGGTCCACGCCGAGAAGGGCGACGGGGGCCTCACCGACGCCGAGCGCGGGGTCCTCGAGGCGGCTGCCCACGTGACGCTGGTGACGATCCCGGGATCGGTGTTCCTGCTCCCCGACGAGGCACCACGTCAGACCGCCGAGGCGATCGCGGCAGCGGTGGCCCAGGCACGCTGAACCAGAGGTCGCACCAGGACGTCGTGGGCGCTGGCGGGGCTCTGCGTGGTCGCCGACCTCGACCCGGTCGAGGTGACGGAGGTGTTCAGGTGGCAGGCTACGGGGCGATCCACCCCGTGTACGCGTGACTGGTCCCGGATGCGCCCGCCGTTCTCGGCCGCGACGTCGTCGCGACGGAGGCGAGCGCGGGCAGGGTCCGCCGTACCCCGAGCTGGACCCTTCGCGCACCATCACGCTGTTGTCCGGCCCTGGGGCCGGTCGTCGGTTGAAGCCCTCCTGCCGTTGCCCGCACGGCAGGTCCGAGGGCGCAGTAACGTCGTGGGATCCGCCACCAGACCGGACCCGTTCGGAGGACGATGGGAACGGGCCAGCCATCGGGGAGACAGATGACCAGAACGCGCATCAATGCTCGGCTCGGCGCCGGGCTTGCCGCGCTGTGCCTGCTTGCCCTGGTTGCCCTGGACGTTCTCGTCTCCGAGCGGTCTCTGAGCCTGTCTCCCTTGTTCGTCCTCGCGCCGCTGGTCGCGTGCGCGGTGCTGCCCACGCTGCCCACAGCGGCCTTCGCGACTGCCGCGGTGGTCCTGGCCGTCGTATCGGGCACCTGGAACGACACCTGGAACACACCCCAGTACTACGTGCGGGTGATCGACGTGGCCATGGTGAGCGCGGTGGCGGTCGCAGTGGCGGGTGTCCGGGTGTTCCGGGAGGGGCGCTTCGAGCGGGTCGCGGCCATTGCCGACGTGGCGCAGCGGGCGGTTCTCCCCCGCCTGCCCGCACGGGCCGGCCACATCTCGGCAGCGGCCAGGTACCAGTCAGCCGCGCGCGACGCCCTCATGGGTGGGGACCTGTACGACTGCGTCCTCTCCGCGCACCGGGTGCGGTTCCTCGTCGGGGACGTCCGCGGCAAGGGGGTGGGGGCCGTCGAGCAGGCCGCCCGGACCATCCGGGCGTTCCGGCAGGCAGCCGCGGTGCTGCCGAGCCTCACCGAGGTCGCTCAGGACATGAGCGAGTACCTGGCGCAGTTCTTCGACGACGAGGAGTTCGTGACCACGCTGCTCGTCGACGCCTCGGACCCGGCGACGCTGACCCTGGTCAGCTGCGGGCACCCACCGCCGGTGCTGGTCCGCCCCGACGGCGCGGCGGTCTTCCTGGAGCAGGACACCGGACTGCCGCTGGGGCTCGGGGCGACCTACACGTCGGTGACCGTGCCGTGGTCACCCGGCCAGCGCCTGCTGATGTACACCGACGGCCTCAGCGAGGCGCGGGATGCCTCCGACGTGTTCCTTTCCCCGCTCACGCTCGCGGCCGCGTTGACGGCCGACACGCTCGAGGTGGCCCTGGACAACGTCCTGACGGGCGTCCGACGCCACGTGCCGGGCGGGCAGCTGACCGATGACCTGGCGCTGGTGCTCCTGGAGAACGACTCCGTCGTCGGCGGCACCACCGCGGACGGTCAGACCTTCTCGCGGCTGCCGCTGCACGCACTGGACGAGGTGGACACCACCGCGACGCGGACGGGCGTCGAGCAGCCGCCCGTCAGGTGAGCAGCATCTTGTCGAGCCGTCGGGCCACCACCAGCAGTCCGACCACACCGAGTGCGGCGAGGTAGACGACGCTGACCGCGGACGCCCAGGTGACCACGCCGGTGGTGAGCTCGCGGCAGAGCACGACCGAGCGGTACAGCGGGGTCAGCTCGACCACCCAGCGAAGCGCGCCGGGGAACGCGGTGACCGGGAAGAAGGTCGCCGAGAACAGGAACATCGGCATCGTCGCCAGGGTGATCAGGTCGAAGTCCTGCCAGGACCGCATGAAGGTCGTGAACGCCATGGCGATCCCCGCGAACGCGAAGCCGACCAGCAGCGTGGCCGGCACGGCCAGCACCGCCCACCACGAGTGCACCAGGCCCATCGCGACCATCACCAGCAGGAACGCTGCGGAGTAGATGCCGCCGCGCAGCAGCGACCAGCTGATCTCCCCGCGCGCGACGTCGCCGGGCAGCAGCGGCGTGGCCAGCATCTGGTCGTAGAGCTTCTGGTACTTCAGCTTGAAGAAGAAGTTGAACGTCGAGTCCAGGATCGCGCCGTTCATCGCCGAGGCGGCCAGCATGCCGGGCGCGACGAAGTCGGCGTAGGGCACCTCGTGGCCGTGGAAGCTGAAGCCGTGCACCAGCTGGCCGACCCCGACCCCGATCGAGAACAGGTAGAACACCGGCTCGAGGAAGCCGGTCGCGAAGAAGTACCAGCCGCGGCGGTAGGCGAGGTAGTTGCGCAGCACGACCAGGCGAGCCGCCGTACCCCTCGACAGCTCGGCGCGGGTGGAGCGGACCGCTGCCTGCGTGACGATCGCCATCACGTCACCAGCCTGATCGAGAGACGTCGTACGGACAGCCACCAGCCGAGGACCAGCAGCACCACCAGGTAGGCCAGGTGCACCAGCGCGAGGCCGGGCTCGACCTGCCCGAGCGTGCACATCCGGGCCAGGTCGACGCCCTGCCACAGCGGGGTCAGCCGGGCCACCCACTCGAGCACCGGCGACAGGTTGCTGATCGGGAAGAACGCGCCCGAGAACAGGAACAGCGGGATCACGAAGAGCCGGAAGACCAGCGCGAATCCGGCCTCGCTGGCGAGCGAGGCGGTGAAGGCGTAGACGGGGGTCGCGAACGCCATCCCGGTGAGCGTGGCGACCACGAACGCCCCGAGCGCGCCCAGGACCGAGGTGTAGACGTGGAACGGCGCGAGCACCACCAGGAACACGCCGCAGGTGGTGGCGACCCGGAACAGCACGAAGCCGAAGTGCGCGGCGACCACGTCGGCGACGCTCAGCGGGGTGGCGATCTGGGCGTAGTAGGACTTGTGCCACTTGATCGCGCCCATGACCGGGTAGGTGACCTCGCCGACCACGGTCTGCATGGCGTGCGCGGCGAGGAGGCCGGGCGCGACGTAGGCGAGGTAGGACGGCGCACCGCCGAGCGCGTGGCCCGACTTGTCGACGTAGCCGCCGAGCAGCACGCCCATCGCGACGACGTAGAGCAGCGGGGTCAGGAACGAGAAGGCGACGCTGCCCTTCCAGGTGCGCTTGTAGACGGTCGCCCAGTAGTCGACCTGGCGGCCGACCATCTCCAGCGTGGACGTGCTCATCAGTCCACCAGCGTCCTTCCCGAGAGGCGGAGGAAGACGTCCTCCAGGGTGGAGCGGCGGACCAGCGCCGCCAACGGCTCGAGGCCGCGCTCGTGCACCTTGGCCAGCGTCTCCTCGCCGTCGTGGGTGTAGAGCAGCAGCCGGTCGGGCAGCACCTCGACGCGGTCGGCGAGGTCGCCCACCCGCTCCGCGAGCGCGTCGTGCTCACCGACCCCGAAGCGCAGCTCGGCCACCTCGCGCGTCGAGTGGTCGCGGATCAGCTGGAGCGGCGACCCCTCGGCGACGATCAGGCCTTTGTCCATGACCACGAGCCGGTCGCACAGCTGCTCGGCCTCGTCCATGTAGTGGGTGGTCAGCACCAGGGTCACGCCGGTCTGCTTGAGCCGGAACAGCTGGTCCCACAGCAGGTGCCGCGCCTGCGGGTCGAGGCCCGTGGTCGGCTCGTCGAGCAGCAGCAGGTCGGGCGAGCTGATCAGCGAGCGCGCGATCGTCAGCCGGCGCTTCATGCCGCCGGAGAGGTCGTCCACCTTGGCCTTCGCCTTGTCGCCGAGCTGGACGAACGCGAGCAGCTCGTCGGCACGCGAGGCGCACTCCTTGCGCGACATCCCGAAGTAGCGACCGTAGACCACCAGGTTGTCGCGGACGCTGAGCTCGTTGTCGAGGGTGTCCTCCTGGGGGCACACGCCGAGGCGGGACCGGATCGCCGGCCCCTGGGTGCCCGGGTCCATGCCGAGGATGCTCAGCTCTCCCCCGCTGGGCGGGGACACCGCGGCGACCATCCGCATCGTGGAGGACTTGCCCGCGCCGTTGGGCCCGAGGAAGCCGAAGGCCTCCCCCGGACGCACGTCGAGGTCGATCCCCTTCACCGCCTCGAAGTCGCCGAAGGACTTGCGCAGCCCGCGCGCCCAGATCATCGATGTCTCGCGCTGCATCTCGCCCGCCCACTCGTCCGTCCGGCCGTCGGGGCCGCTCTGCTCGGTCACGTCCTCGACCCTAGTGAGGACCACCGACGCTTTCACGCGAGTTTCGCGTGTCCCGGGCAACCATTCGCTGCCGTCGTACGTCCTTGGCCCGACGGTGCCCGCAACGGCACCGGAAGGTGGTGCAGGATTCGTGATCACGACGGCAACGGTGCCGGCGTCACTCGGGAGCGGGGGCCCTGTGGGAGCAGCGACGGAGCGCGAGGAGTTCGACGCGTTCGTGCGGGCACGGTTGCCGGAGCTGCTGCGCTTCGGCCGGGCGCTGACCGGCAGCGAGCACGCGGCGGCGGACCTGGTGCAGGACGCGCTGGAGCGGACCCTGCTCCAGTGGGACCGACTGCAGCGCCGCGACGACCCGGAGGGCTACGTCCGCCGGGCGATGGTGAACCGGAACATCTCGGTGTGGCGCAAGCTGCGCCGTGAGCGGCTCGCCGACGACCTTCCCGACGCCGGCCACGACCCGACGCCCGACGACCCGGACCGGGCCACCTGGCGGGCGGTGGCGTCGCTGCCGCCGCGGATGCGCGCGGTGATCGCGCTGCGCTACTACGAGGACCTGACCGAGGCGCAGACGGCGGCCGTGCTCGGCTGCTCGGTCGGGACGGTCAAGAGCCAGGCCAGCAAGGCGATGGCGAAGCTGCGCACCACCCTCGGAGAGGAGGCGGTCCGATGACCGGCATCGAGGACGACCTGCGGCGCACCCTGCGGGGACCGAGCGGTACGGCGGACACCGAGGGCTTCCTGGCCGACGTGCACCGGGGCGCGCGTCGTCGCCGGCAGCGACGCGCCGTGGGGGTCATGGCAGCAGTCGTGCTCGCGGTGGCCGGTGCAGCCACCGCCCTGGTCCCGGGGGCTGGACCCGACGCGGGCCCACCGGTCGCCACGACGAGCGCCACCCCGTCCCAGGACCCGTCCGCCACCACGGAGCCGTCCCCCTCGCCCACGCCACCGGCTCCCTCCACGAGCGCCACGCCGACCTTCGACAACGGCGCACCGGCCACCACCGGCGTGACCGGCTACGACGTTGCCGCCGGCGGGTCCCTGTGGCGCGTGACCGACGAGCCGTGCGACACGGTGCTGTGCAGCCGCGTGGCGTCGTACGACGGGAACGGCGGGTGGACGACGCGGGCCGACATCGCCTGGCCGGACGCCGCGAATGCGACGCCCGAGGACGGTGGCCCGGTCCAGGCGGTCACGGTCAGCCCGGACGGGCAGGACCTGTGGGCCTACGGGCGCGAGGTGTGGAGCAGCCACGACGCCGGCCGGACCTGGGTGCAGGACACGCTGCCGCCGGGCACGGCGCGGGTCGCCGAGATCGCCGTGTCCGGCGGCGAGGCGCTCCTGCGCACCAGCGCCGGCACCCTGCTGCGCTCCCCCGTGGCCGCGGACAGCTGGACGAGCGCGGCCCTCCCGAACGGGATGGACTACTCCGAGCAGGTGCTCGGCCTCGGCGACACCCTGGTGGTGCGTGGCCGGACCACCGCGATGAAGCTGCTGGTCGCCACGAGCAACAACGGCGGCGACACGTGGACCGTCTCCCCGGGACCGTGCGACCCGGAGCAACCCGCCTTCACCGTTGCGGAGGGGTCGGTGTTCGCCATCTGCCCCGCCGGGGACGGGTCGCCGACCGCTGGCACGGACGTGATGCGCAGCGACGACCAGGGCCGCACCTGGACGACAGCGGTGACCCTGGCCCCCACGAAGGCGAGTGCGTCCGTGCTGGCCATCGTCCCGGTGCAGAAGACCAGCGCCTACCTCGTGTCCGGGTCGGGTGAGGCGCTGGTGTTCCCCGAGGGCGAGAAGCAGTACGCCGACGCGCTGACGCTCAGCCCGGACCAGATGGTGTTCGAGGGGGGCCGCTTCGTCAGTCCCGAGCACGGCTACCTGCGCGTGGGCCTGCCGCGACGACTCCTCGAGACCACCGACGGCGGGCAGACCTGGAGGCGCATCGGCTGACGTCCTGTCGGTGCCGTCGGGCAGGATGGAGCCGTGAGCAGCGCGGACGTCCTCCAGTCGTTCAGCGCCCCGACCCGGAGCTGGTTCGAGGCGGCGTTCGCCGCGCCCACGCCCGCGCAGACAGGGGCCTGGGAGACGATCGCGGCCGGCCGCAACGCGCTGGTGGTCGCGCCGACCGGCTCGGGCAAGACGCTGTCGGCGTTCCTGTGGAGCCTCGACCGGCTCGCGTCCGCAGCACCACCGAAGGACAAGCTGCACCGCTGCCGGGTCCTCTACGTCTCGCCGCTGAAGGCGCTCGCCGTCGACGTCGAGCGCAACCTGCGGGCGCCGCTGACCGGGATCCGGCAGACCGCCCAGCGGCTCGGCGAGCACGTCCCGGACATCACCGTCGGCGTCCGCTCCGGTGACACCAGCGCTGCCGACCGCCGACGGATCAGCACCACGCCGCCCGACATCTTGATCACCACGCCCGAGTCGCTGTTCCTGATGCTGACCTCGCAGGCGCGGGAGGCGTTGCGCGGCGTGGAGACGGTCATCGTCGACGAGGTGCACGCCGTGGCGGGCACCAAGCGCGGCGCCCACCTCGCGCTGTCGCTGGAGCGTCTCGACGAGCTGCTCGAGCAGCCGGCGCAACGGATCGGGCTGTCCGCGACGGTCCGTCCGATCGAGGAGGTCGCGCGGTTCCTGGGCGGCCCACGCCCCGTCGAGGTCGTCGCGCCCGGGTCCACCAAGGAGTGGGACCTCCAGGTCGTCGTACCCGTCGAGGACATGACCGAGCTCGCCCTCGCCCAGCTCGACGAGGGCGCGAGCGACGGGATCGGCGAGGGATCCGCCGCGGCCGCCGACCGGCGGGGGTCGATCTGGCCGCACGTGGAGGAGCGCGTCGTCGACCTGATCGAGGCGCACCGCTCCACCATCGTGTTCGCCAACTCGCGCCGGCTCGCCGAGCGGCTGACCGCGCGGTTCAACGAGATCGCGGCCGACCGAGCGGAGCTGGTCTCGACAGGCTCGACCGACGGGGGCTCGACCAACGGGCCGCCCGCCCAGGTGATGGCGCAGTCCGGCCAGTCCCAGGGCGCCCCGACCGTGATCGCCCGCGCCCACCACGGGTCGGTGTCCAAGGAGCAGCGGGCGCTGATCGAGGACGACCTCAAGCGCGGCCGGCTGCCGTGCGTGGTCGCCACCTCCAGCCTCGAGCTCGGCATCGACATGGGTGCAGTCGACCTGGTCGTGCAGATCGAGTCGCCTCCCTCCGTGGCGTCGGCGCTGCAGCGCGTGGGCCGGGCCGGGCACCAGGTCGGCGAGGTCTCCCGCGGCGTGCTCCTGCCCAAGCACCGCGCCGACCTCGTGCACACCGCGGTCGCCGTGGAACGCATGCGCGCCGGTGCGATCGAGGCGCTGCGCGTGCCGGCCAACCCGCTCGACGTCCTCGCCCAGCAGGTGGTGGCGGCGACGGCGGTGGACACCTGGGACGCTGACGACCTCTTCGCACTCGTACGGCGTTCGGCACCGTTCACGGCCCTGCCGCGCTCGGCCTACGACGCGACGCTGGACCTGCTGTCGGGGCGCTACCCGTCCGACGAGTTCGCCGAGCTGCGACCCCGGGTCGTGTGGGACCGGGTGGCCGGCACGCTCAGCGCGCGCCCCGGCGCGCAGCGGCTCGCCGTCACCAGCGGCGGCACCATCCCCGACCGCGGCCTGTTCGGGGTGTTCCTGGTCGGCGAGAAGGCCAGCCGCGTCGGCGAGCTCGACGAGGAGATGGTCTACGAGTCCCGGGTCGGCGACGTGTTCGCGCTCGGCGCGACGTCGTGGCGGATCGAGGACATCACCCACGACCGGGTGCTGGTCTCCCCCGCGCCCGGCCAGCCCGGACGGCTGCCGTTCTGGAAGGGCGACCAGCTCGGCCGGCCCGCCGAGCTCGGCAAGGCGATCGGCGCGTTCACCCGCGAGCTGACCGGGATGGCCGACGAGCAGGCGCTTGCCCGCTGCCGCGACGCCGGCCTCGACGACTACGCCGCCGCCAACCTGGTCGCGTTCCTGGCCGAGCAGAAGGAGGCCACCACCGTCCTGCCGAGCGACCGGACGGTGCTGGTCGAGCGGTTCCGCGACGAGCTCGGCGACTGGCGGATCGTCGTCCACTCGCCCTACGGCGCCCAGGTGCACGCCCCGTGGGCGCTCGCCATCGGGGTCCGGCTGCGGGAGCGCTACGGGATCGACGCCCAGGCGCTGCCCGGCGACGACGGGATCGTGCTGCGCGTCCCCGAGACCGACCAGGACCCGCCGGGCGCAGAGGTCGTGGTCTTCGAGCCCGACGAGATCGAGGACATCGTCACCACCGAGGTGGGCGGGTCCGCGCTGTTCGCGTCCCGGTTCCGCGAGTGCGCCGCCCGGGCCCTGCTGCTGCCCCGCCGCGACCCCGGCCGGCGCTCGCCGTTGTGGCAGCAGCGGCAGCGAAGCGCGCAGCTGCTCGAGGTCGCGGTGAAGTACCCCTCCTTCCCGATCGTGCTCGAGGCCGTGCGCGAGTGCCTGCAGGACGTCTACGACGTGCCGGCACTCGTCGGGCTGATGCGCGAGCTCGGCAGCCGCAGCATCAAGGTCACCGAGGTGGCCACCACCCAGCCGTCGCCGTTCGCGCGGTCGCTCCTGTTCGGCTACGTGGCCGCGTTCATGTACGAGGGCGACTCCCCCGTCGCCGAGCGCCGCGCCGCCGCCCTGTCGCTCGACCAGGGCCTGCTCGCCGAGCTGCTCGGCCGCGCGGAGCTGCGCGAGCTGCTCGACCCCGACGTGCTCGCCGAGACCGAGCGGGAGCTGCAGCGGCTCACTGACGACCGCAAGGCCCGTGACGCCGAGGGCGTGGCCGACATGCTGCGGCTGCTGGGACCGCTCAGCACCGCCGAGGTCGCGGAGCGTTCCGTCTCCCCCGCCGACGCCAAGGGCTGGCTGTCGATGCTGGCCGACGCCCGCCGGGTGGTGCAGGTGCGGCTGCCTTCCGCCGGCTCGGACAGCGGCGGCGTCGAGGTCTGGGCGGCGGTCGAGGACGTGGCGCGGCTGCGCGACGCGCTCGGCGTACCCGTGCCACCCGGCATCCCCGAAGCGTTCGCCGACCCCGTCGAGGACCCGCTCGCCGACCTGGTGGCGCGGTTCGCCCGGACCCACGGCCCGTTCACGGCCGCCGACGTGGCCGCACGGCTCGGGCTCGGGGTCGCGGTCGCGCACCAGACGCTGGTGCGCCTCGGCGCCCAGGGCCGGGTGCTCGAGGGCGAGTTCCGGCCCTCCGGCTCCGGCGCGGAGTGGTGCGACGCCGAGGTGCTGCGCCGGCTGCGCCGCCGCTCGCTGGCCGCGCTGCGCAAGGAGGTCGAGCCGGTCGAGCCGGCGACGCTGGGGCGGTTCCTGCCGGTGTGGCAGAACGTTGCTGCCGCGGGCAGCCGCGGACTGCGCGGGATCGACGGCGTGCTCGCGGTGGTCGACCAGCTGGCCGGCTGCGCGGTGCCCGCCTCGGCCCTCGAGCCGCTCGTGCTCGGCAGCCGGGTGGTCGACTACGCGCCCTCGATGCTCGACGAGCTGACCGCGACCGGCGAGGTGCTCTGGTCCGGGCACGGCACCTTGCCCGGCACCGACGGCTGGGTCTCGGTGCACCTGGCCGACACGGCCCACCTGACCTTGCCCGACCACGGCCCGACCGACGGCGGCGACCTCCAGGACGCGATCCTGGCGGCGCTCGACGGGGGCGGCGCCTACTTCTTCCGCCAGCTCGCAGACCTGGCCGGCTCCCCCGACGACAAGACCATGGAGGCCGCGGTCTGGGACCTCGTCTGGGCGGGGCGGCTCGCCAACGACACCCTCGCCCCGGTGCGGGCGCTGGTCTCCGGTGGCCGGTCCGCGCACCGGACCCGTCGCCCCTCGCCACGGGCGCGCACCCTGAGCCGGCCCCGCCCCGGCCGCGGCGACCTCGCCCCGCGCACCGGCCCCGCGACGATGGCCGGCCGGTGGTCGCTGCTGCCCGAGCTCGAGCCCGACCCCACGAGGCGCGCGCACGCCGCCGCCGAGGGGCTGCTCGAACGGCACGGCGTGGTCACCCGCGGCGCGGTGATGAGCGAGCGGGTGCCGGGCGGGTTCGCCGGCGTCTACAAGGTGCTCTCGGCGTTCGAGGACTCGGGACGATGCCGGCGCGGCTACTTCGTGGACTCGCTCGGGGCCGCGCAGTTCGGGGTGCCCGGTGCCGTGGACCGGCTGCGCTCGTTCAGCCGTGACCTGACTGCCCCACCGGAGGAGAAGCCGCCAGCCCTGGCGCTGGCCGCCACCGACCCGGCCAACCCCTACGGAGCCGCGCTCCCGTGGCCGGCCCGGCCCGCGGCCGCCGACTCCGGGGGCGTCGAGGGGCAGGCCGGCCACCGTCCCGGACGCAAGGCGGGTGCCCTGGTGGTGCTCGTCGACGGGTCGCTCGCCGTCTATGTCGAGCGCGGCGGCAAGACCCTGCTCACGTTCACCGACGACCACGACGCGCTGGCTCCCGCGATGGGGGCACTCGCGGGCGCCGTACGACTGGGGGCGCTGGGGCGGCTCACCGTCGAGAAGGCCGACGGCGACTCGATCCTGGCCACCGGGGAGCGACCGTCCGCGCTGCGTCGAGCGCTCGAGGACGCCGGCTTCGTCGCGACACCGCGGGGGTTGCGCCTGCGTGCCTGAGACTGACCCGCGCGCCCACCTGCGCGCCGACTGCTCCCGCTGCGCCGGGCTCTGCTGCACGGTGCCGGGGTTCGCGCGCTCGGCCGACTTCGCGTTCGACAAGCCACCCCGGCAGCCCTGCCGGCACCTCGGCGAGGACTTCCGCTGCGGCGTGCACGCGAGCCTGCGCGACCTCGGCATGCCCGGCTGCACCGTCTTCGACTGCTTCGGCGCGGGCCAGCACGTCGTCCAGGTGCGGTACGGCGGCCGGGACTGGCGCACGGACCCCACGGTGACCGCCTCGATGTTCGACGACTTCGGGCCGGCGCGCGACCTGCACGAGCTGCGCTGGCTGCTCGCGGAGGCCGACGAGCGGGCCACGGACACCGACCTCCGGGACCGGGCCGGTGCGCTGGACGCCCGGGTCGTCGACACGCTCGCGCACGACCTCGCCTTCGCCGCCACGTCCGCGCTGCGCGAGGAGACCGGCGACCTGCTGCGCGAGCTCAGCAGACGGCTGCGCGCGGACCGTCCGGCCGGTCGCGACCTCGGCCGGCTCTCCGGCGACCTGGTCGGCGCCCACCTGGCGGGGGCGGACCTGCGGGCCGGCGGGCTTCGTGGCGCCCTGCTGCTCGGCGCGGACCTGACCGGGGCCGACCTGCGCGACGCCGACCTGCTGGGCGCGGACCTGCGGGGCGTTGCCCTGTCCGGGGCCGACCTGTCGACCGCGCTGTTCCTGACCCAGCCGCAGGTGGCTGCCGCCACGGGTGACGCCCGCACCCGGCTGCCCGCCGTTCTCCGGGCTCCCGGCCACTGGGGCGCCGATGCCTGAGGGCGACACCGTCTGGCGCACCGCCCAGCACCTCGACCGCGCCCTGACCTGGGCCGTCCTGGTCGCCACCGACTTCCGGGTGCCCGCGCACGCGACACTCGACCTGTCCGGACTGCCGGTGGCAGCAACGGTCAGCCGCGGCAAGCACCTGCTGACCCGGATCGGTGACGACCACACCCTGCACACGCACTTGTTGATGGAGGGCTCCTGGCACCTCTACCGGCACGGCACGCCCTGGCGACGCCCCGACCACGAGGCCCGGGTCGTGCTCACGACCGAGGACTGGGTGGCGGTCGGGTTCGCGCTCGGGGTCTGCGAGGTGCTGGCGCGCGCCGACGAGGACAGCGCGGTCGGCCACCTCGGGCCCGACCTGCTCGGTCCCGACTGGGACGAGGAGGAGGCGCTGCGCCGCCTGCTGGCCGAGCCCACCCGTCCGGTCGGCGAGGCGCTCCTCGACCAGACCAACCTGGCAGGCATCGGCAACATCTACCGCGCCGAGCTCTGCTTCCTCGCCGGCGTCAGCCCACGGCTGCCCGTCGGCGACGTGCCCGACCTGCCGCGGCTCGTGCGGCGCGCGAGGAGCGTCCTCGAGGCCAACAAGGAGAGGACGGAGCAGACCACCACCGGCGACCTCCGTCGCGGGCGGCGCACCTGGGTCTACGGCCGCGAGCGCCAGCCGTGCCGACGGTGCGGCACACCCGTCCGCCTCGCGCAGCAGGGCGAGCCTGGTCGCGAACGGGCCTCCTACTGGTGCCCGACCTGCCAGCCCGACCCGTCAGGGCGCTGAGCGGGCCTTCGACGCGTAGAGGTCGGCGTCCGCGGCCCGGTAGACCTGGTCGGCCGTGTCCGGCTGGTCGCGCCCGAGCACCCCGACCGCCACCCCGACGCTGACCCGCACGTCCAGGCTCCCCGCCAGGTCGTCCCAACGCGTGGTCGCGATCGCCTGCTGGAGGTCCGCCGCACGCTGGCGTACGGCGCCCTCGAACGCCTCGGGGTCGACGCCGCCGTCGTGCAGCAGCACCGCGAACTCGTCCCCGCCGAGCCGCAGGGCGAGGTCGCCGGGACGGACGTGCTCGGTGAGCAGGGCACCGACCCGGCGCAGCACCTCGTCGCCGGCGGCGTGCCCGAGCTCGTCGTTGACCGCCTTGAAGTCGTCGAGGTCGACCAGCACCAGCCCGGAGACCTGGGGACGCCCCGGCACTGCCCCGAGCCACTGGTCGAACAGCCGCCGGTTGGCGACGCCGGTGAGCGGGTCGAGCAGCACGTCGCGGGACAGCCGCGCGTGCTCGAGGCTGAGCCGTTCCCCCGCGATCCGGGACCGGGCCGCGGCGAGCATGCCCTGCCGGGCGGCGTAGCGGGACCGGATCAGCAGGTCGGCGTACTGGCGCAGCGCCCGCGTCCCCACCGACGAGTCACCGCCGGCGAAGACCACCGAGCGCACCCAGGCCGGGAAGGAGCGGGCACCGCTCGAGGTCGAGCCCGGCTGGGTCAGCCGCTCGGCGGCGACCCGGGCCTCGACGATCCGGCCCATCCGGAACAGCGCCAGCGCCACCAGGGAGTCCAGCAGCGGCAGCAGCTCCACGTCGCCGTCGTCGGCGAGCCGCTCACGGTGCCGCATGACCTCCGCGAGCCGGGTGTCGGTCTCGCGGCTGTTCTTGCCGTCGGCCTCGTCGAGGGCGGGGATCACGAACGCGAGCAGCGCGTGCGCGGCGAGCACCTCGCGCTGCCACAGCACCGGAAGCCCGGGGGTGGTCCTCGCGTCCGAGGCGGCCCGGTGGGCGAGCCGCAGCCGCACCCCGGCGCCCGGGGCGTCGCCGACCTCGAGCAGCTCGCTGGCCTGCTCGAGCCGGACCAGCACCCGGTTCACCGCGACTGCGGCACCCTGGACGGGCAGCTCGGACCCGGCCTCGAGCTCGCCTGCCTCCACGTAGAGCTCGTCGGCGAGCTCCCACATCGACAGCGCGTTGCAGGCGGCGCCGCAGATGACCAGCGCGGTCGCCCGGTCGACGGGCAGACCGCTGGTGTCGTCGACCAGCGCGATCGCGCGCCCCACGTCGGCGAGTGCCGCCTCGCTGTCGTCCTCGCCCGCCTCGGTGACCGCGCGCAGTCCCAGTGCGACCGCCTGCAGCGCGGGGGCCGCGACCCGCTCGGAACGTCGTACGGCGGCCTCGAGCGTGCGCGCCACCGCAGCCCGGTCCGGGGAGCGGACCACGTCGTGGAGCGCCTGGCCGAGCGCGGCCAGCAGCGCCACGTCGGGCCAGCCGTGCTCACGGGCCTGGTTCTCGAGGGCGACGAGGCGCGGGCGGACGTCGTCGTGGTCGGCGGTCTGCGCGGCCTCCATCAAGGCGTAGACCGCGAGCCGGACCTCGGTCGCGCGGTCAGGGGGCACGGACCCAGTATCGGGCCGCAGGCTGTCCCCGCGTAGGGGTTCGCGCGTCCTTTGCCTTGGCCAAGCACCGGCCCGCGGGGCGTCAGGCAGGCCGCTCCACGTCGAGGTGTCGCGCGAGGTGCGCCCAGCAGGCGTCCTCGAGCGCCGTCGGGTGGTCCGGGCCGAGCAGGTCGCGGGCCACGGGCAGGAACATCGCGGCCGCGGACACGTGCGCGCGGACCACGGCCGAGCGCTCGGCGTAGACCGGCGGCAGCGCACCCAGCGCGGCCATCTCGTCCGCGGGCAGCACCCGGCTCAGGTGCAGGGCGCCGCTCATCCGAGGCCCCTCGACGCGGTAGCGCAGCAGCGTGGTCAGCAGCTGGCGCAGCATCAGTGCGCCCGACGTCGCGGTGACCAGCTCGCCGCGCTCGACGACCACGGGGAGCAGGCCGAGCACGCGCAGGAACTCCTCGGTCATCTCCCGGACCGTGTCGGTGTCGGGGCCGGCCTGGAACACCGGGGACGGGTGCACCCCGTCACGGCTGAACAGCTCGAGCACCCGCTCGGGGTCGAGGTCGTTGAGGTCCCCGGGCCCGCCGACCACCACGTCGAGGCGCAGCCAACCCTCGAGCACGTGCGTGAACACGGGGGCGCCCCCCAGACGGCTGGCGAGCAGCGGCGACCACTGCGGCGCCACGTCGGGCAGCCACGCCTCGACGAAGCCGGGCAGCTGCCGGTCGGCGACGAGCACGAACAGGTCGACGTCGCTGAACTCGTCGGCGTCCCCGGCGCCGAAGCTGCCGGTCAGCCAGACGCCACGGACCCGCGGGTCGGTGGCGAGGTCGTCGACGACACGGTCGATCAGGTCCTGCTGGGCGCCCATGCGTCCGAGGATGTCACGCGGCCGAGGCCACCACGTCGCCGGTGGCGCCGGCCTCGCCGGCGTCGATCGTGGGCAGCGGGCGCGGCGCGTCGACGGCCACGTCCTCGAGCTGCATGGCCAGGGCGGCCTCCTCGAGCGCGACGGCGTCGCTGACCTCGGACAGGATCTCCGAGAGTGGGACGTCCAGGGCCGAGCAGAGGGCGGCGAGCAGCTCCGAGGAGGCTTCCTTCTGGCCGCGCTCGATCTCCGAGATGTAGCCCAGGCTCACCCGCGCATCGGCAGACACCTGGCGCAGCGTGCGGCCCTGGCGCATGCGTTGCGCCCGCAGGACCTCACCGAGCAGCCGACGGAAGACAACCACGCATCTGCTCCTTTCGCCGCGTCGAGCCGGGTCAGGGATCCAACGCTACCGGCCCGGGAAAACTTCCCAGACGGTTCCCCGTCGGACAACGGGGAAACCCCCGTTCGTCCAAGCCTAGACGGCTTCGCCGACGAGCGTGGCCCAGACCGCGCGAACCGCCTCCCGACAGGCCTGCTCGCGGATCGCGGCCCGGTCCCCGGACAGGTGCAGCTCCGTCGTGCGTACGGCGTCCGGCAACGCCACCGCGACGTGCACGAGCCCGACCGGCTTGCCCTCCTGCGGGTCCGGCCCGGCCACGCCGGTGGTGCTCACGCCCACGTCGGCACCGGCCAGGCGCCGTACTCCTGCGGCCATCTGGGCAGCGCACTCGGCCGACACCACACCCGGCCCGGCGACCACCGCGTCGTCGACACCGAGCAGCGACTGCTTGAGGTCGGTGGCGTAGCAGACCACGCCGCCGCGGTAGGTCGCGCTCGCCCCCGGGGTCGAGGACAGCCGGGCACCAAGGGCGCCACCGGTGAGCGACTCCGCCGACGCGACCGTCCAGCCGCGGTCGAGCAGGAGCGCGTGCACCGCGGCGGCGAGGTCGGCGGGAGTGTCCACGCAGGGATGCTAGGCCCCGGTACTACGTTGGCGGGCATGGCGCTCCCGATCGAGGACTACGCCGTCCTGGGCGACACCGGCACCGCCGCCCTGGTCGGCAAGGACGGCTCCGTGGACTGGCTCTGCCTGCCCCGGTTCGACTCCCCCGCGTGCTTCGCGGCCCTGCTCGGGGAGCCCCGCCACGGGCGCTGGCTGCTCGGCCCCCGCGGGCGCTCGTCGTGCACACGCCGCTACCTCGGTGACAGCGCGGTGCTCGAGACGACCTACACGACCGAGACCGGCACCGTCCGGGTTGTCGACGCGATGCCGATCGGCGACCGGCGCGCCGACCTGGTGCGCGTCGTGACCGGCGTCGAGGGCACGGTGACGATGATGCACGAGTGGGTGGTGCGCTTCTCCTACGGCCGGGTCCGGCCCTGGGTGCGCCGTACCCACGCGCACGGCAACGAGGTGATCACCGCGGTCGCCGGCCCGGACCGGCTGGTGCTGCGCGGCACCCGGCTCCCGAGTGCCGTCGACGGCACCCACCGCGACGAGTTCGAGGTCCGTGCCGGCGAGACGTTGGCGTTCTCGACCACCTGGGTCGCCTCCCACCACGAGATCCCGGTCCCGCTGCCGATCGAGAAGCGGGTCGCCGAGACCGTCACGGTCTCCGAGCACTGGGCGTCGCGCTGCGAGTACGACGGCCCCTACCGCGACGCCGTGGTCCGCTCGCTGCTCACCCTGCGGCTGCTCACCCACGGCGGCACCGGCGGCATCGTGGCCGCACCGACAACGTCGTTGCCCGAGGACTTCGGCGGCGAACGCAACTGGGACTACCGGTTCTGCTGGCTGCGCGACGCCTCGCTGACCCTGGAGTCGCTGCTCGAGTGCGGCTACGCCGACGAGGCACGGCTGTGGCGCGACTGGCTGCTGCGCGCAGTCGCCGGCGACCCGGCGGACCTGCAGATCATGTACGCCGTCGACGGTGGCCGCGAGCTGCCAGAGCGGACCCTGGACCACCTGCCCGGCTACGAGGGCTCGACCCCGGTGCGGCTGGGCAACGGCGCCGTCAACCAGCGGCAGACCGACGTGCTCGGCGAGGTGATGGTGGCGCTGGAGCTGGCCCGCGAGCACGGCCTGTCCGAGGACGACGACTCGTGGGCGCTGCAGCGCACCCTCGTCGACGAGCTGGCCGAGCACTGGGAGGAGCCCGACAACGGGCTGTGGGAGATCCGCGGCCCGCTGCGCCACTTCACGCACTCGCGGGTGATGGTCTGGGTCGCGTTCGACCGGGCAGTCGCCGCGGTCGAGCGGCACGGGCTGCCCGGCGACGTGGACCGCTGGCGGACCCTGCGCGACAAGGTGCGCGACGAGGTGCTGACACGCGGGTTCGACACCGAGCGCAACACCTTTACCCAGCACTACGACACCACCGAGGTGGACGCCTCGCTGCTCGTGCTCTCCGACGTCGGCTTCGTGGCCGGCGACGACCCGCGGATGCTCGGCACCATCGCCGCCGTCGAGTCCGACCTGATGCGCGACGGCTTCCTGCTGCGCTACCGGACCGCGTCCGGCGTGGACGGCCTGTCCGGCGACGAGCACCCTTTCCTGGCCTGCACGTTCTGGCTGGTGCAGGCCTACGCGCACGCCGGTCGGATCGACGACGCGCACGCGCTGATGCGGCGGCTGCTCGAGGTGCCCAACGACGTCGGGCTGCTCAGCGAGGAGTTCGACCCGGTGCGGCGGCGGTTCGTCGGCAACTTCCCGCAGGCGTTCAGCCACCTGGCCCTGGTCGGCGCGGCGACCGCGCTGGCACAGGCAGCAGCCTCCCGGTAGTCAGGGGTGCGCCGTGCGCGGCTGCCCCACCTCAGCAGCGGGCGGGCCGTTCCCTGACCCAGGTCTCGGTCTCATCATCTGGTGGCCGTGAACCGAGCGGTCCGGGTGTCAGGCTCGCGCGGTAGGCCGCGGCCAGTCGGTGCCGTCCGGGCGGGGGCAGGAACTCGGGGAGCCCGTCGTGGGGGTTGAGCCTCACCTGCCACGGGGTGTGGTGGATGACCCGGGGGTGTGCGCGGCACAGCATCACGAGGTTCCACAGCGTCGTGGGTCCGCCGTCGGCCCAGTGGATGATGTGGTGGGCGTCGCAGGCGATGGGGAGCTGGCGGCAGCCGGGGAACGCGCAGTGCCGGTCCCGGACCTTGAGCACCGCCCAGAGCGCGGCGGTGACGAGCCGTTGGCTGGCGGCGGAGTCGTGAACCGCAGACGGCCCGCCGAGGACGACGGGGAGGATGTCGGCGTCGCAGGCGATGCGCCGTACGGCCGCAGCCGACAGGGAGCCGCCGGTGTCCAGCGTCGCCGCTCCTGTCTGCGTGCGAAGTGCGTCGAGACCGACGGTGACCGCCACCCGGGGTTTGTGGCCGTGGTCCTCGGGCAGCACCTCGGCGTCGAGGGCGAGCTGGCAGGTCTCGACCAGGGCGTCCCAGGTCCGGGCGCCGTGGTCGCGGGCGTCCTTCCCGTCCATGCCGCAGTCGGGGTCCGAGGCGCCGTACTCACTGGTCGGGTCGCCGGCGGGGTGCGGACGGGCCAACGAGGCCAGCGCGGTCTCGATGACGGCCACGTCCTCGACGGTGCCCCTGCCTTTGAGGTAGGCAGCTCGGCCTTGGACTTGGCGGCCCAGAGCTCGTGGGTCAGGTCGACGATGACATCCCGGGCACCTTGCAGCGCGCCGGTGGGGACCAGCTGCTCAGGTGCTCGGGTGTCTGTCGTCATAGAAGCCAGTGAACCACCGGCTACTGACACTTTTCGAGTACCAGTTCGACCTCTGTGGAAAGAAATCATCGCCACCCCCGGCCGGGCCGGCGACACCGCAGACATCCGGCCTAGGGGCCAGCACACCATCGAGCAACCGACTCCCTCGGTGTTCGCAAGCGGACGCCGTGCGGGACCCTCAGGCGACGACCGAGAGCCGACTCAACGCGACCGAGAGCCGAGTCAACGCGACCGAGGGCCGAGTCAACGCGACCGAGGGCCGAGTCAACGCGACCGAGCGCCAACTCAACGGGAAGCGGCGGCCTCGGCGCGGGAGGTACGGCGCAGGGTCAGCGCCTTGACGACGTAGTCGGCACCGGTCACCACGGTGACCACGACCGCCCCGGCCATCAGCAGCGCACCGACCCACCAGACCACGTCGCCGACGGTGGCCCAGGTGCCGTGCAGGTGGCGCAGCGGCAGCACCAGCACACCGAGGGCGAACGTCTGCAGCACGGTCTTGAGCTTGCCGCCGCGGCCGGCCGCCATCACGCCGTGCCGGATCACCCAGAAGCGCAGCAGGGTGATCCCCCACTCGCGGACCAGCACGACCGCGGTCACCCACCACCAGAGCTCGCCGATGAGCGAGAGGCCCACGAAGGCCATCCCGGTGAGCGCCTTGTCGGCGATCGGGTCCGCGATCTTGCCGAAGTTGGTGACCAGGCCGTGCTTGCGGGCCAGGTCGCCGTCGATCTTGTCGGTGATCATCGCGAGCGCGAACAGCACGTAGGCCACCAGCCGCCAGGTCACCGAGGTGCCGTCGTCGACGAGCAGCGCCCAGCCGAAGAACGGCACCATCAGGATGCGCAGCGTCGTCAGCGCATTGGGGACGTTCCAGTTGCTGGGGGCCGGCTCGTTCATCACACGGCCTCCGCGACCAGGTCGACGCCGTCGGAGCCGACCACGACCGCCTGGACGAAGTCGCCGATGCGGGCGCCGGTCAGGCCGGTCACGGTCGTGGTGCCGTCGACCTCGGGGCCCTGGTGGTCGGCGCGGCCCTCGGCCTGGCCGTCCTCGAGGGACTCGAGCAGCACCGTCAGCGTCTCACCGATGCGCTCCTCGGCCCGCTGGGCGGTGAGCTCCTCGACGAGGCGGGTGACGTGCTCGGTGCGGGCGCGGATCTCGTCCTCGTCGAGCTTGCCGTCGTAGGTCGCGGCCTCGGTGCCGTCCTCGTCGGAGTAGCCGAACACACCGGTGACGTCCATGCGCGCGGCGACCAGGAAGTCGCACAGCGTCTCCAGGTCGTCCTCGGTCTCCCCGGGGAAGCCGACGATCACGTTGGAGCGGACGCCGGCCAGCGGCGCCTGCGCGCGGATCTGCTCGAGCAGGCCCAGGAAGCTCTCCGGGTCGCCGAAGCGACGCATCCGCCGCAGCACGGCGTTGGACGCGTGCTGGAAGGACAGGTCGAAGTAGGGCACCACGCCCGGCGTCGACGCGATCGCGGTGACCAGGCCGGGACGTGTCTCCGCGGGCTGCAGGTAGGACACCCGGACCCGCTCGACGCCGTCGACGGCGGCCAGCTCGGGCAGCAGCGTCTCGAGCAGGCGCAGGTCGCCGAGGTCCTTGCCGTAGGACGTGGAGTTCTCGCTGACCAGGAACAGCTCCTTGACGCCCTGCTCACCGAGCCAGCGGGCCTCGCCGAGCACGTCGGAGGGCCGGCGCGAGACGAACGAGCCACGGAAGGACGGGATCGCGCAGAACGAGCAGCGCCGGTCGCAGCCCGACGCCAGCTTCAGCGGGGCCATCGGTCCGCCGTCCAGCCGGCGCCGTACGGCCCGGGGGCCGGTCACCGGGGTGGCTTCGGCGGGCAGGTCGGGGCTCGAGATGTCGGCGACGGTGTGGCCGGGGACCACGACCGCGCCGGCCGCGGCGCCGCGCTCGGAGGGCGTGATCGGCAGCAGCTTGCGACGGTCCTGGGGCGTGTGCGGGTGGTGCTGCTCGCCGGCCAGGATCGCCTGCAGCTTGGAGGCGATGTCCGGGTAGTCGTCGAAGCCGAGCACCGCGTCGGCCTCGGGCAGCGACTCGGCGAGGTCCTTGCCGTAGCGCTCGGCCAGGCAGCCCACCGCGACGACGGCCTTGGTGCGACCGTCGCCCTTGAGCTCGGAGGCGTCGAGCAGCGTGTCGACGGAGTCCTTCTTGGCGGCCTCGACGAAGCCGCAGGTGTTGACCACGACGGTCTCGGCGTCGGCGGGGTCCGCGACGAGGCGGAAGCCGCCCGCCTCGAGCCGGCCGGCGAGCTCCTCGGAGTCGACCTCGTTGCGGGCGCAGCCGAGGGTCACCATCGCGACGGTGGAGAGGGCGGGCTGGTCTGTGGTGTCAGCAGAAGTAGTCATGATCCGAGACCGAGTATGACGGCCCCGGGTGCCCCAGGGCGAACTCGCGCCCGCGCGCGGGCTCGCTCAGCGCTGCAGGGTGCGGGTCGCAGGCGTGTGCTTCGCGCCCACAGCACCCCGCTTCTCGCCCGCGACTGTGACGTTGACCGCAGCGGCGTCGTGGGCCTGCACCCGCAGCGGGGGCACCACGTGCAGGTCGCGGGGCTTGCCGGGGACGACGTCGCCGGCCCAGACCACCGCACCCGCGGCGCCGCGCACGACCACGTGCGTCGGCTTCGTCGCGGTCAGCGTCACCGCAACCGGTCCGCCGGGTGCCGGCACCGGGTCCTGCGGGCCGCGGCCGAGGACGGGGACGCCGTTGAGCACCGGCGCCGAGGGCGCGAGCTCCTCGGGCGGCTGCGCCACGAACACGCGCACCACGCCCCACACGAGCAGCAGCGAGAGCACCACACCGACCAGCAGGCTCCAGTTGGGTCCGCCGGTGGTACGGCGCATGCTGCCCGTCATGCCGGTGGCCAGCTCGGCCTCGAACACCCGGCGGGCGTTGATCGGGGCGGTCGCGTAGCGCTCGTCGAACTGGGCGAGCAGGGGCACCGCGTCACGACCGAGCACCCGGGCCAGGGTGCGGAGGTGGCCGCGGGCGTAGAAGTCGCCGCCGCACGGCGCGAAGTCGTCGACCTCGATCGACTCGATGACGTGCGGGCGGATCCGGGTGCGGTCGGCCAGCTCGTCGACCGTGAGGCCGGTGCGACGGCGCGCGGCCGCCAGCTCGGGACCGATGACCGGGTCGTAGGCGGGCTCGGTGACGAAGTCGTCGATGACCAGCGGCGGCACCGGCTCGCCGAGGGTCGAGATCGGGCGGACCCGGTCACCGGGCACCGGCTCGAGGACCAGGTCCACGTTGCCGGGACGGCGCAGCTCGCGGCCCTCGGGCAGCGTGCCGCGACCGTAGGTGCCCGACGGGTCGGTCGCGAGGGCGGCCGCACCCAGCGTGGTCGCCGGGGCGTCGCGGGTGATCTCGGCGCGCAGGGCGCGGCGCGGGTCCCTCAGGGGTACGGCCGCCCGCGGCGGCGCGGGCGGGGCGCTCGATGCTGCGGTCGGCTCGTCGCCGTCCTCGTCGTCGTCAGCGTCGTCGTCCGCGGTTTCGTCGGAGGTGTTCGTCGGCGTCGCGGCCGCCGCGCGGGCCTTGGTGAAGCGGGAGACGACCGTGCCGAGGTCGCCGAGCAGACGACGGCGCGGCGGCGCACCTGCCGGGCCCTCGTCGCGCCGGTCCTCGCTGACGTCGGCGGGAGCAGCGTCCTCGACCGGCGAACCGGTGACCGGTCCGTCAGCAGGCCCAGCAGCCGGAACCGGCACGGCGACGTGGTCGGCGGGAGCGGCGGCCGCCCCCTCCCCCGTCACGTCCGACGTGTCGGCGGCGTCGGCGGCGTCGGCGGCGTCGGCGGCGTCGGGGCGCGACGTCCGGGCAGCGGGCTCCGCCGCAGCAGGGCGTGCGGACGGCTGCGAGGCGACCTCCACGACCTGGGTGCGTCCCCGGGCCAGGACCACCAGCTGCTCGAGCAGCTCGCCCTCGGCGGCCAGGCGGGTGGTCAGCCCGATCGGCACGGCCAGCGGGGCGCCGTACATCTTCTGGTTGAGGACCGCGTGCCGGCGGCCGCGGGCGTCGAGCCCCTCGAGCGCGCGGGCGGCGTAGTGCGGGGCGAAGACCAGCCGGCCGTCGCGGAGCAGGCCGCGTCGGGGCTGGACCCGCACCTCGCGGACCGCCTCCCACGGCAGGCCGCGCCACTGGTTGCCCAGCCGGATGCGCAGGCCGAGGTCGTCGGCGACCACGAGCGGGGTCTTGGCGTCGACCAGGCCGACCAGGTGCACGACCGCGACGAGTGCCATCACCACGCACAGCGCGACGTCGAGCAGCGCACCGGTGTGGGTGGCCCTGCCGAGGTAGGCGATCGCGATCGCCGAGGCACCCCCACCGATCAGCGCGGCGAGGCCGGCGTTGCGACGTACCTCGACCGGCTCCGGGACCGGAGCGGGCAGCTCCTCGTCGTTGTCGACCGGGTTGCCGTCGTGCTCGGTGGATGCCACTGCGCTCACTGCTCCCCCTGGAGGGTCGCGATGACCTCGTCGAGGTCGTCGGGCTTGATCAGGACGTCACGGGCCTTGGAGCCCTCGCTGGGACCGACCACGCCGCGGCTCTCCAGGATGTCCATCAGCCGGCCCGCCTTGGCGAAGCCGACCCGCAGCTTGCGCTGCAGCATCGAGGTCGAGCCGAACTGGGTGGACACGACGAGCTCGACGGCCGCGACCACGAGCTCGAGGTCGTCGCCGATGTCGTCGTCGAGGTCCTTCTTGGCAGCGGCCGGCGCGGTCACGTCGTCGCGGTAGGTGGGCTGCAGCTGCGCCTTGCAGTGCTTGACCACGGCGTGGATCTCGGCCTCGGTGACCCAGGATCCCTGCACACGCACGGCCTTGCCGGCGCCCATCGGCAGGAACAGGCCGTCGCCCTGGCCGACGAGCTTCTCCGCGCCCGGCTGGTCGAGGATGACCCGGCTGTCGGCGAGGCTGGAGGTCGCGAACGCGAGCCGCGACGGCACGTTGGCCTTGATCAGGCCGGTCACCACGTCGACCGAGGGCCGCTGGGTGGCCAGGATCAGGTGGATGCCGGCGGCGCGGGCGAGCTGGGTGATGCGGACGACCGCGTCCTCCACGTCGCGCGGCGCCACCATCATCAGGTCGGCGAGCTCGTCGACGACGACCAGCAGGTAGGGGTACGGCGCCAGCACCCGCTCGCTGCCGGGCGGCACCTGCACCTTGCCCTGCCGGACCGCCTTGTTGAAGTCGTCGACGTGCCGGAAGCCGAACGCGGCCAGGTCGTCGTAGCGCATGTCCATCTCGCGCACGACCCAGTTGAGCGCCTCGGCGGCCTTCTTGGGGCTGGTGATGATCGGGGTGATCAGGTGCGGCACGCCTTCATAGACGTTGAGCTCGACGCGCTTGGGGTCGACCAGGATCATCCGCACCTCGTCGGGCGTGGAGCGCACCAGGATCGAGGTGATCATCGAGTTCACGAACGACGACTTACCGGAACCGGTCGCACCGGCGACCAGCAGGTGCGGCATCTTCGCCATGTTGGCGACGACGAAGCCGCCCTCCACGTCCTTGCCGAGCCCGACGATCATCGGGTGGTGGTCGTTGCGGGCCGAGCCGGAGCGCAGCACGTCACCCAGCGACACGATCTCCTTGTCGCTGTTGGGGATCTCGATGCCGATCGCGGACTTGCCCGGGATCGGCGACAGGATCCGCACGTCGGCGGACGCGACCGCGTAGGCGATGTTCTTGCCGAGCGCGGTGACCTTCTCGACCTTCACCGCAGGGCCGAGCTCGACCTCGTAGCGGGTGACCGTCGGTCCGCGCGTGTAGCCGGTGACCTGCGCGTCGATGTCGAACTGCTCGAGCACCTCGGTGAGCCGTCCCACGACGTCGTCGGACGCCTTGGAGCGGGCCTTGTGCACCGAGCCGGCCTTGAGCATCTCGTTGCCGGGCAGCGTGTAGGTGATGTCGCCGGACAGCGCGAGCTGCTCGACGCGCGCGGGCAGCGGGGTGTGCGGCGGCGCCTCGGACTTCTCGGCGGCGTCGGCGGCGTCGACGGCCGGAGCGACGAGCGCGGACTCGGCGGCGGCCTCCTCGGCGACGTCGATGGGGTCCTTGCCCCGCTTGGGCTTGCGCTTGGGGGTCCCGTCCTCGAGGACAGGAGTCTCGTAGGGCTGGTTGCCGGCGTCGTCGTCCACGTCGGCCATCGCACCGACACGGCGCCGCGGCCGGTTGCGCTGCAGCGGCACGGTCTCGTCGTCGGCGTCGACCTCGGGCTCGGCGTGATGGCGCCCGGTGAGGTGGTCGCGCAGCTCCGCGAGCCGGGTCGGCACCAGGTAGAGCGGGGTCGCGGTGATCACCAGCACCCCGAAGAAGGAGAGCAGCGAGAGCAGCGGCACCACGACGTACGGCGTCCGCAGCAGGTCCATCAGCAGCGAGCTGACCACGAACCCGATCGCGCCGCCCGCGTCCTGGAGGCCGCGCATCTGGCCGACGTGCGGCTGCGGCATGCCGTGGCCGATGTGCACGATGCCGAGGATGCCGAACAGCAGCGCGCCCCAGCCGATGACCTGACGGCCGGCCGGGCCGTTGCTCTCGGGGTTGCGCAGGTTGCGCCAGGCGACGAAGCACAGCAGCAGCGGCACGAACCAGCCGAGGATGCCGACGGAGCCGTTGACGACGGTGCGGGTGACGTCCCCGACCTTGCCGGGCAGCTGCCACCAGACGGCGGCGGCCACCACGACCGCCAGTCCCACCAGGAACAGCCCGGCGCCGTCACGGCGGTGCTCCGGGTCGAGCTCCCGCGCGGTGTGCCCGACCTTGCGGACCCCGGCACCGAGCACGTGGGCGATCCCGAGCCAGACCGCGGTCAGGGCACGCCCCACCGCGGTGAAGAGCAGCGCGACAGGACCAGTCCCGGTGCGGACTGCGCGGGGGGCCGGCCGGGTCGACTTCGCAGTCGCCGTACGGCCCTTGGACGCGGTCTTCTTGCGGGGCTGGCTGCCGGACGGCCGGCGCGTCGTCGCCCCGGCGGACGCCGATCCGCGTCCACGGGAGCTCCGCGACGCCGGCGGGGAAGACGTACGGGTCGCCATGCAACCGAATCTACGGCAACGCCACTCCTGTCCCACGCCTCACACGCCGGAGCCGCGCCCGCAGAATGCGGCCGGCGCTCCGGCAGGCCGCACGGTGAGACACGGACAGCAAACCGGGCGGAATGCCCTCCGGACCCGCTCCCAACCGCCAAGATCGGGAGCGTGGACCTGCGCAGCGCCGCGGCCGAGGTGATGACCCTGGCCCAGCACGCGGACGCCGATGCGGCGCTCGCGCTGGCCCGTCGCACCCTCGCCGACGCGGAGGCGTTCCCCGACGACGGCCGGGAGGTCCGGGAGGGCCTGGCCGCGCTGTGCTACGCCACCGCCGTCGCCGAGCACGTGCGGGGCGACCACCCGGCCCAGATCGCCGCCTGCAACCACTGCCTGACCCACGCCCGCTCGGCGGACTCGGCCGGCTGGGTGAGCAACGCGCTCTCCCTCCGGGCGATGGGGCACGCCAAGCGCGGCGAGGTCGAGCAGGCCCTGCTGGACCTCGCCCGCAGCGAGGTCGCACTCGAGCGCTGCACCGACCCCGGCCTGCGCAACTGGGGGCACACGGGTCTCGGCTGCGTCTACACGGAGCTGCGGCTCTACGAGCTCGCGATCCCCCAGTTCGAGGCGGCCGCAGCGCTGTCGGCCGGCGCCCCGACCGACCCCGTGCCGCTCGCCGAGTCACGTGCCATCGACCTGCTCAACCTCGCCGAGACCGAGCTCAAGTGGGCCGACGAGCTGGAGCGCGCGACGCCGTACGACGGGTCGGGACGCGACGCGGAGCGGCACCGGGCCGCCGGGCACACCCATGCCCTCGCCGCACTCGCGGAGGCCGAGCGGGTCGGTCTGGCGACGATGGTCGCCACCTTGCGCGCCACCGCGCTGGTCTCCCGGCCCCGCAGCGAGGCCGCCGCCAGCGTCGAGGAGCTGCGGGCCGAGCTCGCCGACCCGGCTCACCTCGACCACCACGGCGGGCGGGCGGTGATCGGCGCGGCGCTGGCACGAGCGTTGTGGCGCAGCGGGCACCGCGAGGAGGCGCTCCAAGAGGCCGCGCACGCCGCCCGGCTCTCCGACGCCGCGCAGGACTGGCAGGTCGCCGCCTCCGCGCGGTGGCTCCAGGTGGAGATGCAGTGCGAGGCCGGCCTGGCCGACGCTGTCGCGGGGCGCGACTACGCCGGGATGCTCTCGCAGGTGCTGTGGCAGCAGCGGTTGAGCACCCTCCAGGGCGCGCACGCCGCGCTCGAGGTCGAGCGGCTCCGGGACGCCAACGCCGAGGCTGCCCGGGCCGCCCTCGAGGACCCCCTCACGGGGGTCGGGAACAGGCGTGCCTTCAACGACGCGCTCGCGTCGGCGGCGCTGGAGTCCGACGTGCCGACCAGCGTCCTGGTCATCGACCTCGACAGGTTCAAGGCCGTCAACGACACCCACGGCCACGCGGTCGGCGACGCCGTGCTCCGCGCCGTCGCCGACGGGCTCACCTCCGTGGCGCGCGCCAGTGATGTCGTGGCACGGCTGGGCGGCGACGAGTTCGTGCTCGTGGCCCGCGGTGCCGACGAGCTGAGCGGTCGTCGGCTGGCCGAGCGCGCCAGCGAGGCCCTGAACCGGCTCCGCGTCGACACGCCGTCCGGGCCGGTGCAGATCGCCGCCAGCGTGGGTCTGGCCACCACCGGCGCGGGCCTCGACACCCAGGGCGTGTTCGAGGCGGCCGACGCGGCGATGTACGTCACGAAGGAGCGCCAGCGGGTCGGCTGACGCTCCTGCGACCGCGGGTCAGGCCTCGACGACCACGGGGATGATCATCGGCCGGCGGCGGTGGGTGTTGGACACCCAGCGGCCGATCACCCGGCGGATGGTCTGCTGCAGCTGGTAGGTGTCCATGCCCTCGCGGGAGCCGGCGTCGAGGGCGTCGATGATCGGCTTCTTGATCTCCTCGAAGACCGAGTCGTCCTCGGCGAAGCCGCGGGCGTGGATCTCCGGACCGCCGGCGACCTTGCCGGTCACCGAGTCGATGACGACGACGACCGAGATGAAGCCCTCCTCGCCGAGGATCCGGCGGTCCTTGAGCTCGGACTCGGTGATGTCGCCGACCGAGGAGCCGTCGACGAACACGTAGCCGCAGTCGACCTTGCCGGCGATCGTGGCCTTGCCGTCGACCAGGTCGACGACGACGCCGTCCTCGGCGATGACGACGTTCTCGACGCCGGTCGCCCGGGCCAGCGCGGCGTTGGCCTGCATGTGCCGGATCTCGCCGTGCACCGGCAGCACGTTGCGCGGCTTGACGATGTTGTAGCAGTAGAGCAGCTCACCCGCGCTCGCGTGACCGCTGACGTGGACCAGCGCGTTGCCCTTGTGCACCACGTTGGCGCCCCAGCGGGCCAGGCCGTTGATCACCCGGTAGACGGCGTTCTCGTTGCCGGGGATCAGCGAGGAGGCGAGCACGACGGTGTCGCCCTCCTCGAGGTGCACGAAGTTGTGCGTGCGCTGGGCGATCCGCGACAGCGCCGAGAGCGGCTCGCCCTGCGACCCCGTCGAGATCAGCACCGTGCGCTCCGGCGGCAGGTCCGCGAGCTCCTTGGTGTCCACGAGCACGCCCGGCGGCACGTTGAGGTAGCCGAGGTCCTTGGCGATGCCCATGTTGCGCACCATCGAGCGGCCGACGTAGGCGACCTTGCGGTTGTGCGCGACCGCGGCGTCGAGCACCTGCTGCACGCGGTGCACGTGGGAGGCGAAGCAGGCCACGATGATGCGCTGGTCCCTGGCCTGGTGGAAGACCCCGTCGAGCACCGGGGTGATGTTCTTCTCGGCGGTCGTGAAGCCGGGCACCTCGGCGTTGGTGGAGTCGGTCATGAACAGGTCGACCCCCTCCTCGCCGAGCCGGGCGAAGGCACGCAGGTCGGTGATCCGGCCGTCCAGCGGGAGCTGGTCCATCTTGAAGTCGCCGGTGTGCAGCACCAGGCCGGCGCCGGTGCGGATCGCCACCGCCAGCGCGTCCGGGATCGAGTGGTTGACCGCCACGAACTCGAGGTCGAACGGGCCGAACGCGATCCGGTCGCCCTCCTGGACCTCGTGGTGCACGGTCTCCTTGAGCCGGTGCTCGCGCAGCTTGGAGGAGAGCAGCGCCAGCGTCAGCTTCGAGCCGACCAGCGGGATGTCGCCGCGCTCGCGCAGCAGGTAGGGCGTGGCGCCGATGTGGTCCTCGTGCCCGTGGGTGAGCACCAGTGCCTCGATGTCGTCGAGGCGGTCCCGGATCGCGTCGAAGTCCGGGAGGATCAGGTCCACGCCCGGGTGGTGGTCCTCGGGGAACAGCACGCCGCAGTCCACCACCAGCAACCGGCCGTCGTACTCGAAGACCGTCATGTTGCGGCCCACCTCACCGAGACCGCCGAGAGGGATGACCCGGAGTCCGTTCTTCGGCAGCGGTCCGGGGGCGGAGAGCTCGGGATGCGGGTGGCTCATGCGGTGTGGTCCTCCAGGAGTCCGGCGGCCGCCAGCTCGACACGCAGCAGCTCGACGATGTCGTCGGAGGCGGGCGTGAGCGGCAGGCGCACGTTGCGGTTGGACAGCACGCCCTGCAGCTGCAGAGCGGCCTTGGCGGTCATCACGCCGGGGACGCGGTTCATCATCGCGTCGACGACGGGGACCAGACGGCGGTACGTCGCCAGCGCACCGGCAAGGTCGCCGGTGTGAACGTCGTGGGCCAGCGACGCGTAGGCGTCGCCGGCGATGTGGCTGACCACGGACACGATGCCGCAGCCACCGTGGGTCAGCCAGCCGAGGTTGAGCACGTCGTCGCCGGAGTAGAACGCCAGGCCGGTCTCGGACATGATCCGCACGCCGCGGAACAGGTCACCGACGGCGTCCTTGACGGCGACGATCCGGTCGTGGTCGGCGACCCGGCGGTAGGTCTCCTCGGCGACCGTGACGGCGCTGCGGCCCGGGATGTCGTAGAGCATCACCGGCAGCCCGCTCGCGTCGGCGACCGCGCGGAAGTGCGCCGCGATGCCGTCCTGCGTGGGCTTGTTGTAGTAGGGCGTCACCAGCAGCAGCCCGTCGGCGCCGCACTTCTCGGCCTGCTCGGCGAGGTGCACCGAGTGCCGGGTGTCGTTGGTCCCCACGCCGGCGACGACCTTCACCCGGTCGCCCACCGCGTCCACGACCGCGCGCAGCAGGGCGGCGTCCTCGTCGTCGGTGGTGGTCGGCGCCTCCCCCGTCGTACCCGACACCACGATGCCGTCGTTGCCGTGGTCGGCGAGGTAGGTGGCGACCCGGCCGGCTGCCTCGAGATCCAGGGCTCCGTCGTCGGTGAAGGGCGTGACCATCGCGGTCAGGACCCGTCCGAAGGGTGCGGGAGGGAGAGCGCCGGAAGTCATGCGCACAGGTTATCGGTACGGCGCCCCGACCCCTCCACCCGACTTGCGTTGGCCGAGGAGGAGCGCAGCGACGTCTCGAGACCACCGGGAGGTCGGCGCGCTCTGCTTGGCTGCTCGCATGAGCACTCCCTGGACGATCACGTTCGACTGCGCCGACCCGGCCGGGCAGGCCGCGTTCTGGAAGCTGGCCCTGGGCTACGCCGACGCCGCCCCGCCGGCCGGCTACTCCTCCTGGCGCGACTGGCAGGACTCGTTCGGGCTCACCGACGAGGAGATGGCCGAGGGCGCCACGATCGAGGACCCCGACGGGCTTCGCCCGCGGATCGGCTTCCTCGCGGTGCCGGAGGGCAAGACCGCCAAGAACCGGCTGCACGTCGACGTGCACGTCGGCGGCGGCCGCCGCGCGGAGTCCCCGGCCCGCGAGCAGCGGATCGAGGAGCGGGCCGCCGAGCTGGTCGCGGCGGGAGCCACGGTCCTCGACCGCGGTGAGCGGGACGGCAAGCTCGACCACTTCGTGCTCGCCGACCCGGAGGGCAACGAGCTCTGCATCGTGTGAGCCGCCGGCCTCCCGCTAGCGTGGCCGGGACAACCAGTGCTGTGGAGGTACTCATGAGCTATGTCGTCGACTTCACGGACGTGTCCACGGTGGGGCTGGAGTCCTCCCCCGTCGCCGAGGCGCTGGCCGGGCTGCGCGCCAACGAGGCGCGCTACTACGCCAACAAGTACTCCCACACGTTCGTGACCAAGCCGGCCGACGAGGCCTCCGACGTCGTCGACCACGTGCACCGCATCCTCGCCGACGAGCGCGACCTGGTCATCGGCTCCCGGCCGCTCGAGGCGACGTCCTTCGAGGTCGAGGGGATCCAGATGGCCTACGTCTTCTACGAGTCGGGGCTGTCGATCAACGTGATGTACACCGTCGCCGACGGCGGCAAGCGCGCGGTCGGGTTCAAGCTCTCCGACGGGATGGACGTGCCCGAGGAGCTCGAGCCGCGGTTCAAGTTCGCGCGCCAGAAGTCGAAGCTGGCCGGCACCATCCGGGGGTCGTTCTTCGTCATCAAGGGCGAGTACTGACGCTCCTGCGCACGACATGTGGGTGACAGCCGGGCCACAGAACTTCCACAACCGTCTCAAGTCGGACATTTAACTCACCGATTCTGGAGACGTCAGCGAAAAGGCAACCCCGTCGCGAGGCGGGCACGCAAAGCCGCGGGACCCAGGGACGGGTCAGCCGGGCTACCGAACAGGCCAAGGAAGGCACCCATCATGCGCAGGAACAACCTCCTGGGCGCACTCGTCGTCGGCACGGTCGTCGTCGCCGGCGGGTCAGCGTTCACCAGCACCAACACCGTCTCCCCCGGCGCGGCCGGCGACGGCACCACCACCATCGCGACCTACAGCACCAGCAACGTGCAGTACACCGCGAACACCACGAACCCGCAGGACCTCGACGCGGTGACGTTCACCCTCGACAAGGCGGCGCGCTACGTCGCCATCCGCACCCACACGAGCGGGACGCCCGGGCAGTGGTTCCGCTCCAACGACGGCCGGCTCGGCGGCACCGACTCGTGCACGTCCGCGGACCCGGCGTTCAAGGTCTGGACCTGCGACGTCACCGGCGCCACCCCCGCCGAGACCGTGCTCGCCGCCGACGACCTGACCGTGGTCGCCACCACCTGATCGAGGGATGCGGGCGGACCGCCACCCCGGCCCGCCCGCCAGGAGGTGCACCGTGGCGAAGGCCCTGCGCATCGTCGTCAGCCTGCTCGGGCTGGCCCTCGGGACCGTCTCCGCCCTGGTGCTCCTCGGCCAGCTGAGCTGTGTCACGACCCACGGCGTGAGCATGGAACCCCGCTTCCACACGGGCGACCTCGCCGTACTCCGGACCACCGACGGCTACCGCGTCGGGGACGTGGCCGGCTACCGCAGCACCCTGCTCGACACGGTGGTCCTGCACCGGATCACCGCCGTCCACGACGGCCGCTACACGTTCCAGGGCGACAACAACTCCTGGACCGACCCGGAGCGACCGCCCCGCTCGGCCCTCGTCGGCACCCTGGCGCTGCGGATCCCGCAGGGCGGGACCTGGCTGGCGCGGCTGAGCAGCCCGCGCGGCCTTGGCGCACTTGCCGCCGTGGCCGTCGCCCTTGGCGGCACTGCCACCACCAGGACCCTGCGACGACGGACAAGGAGACGGACCATGGCCCAGCACGCACACCGCAGCCCGCTGGCCCGCGCGCTGGCCGGCCTGCCCCCGTGGGCGCGCACCCTCGCCGGCCTCGCGTCGATGGCGGCACTGGTCGGCCTCGTCCTCGCCGTGCCCGCGTGGGCGCTGTCGCCGACCCGCCAGCAGACCAGCACCCGCACCCAGGTCCAGACGATGACGTTCTCCTACGCCACCCGGGTGCCCCGCTCCCCCGCGTACGACGGCACGACCGTGCACTCCCCGGACCCGGTGTTCCGGCGCCTGACCGGGACCCTGGACGTGACGTGGAGCTTCGTCGGACGGCCGCCCCAGGTGGGGCGGACCACCCTCGAGCTGCGGCTGTCCACGCCGGGCGGCTGGCACGCCACCGTCCGGGGCGGTCAGGTTCGCCGTACTCCATCGGGCGGGTCGGTCCGCCTCGACCTCGCCGCGCTCGAGGCGCGGGCCGCGGCGGCCGCAGCAGCGACGGGGCTGCCCGCCGCACCGCTGACCGTCACGGTCGCGCCGAGCGTGCACGTCACCGGCCGGCCGGTGTTCACCCCGGAGCTCGCACTGACCCTGTCGCCGCTCACCGTCGCCCTGGCCGGCGGTCCGTCGTCCCTGCTGGTCAACGACACGACCTCCGCGCGCACCACCGCGGCGGTCCCGCGCGTGCTGTCCCTGGCCGGCCACCGGCTGACCACCGGCTGGGCCCGCGACGTCTCCAGCGGGCTGCTGCTCGCCGCTGCCCTGGTCACGCTTCTGCTGTGGTTCGTCGGACGGCCGGGCGCGTCGGCGAGCGAGGGTGCGGCGATCCGCCGGCGCTGGGCGCCGATCCTGGTCCAGGTCCAGCCGCTGCCGAACCCGCCCGGCCGCCCGGTCGTCGACGTCGTGGACTTCGCGACGCTGGCCAAGCTCGCCGAGCGCTACGGGTTGCTGGTGATGCACTGGTCGCGCAGCGACGTCGAGACGTTCGTGGTGCACGACGAGGGCACGACCTACCGCTACCGCACCGCCGCGCCGCGCAGCGTCGAGCTCGTCGAGGCGGCTGCCGTCTAGGCGACCAGCACCAGGTTGGCCATGTCGACGACCGGCACGTAGCCGACGTCGGCATAGATCTTGTTCGACGTCGGGTTCGCCTGGTCGGTGTAGAGGATCACCCGGTCGCCACGCGCGGCCAGCAGCCGCGACACCGCCGCGACCGCACTGCTCGCCCACCCACGACCGCGCTGCGACGGCGGCGTGTAGACCGGGCCCACCCGCACCGCGCCGTACGACGGCAGGTTGGCGCCGGTGAGGTGGACCGGCGTGCCGGCGTCGTCGCGCCACAACCAGATCCGGCGTTCGCGGATCCGTCGTCGCACGTCGTCGAGGTCGACGTCGAGGTTGCCGTGTCCCGCACCGCGCGGGCGTCCGGCCTGCTCGTCGGCGTCACCGAGGAACGCGCCCATCCACGCGGCGACCAGGTCCAGGTCGTCCTCAGTCGCCTCGGCCAGCGACCCGGGCACGGGACGCGGGTCCCGCGGCTCGTCGTAGACGTGCAGCCTGCTGCGCATCGCGACCTCGACGCGCGTGCCGGTGAGGCGGGCCAGCTCGGTGGCGCACACCTCGACCGTGGGCAGCGCGCCGTTGACGGCCAGCATCTCCTCGCCGCGGCCGTGCAGCTCCCGCGCCAGGGCGAGCGCCGCGTCGTCGGGCATCGGCAGCAGGAACGCCGGACGGAGCTCCAGCCGGGCCGAGCGCATCCCCGCCCCCACGACCGCGCCGTCGTCGCCGCGCACGGTGAGCCACCAGTCGTCGGCTGGCCGTACCGCGCCGTCGGCCTCCTCGCGCAGCCGGCGCTCCGCGGTGGTCGCGACGACGCTGGCGACCAACGGGTCGGCGGCCAGGTAGGGGCCCGCCGCCCCGAGGAACGCGGCCGGGTCTGTCGTGAGCTCGAGCGTCGTCATCCGCGCAGGTTAGTCAGCGACCGCGCGCACGGCACCCGAGTTTCGGCTGCCACGCCGTAGTGGGTCGGATCGTCGGCACCTGGTGCCGGGGATCCGACCCGCAAGGCCGTCAGGCCCGCTCCCACCAGACGAAGTCGAAGCCGTCGTGCGGCTCACGGGCGGTCTCCCGCCACTCGGCGCGGTCGAAATCGGGGTAGTGCGTGTCACCCTCAGGACTCTGGTGCACTTCGGTCAGCACCTGGTGCGTGGCCAGCGGCAGCGCGAGCGCGTAGATGTGGCCTCCTCCGATGACCATCACGTCGCCGTCGTACTTCTGCGCCTGCTCGACCGCCTCCTCGACGCTGTGGGCGACGAAGACGTTCTCGGCGGTCCAGCCGACGTCGCGGGTGACCACCACGTTGGTGCGGTAGGGCAGCGGGTGACCGATCGAGTCGAACGTCGCCCGGCCCATGACCACGGTGTTGCCCTTGGTCGTAGCCCGGAAGTGCTTGAGGTCCTCGGGCAGCGACCACGGGATGTCGCCGCCCTGTCCGATCACGCCGTTGTCGGCGACGGCGGCGACCATCACGATGCGCTTGCTCATATGGCGATCGGCGCCTTGATGCCCGGGTGCGGGTCGTAGCCCTCGACGGCGATGTGCTCGAGGTCGAACGCGTCGAGCGCGGTCACCGACGGGTCGAGGCGCAGCGTCGGCAGCGGCCGCGGGTCGCGGGTCAGCTGCAGGCGGGCCTGGTCGAGGTGGTTGAGATAGAGATGCGCGTCTCCCAGCGTGTGCACGAAGTCGCCGACCTCGAGCCCGGTCACCTGGGCGACCATGTGCGTGAGCAGCGCGTAGGAGGCGATGTTGAACGGGACGCCGAGGAAGACGTCGGCGCTGCGCTGGTAGAGCTGGCAGGACAGCTTGCCGTCGGCGACGTAGAACTGGAACAGCGCGTGACAGGGCGCGAGCGCCATCTGCGGGATGTCGGCGACGTTCCACGCCGAGACGACCAGCCGACGGCTGTCGGGGTCGCGGCGGATCTGCTCGACCACCTGCGCGACCTGGTCGACGTGCTCGCCCGACGGGGTCGGCCAGGACCGCCACTGGGCGCCGTACACCGGGCCGAGGTCGCCGTCGGCGTCGGCCCACTCGTCCCAGATGGTCACGCCGCGGTCCTGCAGCCACTTCACGTTGGTGTCGCCGCGCAGGAACCACAGCAGCTCGGCGAAGACCGAGCGGGTGTGGACCTTCTTCGTGGTCACCAGCGGGAAGCCCGACCGCAGGTCGAAGCGCATCTGGTGGCCGAAGACGCTGCGCGTCCCGGTCCCGGTCCGGTCGCCCTTGGCGGCGCCCTCGTCGAGGACGCGCTGGAGGAGGTCGAGGTACTGCTGCACCCGGCCAGCGTAGCGGCGTCCTCCTCCTCAGCTGAGCAGCGCGGCCAGCATGTTCTGCAGGACGAACACGACCGCGATCGTCACGCCGACCACCATCGGCAGGAGCCCGCGGTGGTCTCCGGCAGCCCGGGCGCGCTGCGCGAGCCGTGCCCCGACCAGCAGCGGGACGACGCTCACGAGCACCAGCGGGCCGCCGATGAGCAGGCGCACCTGCACCGGGACGTCGGAGGCTCCGGAGTCGTAGCCGGCGCTGCTGAGCAGCCCCTCACCGACCGCCATCGCCACCACGACGGCTACCGGGAACAGGGCCAGGCTCAACCAGGCGTTCCGGACACCATGACCGGTCGTTACGTAGGGCGTCGTCATGCGACCCACCTGCCTTCCCCCTCAGGGTGCGCGCGCGGGACGCCGTACGGCAGGAGGCGATGGTCCCGTCCGGGACCGCCGGTGGTCAGGCGTCGTAGTCGACGACGAGGGTGTCGGAGGTGGGGTGCGACTGGCAGGTCAGCACGTAGCCGCGCTCGACCTCCTCGGGCTCGAGCGCCCAGTTGGTGTCCATCCGCACCGTGCCCTCGAGGACCTTGGCGCGGCAGGTGCCGCAGACGCCGCCCTTGCACGCGAACGGCGCGTCCGCACGCACCGCCAGCGTCGCGTCGAGCACGGCTGGTCCGCCCGCGGGCAGCGTGAACGTCGACTGACGGCCGTCGAGCGTGACGGTCACCTCGGCGCCCTGCGCCTTCTCGTCGGCGGGCCGCTCGGCGGCCGGCGCAGCGGCCTCCGCGTGGAAGATCTCGGCGTGCACGGCGCGCTTCTCGACGCCCTGCTCGACGAGCAGCCGACGCAGCCCGGTGACCATCTCGAACGGGCCGCACAGGAACCAGTGGTCGACGGTCTCGGGCGGCAGGATCGTGGCCAGGATCCGCTTGACCCGGTCGGCGTCGAGGCGGCCGCTGAACAGCTCGACCTCCTGCGGCTCCCGCGACAGCACGTGCACGAGGTGGAAGCGCTCGCGGTAGCGGTCCTTCAGGTCCTCGACCTCCTCGAGGAACATCACCGTCGCGTGGGTGCGGTTGCCGTAGAGCAGGGTGACCCGCGACTGCGGCTCGGTCTCGAGGGTGGTCGCCACGATGGAGAGCACGGGCGTGATCCCGGAGCCCGCTGCGATCGCCACGTGGTGACGCGTGCTCTCGGGGTCGAGCTCGGTGAAGAACCGACCGCTCGGGGTCATCACGTCGAGCACGTCACCGACCTTGAGGACGTCCAGCGCGTGCTCGGAGAACGCCCCTCCCGGCAGCCGCTTGACCGCGACCCGCAGCACCCCCGACGAGACCGGCGAGCAGATCGAGTAGTTGCGCCGTACGTCGTCACCGGCGAGCTCGGTGCGGATCGTCAGGTGCTGGCCCTGGGTGAAGGCGTAGTCGTCCTTCAGGTCCGCGGGCACGTCGAACGTGATCGCGACCGAGTCCTCGGTGACGGGCTCGATGGCCGCGACGCGCAGCGGGTGGAAGACGGAGTGGGACGACGACACAGCGGACACGCCTCTTTCAGATGGCCTTGAAGTGGTCGAACGGCTCGCGGCAGGCGTTGCACACCCACAGGGACTTGCACGCGGTCGAGCCGAACCGGCTGAGCTCGCGGGTGTCCGGCGAGCCGCACTGCGGGCAGCGCAGGCTCAGGGTCAGCGCGACGGGCCCACGCGCGCCCGGAGGAGCGATGCCGTAGTCGAGCAGCTTCGCCTTGCCTGCCTCGGACATCCAGTCCGTGGTCCAGGCCGGCGACAGGGTGAGTACGACGTCCACGTCCGTGCGGCCCACCGCGGCGAACGCCGTGAGCAGGTCGTCGCGGATGGTGTCCATCGCAGGGCACCCGGAGTAGGTCGGGGTGATCGTGACGACGACCCGGCCGCCGGGCCCGTCGGGCTCCTCGACCGACCGCAGCACCCCCAGGTCCTCGATGGTGAGCACCGGCACCTCGGGGTCGGGTACCGCGGCCGCGACGTCCCACAGGGACTGCTCGCCGGCGCGACCGTTCCCGTCCATATGGCGGCCAACGGTCGCGTTCTGGCCGGAAACGCGACCGTTCCCGTCCATATGGACGGTTGCGGGCGCCGGGCGAGGACTCACCACGTCGCCCCCGGGTGGCTGCGGGTCAGGTGCTGCATCTCGGCAAGCAGGTAGCCCATCTGCTCGGTGTGCACGCCGCGACGCCCCCCGCCGACCGCGGGACGCACGTCGGGGACGGTCAGGGTCGCCTGTGCGAGCACCTCACCCGCCCGACGGTCGAACGCGGGCCGCAGCGTCGCGGGGTCGACCGCGACACGGTCAGCGAGCAGCGCAGCGTCGACGTAGGACCCGTCGAAGAGCTCGTCGACGTGGCGCCACTCCGAGCCGAGCGCCGCCTGCATCCGCTCGTGCGACACGGGCGTGCCGTCACCGAGGCGGACGACCCAGAGTGCGGCGTGCTCGTGGTGGTAGGCGACCTCCTTCACGGCCTTGGCCGCGACCGCCGCGACGGTCTCGTCGGTCGACGCCAGCAGCGCGCCGTACAGCTCGTGCTGGTAGGTCGAGAGCACCAGCAGGCGGGCCATCGCCACGGCGAAGTCGTGCTCACCGAACGCCGACGCCCAGGAGCGCTCGACCAGGTGCACGTTGCGGAACTCGCGCTCGTCACGCCAGTAGGCGAGGTCGTCCTCGGTGCGCACCGGGTCCGCCAGCGTGCCCGCGTAGGTCAGCAGCGACCGGGCCTGGCCGAGCAGGTCCAGGCCGATGTTGCCGAGCGCGACGTCCTCCTCGATCTGCGGGGCACGCGCGATCCACTCCCCCATCCGCTGCGCCGCGATGAGCGCGTCGTCGGCGAGGGCGAGGACGTAGTCCTGCAAGGGGTTCCTCACAGGTGCTCCACCCCTTCGGGGATGTCGTAGAACGTCGGGTGCCGGTAGATCTTGTCGCCGGCCGGGTCGAAGAACGCGTCCTTCTCGTCCGGGCTGGAGGCGGTGATCGACGCCGCGGGCACCACCCACAGCGAGACGCCCTCCTGCCGGCGCGTGTAGAGGTCGCGGGCGTTCTGCAGCGCCATCGCCGCGTCGGCCGCGTGCAGCGACCCCACGTGCACGTGCGACAGCCCGCGCCGGCTGCGCACGAACACCTCCCAGAGCGGCCAGTCCCTGCTCATGCCACGTCCTCCGTCGTACGTCGTTCCTGCTGCTGTGCTTGCTTTTGGGCATAGGCAGCCGCGGCCTCGCGGGCCCACGCCCCGTCCTCGTGCGCGTTGACCCGGTGGGCGAGCCGCTCGTGGTTGCAGGGGCCGTTGCCCTTGATCACCTCGAACAGCTCGGTGAAGTCGATCTCGCCGAAGTCGTAGTGGCCGCGCTCGTCGTTCCAGCGCAGGTCCGGGTCGGGCAGCGTGAGTCCGAGCACCTCGGCCTGCGGCACGGTCATGTCGACGAAGCGCTGCCGCAGGTCGTCGTTGCTGAACCGCTTGATCCCCCACGCCATCGACTGCGCCGTGTGCCCGTTGCTCGCTGCCTCACCGGAGTCGGAAGGACCGAACATCATCAGGCTCGGCCACCACCAGCGATCGACGGCGTCCTGCGCCATCGCGTGCTGCGCCTCCGTGCCGTGCGAGAGGTGGTGCAGGATCTCGAAGCCCTGCCGCTGGTGGAACGACTCCTCCTTGCAGACCCGCACCATGGCGCGCGCGTAGGGGCCGTAGGAGCAGCGGCACAGCGGCACCTGGTTGACGATCGCGGCGCCGTCGACGAGCCAGCCGATCGCGCCCATGTCGGCCCAGGTCTGGGTCGGGTAGTTGAAGATCGAGGAGTACTTCTGCCGCCCGCTGTGCAGCATGTCGAGCAGGTCGGCACGGTCCGCGCCGAGCGTCTCGGCGGCGGCGTAGAGGTAGAGCCCGTGGCCGGCCTCGTCCTGCACCTTGGCCATCAGGATCGCCTTGCGGCGCAGGCTCGGGGCACGGCTGATCCAGTTGCCCTCGGGCTGCATCCCGATGATCTCGGAGTGCGCGTGCTGGGCGATCTGGCGGATCAGGTTCTTGCGGTAGGCCTCGGGCATCTCGTCCCGCGGCTCGATCCGGCCGTCCGCGTCGAGGACCGCCTGGAAGGACGCCGGCGTCGCGCCCGGCTCCGGGGCGGCCTGCTGCCGGGAGGCGGTGAAGTCGTTGCCGTACATGCGCTCACCCTACCGCGCATGTGACAGTGACGCCGCATCCGCGCGTCGACGTGTAACACCGGGTGGCGTGGCGCCGGTCACTCCCCCGCCGTACGGCGTCCGCACCTGCCTTGCCACAATCACGGCCATGAGCACCCACCCCGCCTCCGGCGCCGACGTCTCCGTCCGCGTCGCCTGGGCCGACGACGCCACCGGCATCGCCGAGGTGCAGGTCCGCGCCTGGCGCCGGGAGTACGACGGCCTGCTGCCCGCCGAGGTGCTCGAGGCGATGGACCCGGCGGACGTCGCGGCCGCCTGGCACGCCTCGCTGACCACGCCGAAGGACGCCCGCAACCGGGTGCTCGTCGCGCTCGAGCGCAACACCGTCCGCGGGTTCGCGGTCACCTCGCCGGCCGCCGACCCGGACGCCGACCCGGTGGCCGACGGCGAGGTCGTCGAGCTGACCGTCGACCCCGACCACACCCGCCAGGGGCACGGGTCGCGGCTGGTGCAGGCCTGCGCCGACACGCTCCGCGCGGACCGGTTCACCCGGGCCCTGGTCTGGCTGAGCACCACCGACGACGTCCGGCGCACGTTCCTGGCCGAGGCCGGCTGGGCCCCCGACGGCGCCCACCGCGAGCTGGACCTGCGCGGCGACGGCGAGGTCCGCGTCAAGCAGGTCCGCCTGCACACCGACCTGGGGTAACGGTCAGGTCCGGGCGTCCGGTTTCCGGGGCAGGTGACGGCCCGGGGACAGAAACAGGTTTGGGATCGCCGGGATCGGCAACCATCCGACCGCGTCGTACGTCTGACTTGTCGTAGGACGCCGGCCGCTCGGACGGGGCGGCGGTCGAACCCAGCTATCCGGGAGCCAGCGTGCTAGGTCCACTGCCCACGAAATACCGGTTCGTGGTCGCCGCGTGCGCCCTGGTCGCCTTCATCGGCGTCGGGGCCTGGGCGGGTCTGTCCATCGACACGGTGCTGCCGAGCACCGGCGTGCTCGTCGGCGCCACCCTCGGCGTGGTCGCCAGCCTGCTGCTGCTGCACGACTTCACCTCGACGCACCCGCACCCGCGCGCTGCCCGGGTGCACGCGCGCCGCACCCCGCGCCGGCACTGACCGCGCACTTGTAGGTTCGGGGCGTGTCGTCCCCGCCCTTCCCCGCGCCCGACCGCGAGCCCCCGCACGCACCCGACGGCCCCGACCGTCATCGGGCCATCGTCCGTGACGGCCTGGCAGTCGGGGTCGCGACCGGCGCCTACGGCATCTCGTTCGGTGCGGTCTCCGTCGCCGCCGGCCTGAGCGTCGCCCAGACCTGCGCGCTGTCGCTGCTGGTGTTCACCGGCGCCTCCCAGTTCGCGCTCGTCGGCGTGCTCGCCTCCGGAGGCGCACCGTTCGCCGGCGCCGCCACCGCCCTGCTGCTCGGCTCGCGCAACACGCTCTACGGCCTCCGGCTGGCTCCCCTGCTCGGTCTCACCGGCGGACGCCGTACGGCCGCGGCCCACCTGGTCATCGACGAGTCCACCGCGATGGCGGTGAACCGGGAGACCCGCGAGGCCGCCCGGGTCGGCTTCCTCGCCACCGGTCTCGCTGTCTTCGTGCTGTGGAACCTGGCCACCTTCGGCGGCGCGCTCGCCGGCCAGTCGCTGGGCGACCCGCGCACCTACGGCCTCGACGCGGCGGTGGCGGCCGCGTTCCTCGCGCTGCTGTGGCCGCGCCTGCACGACGCCCGCAACCGAGTGGTCGCCGTGCTGGGCGCGGCCCTGGCGCTCGGCGTGGTCCCGGTCGCCCCGGCCGGTGTCCCGGTGCTGGCCGCCGGCGCGGTCGCCCTGGTCGCCGGCGTGCTCACCCGCGGCGCCGACCCGACGGAGTACCCCAGCCGCGACGACCTGCCCGGCGGCGGTGAGCACCGATGACCTGGGCAGCGGTCCTCGTGACGGCCGCAGGCTGCTACCTGCTCAAGCTCGCAGGCCTGTCCGTGCCGCCCAAGGTGCTCGACCACCCGGTCGTCGAACGCGTCGCCGACCTGCTCCCCGTAGCCCTGCTGGCCGCCCTGGTCGCCGTCCAGGCCGTGGCCTCGGGCACGCACCTGCACCTCGACGCCCGCCTGGTCGGCCTCGGCGTCGCCGTCGTCGCCCTGCTCCTGCGCGCCCCGTTCCTCGTCGTGGTCGTGGCCGCCGCCACCGCCACCGCCCTGGTCCGCCTCACCCTCGGCTGACCAACCCACCCCGCCGACCCGGCGTGAAGGTGCACCCGCAAGCCCGCCGACTCGGCAGGTGGGGGTGTCCCTTGGCGCCGAGTCAGCGCTTGCGGCTTCACGCGTGCATCGGGCCTGCATCACTCCGGCTCACTCAGGCTCAGGCCGGCTCGCAGGGGCTCATGCCGGCTCGCTTCATGATCGTGCCGCAGCAGGTGCTCAAGGTCGACGGCCTGAACCGGATCCCCGACAACGTCGGCCACGACGAGGCGTCGGCGGCCGAGCCGTTCGCGTGCGCGATCAACGCGCAGGAGCTGCTCGGCATCGAGGAGGGCGACACCGTCGTCGTGTTCGGCGCCGGCCCGATCGGCTGCATGCACATCCGCATCGCCTGGGGCGTGCACAAGGCCGGCCGGATCGCGCTCATCGACGTCAACACCGAGCGCCTGAAGATGTCCGCCGACGCCGTCGAGCCCGACGAGATCATCAACGGCGCCGAGGTCGACGTCTTCGCGAAGGTCATGGAGCTCACCGGTGGTCGCGGCGTCGACGTCGTCATCACCGCGACGGCCGCCAACGTCACCTGTGCACCACGACACCGACAGGACGCCGTACGACGAACAGCGGACGCACCACCGCCGCCCTCCCACGGGGTGGCGCGGGAGGACGGCGGTGGAGGGCGGAACGTCAGCTGACGTTGACGGCTGCCCACGCGGCGTTGACCGCGTTGTACTGCGTGCTGCCGGCGCCGTAGAGGTCCTTGGCGGCGTTCAGCGAGGCGGTGCGCGCACCGTGGTAGTCGGTCGAGGACGTCATGTAGACCGTCAGCGCGCGGTACCAGATCTTCTCGGCGGCGGAGTGCCCGATGCCGGTCACGGTCGAGGAGTTGCAGGTCGGGCTGTTGTAGGAGACGCCGTTGAGCGTCTTCGCACCCGAACCCTCCGACAGCAGGTAGAAGAAGTGGTTGCCCACGCCCGAGGAGTAGTGCACGTCGAGGGTGCCCACGGTCGCGCTCCAGCAGTCGGCCGAGGAGCCGTCGCTCGAGGGCTTGTCCATGCGGCGGAAGCCCTGGTGCTTCTTCAGGTCGAACTGCTCACCGATCAGGTAGTCACCCGGGTCGCTGGCGTTGTTGGCGTAGAACTCGACCGCGGTGCCGAAGATGTCCGAGGTGGACTCGTTGAGGCCGCCGGACTCACCGTTGTAGTCGAGGTTCGCGGAGTGCTCGGTGACGCCGTGCGACATCTCGTGGCCGGCCACGTCGAGCGAGGTGAGCGGGCCGTAGGAGACGCCGTCGCCGTCGCCGTACGTCATCTTGGTGCCGTCCCAGAAGGCGTTGACGTAGCCGGAGCCGTAGTGGACCCGGTTGTAGGAACCGGCGCCGGTGTTGAAGATTCCGTTGCGACCGTGGACGAGCTTGTAGTAGTCCCAGGTCTCGTTGGTGCCGTACTGCGCGTCCACGGCGGCCGACTCGCGGCTGCTCGTCGAGCCGTTGCCGAACAGGTTGTCCGGGCTCGTGAACAGGGTGCCGGTCGAGCAACCCGATCCCGTGAGCTGGCAGAGCGTCGAGTCGGACTTGTTGTTCATGTCGGTCGTGTAGGTGTTGCCGCGCGTCGGGTCCTTGAGCTGGTAGGTCGACCCGCTCAGCGTCAGCTGCAGCGGGACGGTGCCGCCGTAGAGCGACTGGCCCGACCCGTCGACCGTCTCGATCTGCTGCTCGGTGTTGTAGACCTTGCCGGTCCTGGCGTTGACGAAGGACTCCAGCCGGCTCGGCGTGCCGTCCTTCTGGGTGCCGACGGTGATGACCTTCCAGGCCAGCTTGGGGGTCTCGTAGCGGGCATCGACGACGAGGTCGGGGGTGCCGGCCAGCCTGTCCCCGCTGATCGCGTCCGTGACGCTGCTCGGCGCAAGGGCGGCGACCTTCGCACCCTCGGACGAGACGCTCGCGGTCGGGGTCAGCGTGAGGACCTGGCCGAGCGTCTGGCTCGCGCCCTTCCACGCGCCGGTCGGGCTCAGGTGCACGACCACGTCGCCGCCGACGACCGGCAGGTCCTGGAAGGTGCGGGTCATCCGCACGTGCGTGGTGCCGTCGGCGTCGACGACCTTGCCGGTGACGTGGAAGCCCTGGTGAGGACCGATCTTGGTGGCAGCCGGGTGCGCCTTGAGGGCGCTGAGCGCCTCGTCGGCGAGACTGCCGACGCGGGGCGCCGCCGTCGCGGACGTGGTGGCGGTGAAGGCCGTGGCGCCGACGGTCGCCAGGAGGGCGACGGCAGCAAGGCCAGCATTTCTGCGCATGTGGAACCTTTCCGAGAAGAAGGACCGCAGGGGAAGCACAACCCTCACCCGTGATGCCTCACAGGCGAAACCCCTGCAGGGGCTCACGTTTCTGCGTCTGCACGAACGTGCAGTGCCGGTTCCGTAACGAAGCCCCGGCCCCCAGGTGACGGGTTCCTGAGAACTTTCTGTGACCCGGCTCTCAGTGTGCGGCGGTGTCCCCGTGCAGGGCGATCGCGTGCCGGGCAGCGGCCCGCGCACGGGTCCGGTCCCCCGCCGTCTCGTAGGCCAGGGCAAGCCGGAACCACGCCCGCCAGTCCTCGGGACTGGCCTCGGTCTCGGCCTGCATCTGCGCGAAGAGCCCGTCCGCCGCGGCCCGGTCCACGCGCCCGGACGGTCGCCGAGGCAGGTCGTCGGACGGCATCAGGCCGTCGGACTCGAGCTCGGCGGCGAGCACCCCGCTCTGCCGCCCGAACGTGATCTCGCGCCAGACGAGCGCCAGCCCGAGCAGGGGTACGACGATCAGCGCGAGCCCCAGCAGGACACCGACCACGGTGCCCGTCGCGATCAGGGCGACGCCCTTCCAGCCGATGAAGACGCCGTAGAAGACCAGGACCGCCGCGAGCACGGCGATCGTGACGCGGGTGCGCATCAGGCGTCGCCCATGAAGTGCTCGAGGCCGACGGTCAGGCCGGGCGCCGCAGCGATCGAGCGCAGGCCCAGCAGCACGCCCGGGGTGAACGACACCCGGTCCAGCGAGTCGTGCCGGATGGTCAGGGTCTCCCCCGCACCGCCGAGCACGACCTCCTGGTGGGCGACCAGGCCGCGGATCCGCAGGCCGTGCACGCGGATCCCGTCGACGTCGGCGCCGCGGGCACCCTCGAGCGAGGTCGTCGTCGCGTCCGGCACCGGCCCGAGACCGGCCTCGCGGCGGGCCGCGGCGACCAGGGACGCCGTACGGCGGGCGGTGCCGGAGGGCGCGTCGGCCTTGTCGGGGTGGTGCAGCTCGACGATCTCGACGGACTCGTAGAACGGCGCGGCGGCCGCCGCGAAGCGCATCATCAAGATGGCGCCGACCGAGAAGTTGGGAGCGATCAGCACGCCCGTGGACGGGGACGCGTCCAGCCAGCCCTTCAGGGCGGCCAGCCGCTCGTCGTCGAAGCCGGTGGTGCCGACGACCGCGTGGATGCCGTGGGAGACGCAGAACTCCAGGTTGCCCATCACCACGTCGGGGTGGGTGAAGTCGACGACCGCCTGGGCGCCCCTCTCGACGAGCTGGTCGAGGCTGTCACCGGCGTCGATCTCGGCGACCAGCTCCAGGTCGGCCGCCTCGCGGACCGCCTTGCAGACCTCGCTGCCCACCTTGCCGCGCGCACCCAGCACGCCCACCTTCATCGCGTCAGTCACCGCACCACGGTACCGGGACGGGCCCGCCCGCCGACCGCTGGCCTCACTGGTGGACGCTGGGGCCAGACAGGCGTAAGCGTCTTGTCTGCACCCCGGTGTCGCCGAGTCACTGCCGAGCTGACCGAGTCACGAGGTTTGTCGATGACCTGGCTGAGAGTTGCAGGACTT